>Ga0209721_1000168_pt1 | contig 65925 bp, 71 predicted proteins | sample TshhotsprinmetaG_FD_184139 | JGI IMG/M metagenome (GOLD analysis project Ga0209721, IMG submission 184139) | Hot spring microbial communities from South Africa to study Microbial Dark Matter (Phase II) - Tshipise hot spring metaG (SPAdes)... | ecosystem: Environmental > Aquatic > Thermal springs...
GCGAGGGTCAAATAGGGCAGCACCAGAGCCCATTCCTCATCACGGACGTCCGATGGGTAAGCACGGCGGTTCATGCTCTAAACATAACTGCAGTGCCTGATTTGGGTAAGGTGGTTTGTAGATTCTAGGTAAAGGGCGTAGCCCGTCCCCGTGTTTGGATCCCACTTGTCCACCACCGGGTAGTAGGCCCCCACCCCGCACTGCACCGGGGCTACCCAGGCTTCCATAACGAATCGGGCCGGGGTGAGGTCAGGGGTGCTGGGCACCTCCACATAGCTATCCCCGTTCCCTGGGAAGTACAGCGCGCCACCGGAATGCCCAGGCACCCTCCAGGGGCCGCCTGGGTTGAAGGGGTTTTGCACAGCCCCGGGTTTGGGGAGGCCTGTGTTGTAGATGGGGTTCTGCACGGCGTCGGCCACGCTTGTAGCCCCTGGGAGCTCATCCAGGGGCCAATGGGCCACGGGGCAGGTAGGGCCAGTGCAGACCTGGGAGGGGCCGGTGCAGGCCACCAGAGCAGCGAGCAAGAGCAAGGCTCCGTGAACTTTGATCCAGGTGTGGATGAACATACTACCTCCGGATATCCTTTTTCTCAATGCCCCTAAGAGCTAACCCGCGAAAGGTGAGCCCCAGCATGGCATCGCCGTCCACTCGGTCTTCGATGATGAAGGAGACGGGAAGGGTTCCGCACGGGGGGCACTCGATGCTACTGGGTTCGCCCACCCGGTGGCGGGCTATTGTCTCTCCGGTTGTAAGATTCTGGAGCACCAAGTAGTACTCGGGCTCTTCCCGCACTAGCTTTGCTTCAGCAAGCAAGGAGGTATTCCCTTCTTCCCGCCAGTAGAGGATTCCTAAGGGTTGGCCCAGGTAGTCCTCGAGGGAGGAACTGCTCGGGACATTCGTGTAGGGAACCAGAGCTACTTGAATATCCCGGCGGAACAGGAGGGCCATTTCGCCGTTATTGATAAGGCCCTTCTTGGGGCCGACTTCAATAAGGGCCTTCAGACGATCCTTGAAGTTATCCAACGCAGGTAGGTTCAGGTTCATCGGTTGGAGGGGCAGGTCGCTGGGCAGCTCGCCTTCAACATGGGCAATGACCCGCGCGGGGTTGAAGTACTGGCACCCATCGAAGACATAGGTGTTGCCCCACTTTCTCCAGCTCACCAGAGGCCCGGTGAAACAAGGGTGGATTTGGGGCCCAGCCGTGGGCACTCCCGCGGTCAGGCCGAGGGGTAGGGTTTGCACGGCCCGACCCCCTTGGCCTTGGGCACCGTACCAGTTCATTACCCGTTGGCCGTTCGTGCTCGAGGGTTTGCCGATTGCCGAGCCCGGGCTGCTGCACTTACCGGTGCTTGAACACTTGATGGTGATGGTTACGATACCTCCCAGACCGTAGCCGTTGGCGTCCGAGTCGTTGGGCCCCAGGTGTGCTAAGACCTGAGTTTCCTCGCTATCGGAAACCACGGTGGCGACGGTGGAGTAGTTCGAGGCTTGGGGGTGGAGGCTGACAGGTACCACATCCGAGAACGCGGTAAGCGCCTGCCCGACGAGGGTTCCGGCCTCCTCTAAAGTTGCTTGGGCATTACGTTGGACATCCTCAATAGAGCTTGAGCCGGCGGGGTTTGAGCAGCCTCCCAGGACGAGGGCCGCGGGTAACGCGAGGGCTATAGCTATTTTTCTAAGCATTCAGGACTCCTTTCTGAAGCTTTTCAAGCCTCGAGCCCGAATGTAGCAACCCCCCTCTTAACCAGGTCTGAACCGGTCATGAACTCCCTTCGGCAAAAAAGCATCCCGGGGGCTGCGTAGCCCCCGGGGCAGAAGGGCTCTGTTCAGGGTTTTTGGGAAAGATCCACCATCCCCTTGCCCACCTCCTGGGGTGGGTAGGGCAGGGATCTGGCGTGCTGCTCGAGGTTCTGCTGAAGCTGGGCGGGGGAGAGGTTTGGGTCGGTGGAGAGCCACAGGGCCATGGCCCCGGCCACGATGGGGGTGGCGAAAGAGGTGCCGGTACAGCTTCCCAGCCCCCCGCCCGGGGTCACACACTCGAGGGCCGTGCCCGGCGCCGCCAGATCCACGTAGGCCCCACGGGTGCTGTAGGGGGCGGGCTTCAAACCCCCCTGGGTGGGGTTTTGCTCCAGCGCTCCCACCGCTACCAGCCCCGGTAGGTCGAAGGCCGCCGGGTAGTGGGCGGGGCTGCCCTGGTTGCCCTGGTTGCCCGCGGCGGCCGCCACCGGAATCCCCTGGCCCAAAGCGGCCTGCAGGGCGAGCTTGAGGGCTTCCACCGGGGTGTCGCCCCCCAGGCTCAGGTTCAGCACGGTGGGGCCCTGGCGGTTCTGCACCACCCAGCACACCCCCCGCACCACCCGGCTGGCCCGGCAGATCCCATTCTGATCGCAGACCCGCACCGGTATAATCTCCGCTCCAGGGGCGATCTCCCGCACCAGCCCGGCTGCACCCGTGCCATGACCACCGGGGAAGGCATCCTGTGGCGTGGTATCGCCCTCTACAAAGTCGTAACCGGGGAGCTGGGGGATGGCCCCGTCCACCCCGGTGTCCAGCACCGCTACCCGCACCCCACGGCCCTGCACCCCCCGGCTATGGGCCAGCGGGGCTCCTACGGCCTCGCCACCCCAACTGCTCAGGCTCCACAGGCTTTCGGGATCGGCTTTGTAACTGGGATCCTGGGCTTCCAGCTCCTCCAGGGCCTTGCCCAAAGTATCGCCGCTGTAGCCCAGTTCAGCCAGGGCAAAGCCGCAGTCCTGAAGATCGTCCCTTTGAAGCAGCGTAAAGCCCGTGGGCAGGCGGGGGGTCTGGCCTAAAGGCAGCCGCAGCAGCACCCGATCAGGGGCCACCTGGCCCAGCACCCCCAGGGTGGCGCGGGCCTCCTGCGCCCCCCGCACCACCCGCACCTCCTGAGGGCCGCCGGGAAGGTTGGCAGGCACCTGGAAGCGCAGGGTAGTAGCCTCACGAAGGGTGACCGCGGCCTCGGTCTCGCCCACAAACACCCGCGCCCCCTCCGCACTCATCCCCTCCAGCCGGGCCTCTACCTCCTCCCCCAGCGCGGCCCGGCTGGGGGAGAGGCTCAGGCTGGGTGGTGTGGGTGTGCAGGCTGGAACCAGCAGCACCAGAAGGTAGAGCCATTGACGCATGAAACACCCCATCGCTGTATAAAATGCTGCACCCGCTCAGATCCAGGATCCAGGTGGGCATGGCTAGGGCAGGTTGATGTTACCGCCACCCACAGTGTAGCTGCTGGTAAAGGCCCGGGCCGACCGCAGATAATCCCCGGCTGCAAAGGAGAGCAGGGCACTTTCATCTGCCACCAGAATAGGTTTGCTGCTCAGCAGGGCCGTTACCTCAAAAGTACCGCTGCCCGAGGACGGTGCGGTGTAGCCCAGCAGGCCGGAGGCCGAAAGGTCGGGCAGGCTGTAGTTTGTTGTATTTCCCAGCCAACCATTGCTTAGTGTGGCAGTGTAGTAAATCTGGGCTGGTATTTGAAGACCGATCTGGTAGGCCCGCAGGTCATTACCGGGATAGGAGAGGCCGCTGATGCTGGGGTGGGCGGTCTGGTTCACGGCGAGGCTACCGACGGACCATGGCGCGGGGAAGGCCAGGCTGGGTGTGCCGGTGAAAAATTGGAAGCTTTGCAGCTCGCCGTTGGTCGCTGCAGCTGTAAGAAGGGCCGTGTAGCGATCCCCACCGCCAGATCCGCTCACGGGCCGGTAGCTGGTAGGAGAGGCGTTCACACCACCCCCGCCCGTGTTGCTGGCGCTTGCATAAAAGATCAGGGCAGCGGGGAAGCTGCTGTAGCCCGAAGGTGGGGTGGGCAGGGTAAAGCTGACGGGGTTCTGCTGGTCGGCAGATGCCAGGTCGACGTTGGTGCTGCCGCCCGCACTCACGTTCACGCCCTTGACCACCTTGGCTACCTTGACCATATTGCTACTATCGGCCAGGACAATCAAAAGATCCCGGGTGCCAGCCTCGAGGTTGAGGGGGATGGAAACAGTATTGCTTGCGCTCTGGCAATTAGTGCTGTTCACGCACACATTGTCCCCGCTCGCCAAGAGACTTGCATCGATGCTCACGTTTACGGTAAAGGCGACGGTGGAAGGGGTACTACTGCTACTGCTGCATTCCAGCTTGGGGTTGGGAAGTTCGCTCGCTGTGGCCTGGATGACCTTAACCACCAGGCTGCTGCAGCGCACTGCCACCCCGTACTTGCTCTGCCCGTTCAGGCTGAAGGTGGCGGTTTTGGTGGTGGTGCCCGTCATGCTGAGGGCCTGCCAGCTCCCCGAGCCCACCTGGTAGGCGGCGGTGTTGAAGTTGCCCAGGGGGTCTTCCACAGTGAGGGTGATGCTGCTGGGCGGTGGGGTGGAGCTAGAACCACCGCCGCCGCCGCAAGCGGCCAGCAGGGTAACCAGAAGACCTAGAGAGAAAAGGCCTATCACTCTTGAGGTGTGCATCGATATACCTCCTTTCTTTAGTACGTGCCCACGACAAGACCAGGCAATGGACTGTGGAATACAGGGTCGTGCTATGGTTTGGGCCTGGCCAGGCCTGGCCTGCCGTGGGCAGCGGTAGGTTAGCAAAGGAGGTCTTAACTAGGTCTGAATTCCGCCAGCCGGTTCCGGTAACGCTCGGCCAGCACGGTGTAGCGGGCTTCCTCCAGCAGGGTGATGGCCTCCTCCAGGCTGGCCCGCTCACCGGTGAGTTCGGCCAGGTTGGCCAGCACCGCTGCGGTCAGCACCCACTCCTGGCCCGCCCGGGCCAGCCGCAGGGCCTCCTGATAGGCAGTTTTGGCCTCGGCGGCTTTACCCTGGCGGTGGTAGAGCGCTCCCAGGTTGTTCCAGGCCCGTCCCATGGCCTCGAGGTTGCCCTGGGCCAGGGCCAGCGACTCGCGGTAGAGCTGTTCGGCCTCCTCGAGCCGCCCCTGGCGCTCCCGCACCACCCCCAGGTTGAGGTAGACCCTAGCCCGCAAGCCCTCCCGCGCTCCAATGGCTGCCAGAACCTCGGCAAAGGCCTCCTCTCCCTGGCCCAGCTCGGCCAGCGCCACCGCCCGGTTGCTCAGGGCCCCCAGGTGGCGCACCTCCTCCCCAGCCATCAAAAAGCGCACCGCCGCCCGGCTAAAGGCTTCAGCGGCCTCCTGGAAGCGGCCCTGGCCCAGGAGCATCATCCCCTGCAGGTTGAGCCCCTCGGCCTGGGCGAACAGGCTGCCTTCCGCGGTGGCCTCGGCCTCGGTGCGGGCCTCGGCTAGGTGTCCTAGCCGTAGCAACACGCTCCCGCGCAGGGCGCTGCGATCGGGGCTGGGTGGCAGTTCGTCCAGAAGTTCCAGGGCTTCGCGGTAGCGCCCCAGCCGCTCCAGGGCTCGAGCCCGCAAGAAAAGCAGCTCCGCATCGGCGGCTAGATCGGCCAGCAAAGCCAGCGCCTCCTGGGGCCGCTCATCCACCAGGTTGCGGGCCAGGCGCAAAAGCGCCAGGCGGCCCCTGGCGCGGTCGGCTTCTTCCCAGTGTGCACGGGATGCTTTATATAAAGGTGCGGCCTCGCCCAAAGGAAGCTGGCGGGCCAGCTCGAGGGCCACCTTGCGGGCCTGCAGATTGGGGGGGGCTGTTACCAAAGGCCGCCCCTGGGCATCCAAAAGCCCCTGGTTGATTAGAAAATCCAGCGCTTCCACCGGTATACTCAGGAGTTCTATGGCCTTGCTCAGGCCCACCCACTGCACCGCGAAAAAGGCCCGCTGAACTTCGGGCGGGAATGCCCTTAGCTGGGGCTTCTCATCCACCACCTCGAGCACACCGGGCAGCTCGAGGGCGCTTTGTAGCAAAGCCTCCCCCTCCTCCGACCAGCCCAGACCAGCCAGCGCCTCAGCCTGTCGCTGGTGCGCCTGCCAGAGGGCCAGGGCCAGGGCCTCGCGCTTGCTCCAGACCCACTCCTCGAGCTCAGGGGAAAGCCCCTCGTCTGCGCCTTCCAGGAAACGGCCTCCATAAAGCTGGCGGGCCTCATCCAGCTTCCCCTGGGCCAGGGCTTTTTGCAGCTCCAGCGCATCGCAAGGTACCGCGGTGCTGAGTATCTCCTCGCCGGTTACCGGCAGGCCGGCCGAGCGCAGCCGGCTCAATGCAACCGATAGGCTGTTCAGACCATCGCTGGCCCCCGGCCAGAATAGCTCGGCCAGGTGGCGGCGCGACCGGGGCCCCTCCAGGCATAGATAAGCCAGCAGCAGCAGGGGTTTCTTTTGAAAAGGATTGCGGTGGTTGGGCGGGTTGTGCTCGAGCGCTAACTTCCCCAGGGTGCGCAACATGGCCTCTCCAAACCATTAAAAACTAAAAACGCCAGCCAGGGGTTCGCACCAGCCAGCGAAAATCCACCCAGACACCCCACCATCCTGCGCCTGAATCCCCGCTGCCAACCCTACCTTGACTCAAAGCAACCACCTCCTTGGGTTTGGTCGGTACTTTAACGCATTTATTACCATATGCTTTTTGATCCCTCTGCGCTGTTCGTATGCACCATACCTTGGCGGGTCGAACTGCCCCGGCTCGAGCTTTACCCCGACTTTGCCGCAGCCCGATGGGGGTGATGGGAACCCACCTTTTCAGCCAGTTCAGCGGGGCTGGAGCTTCCCGGTGCTCCTTTCTTTGCGGGCGCGCTGGCAGTTGGCGTTGGCCTACCGGGTGCTAAGGCGAACCACCGGTTGAAGGGCCTCCTGCCCGACAGGCTACAGTTCGTCTTCCAGCAGGGCTTCCCAGCTTTGCCGCCGGCGGATTACCTCCCAGCCCTGGCCCGTCCACAAGAGCTCGAGGGGGCGGGGGGTGTCGAGGTAGTTGCTACTCATGCTACCGGCATAGGCTCCGGCTTGCAGTATAGCCAGCAGATCGCCCTCCCTGGGTTCGGGCAGGGTGATGTCGCGGGCCAGCACATCGCCCGACTCGCAGGCGGGGCCGGCCAGGTCGTAGGTGGCTTGGCGGGGGTTGTGGTACAGCGGCTCCACCGGGTGTATTGCACCATAAAGCATAGGCCGGATCAGCTGGCTCATACCGGCGTCTATCAGCAGGTAGTTGCGCCGGGTGCGCTTGGTGCCCCAGCAGCGCGTGACCAGCACCCCGGCCTCTGCGACCAGGTAGCGGCCCGGCTCGATCCACAGCTCTGCGCCGTGTTTGTGGGCCAGGGCGGCCGCCTGTGCCCCCAACGCACCCAGGTCGAGGCCCAGCCCAAAGCCCCCGCCCAGGTTCATGACCTCAAAGGGGCCATGGGTGCGGTAAAGCCCGTCCATCACCCGGTAGCCCGCCTGGTAGTCTTCGGGGTGCTCCAGGGCCGAACCCAGGTGGATGTGCAGGCCCAGCACCTCGAGGCGGCTCCGGCGGGCCAGTTCCAGGGCCGGCCCCACTTCCTCGGGCAGGATGCCAAACTTGCTCTCGCCACGCCCAGTGGCCAGGTGGTCGTGGGTGACGATGGGCAGGTCGGGGTTGACCCGTAAGAGGACGCGGGCCCTGGGCAGTAGCCTCGAGGCTCGCTCGAGGTCGGCCAGGGAGTCGAGGCCCAGCATCGGAAGGCCAATGCGGTTCAGCGCTTCTAGCATGGCCGGTGTTTTGACCGGCCCATTCAGCAAGACCTCGTTGCGGCGAAAGCCGGCCTGGTAGGCCCGCAACACCTCCCCCAAGCTGACCGCTTCCACAAAGACGCCCCGCTCCAGGAAGCGCTTGAGGAGGCCCAGGCGGGGGTTGGCCTTGATGGCATAAAAAATTTCGGTTTGTGGAAAGGCTTTTTGCAGGCGCTCGAGGCGCTCTTGGATGGTGGGCCAGTCGTAGGCGTAAAAAGGCGTCTCAAACTGAGAGGCGGCTTCTAGCAGGGCCTCTTTAAACTCGGGCCGCAGGGCGGTGTAGGATTGGGACATGCTCATCGGTGTAACCCCTCAGTCGCGCAACACAGAAGGTCTTTTTCGCACCAGAATCTGGGGCCTGCTCGAGCCCTATGTGCGGGCCCTGGAAAGCCAGGGTGCCAGCATTGTAATCCTACCGCCCCAGGCCGATGACAGGCTGCCCGCTCTGCTACGCCAACTGGATGGCGTGCTGCTGCCGGGCGGCGTGGATGTGGATCCGGCCCAGTTTGGCGAAGAACCCATCCCCGAGCTGGGAGAGGTGAGCCTCGAGCGCGACGCCATCGAGCTGTTTGTGGCCCGTTATACCGCCCAGCACGGCATCCCCACCCTGGGGATCTGCCGCGGCATCCAGGTGATGAACGTGGCCCTAGGCGGTAGCCTGTACCAGGATCTGTCTGCGCAAGGCTTTCGCACCGTGCAGCACAGCCAGAAAGCCGAGCCACCGGTGCTGGGGCATAGCCTCGAGCTGGTTGGGCCCAGCCCCCTGGATAAGCTGTTTGAGGGCCGTTTCCGGGTCAACTCCTACCACCATCAGGCCCTCAGGGATCTGGCCCCCGGTCTGCGGGCGGTGGCCGCTGCGCCGGATGGCATCGTGGAGGCGGTGCTGCTCGAAGGCCATCCGTTCTACCTGGGGGTGCAGTGGCACCCTGAGCTGCTGCCTGCGCAATGGGGTGTTTTCCGCCTGCTGGTCGAGGCAGCCGCCAGCCAGCGGGCTCGCTGAGCAAGAGACGGCGGCCCCGCAATACCCACAGGGAATTGCGCCGGGCGTGTGCTTGCTGCTGCAGAATGGTGATGGGATGTTTGGGTTTGGTGTAAACCCGCTGCACAGACTGGCCGGGTGGTGTTTTGAACCATCTGGCAACACGATTCACGGTACACTGGGCGGAGAACGGGTATTGTATGGTTTTGACGGGAGGTCAGGGCTTGTCGCTGTATCAGACTCTCAGTAAATCCCTCGAGCCGGTGCTGGGGGATCGGGCCCGGGTGGTGCTGGAAGAGGGGGTTCGTCGGCTGGGCACCAGCCCGGATAAGCTCGACGCATCCGAGGCCGAGACCATTCTCAAGCGCCTGGTGTATCGCGAACTTCAGGCCAAAATGAGCCCCAGTGCGGCCCGCAGCCATATCGAGGAGCTGCTTAAAACGCTGGGGCTGAGTGGGGAGAAAACCGCCAAAGCCGCCACCGGCGGATTGTCGGCGCATGCCCAGGGGGTGCTGGCGGAGCTCGAGGCCGGCCTGAAGCGCTTTAGCCTGTACCTGGACTGGCCCGAGGTTGGACGCCTGCGCGGTCTGGTCAACGCGATTAGGCAAGACCCTGAGGCTGCCGCGGCGCGCACTTTGTTGCGTGAGGGGCAGGAGGTGCTGGCCCAGCTCGAGGAGAAGCTCCAGGCGGCTTTGCTGCGCCAGACCCGGGATATTGCCGAGCTGGAGATGAGCTTGTCACGAGTGCAGAGCGTGGGTGGGGCCAAGGTGCGCCGCCTGGAAAACCTGATCCGGATTATCCAGGAGGCCCACGCCCAGGAAACCCTGGCCACCGCCGAGGTGGAGCGAGCCCGTGCCCTGGCGGCGGATATGCGCAAGCTGGTGGAGTCCTCGGTGGTGCAAAACCCCACCGGCGAGGCCGCTATTACCCTGGACACCATCGAGGAAATCGTACCGACCGAGCCGCAGGTGGTGCTCAAAGACCCCACCATCGAGGCGCCGGTGGTGCTGGAGGAGGCCAGCGACGGCTTCGACGATGAAGCCCTGGTGATCGACCTCGACTTTGAGGCCCTGACCTCCGAGCAGTTGTCGCGCATCCGCGAGATTGACGTGGCCGAGGACGCCCGCCGGCTGGAGTCGCTCAAAGAGCGCTATATGGCTGTGCTGAACCAGCCCAGTGTGGCCGATGAGCTGGCCGAACTGGAAGCCGAGCTAGCGGCCGGCAATCCTTTGGGCGAGCGTCTGGATGCTTTTGCTGAGCTGCTCAAGGCCGCGCAGCAGGAGGCTTTAACCGAAGCCCGGGTGCGCTACGAGTGGCTGGCCGACCGCCTGGGCCGCCTCGAGCTGCCCTCCGAGCGAACCGCCCCCCTGCAGGCGCGCTTGATGGTCGCCCTGGAAACCTTGCAGGCTGGCGGGATTCCCCAGGAGCTGGCCGAACTGGAGCGCAACCTGGAGAGCCTCGAGGCCGAAGAGAAGGCCAACCGCGAAAACCAGGCCCGCCGGGCCCGCCTCGAGGCCGCGCTGGCTACTTTGCGCACCGAGGCCGAACATGCCCTGTCGCCCTTCCGTGGGCGGGCCCAGGTGGAGTCTTTCCTGACGGCCCTGGCCGCTCCGGATATCTCCGAGGCGGCCTTGAGCACCCTGCGCCAGGAGCTTTCCGACCTGCTCTCCCAGCTGGCCCGGGAGCGCGAGGAGGAAAGCCTCAAACGCATGGGTCTGCGGGCGAGCGTGCAGGCTTTGCCCAGCCTCGAGCCCCTCGAAGCCGATAAAAAGCACCTGTTGCAGCAGCTCGAGCAGGGGTTGGGTAGCCTGGCCGAGCTTGAGGCGGCGGTGCAGGCCCTGGTGGAGCGCGCCCGGGGGCTGGTGCTAAGCCGGCTGGAGGCCCTCGAGGCCCGTATCCAGCACCTCGAGCGCGTCCTCAAAGAATCCCTGATCGAACTCAAAAAACCCTTGCAGGCCAACCGCGAGGCCCTGGCCCAGGGGCGTATTGCCGACCCCAGCCCGCTGGAGCAGGCCCTCGACGATCTGGTAGCGGCCCGGCGGGCTTCCATCGCCGAGGAACTCTCGCGCTACGAGGCCGTGGCCCGCAGCATGAAGGGCCTGGGGGGTGAGGAGCTCGAGGCTAAAGTGGCCCAAGCCCGAACCCACCTCCAGGCCGGCGAACTGCCCGACCTGAGCGAGATTCACATGCTTCTGGGCCGTCTGCGCCGGGCCCAGGAGACGCTGCGGGCCGACCTGGGCGCGCGCATTGGAGCCTTGCTCGAGGCCTACGCTGTGCACAAAGGGGTGGGGGGCGAAACCGCCCTGCGCCTCAAGCCCTTGTGCGACTTCCTGCAGTCGGCGGCTGAGCGCCTACCCCGCCTGGGGGTCAGCGGCTTGCTCGAGGTGCGACGGGCTTTGGAGGAAGCCGAGCGCCTCGAGGCGCAGCTAGCCCAAGAGTACGAGGCGGCCCAGAGCGTGCTGCAAGAACTCAAAGGGGCCGACCTCGAGTCCTTGCTGGACGTGTTCGAGGCCCCCAGCCCACCGCCCTCGCCCCAGCCCGCTACCCTCCCCGAGCCCGAGGCGCTGAGGCAGTTCCGGATACGCGGTGTGGAGGCCGTGGCCCTGGTTGAAGGGGGGCAGGTGGTGGCCGGTGGCCTGCCTTTTGCCCCCAGGAGCGCCCAGGTGGTCTTCGACGACCTGATCAACCTGGCCAACGAACTCTCGGGACAACCGGCCCGCCTGTCGGTGATATCCCTCCCCCAGTGGGTGCTGGTGCTGGTGCCCTTGAAGCAAAAAGGCCTGGTGATCTTGGCAGAAAAAGCCCTTCTATCGCGCCTGCTGGCCCTCATCGAGCGCCAGCGCGATGCGCTGGAGGCGTTGTAGCCCCGCCCAATCAATCAGCGCCGCCGTGCACATACTGAAGCTCGTAGAGCTTGGCGTAGTAGCCGCCCTGTCTCAGCAGTTCGTCGTGGCTGCCCTCTTCCAGCAGCTTGCCCTTGCGGAAGACCAGAATCCGATCCACGTGGCGAATGGTCGAGAGCCGGTGGGCGATCACAATCGAGGTGCGGCCCTGCATGACCCGCTCGAGCACGGCCTGGATTTTCTGCTCGGTCTCGGAGTCCACGTTGGCGGTGGCCTCGTCCAGGATCAGCAGGATGTCGGGGTTGTGCAGGATGGCCCGGGCCAGGGCCAGCAACTGCTTCTGCCCGGTGGAAAGCCCCCCGCCGCGCTCGTGTAGAACGGTCTGGTAGCCCTGCGGCAGCCGCTGTATAAACTCGTCGGCCCCCACAAAGGCACACACTTCCTGGATGCGCTCCGGGGTAATCCGCTCGTCGCCCAGCCGCAGGTTCGACTCGATGGTGCCGCTGAACAAAAAGGGGTCTTGCAGCACGATGCCAATAGCCCGGCGCAGGTCGCGCTGCCGATAGTCCCGCACATCCAGGCCATCGATCTTGACCGCACCCTGCTGCACGTCGTAGAAGCGGGCGATCAGGCTGATTACGCTGGTCTTGCCCGCGCCGGTAGCCCCTACCAGGGCCACCTTCTCGCCGGGCCGCACGCGGAAGCTCACCCCCCGCAGCACCCAGTCCCACTCACCCTCTTCAGGGGTGGTGGGCTCGAGCACCTCGAGGCTCGAGGCCGAGGGGGGCGTGTCGGCCGCACCCTGCTCTGCTGACTCGCTGGCTTGGGGCTTGCGCTCCCCCCGCCGGCCATAGGCAAACCAGACGTCCTCAAAGTCAATCTGGCCCCTGAAGCGCTCGACCGGTAGCGCCCCCGGCTTGTCGGCCACCTCTTCTTTGGTATCCAGCAGGCCAAAAATGCGCTCTGCCGAGGCCATGGCGGCCTGGAAGATGTTGAACTTTTCGGAAAGGTCTTGCAAGGGCTGGAAGAGCTGGCGCACATAATCGGTGAAAGCCACCAACAAGCCCAGGGTAATGGCCTGCTGTATGACCTGCCCGCCCCCGTACCACAGCACCAGGGCCACCGTGAACTCGCCCATAAGGCCCACCAAAGGGAAAAACAGGGCAAACCACTTGATGATCTCCACCCAGGCCCTGCGCAAATCGCTGGAGAGCAGGTTGAACTGCGCTTCGTTCTTGGGCTCCCGGTTGAAAAGCTGGGTGGTCTGGACGCCGGCCAGGTTTTCCTGCAGCGAAGCATTAACCTTGGACAGCCGCAGCCGCATGGCCCGGTAGGCCTCGCGCATCCCACCCCGGATCCAGGTGGTCACGGCCAGGAAGATGGGCATGATGGCAAAAGCCACCAGGGCCAGGCGCCAGTCCAGCACCAGCATGAAGACCATCAGGCCGATAATCAGGGCGAAGTCGGCAATCAGCCCCACCAGCCCGCCGGTGATGAACTGGTTGATGGCGTCCACATCGGAGGTGATGCGGGTCATCAGGCGGCCCACGGGGTTGCGGTCGAAGTATCCCAGGTGCATGCGCTGGAGCTTGGCGAAAATCTCCGAACGCAGGTCAAAGAGGATGTGTTGCCCCACCCAGCTAATCAGGTAGGTTTGCGCGTAGTTGGCGATAAAGTCCACCACCCGCACCGCCAGAAAAACAGCGCAGACCAGCAACAGGGTCTCGTAGCGCTGGGCCAGGGGGAGCGCCTCGCGCGGCACGATGGCGTTGTCAATGGCATACTTGAGGAAAAGTGGGGTCGAGGCAGCGGTAAGGGTGCTCACCACCAGCGCCAGCAGGGCCAGCCCCACCTGCTTCCAGTAGGGCCGTACGTATTTCAGGATGCGCCGGGCCAGCTTGGCATCAAAACTCTTCTTAAAGGCTTCTTCTTCGTGCATAAGGCTCCGCTGATAGTTGAGTACAGATGGCCGATTGCAGCTTTGCTAAGTGCTCTACCGCTAATTTTCCCTCATCCTGGGGCCTCCACGGGAAGTGCAAGTACGCTGTTTGCTGCCGATGAGTCAGGGGGCTGAAGCTTTCCCATGGGGGTTTAGTCCACCTCCGCTTGCAGGCGCTGGATGCGGTCGAGTTCGGCGTAGATGCCGCCTGCGGCCAGCAGCATCTCGTGGGTGCCTTCCTCTACGATTCTGCCGTGATCCAGCACCACAATCCAGTCGGCGTACTGCAAGGTGGAGGTGCGGTGGCCGATCAGGAGGGTGGTTTGCTGGCCCAGCACGCTTTTGAGCCCGGAGAGGATGCGCGACTCGGTCTCGGTGTCCACCGCGCTCATGGCGTCATCGAGGATTAGAATTTTCGGCCTGCGGGCCAGGGCCCGGGCCAGGGCTACCCGCTGGCGCTGCCCGCCCGAAAGGGTGACGCCGCGCTCGCCCAGCGAGGTTTCGTAGCCCTTAGGAAACCCCACGATGTCGTCGTGCACCCCGGCCAGCTTGGCGGCCCAGACGGCCCGCTCGAGGTCTACCGCCGGCAGCCCGAAGCAGATGTTCTCGGCCAGAGTTTCGGAGAACAGAAAGGGCTCCTGCGGCACCATGCCGATGGCCGTGCGCAGGGTGGTGAGCGGCAGCTCCTTTACATCGTAGCCTCCCACCAACACCCGGCCCGAGGTGGGATCCAGGATACGCGGAACCAGGCTCGCCAGCAGGCTTTTGCCGCTTCCGGTACGCCCGGTGATGCCCAGGGTGGTGCCCTCGGGGATGGTCAGGGTGATGCCGTCCAGCACCTTGCGCCCCCCTAGCTCGAGGCTGACCCCCTCAAACTTGATCTCCCCCGCCAGTTCCGAACCCTCCGCCACCCCGATCCCTTTAGATGGGGGAGCGGGCTCGGTAATCCGGGCCGGTTCACGCCAGAACTCCTCCAGCCGCTTGTAGCTGGTCGAGCCCCGCTGGAAGATGGTGAGGGTATAACCCAGGCCGATGATGGGCCAGCCCAGCATCATCAGGTAGGCGTTGAACTGCACGAATTGCCCGGCGGTCATCTCACCCCGGATGACCATGCCGCCCCCCATCCACAGCACAATGAGCGCGGCAAAGCCCATCATCAGGCCCATCAGGGCCCGCACCGGCCCGTCCACGCGGGTCAGGGCCAGGCTTTTGGCGATATAGTCCTTGTTGAGGGCCTGGAAGGCCTCGAGCTCGCGGTCTTCCAGGGCAAACCCCTTTACCACCCGGATGCCGGAGAAGTTTTCCTGTGCGCGGGTGGAAATCCGGTCGAAGGATTCCTGGCTTTCGCGGTAGCGTTGGTCAATCAGGCGCAGCACGTAGTACATCACCGCAAAAATGATGGGGAAGACCAGCGAGAGGGCCAGGGCCAGCGGCACGTTCACCAGGTACATGGCCGCAATGGCGAAGACCACAAACATCAGCAAGCGGCTGCCCATGTTGATACCGCCGCCCAGCATCTCACGCACCGCGCCCAGGTCGGTGGTGAACTTGTTCATCAGGTCGCCGATGCGGTTTCTGCTGTAAAAATAGCTGTCCAGCGAGAGGGCCTTTTTGAACAGATCCATGCGCAGGTCGTGCTCGATGTAGCGGCTGGCCACCACCAAAAGCTGCCGGTTGGCCCAGGAGAAAAAGGCCGAGGCCACCGCCGCGCCCAGAATGGCCCAGACCCAGACCAGGTAGGCCTCCCCAGCCCGGATGGCATCAATGGCGTGGCGCAAAAAGTAGGGCGACAACGACGAAGCCCCCACCGAGGCGATGCCGGCCAGCATGCCCCACAGGTACTGGGGGCCGTAGCGCCGCAGGTAGGGCATCAGGGCAATCAGCGGGCCGAAAACTGACCGGTCAGTTCTGGAGGATGTCTTAGAATGATCGGATGAGGGCATCTTTACCACTTTATTCCTCCCCAATAACCTGACTGTAGTTTATTCGACCAAAGGGCTGGATGGTGTTTTTTTCAGGGCTGGAGGCGCTGGGCCAGTTCGGCGGCCACCTGGGGCCAGGGGGCCTCGAGGCCCACCAGGCGCCAGGGCTTGGGGGGTTCGGATTTTTTCAACAGTTTGCGCAGGGGGTTGGGCAAGGGCAGGTACTCGGGGTCGTGCACATACAACAGCCCCTTGACCTTGCCCAGCCTCGAGAGGTAGCGGTGCATACCGGCGGCCTCGAGGTCGGTGGGCAGCTCGAGGCCCAGCTCGAGGTGGGCCCCTTCCTGGCGCAGCTCCGCGGGGGCTTTGTCGGCCAGGAAGAGGCTCAACCCCTGCTCAGCCAACGCGGCCCGCAGGGCGGCCAGCCACCCGGGGTCATCCAGCAGCATGGGCTGGGCCACCAGGCCAATCAGGTGGGTTCCAGACTGTTTGGGAGGGGTAAAGGTGAAGCCTAGTTGATGTTTGGTGCGTTCCAGAGCCCGCCGGGCCAGCATGGGGTTCTGGGTCAGAAGCTGCCCAATTTTGGCGGCCAGGCCGGCCACCTCCGGTGAACGCTCGGCAGGAACCACCAGGGCGGGGGGCAGGCCCGGTACCAGCCGTTCCAGGGTGGCCTGCAAATCGACCAGCCAGGGTGAAGGGCTGCCCCTGTGGGGTTCAACGCCAAGCTGCACGTCCGGTAGCAACAGATAGTCGACCCCTTGGGTCTTGAGGCTAAAGACCTGACCCAGCACCCGGCGGATGGGCGCGGGAACCGGCAAATTGACCGAGGCCTCCTCAGGCTGGACAACCTCAACCTCCAATGCTTGCAAGTAGGACTCCCAGAAGGGCAGGTAGCGACTGGACAGCCAGCTATTCAAAACACCCACACGCACCCGACTATCCTATCGCACTCTTGGCTATCGCGGGTTGTTTTCTCCGACTGCCCCCCGCACGGCCTCCTTTGTTTCGCTGACCGCTGGTGCGAACTCCATAGCCTGGGACAGGAAATGGGCCAGCGCCTCGAGGCTCTCGAACTGGTAAAGCAGCCCACAGGCTTCGTCCTTGAGCACCGCCCAGGTGCCTCCCTGGTCTTGCCAGAGCTGCAGCAGGAAAGATCGGTTTTTGTACATAACCCCCCAGGCTGGAGGGTAGCAGGATTCACGTTACGAGGCCGTTATGTCTGGAGGAGCTGCCGCACAAAGCTGCGCAGCGCGCGCGCTCCCAAGCGCAGGGAGTCGGGCTCCACCCATTCTTCGGGGGTGTGGGCCCCACCCCCCTGATAAACGCTCAGGGTAATGGCAGGGAGGCCTACCTCCACCCCAGCCGAGGCATCGGTGGAGCCGGCGGTGAACTGGGCCTCGAGGCCGATTTCCATCAGGGCCTGGCGGGCGGCCTCCAGCATGGCGTGGGTGGCGGTCATGCCTGCTGGGCGCTCGCCGAGCACCTCGATCTCCATCCGCAGGTTGAACTTACGGGCCGCTTCCATCAGAATTTCGCGCACCTGGGCCACCATCTGGGCTAGTTCTGCTGCGTCCAGGGCCCGCAGGTCAAGCTCGAAGCCCACTTCCTGAGGAATGGCGTTGATGGCCTCACCCCCCCACAGCCGCCCCACATTCAGGCTGGTGTGGTTGGTGCGCTCGAGGGCGTACATCTGGGCCAGGGCCTGACCCAGGGCCGGCACCGGCGATGGAGCCCCCCGGTCGCCCCAGGCGTGGCCGCCGGGGCCAATAAAGCGGGCCCGCAGCCGGTGGGAACCCGCCGAGCGGCTCACGATACCGGGTAAATACCCATCGACCGCCACCACCTGCTGCGGCTGTAGTTGCTTAACCAGGCGCCGGGCCCCCCGCAGGTTGCCCAACCCTTCCTCGCCCACGCTGAAGGCCACCGTACAGCCCAGGTTCACCAGCTCAGGGGCCAGGGCCAGCAAGACTGCGACCCCCGACGAGTTGTCGCCAACCGCCGGGCCATACCAGCGGTTTTGCTCACGCCGCAAGGGGGTAGGGGGCAGCACGGTGTCGATGTGGGCTATTAGCAAGGTGGGGCCATGGCCGGCCCAGACATTGCCCAGTTCATCGGTCTGGGGACGCAACCCCTGGGCTTGTAATTGCTGGGCGACCCAGGCTGCCCGGGCGGCATCACCGCTAATTTCGGCGATTTCCGCCAGCAGCAGGACGGGGTCGCGGGTGGTTTCGGTGGCAAAGTCGCTCATTCAAACCTGATCATACCGGCCCGGGGCCCTACTCGTCGCTCTTTTCTGCCAGCCCCTCGCGCAGGGCGTAGAGGGCCGCCTGGGTGCGGTTGTTGAGGTGGAGTTTCTGGAAGATGTCCGAAAGCCGGTTGCGCACGGTTTTTTCCGAGAGCGATAGCTCAGCGGCGATCTCGAGGTTGGTGTAGCCCTGGGCCACCAGGCGTAAAATCTGCACCTCGCGTTCGGAAAGCTCGGCGTGGGCCTTGGGGGTGGTTTCCTGCTTGGCCTTGAAGTCCTGGATGATCTGCTCGGCCATCTCGGCATCCAGCAAGACCTCGCCCTGGTACACCCGGCGGATGGCTTCTAGCAGCTCCTTGGCGTCGGCGTCCTTGAGCATGTAGCCCCGCGCCCCGGCCTTCACCGCCTCGAAGACATAGCCGTCCTGGCGGTACATGGTGAGCATGATCACCTTGGCCTGGGGCCATTCTTTCAGGATTTCCTGGGTGGCCTGCACGCCGTCGAGGTTGGGCATCTGGATATCCATCAGGATGATATCGGGGTGGGCCTCGAGGGCGTGACGCAGGGCCTCGCGCCCGTCCTTGGCCTCGCCCATAACCTTAAAGTCGGGCTCGGCTTCCAGCAGGCTTTTGAGCCCCTGGCGAAAAAGGGCGTGATCGTCGGCGAGCAAGATGCGAATCATTACCAGGTATTGTACATGGCGGCGCGGTGTAGTCTGGAGAAATGAACGGATGGCTTTTACTCATGATTGCGATTGTCTCTGAGGTGATTGGCTCCACCGCGCTCAAGGCTTCCCAGGGCTTTAGCAAACTGCTGCCTTCGCTGGTGGTGGTGCTGGGTTATGGCCTGGCCTTTTATTTTCTGAGCCTCTCCCTCAAAACCATCCCGCTCAATATCGCCTATGCGGTCTGGTCAGGGCTGGGTACGGCCCTGATTGCGCTGCTGGGCTGGTGGGTGCTTAAGGAGCCTATGAACGGTGCTATTGCCCTGGGCATCCTTCTTATTATTGCAGGGGTGGTGGTGTTGAACCTGGCCTCGAGGTTGCACCTCTGAGATGACTCTGGGTGCCGAAGGATTTTGTTGGCAGAAGTAGTAGCGTAGAGGAATGCAGGAGTCTTTGTGGCATTTGCTGGCCGCCACCCTGATTGGTTTTGCGGTGGGCCTCGAGCGCGAGCGCGCTAAAGTTGAGCGCCAGGGGTCGACCGTTGGGGGGGTGCGCACCTTTACCCTGCTGGGTCTGCTGGGTGGGGTGGGTGCCCTGGGGCCAGAGCCATGGCTGTCGGTGGCAGGGCTGCTGGGAGTAGCCGGCCTGGCGGTGTACACACTGAAAAACAGCCGCGATGCCACCAGCCAGGTGGCGGCCCTGCTGGTGTATGTGCTGGGGGTGCTTTGTGGCTTGGGGATCGTGCTGCCCGCACTGTTTGCCGGGGCTTTGCTATTGGGCTTTCTGGCCTTTCACGACGAGCTGCACGCCTTCGCGGGTGGAATAGAGCGAAGCGAGGTGGAAGCGGCGGTGTTGCTGGCCCTGCTCCTGGGGGTGGTCTATCCTTTGCTGCCCGACGTCAACTATGGCCCCTATGGGGTATGGAACCCCCGCGAAATCTGGCAGGTGGTCTTGCTGGTGGCGGGGGTTAACTTTGTGGGGTATCTGGCTCTGCGCTTGCTGGGCTCGAAGGGCTTGTGGGCAGCGGCCATACTGGGGGGGCTGGTTTCATCCACCGCCGTCACCCTCTCGATGGTGACCCAAAGCCGGGCCAACCCCAGCAAAAACCTGCTCTGGGCCAGTGGGGCGGTGCTGGCCTCCCAGATGATGCTGGGGCGGTTGCTGGTTTGGAGCGCTACAGCCCCGGCTCTTTTGCAGTTGCTTTGGCTCCCGGTGCTTGTGTGGCTGCTGTGGGGGGTGCTGGTGGCGGCCTGGCTGGCCCGGCGCGATTCCGGTACCTCCGAAAATGTGCCGGTACAAAATCCATTGCAGCTCCAGAGCGCGCTGATGTTTGCTGGTGTGTATGCCCTGGTCAAACTGCTGGCCAGGGCGGGCCTCGAGGTCTTTGGCAGCGCCGGGGTGTTTGTGGTGAGCGCTTTTTCGGGGGTGGCCGATGTGGACGCCATCTCGCTCTCGCTGGCCCGGCTGGCCGCCAATGAACAATTGCTGCTGCCGGTTGCTTCCGTTGCAATCCTGATCGCCGCTTTGAGCAATACCGTCTTCAAAACCGCCCTGGCTTTTGGCGCCAAGGGACTGGGCTTTTATGTGGCCCTTGGCCTGGTACCGGGGGGTGTGCTGGCCTTGCTTGTTTTGCTGATGTTTTGACCCGGGCTACCTTCCGAACCTGCGCTCCCGCTTCTGGTAGTCGCGCACCGCCCGCAGAAAGTCCACCTTGCGGAAGGCGGGCCAGAAGGCATCGAAGAAGTAGTACTCGCTGTAGGCGGCCTGCCACAGCAAAAAGCCCGAAAGCCGTATCTCGCCCGAGGTGCGGATGATAAAGTCGGGGTCGGGCACGCCGGCGGTGTAGAGCCGCTCGGAGATGTGCTTCAAGTCCAGCTCGGCGGCTAGTTCTTCCGGCGACTTGCCGGTCTGGGCGGCTTCCAACAGCAGGCTCTTGACGGCATCTACGATTTCTTCCCGTCCGCCATAGCCCATGGCGATGTTCAGGAGCATGCCGTTGTGGTGCTCGGTGGCTTTTTCCAGCTCTTCCAGGGCCTCGAGCACCTTGGGGGGGAAGCGGTCGTGCCGCCCGATGACCTTGACCCGCACCTCGTTGGCGTGGATGCGGGGGTCGTGGGCCATGCGCTTGGCTTCCTGCACAAAGAGCTGCATGAGGGTCTCGACCTCGGTCTGGCTGCGGTTGAAATTGTCGGTGGAGAAGACCCAGATGGTCACGGTGGGAATCCTGAGCTCGAGGCACCACTCGAGCACCTCATAGGCTTTCTGCACTCCAAACTCGTGACCCTGGTGACTGTCTAGGCCCAGCTCCCTGGCGAAGCGGCGGTTGCCGTCCAGAATCAGACCCAGGTGCTTGGGGGTGTGGCCTTTTTTTACCTCGGCCTCGATGCGCTTTTCGTACCACCAGTACAGCGGCTTGAGCGCAGCGCTGAATAGCTCGAGCAATTGTTTTCGCAAAGGACGTTTCGGAATGCGCACAGGAGAAGTCAGGGCCATGAACCACCTCAACTCGTCTATCTTAGCTAGAAGACTCGCTTGTTCGATGTGCAAATGATTGCAACATCCTAAACCACGGTTCGCCAGAGGTCGGTTGGGAAAGGTTGGGGCTGTTTCCGCGCAGCAGAAGGGATTTTGTTGCCAAACGGCCCTACCATGGGTGTAGGCCTTTGCAAGAGCTAAGCCCAGAGCCGGAAAGGAGTTTTTGTGAAAAAGAGCCCACCTGAGTTTGTATACCGCGACTGGTGCATCCACGACCCTGTAAGCTGGCCCCTTTCTCGCCTGCGCAAGCTGGGCCTAGACCCCGCCGACGACCCCGAGCTCTACTACTGGAACGGCTGGCTGTGGGTGCGGGCGTACCCCTCGGGCCAGTTCCGCGCCCTGACCCCGGTGGACGAGAGCGAGTTGGACAAGGACGTGCGGGAGCGGCTCCAGCGCTGGCGTGAGTACGGGATGCTGCCCCTCGACGAGAATGACCCTGAGCAGGTGGAGTGGGCCAAGGCCGAGTGGAGAAAGCGGGTATGGGCGGCCCCCAACCCCTGGTGATGAGGTGAAACCATGGCTGGATTTCGACCGATTCGATACGCCCCCGACGGGACGCCCCTGGCTGAAATCCAGTGGCGAGACAAAGGTGACTACACGGTTATCTCTGGCGATCTGGACGAGGATGGGAGGTACGACGCCGCCTCTACCCCCTGCCCGCCTTTGTGGATGGCTATGTGAATGTGATGAACGCCTACAACGGGGGGCCCTATTGGGGCTGGCCGGAGGGATATTGAGTCTTTGTACATAGGAGGTAGCGATGGCAAAGAAGCGCGAATGGATTGAGGACGGTGTTGATTTTACCCGCCTGGCTAAGGTGCCCGAGGGGGAGGGCCGCGAGATGGTCACCAGCGAGGGCTATGAGAGCCTCGAGCTCTACGCCAGCATGTTCATGCTGGACGATGAGGAAGTGGAAACCCTCAAGGCGGTTATCAAGGCCAAGCGGAAGGGAGAGCTGTAACGGAGACAGGCGGAATATAAGGAACCGCCAGCAGTCTGGAGCCTGAGAAACCAGCAGCGATACTTGATACCTTCCCCACAGCGGAAAAAAGCCCCCCTACCATCTGAAGTATGAGAGACGAGATTGGCTCCATCGAATTCCCCTTTTCGGCTTTTAGCATCAACCGCCGCATCGCCACGATGGGGTTGCACCCTTACGAGGGCCGCCACCCGGACGTGACTGAGCGAACCTTGAGTGTCGGAGACCTGCCCCCCGACAGGTACACCTTCGAGGCACCCTTCCGCGTCCCCGACCCCAGCCCCAGGGCGGGGGGCGGCTGGGTGGCGGTGATGGCGACCGAGACCCACGGCTCGCCCTTCGGCGGCCCGGCGGCCAACATGGGCATCGGCCCCCTGCAAATCCTCTGGGTAAGCGGCAGGGGTGAGTGGGGCTTCTCGGCGCACTGGACTGGCGACTCCAAGACGAGCCTCTACGCTATGTATTCGAGCCTGGCGAAGCTGCGGGCGCACATCCGCCCGGTGCGGGACATCCCCGGCTTTCGGATGCCCAAAGAGCCCCTGTTTAGCAACCTGCTAAAGGCCAACGAAGAGGAGGGCTGGCCCCTGGCCCGTGGGGAGGTAGAGGTGCGCAACGACGCCATGCAGTTCTGGACGGAAGAGGGAGGTGCCCCTGCCCTGGTGATATAGTTATCCAGCCCCCCGACTGCTCGCCTGAGGCTTGTGGACGGGGGGTTTTCTTCTCAAACTGTGCATCTCCGGCCCGATGGAGGGCTATCCCGACTACAACTTTCCCGCATTCATGGAGGCGGAGGCCAGGCCGAAAACTCGAGCCGATACATGAACCTTGCTTCTTGAGTCGCTGAATCGAGAATTTTGTTTGGGTCAAAACGTGGGGTCAAACGCAAACCCGAGGGTGCAAGCCCTCGGGTTTTTGCGTCCTGAACTGGTGCCAAGGGGCGGAATCGAACCGCCGACACTGCGATTTTCAGTCGCATGCTCTACCGACTGAGCTACCTTGGCGTGGTTTACGCCGAGCACAGGTTTTGCTTGCGCTCGGCGTAAATTTGGCGCTCCGGACGGGACTTGAACCCGCGATCTCCCACGTGACAGGCGGGTATGTTAACCAACTACACCACCGGAGCAGGTTGTGGCACTGCGTCGGAGTCGTCCGAACAGGCACATAGGATAATAGCGGTTGGCCTGTTGGGTGTCAAGCATGCTGACCTGGAAAGAAGTACTCGCCAAGCACCAAACCCGGCGGGGGATAGGTTCACGCAGCCTCCTGGTGGATCGGGGCGAGTCCGGCTACAAAAACCGCTTCCTGCCCGACGGCTCCATCCTGTACCCAGGCGAGGGGCTCTCGGGAAACCAGCAGCCAACAGGGGGGAACCGGACTCTGCTTCGGGCCCTGGCTGCCCAGTCTCCTATGCGGGTGTACCTTCGTGAGCGAACCAACTGCTGGCGTGATTGTGGCTGGTTTCTTGTAGAAAGCGTGGAGTATCGGTGGGAAGAGTCCGAGCGCCGCTATGTGTACTGGTTCCGGTTGGTTCCGTTGACGGCTGCGACCTGAGCCAGAAAAGCCCGGAGCTTGTGGGGGTCTTTGAGCCGGGGGGCGGCCTCCACCCCGCTGCTCACGTCCACAGCGTAGGGGGCTAACTCCAGGGCCGCGGGCAGATTCTCGGGCGTTAGGCCTCCGGCGATAATCAGCCGGGGGTGTTGCTGAAGGGGCGCGATCCAGTCCAGCGGGTAGCCCTGTCCGCTGCCGGGGCGTGCCCCGTCCACCATGAGGGCATCGGCGGGGTAGCTGAGCCAGTCGGGTTGGGCCGGGCCTTTCAGCTTAAAGGCCTTGATGACCGGGTAGAACTGGCGGATGTGCTCGGCCCACTCGGGCGGTTCGTGGCCGTGGAGCTGGGCCACCTGGAGCTGGGCCGTCTCCATCTGCTCTAACACCTCTTCGGGAGGTGTGTCCACAAAGACCCCGACCCGAACGATAAAAGGCCCCAGGGCCCTGCTGATGGGCCGAATTTGCGCGGGCTCGAGGTAGCGCGGGGTTCCGGGGGCCAGAATAAAGCCCAGGGCCCAGGCCCCAAGCTGTTCGGCCGGCAGAGCGTCCTCTAGCCGGGTAATCCCACAAATCTTGGCACGCACCATGGGTTTTAGTGTCTCATACTTTACCTTTGTCTCAATCACATGAGGGGCTCAATGTAACGGTGAAGTAACGGTAGATGTGCAATAAAGCTGTTGTGCAATGTAACTGTTGGGTATAGCCGCGCTCAGGAGGAGGGCCGATGAGGGTATCGCGTGTGTGGATGCTGCTGGTGGTTGCTCTGTTGGTGGCTTGTGGGGATGGGGGCCCTGCCTCCGGTAGCATCTCGGGCCTGGTGGGCTTTATTTCGGGGGGTGGTCAGACCGGGGCCATCCAGGTCTCGCAAAGGCCCTTTGCCCAAACCAGTGAAACCGATTTTGTGCCCGGAGAGGTGATTGTCAAGTTTCGGCCGGGGGTGAGCCTGCAAACGGTTGGGCGCCTCCAGGTGGCCGGGGTGAAGCTACAGCGGGTAGAAGACCTGGACACCCAGGGCATGGCGCTCTTCCGGGGTGTTGCCGGCAAACCTCAGACCCTCGAGGTCGTCCAGGCCCTGTCCCGCCGCGCCGATGTGCTCTACGCCCAGCCCAACTACATCCGCCAGGCTTTCAAAACCCCCAACGATTCTTTTTATAACCTTCAGTGGCATTATCCGGCCATCAACCTGCCTGCCGCCTGGGATATCGAAGATGGGGTTGATCCTACCGTGGTGGTAGCGGTCATAGACTCGGGCATCGTGGGAGCCCACCCCGATATCCCCAAACCCATCCTGGGGTACGACTTCATCTCCAACCCGCAAATTGCCAACGATGGCGATGGGCGGGACAACAACCCCGAGGATACCGGCAACGTAGCACGCGATGTACCTGAAGAGGCCCTGACCGGCTATCACGGCACCCACGTGGCCGGAACGGTTGCGGCGGCCACCAACAATAATCTGGGTGTGGCGGGGGTTAGTTGGGGGGCCCGCCTGCTGCACATCCGTGCCCTGGGCGTGGGTGGGGGCAGCGATGCCGACATTATCGCGGCCCTTCGCTGGGCAGTGGGGCTCTCGGTTTCGGGCGTGCCTGCCAACCCCAATCCGGCGGCGGTGGTCAATATGAGCCTGGGGGGCCGGGGTACTTGTACACCGGCCTGGCAGGATACCATCAACCAGGCCGCCGCCCAGCCCCAGCGGCCCATCATTGTGGTGGCGGCTGGCAACAGCGCCGAAAATGCCTCCGGTTTCACCCCGGCCAGCTGCAGCGGGGTCGTTACCGTGGGGGCTACCGAGACCCGGGGTTTTCGCTCCTACTACTCCAACTATGGCCCACGCATAGACGTTATGGCGCCGGGTGGGGATACATCCACTGACCGTAACGCAGACGGCTACGTAGATGGGGTGCTAAGCCCGCTCAAGGACGATACGAAAACAGGGGACAACCAATTCGTCTATGGTTTCTACCAGGGTACCTCCATGGCCAGTCCGCATGTGGCGGGCCTGGTAGCCCTGATGAAAGCGCGCCGCCCCGACCTGACCTATTCGGAGGCGCTGGACATTCTCAAGAGCACGGCGGTGCCGCTGAGCGGGGCCAGTTGCACGGGCCGCCCATCGGATCAGATCGCCCCCAGCTTCCCCACCCTGACCAGCAGCGACTGTGGTGCGGGCCTGGTTAATGCGCAAGCCGCCGTCAATGCTGTAGGCAACGTGACGCCGAGCTTCACCCTGGTGCTGAGCCCCACCTCGGCCACCCTGAGCCCCACCTCGGGCAGCAGCGTGGATATAAGCGTCAGCATCGCACGCATTGCGGGTTTCACCAATGCCGTCAGCCTGACCCTGAGCGGCGCTCCGAGTGGGGTGAGCGGGCAATTCACCCCCAGCAGTGTCACCGGCAACAGCAGCACCCTGCGTCTACAGGTGAGCGGTAGCCCGACCCCTGGAACCTACAACCTTACCATCAACGGCAGTGGCGGCAGCATCAACCGCTCGGTGGGGCTTGCCCTGAGGGTAGGCACGGCTGCGCCCCCGCCCACCGTGCAGGGTACGGCGGTCTTTGCCCTGTATATTGCAGGCAACGACATTGACCTCGAGAAATCGGCGATTGTGAGTATCAGCCAGACAGGCCTGAGTGCACCCTATCAGTTCAACAACCTGGCGGGTGGCGATTATGTTGTGATTGCCTGGAAAGACCTGGATGGTGACGACGACATTACGCCGGGGGATTACCTTGGAGGCTATACCAATGCCGATGGCGATCTGCTCCTGGTACGCCCCACCGCCAACAACATCAACGTACCCCTGTCGGTGGTGCAGGGTACGCAGAACCTACGGCTGCCCGGCCTGGAGGGGGTTTCCCTGCTGCCCAGTCTGCGACAGCTTTACCGGCGCTAGGGCCAAAACCACGCTTCGCCTCCCCCGATGGGGGAGGTTTTGGTTCAAACCTCTCCGGCCTCCCACATCTGCTGAAAGCTTTTCGGGCTGGGTTTGAGACCGGCCCGGCCTTCGGTCCAGGCCTTTATCACCGGCAGGATGCTGTTGTCCAGGGCTTTTTCGGGTAGCAGGCGCAGGGCCTTGCTGGCCAAGCGGTACATCCATGGCTGGGTCATGGCCAGGGCAAAGCCTTTGATGGCGGCGGCCTCGAGCCTCGGTGTCAGACCCTCTGCCACCGCGCGGTTGCGCCAGGTGAGCAGCAGCTTGGGGATGGGGATGCGCACCGGGCAGGCCTGAAAGCAGGCCCCGCACAGCGAGGAGGCGTAGGGGAGGGGTTTGGTTTCCTCCAGGCCTACGAGCCCCGGCGACAGAATGGCCCCGATGGGGCCGCTGTACACGTAGCCGTAGGCGTGCCCGCCGGTCTGGCGGTAGACCGGGCAGGCGTTCAGGCAGGCCGCGCAGCGCACGCAGCGCAGGGTTTCCCAGGCCTCGAGGTCGGCCAGCACGCTGCTGCGCCCATTGTCCACAAACACCACGTGCACCTCTTCGGGGCCGTCGGGCTCATCGGGTTGGCGTGGCCCCTGGATGAGCGAGACGAAGGTTCCCAGCCGTTGCCCGGTGGCGGCGCGGGCGGTGAGCTGCAAGAAAATCGCAAGGTCGGAGAAGCGGGGCAGGAGTTTCTCGAGGCCCACCAAAGCCACGTGGATGCGCGGGGCCGAGGTGGAAAGCCTTATGTTGCCCTCGTTTTCGATCAGGGCCAGGGTGCCGGTCTCGGCCACCACAAAGTTGGCCCCGGAGATGCCCATATCGGCTTTTAGAAAGCCCTCGCGCAGCAGGCTGCGGGCCACGGCGGCCAGTTGCTCGGGGCTGGCCTCGGGAGGGGTCTGGAAGCGCTGATGGAAGAGCTGGCGAATCTGGGCGAGGTTCAGGTGGATGGCCGGCCCCACGATGTGCGAGGGCGGCTGGTTGAGGAGCTGGATGATGTACTCGCCGAGGTCGGTCTCGAGCACCTCGAGGCCCATCCCTTCCAGCATGGGGTTGATGCCCAGCTCCTCCGAGACCATGGTCTTGGCCTTGACCACCTTGCGCACCCCACCCTTGTGGGCGATCTCGGCCACGATGCGCCGGGCGTCGTCGGCGTCCTCGGCCCAGTGCACCTGCACCCCGTTTTGCGTGAGCCGGGCCTCGGCCTGGAGCAGGTATCTGTCCAGGTGCATCAGCAGGTGGTTCTTGACCCCTTCGGCCCAGTGCCGCCAGGCTTCGGCCTCCACCTCGGCGTAGGCCTGCCGCCGCTTGCTGTCGAAGTTGAGGGTGGCCCCCGTCACCGACTCGCGCACCTGGGGCTCTTCGCGCAGGACTCGAGCCGCTTCCTGGGGGTACCGGTTGGCGGCTAGCTTCATCCCACCGCCTCCCACAAGACCGAGGCCAGCGGGCGCACGGGCAGGTTAAGGTTCTGGTTCTGCACGCGCCCCATCAGGTGCAGCATACAGCCGGCATCGGTGCTGGTGAGCATATCCACCTGTCCGTTGGGCAGGGTGGAGAGCTTGCGGTCGGCCATGCCTAAGGCCACCTCGGGCAGCTTGACCGAGAACAGCCCGCCAAAGCCGCAGCACTCCTCGGCGGCGGCCCAGTCCACGATCTCGGCCCCGGCGTTGCGCAAAAGCGTCAGGGGCTCTTGTTTGAGGCCCAGCTCGCGCAGGGCGTGGCAGCCGTGGTGGTAGGCAATGCGTCTGCCCGTCAGGCCCGAGCCCAGGCGGCTAATGCCCAGCACCTTGACGATGAACTCGGAGAGCTCAAAGGTCTTCTGGCTCAAAGCCAGGGCCCGGGCGAACCTTTTGGGCTGGTCGCGGTAGAGCTCGGGGTAGAAGGTTCGCAGCATGGTGGTGCAGGAGCCGGAAGGCAGCACCACGTACTCGGCGCCCTCGAGCACCTCCAGCGTATGATCGGCCACCTGGCGGGCCTCGGCCCAGTAGCCCGCGTTGTAGGCGGGCTGGCCGCAGCAGGTCTGGCCCTGGGGGAAGTGAACCGTGCAGCCCAGGTGGCGCAAAAGCCGCACCGCCGCCACCCCTGCCTCGGCGAAAAACTGGTCGGTCAGACAGGTGACGAAAAGGGCCACTTGCATGATGCTGTAGATTATAGCCGGGGGAGGAGAGCTATGCGACGCAAGATCACCCTAACCACCTCGAGCCAGCTCGAGGGCTACCAGATTACCGAGTACCTGGACGTGGTGTTTGGCGAGGCCATTGTGGGGGCCAACATCTTCCGCGACCTCCTGGCCTCGGTGCGGGACATCGTGGGGGGCCGCAGCGGGGCCTACGAGGCCGAGCTGCGCAAGGCCCGCGAGATTGCTCTGGAGGAGCTCGAGCAGGCCGCCATCGCCCGCGGGGCCGACGCGGTGATTGGCATAGACGTAGACTACGAGACCGTCGGCCAGGGCAACATGCTGATGGTCACGGCCTCCGGAACCGCGGTAAAAGCCAGCCGCAAGTACTGAGCAGCGGTGTTTTCATGGCCGGTCTGGGTGGCTCGAGCCAGCCGGGCCGTAGGTGAACCTGCGCCACAACCATTCCAGCGGCCCCTGTCCGAAGCGCTCGAGCCACCACCGGCTCAGGGCCACCTGCAACATCACAAAACCCACCGCGATGAGCGGGAACCAGCTGGGGCTCACCTGCCCGTAGAGCCCCAGCCCGTAGCCGTAGAACAGCAGGCTCATGGCGAGCGATTGCAGCAGGTAGTTGCTGAGGGGCATCCGGCCTGCGTAGCGCAGGGGGTGTAGCAGGCCGAGCCGGGGCCAGAACAGGCGAAACAGGGCCATATAAACCAGTGCAAAGGCCAGCCCGCCTAGCCCGCGCAGGGGCTGAAGATCGGGGTGCTGGGCGTTGTACCAGTTAACCGGAATGCCCACCAGCAGCCCCAGCGCCACCACCCGCCAGAGGGTGGCCGGCCCGATGCGCTGCCAGCACGGGGCCAGGTAGCTGCCCAGTAAAAACAAGCCCACCAGCTCGGCCCCGAACAGGAGCGAGCCCAGCACCGTGCTACCCAGCCAGGTCTCAAGCCGGGCCATACTGACCGCCCAGAAGCTTCCGCTGGCAAATACCTCGGCGCTGCCCGGAACGGGCGCCATATCGCGCAAAAAGAACACGAAGAGGCCATACAGGACATACCCCGCCAGCAAGAACTTGGTGATGTCCAGAAGCCGGTGTGCCTGGCCCAGGTAGCGCAGGCTGAAAAGACCCAGGAGGGCATAGGTGCCCAGGATGTCGCCCTCGAACAGCAAGAGGCCGTGCAGGGCCCCCACCCCCAGGAGCCACCCCAGGCGGCGACGCAGCAGCGCACGGGCCTCCAGGCCTGCCGAGACGAAACGCCGGTACTGCAAGGCCAGGCCCAGCCCAAACAAAATGGCAAAGATGGTATAGAACTTGCCGCTGAAGAAAAAGGCCAGAATCTCACGGCCCAGGGTGTAGTGCGCTGGGTTTCCATGCTGAGCGGCATACAGGCCAACCCCGGCGAAGTGCTCGAGGTTGACCGCCAGGATGCCCACCAGGGCCAGCCCGCGCAGGGCGTCCAGGAAAACATCCCGCTGGTTTGGGGCAAGGGGTTGCATGGGGGGATTCTACGGGAAGGCGTACAATTGGGGTGTATGCAAACACCTCCACAGTTGGCCCCCTTTTTGCGCGGCGAGATAGAAGGTGTGCACTGGCTGGTATCGGTCTGGCTGCGAAACCTGGAAGAAGTTGAGGAGACCATCCAAAAATGGGCCACGGGCCTCACCCCGGAGGGCTTCTGGTGGGTACCGGCCCCCCAGGCCAACCCCATTGGGGGCCTGGTGCGCCACATCGGTGGATCGTCTTACCGCCTGCTACTACGGGGCACGGGCCAGGAGATCCCTGAGGCCCTGCGCATCCGGCCTGCCGAGGAGATGGCCCCCAGCGGGCGGGCCCCGGAGGAGGTGCTGGCCGAGTTCGCTCAGAACTTTAAGCAAGTGCGGGAAGGTTTGCAGGCCCTGCGGGACGAAGACCTCATGCGCACCGTTCAGGTGGGCCCTCATCCGGTCAAAGCGGTGTACGTGCTCGACCACATTGCGGCCCATGCCCAGCACCACGCCGGCCAGGTAATTACCACCCGCAAGCTGTGGGAGGCTAAAAACCGGTAGGCAGGGCTGGGGCTGGGTTCGCCCAAGCGGATAGTTCTTGCTACATACATTGACAGATTTAGATTTATCAATGTATAGTGAACCCATGACCCCGGTTTCCCTGCACCCCGAGACGGATTCACGCGAAGCCCAGCTAGAGGCTGCTGCCGAGGTCTTCAAGGCCCTCTCCGACCCGGCCCGGCTCAGGATTCTGGCCCACCTGGCCAAGAATCCCCAGGGCGCATGCTGTGGCCCCGAGCCGGGGGTGTGCGCCTGCGACCTCGAGGCCGTCACTGGGCTTTCCCAGCCCACCGTCTCGCACCACATGAAGTGCCTGGTCGCGGCCCGGCTGGTCAGGGGCCAGAAGCGGGGCAGGTGGATGTACTACCAGATCGACCCCCAGGGCTTCGCCTTGGTGAAGGAATTTTTGCCCGCCATCGGCGGCTAGAAAAGGAGAAACCCATGACCACACAGGAACTGTTGAACGCCCTGGCTATGCACCCGGACAGGCCCCTGGTCTTCGAGGCCGACGGCCAGAGGTTAGCCCCCGGCTACCACGTCACCGAGGTGATGAACGTGACCTACGAGAGCATGGACTGCGGCGGGCGGGCCAGCTTCTGGCGCGAGACGGTGGTGCAGCTCATGGGGCCGGGCCCTGTCGACCCCCCCGAGTTCATGACCGTGCAGAAGTTCCTCGGCATCTACCGCCGGGTGGCGGCCTCGGTGCCGGTGCGGGGCGAGGCCGAGATCCGCTTCGAGTACGGCGATGCTGTGCAGCCTGCCGTGCGCTACCACGTGGGAAAGGTGGGCTTGCAGGGCGAGTATCTGGTGGTGCGCCTGACCCCGCCCGGCGTGACCTGCAAGGCCTGCGACCGGGCTTCGGACTGTTGCGGGCCAAAGGCGCTCGAGCTGGAGGCGGCCCAAAAGTAGTGCGCGGCTTTTTGTGATGCGCTATCTGGGCAATACCCTGGAGGAACCATGATTACTTACTGCACCGCGACCTCGAGTGACCTACCCGAAGTGCGGGCCCTGCTGGCCGCTGCTGGCCTGCCGCAAGCCGGCCTGGAAGATCACATCCTGAACTTTATGCTGGCCCTCGAGGGCGACAAGGTGGTGGGCTGCGCGGGCCTCGAGGCCCACCAGGGCAGCGGCCTTTTGCGCTCGCTGGTGGTGGCCGAGGAATACCGCGGGATGGGAATTGGGGCCAAGCTCACCGAGGGTATGCTGGATCTGGCCCGCTACAAAAACCTCACCTCGCTCTCGCTCCTCACCGAGACCGCCGCGGATTTTTTCAGCCGCTTCGGTTTTGCCGTGGTTCCACGCGCCGAGCTACCCGCTGCCTTGCTGGCTTCCCAGGAACTCCAGGGGGCCTGCCCCGATACCGCCATCGCCATGACCCTCTCGCTGACACCCCCATCCGAAGACTAGGGCCCGCGCTTAAGTTTCATGCCGACGGTCAAACTGTAGCCTTTGGTGGTGCGGTAGGCGCAACGCATGGCCCGTTTCTTACCGTCTCCCAACGGTTTTTATGGCTGGCGCATCGCCTGGGCCCTGGCCCTGACCCAGACCATTGGTTTTGGGGTGCTGCACTACGCCTTTGGGGTGTTCGTAAAGCCCATGGAGGCCGAGCTGGGCTGGAGCCGGGCCGAGACCTCGGCGGCCTTTTCGCTGGCTTTGCTGGTCTCGGGGCTGGCCGCCTTTCCGGTAGGGCGCTGGTTCGACCGGCACGGGGCTCGAGGCCTCATGACCGCGGGCTCCATCTGGGGCGCTTTGCTGGTCTGGGGCTGGGCCCAGGTGCAAAACCTCACGGTGTTTTACCTGCTCTGGGCGGGCCTGGGCCTGGCCATGGCCATGGTGCTCTACGAGGTGGCTTTCGCGGTGCTGGCGGTCTGGTTCCGCCGCTACCGCCCCCGGGCCATGCTGGTCGTCACCCTGATGGCCGGGCTGGCCAGCACCATCTTCGTGCCGCTTAGCACCTGGCTGGCGCAGGCCGTGGGCTGGCGCGGGGCGCTGGAGGTACTGGCCCTCATCTTTGCCCTGGGCACCATCCCCCTGCACGCCCTGGTTCTGCGACGCCGCCCGGAGGACATTGGGCAGCGACCTGACGGTGAGCTTTTTGCGGGCAGCTCGAGCCGCCCCTTGCCAGAACCCAGCGTGAGCGTTAAGGAGGCCCTGCGCGGGTCTACGTTCTGGTGGCTCTCGCTGGGATTTTCCCTTTCCCGAGCCACCAGCATCGCCCTCACCGCCCACATGGTGCCCCTGCTCCTCGAGAAGGGCTACAGCCCGGCCCTGGCCGCCACCGCCGCCGGGATGGTCGGGGTGATGCAGTTGGCCGGTCGGATCGCCTATACCCCTTTTAGCCAAAAGGTCTCGCCCTTTTACCTCAGTGCGGCTTTTATGGGCTGCTACACCCTGGGCCTGCTGGGCTTGCTGGGATTGTCTGGGGGTACTGGGCTCTGGGCCTTTGTGCTTTTTTTTGGGCTGGCCAACGGTTCGATATCCCTGGCCAAACCGGCCCTGATTGCCGAGACCTACGGAGCCCAACACTACGGCAGCATCAACGGCAGCATGACCTCCATCATCGCAGTTGCCCAGACCATCGCCCCCTTTGCAGCCGGCGCGCTGCACCAACTCACCGGCGGCTACAACGCCGTGCTATGGGTGTTTGCAATGCTGGCCGCGGCCTCGGCCCTGGCCATCGCGCTGGCCCAGCCCAAAACCACCCAGGGCCTGACTGGATGACGGCTGGCTGACACAGCCCTGACTTTGAGACAATAGTGTTCAACTGTGCGTATTCTGGTGCTCTGTACCCACAACTCGGCCCGCAGCCAGATGGCCGAAGGGTGGCTGCGCTACTGGGCCAGCCGCCTGGGCTTCCCCGGCGAGGTCTGGTCGGCGGGCACCGAGCAGACCTTTGTGAAGCCCGAGGCCATCGCGGTAATGCAGGAGGTGGGCATCGACCTGGGCGGGCATACCTCCAAAACCCTCTTCGATCTGCCCGACCCCTGGAACTTTGACCTGGTGCTTACCGTCTGCGATGCGGCTGCCGAAAACTGCCCGGCCTACCCGGCCAAAACCCACCGGCTGCACGTGTCCTTCCCCGACCCTTCGGGTAAAGGTTTGGAGGAATGGCGCAGGGTGCGCGATGCCCTGGGCCGGATGTCCGAGCACCTGATCCGAAGCCTCCAGCAAGGCCAAATCCCCACCGAGGCCGACTTGCTCGAGGCCGCCGGGCTTACGCGGGCAACCTGAAGGAGGTAGAGATGAAACGCAAGCCCTCGGTGCTGTTTTTGTGCAGCCACAACTCGGCCCGCAGCCAGATGGCTGAGGCCCTGCTGCGCCACTATGCGGGGGCGCATCTGGACGTGTATAGCGCCGGGTTGCACCCCAGCGAGATCCACCCCTTCACCCGCCAGGTGCTCGCGGAGATGGGCCTGGATATGGAAGGCCAGTACGCCAAAAGCCTGATGGAGTACTGGGGTGGTAAGTACAACTTCACCTACCTGATTGTGGTTTGCGACCGGGCCGAACAGGAATGCCCGCTCTTCCCCTTCAGCACCTACCGGCTCTACTGGCCCTTCGAAGACCCCAGCGCCGCCCAGGGGCCCGACGAAATTAGGCTCGAGCGCTTCCGCGCCGTGCGCGATCAGATCGCCGCTAAAATTCGCGGCTGGTTGCGGGAACTCGAGCAGCAGAATATCCTGCCCCGCACCACCTCCACTCACTGACCCCTCTTATCTTTTGAGCGTGAACGGGCCGCCCTCTGCTTGGGCGGGCAGGGCACGTCCCCGTAGCTGCAAAACACACAGCAGTCCCCCGGCTTGGGTCGCATCCAGTGGCCGCACTGCTCGCACTGGTAAAAGCGCTGGCAGGCCTCTTCCGGCATGGTGAGCAGCGCAGCGTGGCCGCAGGAGGGGCAGCGGAGGGTGGCGCTCAGAATCGGCACATGTGTATTGTAGATCGCCGCTGCTATAGGCTGGGTCTGCCATAATACATGGGTGCTTCTACCTCGAGCAGCCCTCACCCTGGCCGCTTTCATGAGCCTGGCCCTGGCCCAGCCGGGTTCGGTTTTTTTATCGGGCGCAAGGCACGAGTACCAACGCTACAACAACTGCGGCCCGGCCACGCTGGGCATGGCCCTGAGCTACTGGGGGGGGTCGCTTACACAGTACCAGATTGCCCCGGTGCTCAAGCCCAATAAGAACGACAAAAACGTAAGCCCCGAGGAGATGGTCGCCTTCGCCCGCAAGCAGGGGTTTGGCGTGCACGCGGGGGTAGCCGGCGATCTGGGCCTGCTTAAACGCCTCCTGGCCGGGGGCTTTCCGGTGATTATCGAGACCTGGTTTGTGACCCCCGACCACGGCGGGATGGGCCACTACCGCCTGCTGGTGGGCTACAACGACCGCCTGGGCCACTTCAACGCCTTCGATAGCTACTACGGCCCCAAGGTAACGCTGCGCTATGGCGAGATGGACGCTTTGTGGCAGGTGTTCAACCGCACCTATCTGGTGGTCTATCCCCCCAGCCGCAAGGCGCAGCTTGCCACCTTGCTGGGGAGCCGGATGAACGGGCCGACCGAACTGCGGCTGGCCCTCGAGCTGGCCCGGCGCGAAACCCAGGCCAGCCCCCACAACGCCTTCGCCTGGTTCAACCTGGGCAGCACCCTGCTACGGCTTGGCAATGCCGAGGAGGCGGCCAGGGCCTACGACCGCTCGCGGCAGATTGCGCCGAACCGCACCCTCGACCCCCGCCGCCCGGCCAACGCGGTGAGCCACTGGCCCTGGCGGATGCTCTGGTACCAGTTTGGCCCCTACGAGGCCTACTTCAAAACCGGGCGCTACCAGGAGGTGATCACCCTGGCCAACGACGTGCTGGGCCGTATTAACGACCACGAGGAGAGCTATTACTGGCGCGGTCTGGCCCGCAAAGCCCTGGGCAACCTGGAAGGGGCCAGGGCCGATTTTCAGGCCGTGCTGCGCTACAAACCCGGCTACCTCGAGGCCGCAACGGCTTTGCAGAACCTGCGGGCACAAGGCAACCGCTAGGCTACCTCGAGTAGTTCGGTGCTTCCTTGGTAATAATCACCCCGTGCGGGTGGCTTTCGATCAGGCCGGCGTTGGAGATGCGGGTAAAACGGGTCTGGGTGCGGAAGGTCTCGAGGTCGGGCGCGCCGCAGTAGCCCATCGAGGCCCGCAGGCCCCCCACCACCTGGTAGAGCACGTCGCCCACCGGCCCCTTGTAGGGCACCATGCCCTCGATGCCCTCGGGTACGAGTTTTTTGGCCTCGAGCTGCTTGGCGCTGCTGCCGGACTCCTGGAAGTAGCGGTCGGCGGAGCCCTGGCGCATGGCCCCCAGGCTGCCCATGCCCCGGTAGAGCTTGTAGCGGCGGCCATCCTTGAGCACCTCTTCGCCGGGGGCCTCCTGGGTGCCGGCCAGCATGGAGCCGAGCATCACGCTGTGGGCCCCGGCGGCCAGGGCCTTGGCTACGTCGCCGGAGTATTTGATGCCGCCGTCGGCAATCACCGGCACGTCCAGGCCCTCGAGGCCCGCCACCGCTTCCATAATGGCGGTAATCTGCGGCACCCCCACGCCCGTGACCACCCGCGTGGTGCAGATGGAGCCCGGCCCAATCCCCACCTTGACCGCGTCGGCCCCAGCCTCGGCCAGGGCGCGTGCGCCCTCGGCGGTGGCTACGTTACCGGCGATAATCTGCACGGCCTCGCCAAAAGTATGTTTGAGCTGCTTAAGGGCCTCCAGAATACCCCGGCTGTGGCCGTGGGCGCTGTCCAGCACCAGCACATCCACGCCGGCTTCCACCAGGGCTCGAGCCCTGGCTTCCAGATCCTTCGAGACCCCCACCGCCGCCCCCACCAGCAGGCGGCCCTGGGCATCCTTGGCCGCGAAGGGGAACTTCTGGCGCTTGGTCAGGTCTTTGAGGGTCAGGAGGCCCCTGAGCCGCCCTTCGTGATCCACCAGGGGTAGTTTTTCGATCTTGTGCTGACGCAATAGCTGCTCGGCCTCCTCCAGGATGGTGCCGGGCGGCGCGGTCACCAGGCGTTCCACCGGGGTCATCACCTCGGCAACCAGCCGCCCCATGTCCCGCTCGAAGCGCAGGTCGCGGTTGGTGACCAGGCCCAGCAGCTTGCCGTAAAAATCCACCACCGGCAGCCCCCCGATCTTGAACTCGCGCATCAGGCGCTCGGCGTCTTCCAGGGTGGCGTTGGGGGCCAGGGTGACCGGGTCTTGAATCATGCCGGCCTCGCTGCGCTTGACCTTGCGCACCATGGCGGCCTGCTCGTCGGGGCTCAGGTTTTTGTGAATGATCCCCAGGCCGCCCTCGCGGGCCATGGCGATGGCCATCTCGGCCTCGGTGACGGTGTCCATGGCAGCCGAGATGATGGGGATGTTGAGCCAGAGCTTGCGGGTCAGGCGGGTGCGGGTGTCCACATCGCGGGGCAGCACCTCCGAGTAAGCCGGGATGAGCAGCACGTCGTCGAAGGTGAGGCCTTCTTGTTGGATTTTTTCGGTTCTGGGGCGGGGTTTGCTAGGGGTCTCGAGCATATTCCTAGCAGTATAGCAGCCCTGGATAAAACCAAAAATACACCCCGTGAGCAGGGCTGATCCCTGCTCGGTGCGGGGGGACGGTTACCTCGAGCCCACCACTTCCTTCCTGGGGCTCTCGCCCAGGGCGTTCTCGCCGGTCAGTTCGCGGCCCAGAATCAGGGTGTGGATGTCGTGGGTGCCCTCGTAGGTGTCCACGGTCTCGAGGTTCAGCATGTGACGGATGCTGTGGTACTCCAGGGTAATCCCGCTGCCACCCAGAATTTCACGGGCTGCCCTGGCGCCGTTGAGCGCGGCCCGCACGTTGTCGCGCTTGCCCAGGCTCACCTGCGCGGGCTTGAGGGTTCCGGCGTCCTTGAGCTGGGCCAGGCGCCAGGCCAGCAAAAGGCCCTTGGTGTGGTCGGCGGCCATGCGCACCAGCTTTTCCTGCACCAGCTGGCGGCTGGCGATGGGGGCCCCAAAGGTGCTGCGGCTCCTGGCGAACTCGAGCGCCTCGGTGTACACCGCCTCCAGCGCCCCCAGCGCCCCCCAGGCAATGCCGAAGCGGGCCTGCGTAAGGCAGGAAAGCGGCCCCTTGAGGCCCTTCACCCCCGGCAGCATGGCGCTGGCCGGCACGCGCACGTCCTCCAGCACCAGCTCGCTGGTAACCGAGGCCCTTAGCGAGGCTTTGTGTTGAATCTTGTTGGCCCTGAAGCCCTTGGTATCGGTGGGCACGATAAAGCCGCGCACCACGCCCTCGTCGTCCTTGGCCCAGATGATGGCGATGTGGGCCAGGTTGCCGTTGGTAATCCACATCTTGGAGCCGTTCAGCACGTAATCGCCGCCGTCGCGCCGGGCACGGGTTTTCATGTTGGCGTCGGGGTCGCTGCCGCCGTCGGCTTCGGTCAGGCCAAAGCAGCCCACGTACTCGCCGGTGGCCAGCTTGGGCAGGTATTCGCGCTTCTGCTCCTCGGAGCCATAGGCCCAGATGGGGTACATCACCAGGCTGCTCTGCACGCTGCAAAAGCTGCGCAGGCCGGAGTCGATGCGCTCGAGCTCGTAGCCGATCACCCCATAGGCGGCGCTGCTGGCCCCCATCCCGCCGTACTCGGTGGGGATGGTAGTGCCCAGAAAGCCCATCTCGCCGAACTTTCGGATCAGGTGCACCGGAAACTCGGCGCTCTCCCACCACTCGGCAATGTGGGGCAACGCCTCGGCCTCGAGGAACTTTCGGGCGGCTTTTTGAATCTCGCGCTCTTCGGGGGTGAGCAGCTCGGCTACCTGGTAAAAGTCGAACATATGGAGACCTCGAGGGCCAATTCTACCGCAACCATAGCGTGGTATTGTGGGGTGTCTTGATGAAATCCCCAGATTCGCCTGCATCGAGGGAATTGCATGATCAAGTACATCGGCTCAAAACGGGCTTTGCTTCCCTGGATTACCGGAACCATCCAGTCCATTCACCACCAAGTGCCCATCCGTACGGTGGTGGATCTGTTTTCGGGTAGTGCTCGAGTGGGGCACGCGCTCAAAGCCAAAGGGTTTTATGTCATCAGCAACGATCTCATGACCTATGCGTACATTCTGGCCCAGGCGCTGGTCGAGGCCGACGCGCGCACCTACAGCCAGGAGCGCGTTCAGCCCATCCTGGACAGGCTGCAATCCCTGCCCCCCCGCCAGGGCTGGTTTACCCAGGACTACTGCGAGAAGGCCCGCTATTTTCAGCCCAAAAACGGCGCGCGCATCGAGGCCATCCGCGAGGGGCTCGAGACCGAGGCCGGGGGCGACCCCCTGCTGCGGGCCATCCTGCTCACCAGCCTGATGCTGGCCGCCGACCGGGTAGACTCCACCACCGGCATACAGATGGCCTACCTGAAGCGATGGGCCCCCCGCGCCCACAACGACCTGCACCTGGACTACCCCCCCTTGCTAAACGGCCCCGGCCAGGCCCTGCAGGGTGATGCGCTCGAGGTGGCCGCCCACCTGGAAGCCGACCTCTTCTACCTCGACCCCCCCTACAACCAGCACTCCTACCTGGGCAACTACCACGTGTGGGAGACCCTGGTGCGCTGGGACAAACCCCAGACCTACGGCGTAGCCAACAAGCGCAAAGACGTACAGGAACGCAAAAGCCCCTTCAATTCCAAGCGCGAGGCCAGGGAAGCCATGCAAACCCTGCTGGGGCGCATCCAGGCCCAGCATCTGGTGGTCTCGTTCAACAACGAGGGGTTCTTTGCCGCCGAGGAAATTGAGGAGATGCTCCGCCACTGGGGCTTTGTGCGCCGCCTCACCCGCCCTCACGCCCGCTATGTGGGGGCCCGCATCGGTATCTACAACCCCCGGGGCGAAAAGGTGGGTCGGGTCTCGCACACCGAAAACCACGAGTACCTGTTTGTGGCGACCCACAGCCGGAGGGTGTACAACGCCCTATCCGACCACACCGAGGCCCTTCAGCTATCGCTTTTCTGAAGGGTGCTGCTTATTTGGGCCCCCTCGATCTTGTCATACGCATTTCGGTGGTATCGTTTACTTTGACAAGCCTAAACGATACTACCGAAATGCTTTTCTACTTCCTTCGGTCGGCTTGAATCCTTCGCCTCTGACTACGCAGGGCGGTGAAGGATTCAAGCCAAAGCGGTATCATTGGTTTACAGCAAAAAACAGTTCGTTTGAGGCCTGTCGGTTGTCCGAGCGCCGTTTCACCTTTCGCCCATTCGACGGTAGCCGAACCATAGCGCCAGCACCAGGGGAACCAGGGTCGCGGCTGCCACAATCAACAACCACAGGGGGCCCTCCCCACTGGCTAGGTAGTTGGTCTGGCGCTGGGTGATGGCCAGGTAGACCGGGCGGCTGGCCAGCAGCACCAGAAACCCGGCGTGCAGGAGCATGAAGCCCATGTACAAAAACCCCCCCATCCCGATGGGCACCTCGGCGGGGTTGGCGGCGTCGAACTTGGGGAAAGCAGCCCCCAGCCCCACCCCCAAGGCCGCCGCCGTCAGGGCCGAGGCCAGGCCCAGCACCACCGATACCTGGGTGAGGTTGTCGTCCAGGCCAATCACCCGCGGCGAGAAGTAGCCCAGGGCCAGGCCCAGCGGCAGCAGGAAGAAGAGGGCCAGCCCAAAGCGGGTGAGCAGGATGGTGTGTTTGGCGACCGGGCCGGTTTGCAGCATCCAGTAGCCGGGGCCCTCGAGGCTCAGGAGCGGGTAGGCCAGCCGCACCCCTACCCCGCCAATCACAAAACCCTGGAAGGCCAGGTGCAGAAAACCGGCCACTAGCTGAAAGCGGGTGTCCCCCAGGGGCAGGTACTGCAGGCTGGTGGTATAGAGGAGCACCAGCACCCCCACCAGGATGAGCTGGGCGGCCTGGTTGGCATCGCGGAAGAAGAGCCGCAGATCACGGGCCCACAGCGCGCCCACCCGGCTGTTCATCGTCCAGCGATCCAGCAGGCCGGGGCGCACCAGACCGCGCTCGCGCACCGTGCCCTCCAGGGCCCGTACCCAGCCTTGCTGGTAGGCATAGCCCGCAACCAGCCCCGCCAGGAGCAGCAGCCCCCCCGATAGGGCCAGCAGCAGCCAGAACTGCGCTTCAATCTCGCCCCGCACCAGCCCCTTGAGGGCCTGCTGGGCCAAAGCCGAGGGCAGGAAGGGGGCGGTGGGGTCGCGGAAGGTCTGGAGGAAGCGGTCGAGTTCCTCGGGGTTGGCGAAGTTGGTCTGCAGCAACACCTCGGGGCGCAGAGCCCGCAACAGGAAGATGAGCAGCCCGCCCAGCACCGCACCCAGCGCCGCAGCCCACTCCCGCGCCCGGCCTGCCGGGGCGAAGCGCACCAGCGGTAGGGCCAGCCCCACCCCCAGCACCACCGGAAAGGCGAACAGGGCCAGCATCAGCAGCACGGCCCCCAGAAAGAAGAGGGGCGGTGCGCCGTAGTGTGCGCCATAGGCGAAGAGCACCGGCAGCACCAGCAGCATGGGCAAGAGGGCGGTGGTCACGAACACCTCGCCCACCTTGAACAAAAACACCCGGCTGGCTTTTTGCGGCAGGGTGAGGTGCAGGGGCAGGTCTTCCGAGGTGTAGAGGACGGCCACCGCGTTGGGCAGGGCCGAGAGCACCACCGCGCTCGAGAGCACTAGAAGCAGGCTGCCCAGGATGCGATCCACCAGTACGTCGCGGGTGAAGGCTGCGGCCAGCCGGTTTACAAAGGCATTGCTGCCAAAGAGCTCGTTGGAGATGAAGTTCAGAAACCAGCTTGTGGCGGCCCAGGCCCCGTAGGCCAGCACCGCCCCCAGCAACAACCCCACCAGGGCCGAGGCCGGGGCCTGGCGAAACCCGTTCCACAGGAGTTGCAAGCGCAGGCGTAACATCCGTCCACAGTCTAGACCAGCCAGGCGGGGTGCTTGGTGCGTTCAACCGGGCCTGGTTTTTGCGTTAGACTTTAGGCAAATGCTGGTCAAAGACGTAATGAATAGCCCGGTGCTGACCGTGGACGTTGCGGTGACCCTCGAGGCGGCCTACCACCTGATGCTGCAGCGCAATATCCGGCACATCCCCGTAACCCAGGAGGGCCGCCTGGTGGGGATGATCACCGACCGCGATATCCGGCTGGCTACCAGCCCTTTTGCCACCGGGGGCGCCCAGCCCACCGACACCCCGGTCGGGCAGGTGATGGCCCAGCCGGTGATAACGGGCGACCCCCTCGACCCGGTCGAGGAGGCCGCGCGGGTCATGCGCCAGCGCAAGATTGGGGCCCTGCCCATCCTGGAGGGCGAGGCGCTGGTGGGTATCGTGACCGGAATTGACCTGCTGGATGCGCTCCTGCGGCTGACCGGGGTGGAAAAACCCAGCGGGCGGCTCGAGGTCTGCCTCGACGACCGGCCCGGCGAACTGGCCCGCCTGAGCGGCGAGCTGGCCCAGCAGCACATCAACATCCACTCCCTGCTGACCTACCCCAGCGGCGAGGGCACCGTGATCACCGTGGTGCGGGTGGATACCCTGGACGCGCGCAAAATTGCCCGGAGCCTGCGCCAGAAAGGGTTTGAGGTGCAGTGGCCCCCTGAGATTCCCGGCAAGAGCTTATGAGCGTTCCGGTCGTCTATAGCCCCCAGTACCAGCTTTACAACTTTGGGCCCCAGCACCCCTTCAGCCCGCTGCGCCTGGAGATGCTACTGGACTTGCTGGAACACCTGGGCCCCCCGCTTCAGTTTGTCGAGCCTGCGCAGGCCACCCGCGAGGAGGTGCGCAGCGTGCACCTGGAGTCGTTTGTACGCCGGGTTGAGGCTGCTGGAAGGGGTGAGCCCTTACCCGACTTCGACCACTACGGCCTTGGAACCGCCGATACGCCCATCTTTCCTGGCATGGACGAGGCAGCCCGCTGGCTGGTGGGGGGCACGCTCAGCGCGGCCCGGATGGTCTCGAGCGGGGCTGCCAGGGAAGTTTTGCAGCTTGGGGGCGGGCTGCACCATGCACAAAAAGACCTGGCCTCGGGTTTCTGCGTCTACAACGACCTTTCGATAGCAATTCGCCACCTGACCGAGCAGGGGCTGCGGGTGGCCTACATTGACATAGACGTACACCACGGCGATGGGGTGCAGTGGATTCACTACGACGAGCCCAATGTGCTCACCTTCTCGATTCACGAGTCGGGGCGCTACCTTTACCCCGGCACCGGCCATACCCACGAGATCGGCAAGGCCCAGGGCACCGGGCGCAAGCTGAACATACCCCTGGAGCCCTTTACCGAGGACGATTCTTACCTCGAGGTCTTGCAGATGGGCCTCGAGCCCGCCCTGCGCTGGTTCCGCCCGGACGTGCTGGTGGTGCAGTGCGGCGCCGATGCGCATTTTCAGGATCCGCTGGCCGAGATTCTGCTGACCACCCAGGCCTACGCCAAAATTTTCCCCCTGCTGCGGCAGTACGCTGCGGCCTTTGCGGGGGGACGGGCGGTCTACACCCTGGGAGGTGGTTACAGCCTGGATGCCACCAGCCGCATCTGGGCCCTGCTCTACCTCACGTTGCAAGGCCTGCCCCTGCCCGACCACCTCCCCGAACCCTGGCTCAGGCGCTGGGGAACCCAGCTCGGGCACTTCCTGACCCATACCCTCTTCGACCCCGAAGGCGCCTACCCCGAGATTCCCCGCAAAGCCGAGATCGAGCGCCGCAACCGCCAGGTGACCGAGCGGATGCTGGAGGCGGTGCGGCCCTACTGGAGCTAAGGGCGGCCTGGGGGATGCTGCACGCTAATATATAAAGAGCAATTCCAGCCATCGAGGTGGGCGCGTGCATTTACAACCAGGTCTATACCAGCACTACAAGGGCCGGTACTACTGGGTACACGGCCTGGCCCGCCACTCCGAGACCGAGGAGTGGTTTGTGGTCTACGAGACCCGCTACGGTGTGGAGCCCGAGACCCTGTGGGTGCGTCCGCTGGCCATGTTTTTGGAAGATGTGGAGGTGGATGGTAGGCGGGTACCCCGCTTCCGCTATGTGGGGGGAAGTGAACCCTGACCCTTTACGTGCGGCAGCCAAACCGATACCCTTACCCCTGTGCAGCGCATTTTCTGGCTGGCCTGGCGCGACCTGGTGCTGGAGTTTCGGGGGCGTACGGGCCTCCTTTCGGCGGTATTTTTTCTGGCGGTGATGCTTTTTATTTTAGCCATGGCCTTTGGCCCCAACCCTCAGGATCTGCGAAAAGCGGCCCCCGGGGTGCTGTGGGTGGCCCTGGCCTTTGCCGGCAGCCTGCTAGCCGGACGGGCCTTTGGCCTCGAGGTCGAGGACGGCACCCTGGACGACCTGCTCCTGACCCCCGGTAGCCGGGAGTGGATTTATTTTGGCAAGCTGCTGTTTCAGTTTGCTCTAATGCTCCTGGTCGGGGTGGTGCTTTTGTCCCTGGCGGCAGGGTTATTCTATCTGCCGCTGCGGCACTGGGGCTGGTACCTGGTGGTGCTGCTGCTGGGTTCGCTGGGTTATGCGGCCATCTCCACCTTCTATGCTGGCATGCTGGCCCGCCTGCGGGGGCGTGAGGTGCTTCTGCCGCTGCTGCTTTTTCCCCTGGTGATCCCGGTGGTGCTGGCTGCGGTGCGCTTTACCCAGGGCTTGGCCGAGGGCGTTCCGGTGGCCGAGCTTCTGGACTGGCTTCGCTTATTATTGGTCTTTGACGTGATCTATGTGACGGTGTGCGCGATGGTTTTCCCGTACATGCTCGAGGGATAGGTTATGGGCGTTATTACTGCGAGTAAATTACCCGCTTACCCTACCGGGGTAATCTGAATGTGCTGGACGGTATGTTCAAATATCCCGGCTCGCCGATGATGTAACGTGGTTTACGGCGCTTAATCTATTTCAGTACAGAATACATATAGAAGATAAAGGAGAGGACTGGAATGCAGCTTGCTCGCTCCAATCAAACCAACCGCTTGGATGGCCTGACCCTGGGCCTTTTGGGCCTGGGCGTGGTGGGTGCGGTGGTGGGGTTTTTCCTGGCCATGGGCTCCCCCCCCGACCAGAGCCAGGGCTTTGTGGCCCGCATCTTCCATATGCACGTCCCAACGGCCTGGATGGCCTACCTGGCTAGCTTCGGGGCGCTGGCCTACTCGGTGGCCTACCTGGTGCGGCGCAGAGCCCACCACGACCGGGTGGCCGCCGCCGTGGTGGAGGTGGGCCTCATCTTTATGGCCCTGGCGCTGCTAACGGGCATGCTCTGGGCCCGGCCCACCTGGGGGGTGTACTGGGACTGGGAGCCCCGGCTCACCACCACCGCCATCCTGTTTGCCATCTATGTGGGGTATGTGGTGGTGCGGGGTGCCATCGAAGACCCCGAGCTCAGGGCCAAGGCGGCGGCGGGGGTGGCTATTCTGGGTTCGATTAATGTGCCCATCAGCTATATGTCGGTCAAGTGGTGGCGCAGCCTGCACCAGACCCAGTCCATTGACCTTACCACCGGCAAGATCAACGTGGATGCGGCCATCCTGATCCCCATGCTGGTCAACCTGGCGGCGTTTACCCTGCTGTTCATTGGGCTGGTGCGGCTCCGCAGCATTATTGCCGCCCGCGAGGCGGCCCGGGAGGAGGCCTGAGATGCCCGACAACCCCCTGTGGAACCCGGCCAACCCCTTTGTGATCTGGACGTACCTAGCGGTGTACGTTTTGGTGTTTGGCTATCTGGGCTACCTCATCTGGCGGTACCAGAAGAACCGCTGAGGAGGCCCTCGAGGTGCGCATGAAACCGAAGTATGTTGTGGGACTGCTGGTGGTGGTGGGTGCCCTGGCCTACCTGATCTTTGGAGGCCTGGGCCAGAACCTGGTCTACTTCATCACCCCCAGTGAATACTTTCAGCAGGTAGACCGTTACCAGAACCGCCCGGTGCGGCTGGGCGGGCTGGTCAAGCCGGGTACGCTCGACTACAACCCCCAGACCCTCGAGCTGCGCTTTGTGGTTACCGATGGGGTCAAGGAGATTCCCATCCGCTCCTCGGGTACCACCCCGCCGGCCCTGTTTGGCGAGAACCGGGGGGTGGTGGTGGAGGGCCGCTTTGAGGGCGAGACCTTTGTGAGCCAGAACCTGCTGGTCAAGCACTCCGAAACCTACCAGGCCCCCAAGGAGGGCTGGACACCTGAGCAGGTGCGCAAGCTGATCGAGGAGACCCAGTGATGAAGAGGAGGTTCGCTTGACGCCAGGTCTTTTGGGGGGCGTGTCCTTGGTGGCTGCCCTGATTCTTTCGGTGCTGGGCCTGGCGCTGGCAGTGCTGGCCCACACCCTGCGGGACGGGCGCTACCTCGAGGCCGCCAAGCGCCTTTCGCTGCTCACCCTGCTGGCTGCTGCGCTCAGCTTTGGGGCGCTCGAGTGGGCCATCCTCACCGACGACTTTAGCGTTTCCTACGTGGCCAACCACAGCTCGGCCAGCAACCCCCTATGGGTCAAGCTGGTCACGCCCTGGGCGGCGCTGGAAGGCTCCATTCTGCTGTGGGCCCTGCTCCAGACCGCCTACACCTGGCTGGTGGGCCTGCGGGCCGGCCAGAGCCTGGATGTCTGGCGGGCCCCGGTGGCCCTGGGCACGCTCTTTGCTGTGCAGGTGTTCTTCTTCGCGGTGATGGTCTTTGTGGCCCACCCCTTCGATGCGGTGCCCAACCCGCCCCCGGATGGCCTGGGCACCAACCCCCTTCTGCAAAACCACTGGATGATGGCGGTGCACCCGGTCTTGATGTACCTGGGTTTTGTGGGGCTCTCGGTGCCGTTTGCCTATGCGGTGGCGGCCATGGTGGCCCGGCGCTACCAGAGCTGGATTTTCGAGACCCGCTGGTGGACGCTGGTGGCCTGGGGCTTCCTGACCGCGGCCATCTTCACCGGCAAGTGGTGGAGCTACGAGATTCTGGGCTGGGGCGGCTACTGGGCCTGGGATCCGGTCGAGAACGCCTCCATCATCCCCTGGCTGCTGGCCACGGCTTTTTTACACACCGCGCAGGTGCAGGAGCGCAAAGGGCTCTTCAAGGGCTGGAACTTTGCCTTCATCACCCTGGCCTTTGCGGCTACGGTCTTTGGTACCTTCCTGACCCGCTCGGGGGTGATTCAGTCGGTGCATGCTTTTGCCAGCGGGCCGGTGGGGGCCTGGTTTTTGGTGTTTTTGCTGGGCGTGCTGGCGGTGGGGCTGGGGCTTCTGGCCCGGGTTTCCTCCGAGATTCGCGAGGCCGGCGAGGTGCGCTGGAGAAGCCGCGAGGGGGCTCTGCTGGCCGGGGCGCTGTTCTTCGGCACCTTTGCTTTTGTGGTGGTACTGGGTACCCTGTGGCCGTTGGTGGTGGAGGTGGTGAGCGGGGCCAAGGTCTCGGTGGGGGCCCCCTTCTTCAACCAGGTTTCGGTGCCCCTGGGCATCTTCATGCTGCTTCTGATGGGCATCGGGCCGGTTTTACCCTGGCGCAACACCAACGCCCAGGTGGTGCGCAACCTGGCGGCCATGCTGGTGGCGCTGGGGGTGGGCACCCTGCTGGGACTGGCGCTGGGCCTGAGCCTGGGGGTCTCGCTGGCGATCGGGCTTTTTGCCTACAACCTGACCGCCATCTGGCTGATGGTGGCCCAGGGGGTGCGGGAGCGCTCGAGGTCGCTGGGTATCCCGGCGGGGCAGGCCCTGTGGGAACTGGCTTCCAGCCACAAGCGCCGCTTTGGCTCGCACATCGTGCACTTCGGGGTGGCGCTGGCGGCCCTGACCATCGCCTTCAGCCAGACCTACCGGGTGACCGAGCAGAAGACCCTCCAGGTAGGGGAGACCTGGCAGACCCGCGGCCTGGAGATTCGCCTGCTCTCCATCGGTGCCCGGGAGGAGTCCAACCGCTTTGCTGCCATCGCCCCCATCGAGGTGCGCTCCACCAGCCGCGAAGGTTGGGGGGCCGATGGGCGCTACGAGACCCGGCTCAACTTCTACCCGCAGATGAGCTCGCCGCTGGCCACCCCGGTGGTCAGGTACTCCCTGTACAACGACTACTACTTCGTCCTGATGCAATTTGACCAGGAAAAAGGCCAGTGGGCGACCATCAAACTGATCGTTACCCCCATGGTGTTGTGGCTATGGGTGGCCGGTTTAATCATCGTGCTGGGTACGCTCTATATCCTCTGGCCGGCTGGGGCCAGGGTAACCAGCCGGCAGGTATCCCCGATGGCAGGGGACTGATCTCGCAGTGCATAGAGGAGGGCTGTGCTTCGATTCTGGCCAATTTTGGTTCTGCTGCTGGGGGGGCTTTTTTACTGGGGTATGCAGCGCCCCAACCCCAACGAGCTGAAGTCGGTGCTGGTGGGGAAGCCCGCACCCAGCTTTAGCCTGCCGCTCCTGGAGCCTTACCGGGCCCAGTACGGGCCCGAGATGGGGGTTCGGGCGGGCCTTGGCAAGCCGGTTTTGCTCAACATCTGGGCCAGTTGGTGCATCCCCTGCCGCACCGAGGCCCCGCTTCTAGAGCGCTTTCACCAACAGTACAGAGACCAGGTGCTCATTCTGGGGGTTAATGTGCAGGACAGCGAAGCCGAGGCCCTGAAGTTCATCCAGCAGTATGGTCTGACCTTCCCCAGCGTGTACGACGGGCGTGGGCGCATTGGCATCGAGTACGGGTACTATGGCGTGCCCGAGACCTTCGTCATAGATCGTAATGGTACGGTGCTGGCCCGGCATGCCGGCGAGCTGAGCGAGGCGCAGTTACGGGGCTATATCGAGCAGGTGTTGCGATGAGACGAAGGAAAGCAGGGTGGGTGGGTTGGCTGCTGCTGCTGGCCTTGGCTCTGGCCCAGCCCAGCCCCAACACCCCACCCCCGGATTTTTCACCCGAGGTGTTTGAAATTGCCCGCGAGCTGCGCTGCCCGGTCTGTCAGGGGGAGTCGGCGGCGGAGTCCAACGCCGGCATTGCTGTGGAGATGCGCCGCATTATCGCCGAGCAGCTCGCCCAGGGTAAGAGCCGGGCCGAGATCCGAGAGTTTTTTGTACAGCGCTACGGCGACTGGATTCTCTACGAGCCGCCCGCCCGCGGCCTTACCCTGTGGGTCTGGCTCTCGCCCCTGGTGGGGCTGGGCCTGCTGGGCTTTGGCCTGTGGCGCTACCTGGCGGGGGTCAGGGCTCGAGCCCAGCTAACCGCCTCGGACGTCTCGGAGGAAGAAATTGCCCGCCTCGAGGCCGAGCTGCAACCCCGTGAGCGACAACCATGATCATGGCTTATCTTTTACTGGCTCTGTTGTTTGGGCTGGCCCTGGCCTATGCCCTGCGGCCTTTCTTCCGCACCCCGGCCCAGCCCTTTCCCGAGAGCCCCCGGCCCGAGGAGCTGCGGGCCGAGCTCGAGCTGCTCAAATCGCTGGCCCGGGAGGCCGAAGGGGAGGAGCGCAAGCGCCTCCTGGCCCAGGCGGTGCACCTCGAGCGCCAACTGGCCGAGCTGGGCCACGAAACCCCCACCCCGCGCCGCCTGAGCCCGCTTGCGCTGGGGGTGGTGGCCCTGGGTCTGGTGGCCCTGGGGGTGGGCCTGTGGGCCTACACGGTGCCGCGCCTGCCGGGCGAGACCATCATCACCAGCCGCAACGAGGCCCGCGAACTGGGCAACCTGCAACGCCAGGCCGAGCAAAGCGGCCAGGCCGCCGACTGGCTGGCCTACGCCAACAAAGCCTACGAGCTGCAGGACTTCGAGCGGGCTGTGCAGGGCTACCTGAAGGTGATCGAGCTCGAGCCCCGCAACGCCAACGCCGTGCGCCGGATTGGCATCCTGCTCTTCATGAGCGGTCGGCCCGAGGAGGGAGCCCAGGCCCTCGAGCTGGCGGTGCGGGCCGAGCCCGGTGAGCCGGAGGGCTGGCTGTTTCTGGGCAACGCCTACTTCCAACTGGGCCGCCCGGCCCAGGCCATCGCGGCCTGGGAGTCCTATCTGAAGGCCGGCGGTGAGGCCCGGGCGCAGGTGCAGAACCTGATCCAAACCGCCAAAAACCAGCTCAACGCTACCTCCCAGGGCCAGCAGGTCTACCTGGCCCGCTGCGCGGCCTGCCACGGGGCCCAGGCCCAGGGGGGTACGGGCCCACGTTTGCAGGGCAATCCCATTAACAAGGTGCCGGAGGCGGTGCGGGAGATTGTCCTCAAGGGCCGGGGCCAGATGCCGGCGGTGGCCCTAAACGAGGAGGAGATGCAGGCTCTGCTGCAGTACCTGGGGGGATTGTAGAGGATCTATGGACAAGCCCAACCCGCAAAACCTGCGCCGCATCAACCGGCGGGATTTGCTCTGGATTGTTCCCAGCGCCATCACCACTGGCTTTTTTGGCTGGCTGGCCTGGCGCACCTACGTCATCCACTTCACCAAAACCAGCGTGAGCGAACCTGTCTGGCGCGAGGGCCCCCGGCGGCCTGCGGCGACCCTGGACGAACTGGCCGCGCACTGGCACTTCAAGTACTTCGATTACGAGTACAGTGGCAGCCCCCTCAAGGCGGTGGTGTTGCGGCTCTCGCAGCCGGTGCTGGGGGGGCTCACGGTAGGGGAGGCCCACTTTCTGGCCCTTTCGCGCATCTGCACCCACCAGGGCTGTGTGGTCAACTACGTGGACAACCCCGAGCTGGGCTCCATTGCCTACAACTACCGCACCGACCACCCCTTCCTGGGCTGCCCCTGCCACTTTGGGGCCTACGAGCCTTTGCAAGGGGGCAAGGCGGTCTATGGCCCGCCGCGCTTCCCGTTGCCGCGCCTGCGCCTGGAAGAGGAAAACGGGGTGCTCTATGCCACCGGCTACGAGACCCCGTTCCGCCCCCTGGAGCAGGGCTAGTCCAGCACCACCCGCACGAACTTGTCCTTGCCGCGTTGCAGCACCACGGGCTGGCTGAGCACCACCTCCAGCTTGGGGTCGGTGAGTACCTGGCCATCCAGCCGCAGACCTTTTTGCTCGATCAGCCGCCGGGCTTCGCCGTTGGAGGCGGTCAGGCCGGCCAGGGTAAATAGCTTTAAGACGGCAATTCTGCCCTCGAGCAGCTCGCTGGCCTGTAGCCTGACCTCGGGCATCTGCTCGGGGATGCCCCCGTGGGCGATCTCGTAGTAACGGGCCTCGGCCTGTCGAACCACTGGCGCACCGCCCTGGTCGTGCCCGTGGGCCTCCCAGCTATACCCCAGCGACTCGTACCAGGCTTTGTCCAGCCGGGCGGGGATCAGCGGCTGGGCATAGGCCCCGGTGAGCAGCCGGGCCAGCACCCGGTGGGCGCCCACCGGCCCGCCCTGTTCCAGCACCTCTTTAATTTCTTCCGGCGCCAGATCGGTGCAGAGCTCAAAATAGGTCTGCAGATACGGGTCTTCCACCTTCATCAGCTTGCGGAAGATCTCGCTGGGCTCCTCGGTGATGCCGATGTAGTTGTCGTAGCTTTTGGACATCTTCTGCCCGTCGCCCCCTACCAGAAGCGGCATCAGGAAGGCCACCTGTTTTTCCAGGCCGTAGGCCGCCTGTACCTCGCGCCCGACCAGCAGGTTGAACTTTTGATCGGTGCCGCCCATCTCCACATCGCAGGCGATGGGCACCGAGTCGTACCCCTGGGCGAAGGGATAGAGGAACTCGTGAATGGAGATGGGAACCCCCTCGGTGTAGCGCTTTTTGAAGTCTTCGCGCTCGAGCATCTGGGCTACGGTTAGAAGCGAGGTGAGCCGGATGACCTCTTTGAAGTCCAGGTTTTCCAGCCACTCCGAGTTGTAGCGCAGCTCGAAGCGCGCGGGGTCGGTGGTAATCAGGATTTTGCCCACCTGCTCCACGTAGCTTTTGGCGTTGGCGCGGGTTTCTTCTAAGGTGAGGGGCGGGCGGGTTTTGCTGCGGCCCGAGGGGTCGCCGATCATGGCGGTAAAGTCGCCAATGATCAGAACCACCTTGTGGCCCAGCTCCTGGAACTGCCGCATCTTGCGCAGTACCACCGCATGGCCGATGTGAATATCGGGCCGGGTGGGGTCGAGGCCTAGCTTAACCGTGAGCTTTTTCCCCGAGTGTAGCTTTTTGAGTAAGTCTTCCTGGGGGATGATCTCCACCGCCCCCGTTCGCAACAGGCTGAATGCTTCCTCCACCGTCATGCCCTCAAGTATACCGATTTGAACAGGGTTGACAGCCTTTGGGGATGCCCCGGTGCGCGCTGCCTTTGAGGAGGAGAACGGTGTGCTCGAGCCAATCCGGGCTTGGCTTATACTTGAACCGTGCGAACGCTTCTTATTCTGGCGCTCATCGCTGGTGGGGTGTACTTTTACGCGGAGCGCTTTGGTCTTGCGGTGGGCTATGCGCCCTTTACCCCGGTTTTTTACTGGAACTACAGCGGCGAGGTGCGCAATCAGATACGGGCCACGGGCATCCGGGCCTTTGTCAAGGTTACGGTGAGCGGCGAGCTGCGGCAGGGGAGCTTCGAGGTGGAGATTCGCCGCGCGGGCCAGAACAACCCGGGCCTGGTTAAGCGCTACCAGGGCCGCTTCTCCGAGGAGATACGCTATCCGGTTGAGGCCAATTTGTACGATGTGATCTTTCGCATCAAGGATGCGCGGGGCCAGGTGCGCATGGACTGGGTGGCGGCCCGCAACGAGTTTTAGGGTCTAGGCACGGAAGCGGGCCTTATGCTAGACTTGTGAGCGGTTTGCCTCGAGGCTGCTCTTTCGCCATTGGTGCGAAGGCGGTAGCCCCCCAATTGGGCAATATTGGAGAACTATGGCACAGAAAAAAACTGCACGCAACCCCTCGGCCATGAAGCGCCACCGCCAGTCGCTCAAGCGTCGGGCCCGCAACAAGTCCAAGATGTCGGCCATCAAGACCGTCAGCAAGAAAGCGGTAGCCCTGGCCAAAGAAGGCAACGCCAGCGAAGCGGTGCGGGTCATGCGCTATGCCGAAAGCCTGATTGACAAGGCTGCCAAGGGCTCGACCCTGCACAAGAACGCGGCCAGCCGGCGCAAGTCCCGCCTGATGAGCAAAGTGCACCAGCTTCTTAGCGGAGCTAAAGCCTAGGAGTACAGCATGGGCAAAGGTGACCGTCGTACCCGTCGCGGCAAGATTTTCCGTGGAACTTACGGCAAATACCGTCCACGCAAGAAATAGTATCTGTCACGGTGCTTTGCCGGAGGGAATCCCTCCGGTTTTTTGGTGGTTACCCCAGGTTGGCCTGATGGGTCTGCCAGGCTTCCCGGGCCGCCTCGAGGGCCCCCTGTAGCTGGGCCTCGAGCTGCCTTTTATAGGCCGCAGCCCCCCGGCCCCCCGCGGCCTCATAGGCGGCCAGGTACCGCAGGGTGAAGCTCAGATCGCCCACCCGACCGAATACCTCCTGCAACTGCTTGATGCGCTGGCTGTCCTGCCCGAGCCACTCCCTGGCGTAGCGCAGCCGCCGCAGGGCCCGGCGCAGGGCGTGCAGGCGCTCGAGGCCTCCTTCCTGCTGCCATTCTTCGGCCTTGCGCTCAACCTGGCGTACGAAGCGCTTGAGCCGGGTCTGGGCCGGTGCTTCATCCAGCGGGGGCAGGTTGGCGAGGGCCTGCAACAGGCCGGCCAGCCGGGGGCTGTCCAGAAGCGGTACGAAGGCGGCGCGCGCCTCTTTGAGCCTGGACGCGGCCCATCTGCGGAAAGCTTCGGGTAGGTGGTTATTCAGAAGCAACACCTCGAGGTCGCGCACCTCCCCAGCTGACCGCACCAGCCAGGCCAGGTCGTCCTCCAGCACCCGCAGCCCGGCCAGCCGCAGCCACACCCGCAGCCGCCGTACCGCCACCCGCACCTGGTGCACGCCCTCGGGGTCGCGACCCTCCTTGGCGATGGGCAGATGCTCCCGCAGGTGTTGGAGCCAGCGATCTAGGTCAATGGTCGACATGCCATCAGCCTAGCACCTGGGGGTTTACTCAGTCCTTCAGACCGTCCAGTAGCTTTGATAGTTCGGCTTCCAGCCTGCTGTGGGTCTTGGCCTGGTGGCCGCAGTCTACCTCGTTGAGGTTGGCTCCGCAGACCGGGCACAGGCCTTTGCAGTCTTCTTTACACAGCACGGTGTAGGGCAGCTCGAGGGCAAAAGCCTCGCTCAACAGGGGCTCTAAGTCCAGATCGGGATGGCCAAAAAGAAGGATTTCCTCCTCGTTTTCTTCGATGGCCTCGAGGTGCGCCAGGCCCGATTGATAGCGAAGCAGATACTGAAAATGGGCCCGCACCGCTGCGGGGGTTGGTGTAAGGCAGCGGCGGCACTCCATCAGGGCGTTGCCAGCAATTTCGCCTGAAAGCCAGAAATCCACCCCTCCCTCCCCCTCCATCTTGGTAACGCTGACCCTCCAAACCGCCGGGCCTACCAGGGGGATGCGCTCGTTGGGCAGGGCGATGTAATCCCAGATTTCATCTTTTGCACTGGTGCTGCCGCCCTCGCGAATCAGCCTCGCGAGGTTGATGCTTGGTATTGGACGCTGCTTCATCTTCACCCAATGCTCGCGCCTTAAGCGTAGCTCTTCATATTAGCCTCGAGGAGGCTTGGGGTCAATGGGCGGTAGACTGTGTGGGTATGAAGGATATTGGCATCTTGGGCGTTCCGATGGACTTGGGTCAAGGGCGGCGTGGGGTGGATATGGGGCCCAGCGCCATGCGCTATGGGCGTTTGCAGGAGGTGCTCGAGGGCCTGGGCCACCGGGTGCACGACTACGGCGATGTGCGGGTACCGGTGGTCGAGAGCCTGCGCCATGCCCAGCAGGAACCGGGGGGGATGGGCTACCTCGAGGCCATTCGCACGGTCTGCCTGGATACCATAGCCGCCATCGATCAGATGCCGGCCGAGGTGTTTCCAATTGTGCTGGGAGGCGACCACTCCATCGCGATGGGCTCGGTTACGGGGGCCAGCCGGGGCGAACGGATAGGGGTGATCTGGGTGGATGCCCACGCCGACTTCAACACCCCCGAGACCAGCCCCAGCGGCAACATCCACGGGATGCCCCTGGCCCACCTGTGCGGCCTGGGCGACCCGCGTCTGGTGCACCTGGGCCGCCCTGGGGCTAAGGTACGGCCCGAGGACGTGGTGCTGATTGGCATTCGTAGCCTGGATCCAGGTGAGGTTCGACTGTTACGCGAGCGTGGGGTTATGGTCTATACCATGAAGGAGGTGGATATACAGGGAATTCCAGCCATCGCCCAGCAGGTTGCCGCCAAGTTCAAGGGTTTTTCCAGGGTGCACGTCTCGCTGGATGCCGATGTGCTCGACCCGGAGATAGCCCCGGGGGTTGGAACCCCGGTGCCCGGCGGGCTGACCTACCGCGAAGCACACCTTCTGATGGAACTGCTGGCCGATGCCAGAATTGTCACCAGCCTCGACATGGTCGAGGTGAACCCCATTCTGGATATCGCCAACCGCACCGCCAAGATAATGGTGGAACTGGCTAGCAGCCTGTTAGGGAAGAAAATCTACTGATGACCCGCTGCGGGCTGGCTTGATACAATCCTCGGGTGTTGGTTATTCCTGCGGTGGATATTCAGTCTGGGCGGGCCGTTCGGCTCTACGAGGGCGACCCCAGCCGAGAAACCGTCTACTACGACAGTCCGGTGGAGGCCGCCCTGCACTGGCAGAAGCAAGGGGCCCGGATGCTGCACCTGGTTGACCTGGACGCAGCGACGGGTCGGGGGAACAACCGCGGGGTGCTGCGGGAGGTGGCAGCGGCTGTCGATATCCCGTTCGAGGTGGGCGGTGGCATCCGCAGCCTGGGGGCGGCCCGGGAAATTCTGGCCCTGGGGGCCAGCCGGGTGGTGGTGGGTACCATAGCGGTAAAGGCCCCGGAGGTGCTGGGCCAGATGCTCCATGAGTTCGGCCCCGAGCGGGTGGTGGTGAGCCTGGATGCCCGGGGGCTGGAGGTGGTGGTCTCGGGCTGGGCCGAGGGCACCCGCCTGATGGTGCAGGAACTGGGCCCGCGGATATGGGAGATGGGTGTTCGTACCCTGATCTACACCGATGTGCGACGGGATGGCACCCTGGCCGGACTGGATCTCGAGGTGGTGCGGGTGGTGCGGGCGGCCTGGCCTGGCTTCCTGATTGCCGGGGGTGGGATTGCTTCCGATGCCGATTTACAGGGATTGCAAGCCCTGGGGGTGGAGGGGGCCATTACCGGCAAGGCCCTTTACGAAGGGCGGATTAACCTGTCGTCCTGGATCAAGTAAAAGATTGCGCCAGGTGCGCGGGTGCTGTTCTGACCATCCCGCAAACCCGCCCTGGCGCAACTCGGCAGGCCTCAACCTGCGGCGGACGGTTGATCCTCTACCGATGCGCCGATCTGCTCTCGTATAAACTCGATCCCTACCCGATGGCAAAACTCACCGAAGCTCTCATTCTCCCGTCGCTGTTGCCGGTAGGCCATCAGGGCGGGCTCGAGCCGGGCTGCTATGTCTTCGCGCTTGACATTGTCCAGGTACACCTCGCCGAGCCGATCCCCCAGGGGGCTGCCGCCCAGGTAGATGGTGTACGAGTTGAGGCTCCGGCCCACCAGGCCAATTTCGGCAGTATAGGGGCGGGCGCAGCCGTTGGGGCAGCCGGTCATGCGCACATGGGGGATGGGGCCGGTTTGCAGATCCAGCCTGGAGAGCAGGGTGTCAATTTCGCGAATCACCTGGGGCATCACCCGCTCGCTTTCGGTAATGGCCAGGCCGCAGGTGGGTAAGGCCGGGCAGGCCATAGCTTGCTGCACCACCAGGGGAATGCGCCCGGGTAGTTCTACACCGTGTTCACGCAGGATGGCCTCGAGGGTCGCTTGATCGCCTGGCTGGATGTTGGTGAACAGAATGTTTTGCTGGGGGGTAAGGCGTATTTCTGGGTTGAGGCGCTTGACCACCTCGCGGATGGCCACGCGAAGGTGGTCTTTAACCCGCCCGTTTTCCACAAAAAGTCCGAAGAAGAGCTGCCCATTGCCCTGCTCGTGCCAGCCCAGGTGGTCGTCGGCGCACTGCCAGGTAAGGGGTTGGGCCTCGGGTAGGCTGTAGCCCACATAGTGTTCAACCTCGGTTTTAAAGCGTTCCAGGCCCCAGGCCTCCACCAGGTATTTCATTCGGGCCAGTTTGCGCTCATCGCGCCGGCCATGATCGCGCTGAACCCGGACAATGGCCTCCACCACCTCAAATAGCTGCTCGGGTTTGATGGTGGTGAGGGGTTTTGCCAGTACCGGATGTGTATCCTTGGCTCCGTGGCTCTGTCCCAGCCCGCCGCCCACTAGGAGGGTAAACCCTTTTAGCTCATCCTTTTCCAGCCAGGGCACTATGCCGATATCCTGGGTATAGACGTCCACGCAATTGTCGCCAGGGAAAGCAAAAGCAATCTTAAACTTGCGCGGGAGATAGGCCTGGCCGTACAGGGGTTCGACTTCTTCTAAGCTGGCGGCTTTTTCGCCATCCAGCCAGATTTCGTAGTAGGCGCGGCTCCTGGGCTTGAGTCGGTCGGACAGGGCTTTGGCATACTGCGATATCTCGGCTCTTTGACGATCGGAAAAGGGAGCGGGGCAGGCCACCACATTGCGCACCACATCCCCACAGGCCGATAGGCTGGTCAGGAGATGCTGATTAAGCACTTGAATCAGGGGTTTCAGCCCCCCTTTGCGCACCCCGTGAAACTGAATGGCCTGGCGGGTGGTGATGCGTAAAGTGGCGTTTCCGAGCTGGTCTGCCAGACGGTCTAGGGCTAGATACTGCTCGGGTTGCAGCACACCGCCGGGGATGGCTACCCGGATCATAAAAGAGTAATCGGGCCCCAGACCCTGGGCTTTGCGGGCCTTGCGCACATCGCGGTCGTCTTGCTGATAGATGCCATGAAACTTGAGAATCTGGTAGCCTTCTTCGCTGAAATGGTCGCTGGGGTTGTTGAGCTCGAGATCCACCGGCCCGCGCAGGTTGCGACTGGCCAGCTTGATGCTTTCTACCTTGGAGACTTTAGACTGCGACGACATACTCCTCCTTTGTTTTGCGCAGCTTTTGCTGAACCCCTACCACGGATCCCTGTATCCAGACCGCAGGGGCCTGCACTTCCACGCGTCCCTGGGCGATGGCCTGCAGATCTGTGAGCAAAAGGCGTTCGCTGGGGGTGGTTCCGTTTTCGATGAACGCAGCCGGTTCTCGAGGTGGTCGTCCAGCCTGGAGGAGGGCTCGAGCCAGCTCTACGCGCCGCTCGACGCCCATGAGGATGACCAGGGTATCTACCTGCGCGTAAGCGGCCAGGTTGGGCACGGCCCCTTCTTGCATCTGCCCGGAGATGACCGCAAAGCCGCTGGCCAGGCCCCGCATGGTAAGGGGGATGCCCCATAGCCCCGGCAAAGCCACCGCAGAACTGAGGCCGGGCACCAGCTCGACCGGAAGGCCTGCCTGGGCTAGATGGAGCCATTCTTCGGCCCCACGCCCAAAAACCATGGGATCCCCCCCTTTGAGCCGCACGACCTTGCGTCCGGCCCGCGCGTGGGACAGGAGCAGGTGCAAAATCTGTTGTTGCTTATCCTGCTCACCCTTGGTTTTGCCCACATAGATGCGCTGGGCCCGGGGGTTGACCAAGGCCAGCACCTCCGGGCTTACCAGGCGGTCGTAGAGAACCACCTCCGCTTCCTGCAACACCCGTGCGGCGCGCAGGGTCAGGAGATCGGCGCTGCCGGGCCCTGCCCCCACCAGATAAACCGGGCTCATACCACCTCCTGCCAGGGGGCGGCGTGCCCATCTGGGGAGGGGGAGGTTGGACTGTACAGCGATTGTAAGAGAACCGCTCGAGCCCGCTCCCGCTCGCCCAGGAAAACCAAATCCAGTGCCTCACTGTCAATCATGCGATACCAGGCGGCTTTACGGGCCTCAAAACTATGGGGGTAGGCCTCTTTGACCAGGGGGCGGAAAGAGCGCAGCAGCTCTAAGTACTCGGCATACTCGGGGCCATACTCGGCGGCCAGGCGCTCCCTGATGCGCACAGCCAGTGCGGGTGCAACGCCGCTGGTAGAGACGGCCAGCACCAGATCGCCCTGGCGGTGTACCGAGGGCAGGATGAAGTCGCAGTGGGCGGGGTCGTCGACCGCGTTGAGCCAGACGCCGCGCTCCCTTGCCTCCTGGGCGATGATTGAATTGAGGCTGGGGTCTACCGGATGGGAAAAGCACAGCGTGAAGCCGGCCAGATCCCCGTAGGTGTAGCTGCGCTGCTGCCACTCGAGCAGCCCTTGATGGAGGGCCTGGGCTAGCTCGGGGTGGTACAGGGGAGAGACCAGCCGAACCCAGGCCCCCTGTTCCAGGAGTTTTTGCACCTTGCTGGCAGTCTCCAGGCCACCCCCGATGAAGAGCACTTTTTTGCCTTGCAGATTGAGCATTACTGGATACACATCTCACCTCGCCAGGGCGGGTATGCCTCGTAGAATCAGGTGTGAACCGATCAGCATAAGCCAGAGCAAAAGCCCTATGCGGAAAGGCCGCTGGTTGACCCGCTGGCCCAGCCAGGCCCCCAGCAAGGAGCCGATCCAACCGCCGCAGGCCAGCTTGGTTAGCAGTAGCCAGTCGGTCTGACCCAGCGCTGCGTGCAGCCCACCGGCCAAAGCAGATAGCCCAAGGCCAAACCAGAGATCTGTACCCACTATTTCCCTGGGGGCCAGGCGGGTTCCGCTCATCAGCAGTAAAGTGCCCAGAGCCCCGGCCCCTGCCGAGGAAAAACCCACCTCCAGACCAATGAAGGCGGCGACGACCACAATCCACTGGGGGGCTAGGGGTCGGGGAGATAGCTTTCTAAGGGTGATCGCCAGGTTGATGACCGCTACCGACAAAATAATCAGACCTATGCCGGCCAGCACCGCCTCTTTATGCACCTTGAAGGAGTGTAGCAGCAGGCTGCCGGCTACAGCGGCCGGAATACCGCCAGCTAACAACAGGCGCAGGGCTTGCCAATTAACCCCTTGCTTTTGCCAGTAAACCCACCCAGCGGGAATCTTTGCCAGCATAGAGAAAAGCAGGGCTGTGCCAACAGCGACTTCGGGTGGAACCCCCAGCGCCAGGATCAGCAGCGGGGTGGTGAGGGTGCCCCCGCCGACCCCAGTCAGGCCGATGCACAGGGCGATGATGAAGCCTATGACAACCTCGAGCATCCAACTTACCTCCAGCCTGGTAGCTGCCCGGATACCTGAGAAGCCGGGTGTCTCCTCAGAGCCCTAGCGACGTTCTAAGGCCTCGGCCTGATAGGCGGAACGCAACACCGCGGCCACCTCAGGTCGGGTGAACTCGGCGGGTAAAGGCGCCCCTGCGCGTAGCAGCTCGCGCACGCGGGTGCCGGAGAGCACCAGGTGGTGTTTGCTGTCGTGGGGGCAGGTGCGGGGCGTGACGATGGCGTGGCAGGCCTGGCAGTAGAAAGAATGCTCAAACTTGACTATTTGTATGCCGATTTCCTCGGGCTCGAAGGCCGAGAAAATTTCCTGGGCTTCATACGGGCCGTAGTACTGGCCGACGCCCGCATGGTCGCGGCCCACAATGAAATGGGTACAGCCGTAGTTTTTCCGGCTGATGGCGTGTAAAACGGCTTCACGGGGCCCCGCGTAACGCATGGCGGCAGGATAGACCCCCAGCAGAACCCGCTCTTTGGGGTAGTAATGTTCCAGGAGCACCTTATAAGCCTGCATGCGCACAGAAGCCGGGATGTCGTCGGACTTGGTGGCGCCGACCAGGGGGTTGAGGAACAGCCCGTCGAGCTGCTCCAGGGCTACTTTGTGCAGGTATTCGTGGGCCCGGTGGATGGGGTTGCGGGTTTGAAAAGCGACCACCGTTTTCCAGCCCCGTTGCGCAAAAATTTGCCGGGTCTCCCGGGGGGTGTGGTGGTGCTCGGGAAACGGCCCCCGATCCAGGTGTAACAAATACACGCCCCCGGCCAGGTACACCTCGCCTCGAGCCAGCAGGGCGGCCACCCCGGGGTGGGCGGGGTCGGCGGTGCGGTAGATCGCCAGGGCCTCCTGTCTTTTGTCGGGTTGATACCGCTCTTCTACCTCGAGCAAGCCTACCGTTCTCCCATGCCAGACCAGGCGCACACGCTGGCGGTACAGGGCGGCTTGCGAGCGCGAGACTGCCAGGGTGATGGGAATGCTCCAGGGCAGGCCGTTGGACAGCCGCATTTCCTCCAGCACGCGTTGGTAATCGGCCTCCCCCATGAACCCTTGCAGGGGCGAGTAGACCCCGGTGGCGATCAGCTCGAGGTCAGCGTAGCCCTGTGCGTCCAGCTCGAGGGCTGGGAGGTGCTCGTATTCTCGAGGGTCGGCCTGCAGTATGCGCTCAACCAGCGTTCCGCCGTGTGGTGATGGTAAGTTTACAACATTTGTAAGTTTTTCAGCCATAAAAAAACTCCTACAAGGCTTGTTCACCCTGCCACAGGCCGCACTCGGTTTTGCCCCGGCCTGACCAGCGACCAGCCCGGGCCTCCTCACCGGGGCGCACGGCGCGGGTGCAGGGCCAGCAGCCGATGCTGAGAAACCCCGACCAGTACAGAGGGTTAACGAAAAGTTGGTGCTTTTGAGCAAAGGCCTCGAGCTGGGCGCGATGCCAGTAGGCCAGCGGATTGATGCGCAACCGCTGGCCGGGCTCGAGAAAATCCAGCCCTTGGCGGGTGGAGGCCTGATCCCGGCTGCGGGCGTTTAGCAGCGCCGAAGGATTCTTTTGTGAGAGATAGGCGCGTAGGGGGGCTACTTTGCGCGCGTTGCAGCAGCCGTCGGGGTCGCTGCGGAAGCGCTCCTGTCCCCAGGGGTCGGGCGGGAGCCCAGCGCTGAGGGTTACAAAGCGCATCTGCGTATAACGGGCCGACAGACGGTCGCGGGTCTCGAGGGTCTCCGGGAAATGATAGCCGGTGTCTACAAACACCACCTCACCGGTATAGCCGGCCTGTGCGGCCAGCTCGAGCAGCACCACCCCATTGAGGTTGAAGGCGCTGGTGATGATAAGGTCGGGGTAATGCTCCAGGGCCCACTGGATGACCTCGAGGGGCGGGGTTTGGGGGTTCCAGTGTTCAGGGATCACCGTTTGGGTACCTCCTCAACGCCAAAAGGGGCCAGGGCCGCCAGCAGGCGGCTGAGGCACTCCTGCAGGCTCATCTGATCGGTGCGCAGGTGCAGGTCGGGGTTCAAAGGGGGCTCGTACGGGTCTGAAATTCCGGTAAAGTGCGGTATTTCACCGCGCAGGGCCCGGGCGTACAGGCCCTTCACGTCCCTTTGAATCAGCACCTTCAGGGGGGCGTCCACGTAGACCTCGAGCTTTCTGGGGGCTTCGGCCAGCACGGCTTCACGGGTGGAACGGTAGGGGCTGATGGCGCTTACCAGCACCAGAACCCCATGTTTAGCCAGCAGGTTGGCCACATAGCCGATGCGGCGGATGTTGGTGTCGCGGTCTTCCCGGCTAAAACCCAGGCCTTTCGATAAGTGCTCCCGCACCGCATCGCCATCGAGATGCTCCACCGGGTATCCGGCTTCGTACAGGAGCACCTCGAGGGCCCGGGCCAGGGTGGTTTTACCGGCGCCGGAAAGACCGGTGAACCAGATTACAACCCCTGGCGAAAGGGATGGTTGGCGGCGCTGCCCTTTGGATATCTTGCTGCTGGCTGGAGCGGAATAACCTGTGTGGATTGAGGAGATGGTGCTCGACTTTTCCAAGATATTCAAACCCCCTTATCTTTCCCGGCGCAGAGGCCGGGCCGGAATTGGCACCTTGCCTTTGGCAGGTTGCCGCAGCTTCATCGGGCCGTTCCCGTCGGGCAGTTGCCCTGTCCGCTGCTCTGGATAAGGCCTAGAGCCTTGATACCAGGCACGGCCGCCTGGTGAAGGGTAGGCTAGCATAAGTTACAACTTTTGTAAACTAACCGAGCGATGGTCTGCGCAAGCCTGGGCGCTTTTCTCACTCAGAACTGCGGTAGACTTCTAAGTATGAAAGTTCTGAGTGCGCTGGCCTTCGCGGTGGTGCTGGGGGTAGCCGCGGTGGCCTGGGTTCTGTATGCGCTGCAGCCTGGGTTGATGATCGGCACGCCCTGGGGCCTGGTTCACCTGAGCCTGTTGTGGGTGGGGGCTTTTGGGCTGGGTCTGGTGGTGATGGGCCTATACGTCTTGACCGGCTGGATAAGGGCCCAGGCCGTCTTGCGCCAGCGCAACCTGGAATTGCGCCAGGCCAGGGGTGAGCTCGAGGCCCTCAAAAAACAACACCCCGAAGAAACCCCGGTCATCCCGGATCGGACAGCTTGAGTAGAAGCAGCCAGCAAGCCCCCCCGATGGGAAGAGACAGAGGCCCATCCTGCCTGTAACCTGGGGGCGCCGGGTGGATCGGGTGTGGTGGAGATCTGGATGAAGTGGAGACTCCGTGAATGGCCCCATGTGGCCGAACTTCGACCATTAATTGAGCAACTGGGTATACCCCCGCTGGCGGCGGCGGTCTTCTGGAACCGGGGGTTTCGGCGAAAAGAAGACCTCGAGCCCCCCCTGGTATGCCTTCCCATCGATGGCCTCAAGCAGGCGGCTTTGCGCATCATTGAAGCTTTGGAAAAACGCGAGCGCATCCGGGTTCACGGCGATTACGACGCCGACGGCTTGACCGGCACGGCGCTGCTGCTGAACGGTTTGGAGAGGCTGGGCGCCGAGATCCATGCCTTTATCCCCCACCGCCTGGAGGAGGGCTACGGGGTGCTGATGGATCGGGTGCCGGAGCACCTCGAGGCCTGCGACCTGTTCATCACGGTAGACTGCGGTATCACCAACCATGCCGAGCTGCGCGCGCTGGTCGAGAATGGGGTCTCGGTGCTGGTCACCGATCACCATTCGCCGGGCGCTGCGCCGCCGCCGGGCCTGGTGGTGCACCCGGCCCTCTCGCCCGGGCTGCAAGGCCAGGCGCACCCCACCGGTTCGGGGGTGGCCTTCTTGCTGCTGTGGCAGGTGTACGAACTGCTGGGCCGGGATCCACCCTTAGAGTACGCCGACCTGGCCGCAATTGGTACGGTGGCCGACGTGGCCCCTTTGCAGGGCTTTAATCGGGCCCTGGTTCAGGAGGGGTTGCGCCGCCTGCGCGACTCCGCCAACCTGGGCCTCAAAGTACTGGCAGCGGAACACTGCCAGGAATTCAGCGCCAGCGAGATTGCCTTTCGCATCGCGCCCCGCATTAATGCGGCCTCGAGGCTGGGGCAGGCCGGGATCGCCCTGGAACTCCTCACCACTCAGGATGTTTTGCAAGCCGGTGTCCTGGCGGAGCGCCTAACCCAGCTCAATGTGCAGCGGCAGCGCATCGAAGAGGCCATGCTGGAACGCATCTGGCCCACCCTTGACCCCACCCATCCGGCGTTGGTCATCCACGATGCCGAAGGGCACCCTGGGGTGATGGGCATTGTGGCCAGCCGGGTGCTCGAGCGCTACTACAAGCCGGTGTTTATCATCGCCGAGGGCAAGGGGTCGGTGCGCTCCACACCCGGTATCAGCGCGGTGGGGGCTTTGCAGTCCGCCAGGGCCTACCTCGAGCGCTTTGGGGGCCACGCCCAAGCGGCGGGGTTTGCCATTCGAGAAAGCCAGATCCCGGCCTTTACCGAGGCCATCCACCGCTATGCAGCGCAGTTCCCGGTGCCAGAACCCGAGATTGTGCTGGACGGATGGCTGGATGGGGAAGACTTAGACGAGCTGCACCGAGCCTTACAATTGCTAGAACCCCTGGGTGAGGGCAACCCCGAACCGTTGTTTTATACCCAAGGCAGGCCGGAATATGTGCGCACCATGGGCGAGGGCAAGCACCTATCGTTCCGTTTGAACGGGGTTCGGGTTGTAAAGTGGCGCGACAACGGCGAGCGCCTGCCCGAGGCCCTCGAGCTGGCCGCGGGGCTGGCGCTGAACCGCTGGAACGGCGAACAGAGCATCGAGCTGAGGGCCCAGGCCTACCGGCCACTAACGGCCGCCCCGCCATCGGGGTGGGCTATTCCACTGCCATTGGCCGAGGCGGTGCGCCAGGCCATTGCCCAGGCCGCCAGGGTGTATGTGCACCCCGAGGGGGCCGGCTGGTTTATCGAGCGGGGGGCCTTAGTGGTGAAGCCCGAAGAGGCCGAGTACTGGTTCAGCCTGCCGACCCAGCCGGCCCACCCCCGGCGGGTTTACATCGCCCTTTCGGAGAAGGCCCTGCGGGCTCTGGAGGCCGCGCCCGATCCGCTGGTGCAGGCGCTGGGCCGCCGGGTGGCTACAGCCTACCGCCTGGGGCTGGCGGCGCAGTTGGCGGAGAGCCTCGAGCGTTACTGGCAGGCTTTATGAGGGCCGAACCAGCGCTGCCAGCTCACCTTGCAGGTTGTTGCGGGCGGGCTGCTCCAGCCCGGCAAACCCCGCGGTCTGATAGATGCGCTCACGCGAGAGAAACTGGCGAATCACCATAGCCCGCCGCTCTTTGAACAGGGCCTCTGGCAGCCAGGCGTACTCCAGCCGAATGGCTCGAGCATAGGCCCGATAGGTTCGGGCCTCGGCCCCCAGGATGGCAAGATCTGCATCCAAAAAAAGCGCGGTCTCGAGGTCGTCTGAGCGGTGGTGCTGTGTGGCAAGAATAAGGCCCACCACCCGCTGGATGAGCGCTGGGGCCACCCCCAGGCGCTGGAGGCTTTGTTCGGCCAGGCGGGCGCTTTGCGGCTCGTTATCGGTGCGGGTGGGGTCGTAGACCGCGTCGTGGAACCAGACCGCAAGCTCGAGGTGCGGCTGGGCTGGCAGGAGTGCTAGCAGGGCGTCGAGGTGGGCCAGGTTGTGGTAGTACCGCTGGGGCTCGGTATACCGGATGAGCAGGTCGTCCAGTACGGAAAAATGCTGGTCGGGATCAAGCCCAAGCGAGCTGCACAGGGCATTCCAGCGACCTATCAGCCGCTGGCGGCCCCCGTTCGATAGCTGAAATTCACGCCTCATGCTGTCTTCCGACGAGCCAACAAAATGCAGCATAGCACGAATGAACGGCCTGGAATCCTTTACCGCCAGGCCCGGTCAGAGGTGAAGGATTCAAGCCGATCGAAATGCCTATAAGCGGGAGGCCCGTCAGTCGGGGTGGGTGGATTTATTCCTGCGTGTGCTACCTGATACTCACACCTCCACCCCTGCCATCCTGAGCAGCAGATGACTCCGAATGAGGTTGTGCACCAGCAGAATCAGGCTCACCTGCGCCAGGAAACCCGCAAACGACCGGGCCTCTATACGGTGAAGCCGCACCATTCTATCCGCTTCCGCACTCTACCCATCCATTCCCCCCCGCAAACGATAGGGCGGCGTCTTCACCCCCGGCACCCCCGATTCCCTAGCAGGGCCAGGCTGTGGATGCGGTGACCCTGGGCCAGGGGGATGGGTTTTAGATCCGCCCACGAGCCTCAGGGCGAGATAGGTGAGGAGGGTCTGAGCGTTTTGTCCCTTCTGGGCGGGTACCCTGAGCTTGCAGGGCTTTGAGCTCGTCATCTACCCGCCACCGGGAGGGTTTCTGCGTCAAGATAAGGGGGTGCTCGCGGTGGGGTTCCATAGCACCCCCTCTTTTTTCACATCCCCCAGGGGTGAGTCAAGTAGCACACGAAGGTATTTTTAACCCAAGTTGCCACCTACAAAATACTAGCCAGCCGCCTGAAGTTGTGGGCAAAGATGAAGCCCCACACCTTGAGCACAAAGCCCTGGAGGGTCGTGGTATGTATGCGCTTGGGGAATAGT
>Ga0209721_1000169_pt1 | contig 65615 bp, 91 predicted proteins | sample TshhotsprinmetaG_FD_184139 | JGI IMG/M metagenome (GOLD analysis project Ga0209721, IMG submission 184139) | Hot spring microbial communities from South Africa to study Microbial Dark Matter (Phase II) - Tshipise hot spring metaG (SPAdes)... | ecosystem: Environmental > Aquatic > Thermal springs...
GGGGCAATGGCAGGTGTTCAATCTGAGCGCCGCTATAGAGTGCTTTGCCGCTAAACCCTTCGAACCGCTGGCGCGGTTGGGGGTGGGGTGAGATCACCCCGGGCCCGGCCTCGATACTTACTCCGGTTTTCGGATTTCTACAACTGGTCCAACCAGTTCGGCTACGTCTTTGGCAGGGATAACGGAGGGAGTCCCGTTTTCATAGTCAGGGTTGGTGCTAACTAAATAACGACCAGTACGATCCACGCGGTAGAGCTTGCATACATAGCTACCATCCTTTAAGCGTGCCACCACACGTTGGCCGGGACTGACAGACAGACTTTTGTTGACAATAATGTAGTCACCATCGCAGATCGGCTTGCTTCCGGCGCACATAGAGTTTCCGCGAACGGCAAATGCCACAAAACTTCCCTTTAGAAAGCTATCCAAGGGAAGTGGAAGCGCCACTTCACTAATAGCTTCATCTTGACCTGGCCCAGCTCCAACCCACCCAACTACTGGTGCGGAGGGAAACATATAAATTTCATGGTCGAGATCGTTATAAAGACGCTCCAGCAAATAAAATAACGGGACGTTCAATGCCTTGGAAAGCCTAATGAGCGTGGTAAGTTCTGGTTTTACCCACGTACCGATTGGGGATTGTCTACCCATAACAAAGTTACGCAAGGTGGTTCGACCAATGCCATGCTTGTCAGCGAACTTATCCAATGTGTCAATCCCCTCACGGCGCATCGCATCAAAGATCAAGTCATTAAAGGGCCCATTGAGAACTGGATGCTTTCGCGGCCTACCTTTTTTGCCTTGGCTACTGTTCATGGCGTTGACATTTTCCCACATGAGAAACTATATTAAACGCAAATGCGTGTATACCAAACCGCTTTTGCCCAAACCGTCAGGCAGCTGTTAGATGAGCGAAAAATGCGTCCGCTTCATCTGGCACGTAAAGCTGGCGTATCATCTGGGTACATTTCTGAGCTACTGAGCGGGAAGAAGGGTTCAGATCCAACGTTATACATCGTGCAGAAAATAGCGCGTGGGTTTGATATGTCTACAACGGCCTTTATTAGCCAGATGGAAGATATCGCACGGGCGGAAAATAATGAATGCTGGTAACGTACAAATACCAGAAAATTGGGTCTGCACAGATGAAGTTTCTCGGGCGTGGGATAAGTCGGCAGACTCTGTTCTGAGGCTAAAGGCTAATCCACGGACTCGATGGGTGCGGGTGGTAGGTAGAGCAGGTGGACGAGGCAAAATCTATTTCGATCCCGCCACCATCGAGCAAATCTGGGGCCCCCCTGTTAATCCTCTACCTGAACCGGAGCCCATAACCGACGTAATCCTGCCATCTCCGACGGCAATCGTCCACTATACAGACGCCCCATATACCGCTGAACCAACCCCAAGCGCCCTGGCCAATCGGCCGTTGCTCCCTGACCTGCGCCGGATTGATCCAGAGGTTCGAGCTTTGTGGGAGCGCATTGAGCAACTGCGACAGCAGCTGGCCCAGGCCCGACGCGGCGAGCGCACTGCGATTATCGAGGCATTCGCAAAACATGAGAGCGTATCCACAAAAACCGTTTATGCATGGCTCAAAATGTCGGCCCGCAAATTCTTCAAATCGCACCGTGCTGACACGGGCTCGATGCAAATTCCTACCGAGCTGGTGGAGGCTACCACCAGCCTGTGGCTACACCATCCCAAAGCCAGCGCCTGGATGATTCACCGCTGGCTCCAGATAGCGAACCCCGACATCCTTATATATAAGCGCGGGAACTACGAGCGGCGATTCAGCGTTCGGGGGGTGCGGGACATCCGCAAACGCCTCGAGGCCAATCCCATCACCCGGGCTGCATTGATGAATGAGGATGAGCGCCGGGAGTTTATTCGTACCTGGTCGGGCGCGGTGGTGGCCACCCACCCCAACGAACTGTGGCAGATGGACATGACCCGCTGCGATGTACTTGTGTGGGGCTATGCCCGGCCCAAGGATACCGAGCCCAGCGCCTTCCGCTTGCGCATCCACGACTGCATCGACCACTACACCGGCGCCATCCCCGCCCTGATCTTTTCCCGCGAGGAAAGCCGACGCCCCACCACCCGCCTCCTGATCCTGGGGCTGTTCCCCAAACCGGGCGGGTGGAACATATTCGGCAAGCCCAAGCGCATCTACCACGACAACGGCTCAGCCTACATCGCCGAGGCCACCCAGCGCGGCCTGGCCACCCTGGGCATTGAGACCAGCACTTCCCAGGCCTGGGTGAGCCACACCCGGGGCAAGGTGGAGAACTTCCACAAACTCTTCCATGCCTGGGAGCGCACCCTGCCCGGCTACGCCGGCGAGGACGCCAGCCAACGCAACGACTGGGAGCTGGCCCGGCTCATCCAGAACACCCGCACCTGGTGGGAGAAGGGCTGCCCGCCCGAGGCCGACCCGGGCCGGGGTAACCGCCTCCTACTGGAAGACGAGTACAAGCAGGAGGCCCTGAACTGGCTCCAGAACGACTACCACGCCCGCATCCTGCCCGGAGGCTATACCCGCGCCGAGCTGTTCCTGCAGGAGGTGCCGCCCGAGACCCAGATCCAGTACAACCTGCGTGACCTGCTGGAGATTTTCGCCGAGAGCGAGGAGCGCACCGTGACCGGCAACGGCGAGATTCGCTGGAAGAACCAGCGCTACACCCTGCCCGACGGCAGCCTGATGCTTTACCAGAACCGCACGGTGGTAGTTACCGAGTTCGAGCACCCGCTCACCGGGGAAGCGGTCGTTAACCTATATATACGCCAACCCGACGGGGGCTTGCTCGAGCTGGGCCAGGCCATCCCTGCCCCCGAAAATGCACTTTCCCCGGAGGCCAAAACGCAGCGCCGGGCGAACAAAACTGCCATCAAGGAACTGTTCGCCCAGGCCGAGGCCTTCCGCCAGCAGTACCTCAACCCGAGCTGGCGACAGGATGCCGTCCTGGCCAAAGGGCAACCCGCAGAGCCGATCACCCTGGAGCTGCGCGGGCCTAAAGCCGAACTGAGACGCGAGACCCCGGCCCAGGCCGCCCTCAAAGCCGCCGAAAGCCAGGCCGAACTGATCGAGAAGATGCGCCAGAGCGACAACCCGTTGAGCCGCGCCCTGGCGAACCTAGGTATGGGCACATCGGCCCCCGATCCCTTTGGAGAGGAGTAATCGAGGGCCGTGCCGAAAGGAGATAGGGATGACAGAACCTATTTTGGGATCGTTGGAGCTGATTCGTCAAGCCATCGCCCAGGCGGTGGGCGAGGGTGTCATCGTGCCGGAGGATCGGCCCGACCTGCTCTACACCACCGCCACCCGCACCATTACCGAGCGGGTGCGCTTTGGCCTGAAGCGCCAGTTCAAGTTCGTGCTGGTGCACGGGCCCGCTGGGGTAGGCAAGACCGCCACCCTAAAGCATTTGGCCGAGCAGGTGGGCGGGGCCTATATCCGCTGTTATCCCGATTTCTCGGCCCCGGCCCTGGTGCGGGCCCTGGCGGAGCGCCTGCAGATTACCCAGGTCGAACGGTTCCACGTGCTGCTCAACATCACTGTAGAGAGCCTGCGGCGTAACCCCCGGCTGATCATCCTGGATGACATCGAGAACGTCCCGCGTAGCACTCTGGGAACGGCTAAATATTTGGCCGATGAAACCAAAAGCACGATCGTGCTCTGCACGATGGACGAGTACGTGCCCCTGGTGCGCCGTTACCGGGACATCGAGAGTCGGATTGGCATTGTGGCGCAGGCCATGCCGCTCAAACAGGGCGAGTTCGCCCGGCTCTTTGGCCAAAGCGGCTTTAGCCCCGCCGCCCTCAAAGCAATTTATAACCACACTGGCGGGGTGATGCGGGACATCGAAAACCTGATGCGCAGCCTGGATGACGCCCTTGACGTACTGAACGCCGAGGCCCCCGAAGGCCAGCCCCAGTTCACGCGCGGACATATCGAGCCGCAAAACGTGGACGAGGCCGCCGGTTTATTGAATCTGGCAGGAGGAAGCCGATGAAAAAACCCCACTATAGCTGGATGGATCTGGTTAGAGACATCGTTACCGGCGCGTTTGGCGCGGGCATCATCATCTCAATCATTTACTGGGGGATGTAATGGCGCGGCGACACCTCAGCGGTCGAAACAAACAACAACTACCCAAAAGCGTGACCGATGACCGGGGCGAAGAAATCCCTGTGAGCAAGGACGCTGGCACGTTCATCTACGTTAGCGAGGATGGCCAGTCCTGGCCTAAACGCCCCCTGGTGGGCCTGCCGCTGGATCTGGCTTGGCTTAGAGAAGGGGACATTTTAGCGGTCAGAAACCTACGGCCCGGTTTTTTTATGGGGAAATTATCGCATATGCGTGTTTTGGAGATTCGAACCGAGTTGCTAGTGCATGCCGGGCGGTGGGGGCAGATTCGCCGTGAAGCTCTCGTAGAGGAATTGGAGGGATGGGATGCTTGACCCCCAAACCCAACAACACATCACCCGCCTGCTGGCCCTACCCCGGGAGATTGCCCGGGTAGGGCGGCAACTGACCGCGCTCAGGGCCGAAAAGCGCGACCTGGAAGACGACCTGAAGAAGCGGGCGGCCCAGGCCCGCCTGCTGGCCCGCAAGACCCCTGAGTTTGCCGCTTTGACCAGGGCCTCCGCCCAGGAGGACTTCCTGACGGTGGCCGTATTCGAGGACATCCAGTGGGAGGAGGACAACAAGCGACTGAAACAACTGCAAGCCGCCATCGACAAGCTCCAGGTGGAGAAAGACGAACTCCAGGACGAGCACCAGAGCCTGCGGGCCGCCCTGGAAGGCAAATACGCCGAACTGCTGGAGCGTGTGCTGACCGAGGTGAAGCTGGCCAACCAGCTCTCCACTGGGCGCCCGCTGGCCTGAGAGGGGGGTAAGTGTGACGTTCTCTATGCGGGAGCTCATTGCCGAAGTAGACCGCGAGCTGGCGCTGCGCCGAAACGTGTACCGCCAGCGTGTTCGGGCGGGCAAGATGCACCGCCACGACGCCGAGGCCCAGTACCTGCGGATGGTGGCCATCCGCCGGTTGCTGACCAATCAGGCCGACACCGCCATCGAGGTTCCCGATGAAGCCGAAATCATCGCCGGCCTTTACGGAGCGGCCTAGCCACCGCGATCCAGACCTGCGGCCCTTGTGGGGCGAAACCGAGCGCCCCAAAAGCCGCACCCGCACCGACAAAAGTGCCACCATTGCCAAGATCGCCGAAATTGCCAGGAGGAAAACCATGCACAAGCGCCAGTCGTTTGAAGCCAGCCAGGAGGCCCTGGAGCGCGTCGTGACCTATACCGCCGAGGACTACCTCAACTTCTCGTTGCAAAGCATTGCCTCGGAATTGCTCGACCACGCCCGCGAGCTCCGCGAGACCCGCACTGTTGAGCCCATTCTGCTCAAGAACCTGACCCGCCGCCTGATGGCCTGCTACCTGGTGGCCTCGGACATCCAGGCCGGCGAGACCTCGACCGAGAAAGCCCTGGAAACCCTGCGGAACCCGCACCGGATGCGGGGGGTGGAGCTGCCCTGATGGAGCTGCTTTGGTTTGCTTTCGGCCTTGTAAGCGGAGGCCTGCTGGGCGTGCTCCTGATGGCCATCCTGGCGGTCTCCGGCTACCACAGCCGCCGGGAGGAGGAACGCCATGACCAGCCTTGACCGCATCTATGCCCGCAACCTGACCCCCACCCAGGCCCGCCACTATGGGCGCCTCTGCGAGATGAACGGCAACTACTACGGGGCCCAGCTCTACGCCGATGTGGCCGAGGCCCTGGAGGCCGCCCAGCGCATCCGCTGCACGATGGCACTGCAGGGTTACATCTGCCCCACCTGCGGCAACACCGGGAGGCTGGATGACATTCCCTGTTTCCACTGTGCAGCTTGAACCGGCCATGCAGACCCCGGGCGAAATTCTGAACGCCATCCGGCAGGCCGGGCGGCCCGTGCTGCTCTTCTACGCCCACGACACCGCCCTGCGCCTGTGCTACCTGGGCCGCACCCTGCTCCCGGATGTGCCCGACCCGGCGCACCCGATGGGATACCGCCCCGGCCAGGCGGTCGAGCTGTTCGGAATCTATTCCCCCACGCTGGACGACTGGCTGGAAGTGACCGAAAACACCCTGGCGGTGGTGCTAGCCCGCCGCCAGGTACACCACCTGGAGGTGGAGGATGAATGCTATTGAAAGCCTCCGTGAACGCCTGGCCCGCAAGGGCGTGACGATCCATGAGCACCCCCGCCTGGTGCTCAAGGGGGTGCACTTTGCCGTCTGGAAAAAGGACGGGCAGTACATCAAAACCTACGACATCGAGCCCACGCTGGAGGCCACCTACCCCGACGAGGACACCGTCTGGCGCTGGATGAAGCAGCACCTGGCCGGCCTGCCCCTGCGGGGCATTGGCCTGGCCGGGCTGGAGCTGATCCAGCGGCGCATGAAGCGGGAGGCCCCCAATGCCTAGCGCCCAGGCCCTGGCCCGCCAGCGGGCAGCCCAGCAGCGGGCAGCCAACAACACCGCCGATGCAGTGCGCTTCCTCAACGACCACGAGGGGCAGCCGGTGTTGCTGCGTAGCAGCCGGATCGAGGTGCTGGCCCGCTATGAGGGCCTGATCGAAGAGGACGGGCGTGTTGAGCCCCTCTACGCCTTGCACCTACCCAGCACCGGTGAATGGCTGCGAGTGGCCCAGGCTACCCTGGACGGCTACCTGAACCTGTACGGCCCCTACACCTGGGAGGTACAGGATGCCTGACCCCCGCCACAAGTTGCTGGAGGCGGCCTACCTGATAGCCCGCCATGCCCCTGGCAAGCAGGGGAAGTATGTGAGCGACGCAAAGGTGTCCTGGCATTACATCAACACCCTGCGAAAGGCCCTGGCCGACCTGAACATCTCGATTAACCACTGGGACTCGGCCACCGAGCTGGAGCGCCTGTACGGCGCGTTTGAGGTGTGCCATGAGTGACCCCAAGATCGAACTGGCCCGGGCGGTTTTCCGCGCCCTGTGGGAGGCCGGCCCGGCAGGCCTGGATCGGGATGCCCTGGCCCATGCCGTAAGAGCCTCCGACCGGGAGATGCGGGAGGCCGTGGAGCTCTGCGCCAAACTGTCGGCCCAGCCCACGGTGGCCGGCACCAAGCCGGAGGTGGTGGGCTTCGACCCGATGACCCGCCGCTACCACATTGCCAACTCCCCCGAGCAGGCCGACCGCATCATCGCCTATGCGCTCAGCTACATCCGGAGCGGGCTGGAGCGCGTCCTGGCCTACCGCGAGGCCCGTACCCTGCGCTGGGGGGATATCGAGATGCCCCAGACCACCCAGCAGGCCCTCTTCGAGGCCGAACAGAAGATGCGGAGGTGGGGATGAGGGATTCCGAGCTGATCGCCCTGACCGCCGGGGTGCTGGGGGTTGCCGGCCTCATTGCGGCCACGGTGGTAGACAACGCCCGTATAGAGGCCGAGCGGCTCAAGGCCGAGGCAGCCCTGGCTGCTGCGAAACCGGCCCCACAGATCACCCTCGACCTGACCCCCGAGGCTATGAACATCTGCAAGCGCCTGTTCGTGCGCCACATGCAAGGCGGCCATGTGGACGAATACCGTTGCGAGCTGCGTGACGGGGCCATCGTGCTGATCGGCCCCAACTGGCGGAAAGCCCAAGGAGACAAGGCCCCCATTGAGGTGCTGGGCCGCGAAGAGCTTTAAGGAGGTTGCATATGGAAAAGCAAGTGGTCATTCTAGGCGATCCCGAATACCACCTCTGGCTGCACCGCCGGCAGGATGAGATCGTGCTGGAGGTGGCAACACTGGATGGGTTTGTGCTGGACAAGTGGAGCATCGAGCGGGCCGAGGCGGTGCAGGGCCGGGAGGTGCTGCAGGAGGGGGCGGCGGTTGGGCAGGTTGAATGGCAGGGCATTGTGCTGGAGCCCTTCGAGGCCCTCGCAGTAGCCAACGCACTAGGAGCACTGCTATGAACGAAACCAACACCAGCGAAATCAAGGCTCGACTGGTCGGCGCGGTAAACGAGATGCACGCCCAGGGCATTGTGGACGCGCTGCATGCCGAGCGGATGATCGCGCGGCTGGTCGGCCAGTACAGCGACTGGCTGGTGAACCCCGGCCCCGACCCCCAGCCGGAGGAAGTGGAGCAGGAGTCCGAGCCCACCGAAGAGCAGGAGCCCCATGCTGGGGAACGGGAATGCCAGTGGTGTGGCCAGCGCTTCGTAGCAACCCGCAGGGACTCCAAGCATTGCTCCAAGGCCTGCCAGAACCGGGCCTACCGGGCCCAGCGGAAGCTGAGGAGGAGCCTGGATGCATAGGATGCGGCTGTATCAACTCGAGGTGCGCGGCCAGCACAAGACCTGGGGCTGGTACCGCTGGGGCACCCCGGAGCACGCCGCCGACTGGCGGGCAGACGGCCTCGAGGTCACTGAAGTGCTTAATGTCATCCCCACCTGGGTGGTGCGCCTGGGCCTGACCCGGCTGTGGGTGCGGCTGGAGGATTTCCTTCTTGGGAGGTAGCATGAACCCTATCCTGCGCAATAGCCTGATCGGCCTGCTGGCCCTGGCCTACCTGGCCACCCTGGTGATGTCGGCGGGCCACCTGACCAAGTGGTTCGACCTGAGCCTGGGCGACCTGCCCTGGTATTTCTCTATCGGACTGGCGGTGGGCCTCGAGTTGCTGGCCTTCACCCTCTCCCTGGCCTCCACACTCGAGCCCCGCCTCCGCTGGAGCCTGGCGGGCGGACTGTTCTTCCTGCTACTGGTCTGGCTGGGCAACCTGCTGGCGATGGCCCGGGTAGCCGACGCCCCCGGCTGGGAGGTGCTGCTCCAGAGCCTATTTGCCCTGGGGCCCCTGGTGGCCGGCAAGGCCATCGGCGAACTGTTGCGGCTGGACTCCCGGCCCCGGCCCGCATCCGCGAGCCCACTCCAGCCGACCAGCTCCACCCCCACCGTCCACATCCAGACCCATGTCCAGACCACCACGGTTCACCAGTCCACCCAGGCGGAGTCCAACGGGAACAACCGAGTCCAGCTTGAAACAGCCCCGTCCGCCCATGCTGAAACGCCACCCCCTGCACTTGGAACACGAGCCCCTTCCCTGGACGAGCGGGCGGCACAGTTGATGGCCCAGCTATCCAGCCAGCCCCTGGGGCCGTCCGCCCTGGCCCGTCAGACCGGGCTGCCCAAGACCACGGTCTACCGGCTGGCGGCCCGGCTGGTGGAGGCCGGCCTGATTGTCCAGACCGCGGATGGCTACGTCCGTCGGGAGGTGGAACATGGATAACCTGCTGCGCTGGCGGGCGGAACACCTGGCCAAGTACCTGTGGTGGGTGGCCTCCGGGGTGAAACAGTGGCAGACCGACCACACCAGCTATGCCCCGGAACTGGAACGGCTGACCGGGCGGGTGGTGCGCCCCGGCTACCTGATCGTCCGGGTGATGGAGCTGCCGGCTTTGGGCATTGAACGGCACACCCTGCGCTTCTGGCGGTCGGCCTATGCCAGCCTGCTGGAACAGATGGATCCGGCCATCAAGGACGAATGGGCCGCCTTCCTCCACCGCGCCAGGTGGTCCAGCCTGTGGTACTACGACTCACGGAACCGTCGGGTCAGGCCGGGCAACGAGCACCCGGGCCTGACCCGGTGGACGCTGGAGCTGGCCCGCTGTGCCGAGGTGTTGGACAAACCGGCCCACCAGCAAAATATCTGATACCATTTCCGTAACGTAACCCGCCGCATAACCAGCGGCGGGCTTTTTGTTTGGAGGCGCATGGACGAAAACGAAAACCGACTGCTGGAACATCTCATCCGGGCCATCCGCGCCCCCCGCAAGGCCGAGCGGGAAGCCGAGCTCAAGGAAGCGGAAAACATCCTGCAAGCGCGGAAGGTCATCTTGCAAATCCCCAAACCCCGGGCCCCGGCCTGGTGGCAGAACGAATGGTTCTTCCGCTTCATCGCCACGCTCATTGGCGCCGCCCTGGCGGCAGTGGGCATCAACTGGAAACCTTGAAAGGAGCAAAATGAGCATCTTCAACAAAAACAACCCCCGCCGGGCTGCCCTGATCCGGGGGCGGCTTATTGAGGTGGTCTACTTCGCCGCAATGGGCGATGCCCTCAACCCGGACGACCCCTATACCATGAGCCGGGGCGTGCTGGTGGCGGCCCTGGAGCAACTCGGCGAGCTGCCCGCCGAGAATGACCTGCACGCAGCCCTGCGCTACTGCGCCGAGAAGGGCTACCTGGAGGTGGCCTGGCGCAAGGACGGCAGCGGCGCCTTCGACCAGGTACGCCTGACCACCGCAGGCATTGACCTGTATGAGGGCACCCTGCACGACAAGGCGGTGTACTTCGCCTCGAGGCGGTGACATGGAACGGTTGGATCGCATCGAGGCCCAGATGGACGATTTGCGGAAGGAGCTGCGGGGCCTGCGGCTGGCCCACACCATCGCCCACGAGGAGCTGAGCCACACCCTCCGGGACGTGCGCGATGGGCTCACCCAACTGCAACTGCGCCGCCCGCCCCGGCTGCGGATCTGGGCGGCCCTGATTATCGGCGTGCTGGGATTTGGCCTGGGATTTACCGCCCACTGGCGGATTGCGGCCTGGGAGGAGGTGAGGCATGTCCAGTTTGTTCTACCCCCGCGAAGCCCGCTGCAAAATCTGCAACAGCCCACTCCGGGACGAAATTGACGAGATGCTGTTGGGCAACCATTGCAAAGACGACGGCAGCCGCTGGCGCATGGAGGAGATAGTGGACTGGGGCCGCGAGCGCGGCCTGCACACCAGCATCGCTGCTTTGTCCCGCCACAAAAACAACCACCTGAACCCGGCCATCCAGGCCGCCCTGGAAACCGAGCGCATGGTGGAGGCCATCAGCCAGGCCACGGGCCGCAAGCTCTCGGTGGCGCGGGCCTACGCCAACGCCGTGCTGGCCAAAACCTTGCGGGTGCTGGACGACCTGGACTGGCAGAGCCTGGACGACAACCAGCGGCTGCGGGCCATTGACCGGGGCCTGCGGGCCGGGGAAGTGCTGTCGCGGCTCGAGCGGGCCGATGTGCGCCTGGAGGTGGCGGCCAAGGTCGAGCAGACCCTCTCGGAGGCCGGGGCCGGGGCCGAGATCATCCGGCGGGTGAGGGAGATTTATGGCCTCGAGTGACGTCATCCTGTTGCCCTACCAGCAGCGCTGGGTGGCCGACAAACGCCGCTTCAAGATCGGCCTGCTGGCCCGCCAGACCGGGAAATCCTTCGCCGCCTCGCTGGAGGCGGTGCTGGATGCCCTGGAGCACCGGGGCAACCTGTGGATTTTTTTGTCCAGGGGGGAGCGCCAGAGCCTGGAGCTGGCCGAGAAGGCCAAGCGGCACTGCGAGGCCATCCGGGTGGTGGCCGAGCTCTACCAGGAAAACTTCGACGTGGCCACCAAGCAGTACGTGATCCAGTTCCCCAACGGCAGTCGCATCATCAGCCTGCCGGCCAACCCCGACACCGCCCGGGGCTACTCGGGCAACGTGTTGCTGGACGAGTTCGCCTTCCATCAGGACTCCCGCGAGATCTGGGGGGCCATCTACCCCACCATCACCCGCAACGAGCGCTACAAGATTCGGGTGATCAGCACCCCCAACGGCCAGAGCGGCAAGTTCTGGGAGCTCTGGCAGGGCGGCCCGGGTGATGTGTGGAGCCGGCACCGGGTGGACATCTACGACGCGGTGCGGGAGGGCCTGGCCATAGACCCTGAGGTGCTCCGGCAGGGCATCCGCGACCCCCTGAAGTGGCAGCAGGAGTACCTGCTGGAGTTCGTGGAGGAAAACACCGCCTGGCTGCCCTACGACCTGATCGCCACCTGCGAGAGCGACCAGGCCTGCACCGAGGGGGAGCTGGAGGGCGAGCTGTACCTGGGCATGGACATTGGGCGGCACCGCGACCTGAGCGTGATCTGGGTGGCCGAGCTGGTGGGGGACGTGCTCTGGACGCGGAAGGTGGTCTGGCTCGAGCGCACCCCCTTCAGCGTCCAGCGGGAGGTGCTCTACGGCCTGCTGCCCAGGGTGCGCCGGGCGGCCATTGACGCCACCGGCCTGGGCATGCAACTGGCCGAGGAGGCCCGCCAGCGCTATGGCAGCAAGGTGGAGCCGGTGCTGTTCACCAACGCGGTCAAGGAGGATCTGGCCATCACCCTGCGGCGGCGCTTCGAGGATCGGCAGATTCGCATCCCCCCCCACGAACGCATCCGCGAGAGCCTGCACGCGGTGCGGCGGATTGCCACCAGCGCGGGCAACTTCCGCTTTGATGCGGAGCGGGACGAGGCCGGCCACGCCGACGAGTTCTGGGCGGCGGCCCTGGCCGTGCATGCGGCGGCCCGGCCCGGCGGCCCCATCGCCTTTGAGCGGGTGGGCGGCCCCCGGCTGGAGAAAGGAGCCTGGTAATGTGGCTGATTGAACAGGTGCAAAAACTGCTGGGCAGGAAGCCCCCCCTGGCCCCAACGGCCCAAACCCCCAGCGGGCGGGTGCTGGGCGGGGTCTCGCGGGGCCTGGAGCCCGCCGGGCTGGCGGCCATCCTGCGCCAGGCCGAGCAGGGCGACCTGACCAAGCAGATGGAGCTATTCGAGGAGATCGAGGAGAAGGATGCGTACCTGGCAAGCCTCCTACAAACGCGCAAACAGGCGGTGCTGGCCCTGGACTATGAGGTGCTACCCGCCGACGACTCGGCGGAAGCGCAGCGCATCGCGGATCAGGTAGCCGAGCTGCTGCGCAACATCGACCTGGAAACGCTGCTGCTGGACTTGCTGGACGCCACCGCCAAGGGGGTGAGCGTGGTGGCCATGCGCTGGGAGTACCACCGCCTATCGCGGATGCAGCTCCCGACGGAGTTCACCTGGGTCCACCCCCGCAACCTGAGCTACGACCCCGACAGCGGGGCCTTGCAGATGCGCACCGAGGGGGGCCTGGAGCCCATCCCCTACGGTGCGGCCCTGGTGCACCAGTACCGGGCCAAGTCGGGCGCCCCGACCCGGGCCGGGCTGATGCGGTCGCTGGCCTGGCTCTACCTCTTCAAAAACTACGCCATCAAGGACTGGGTCACCTTCCTGGAGATGTACGGCCAGCCCCTGGTGCTGGGCAAGTACGACCCCACCGCCAGCAAGGACGAGCTAAACGCCCTCAAGGAGGCCGTGGCGGCCCTGGGGCCGGAGGGCCGGGGGGTGATCTCCAAGGCCACCGAGATCGAGTTCAAGGAGGCCCAGCGCTTCGGCAGCGCCGACGCCTACAGCCGCTTCATCGAGCTGATGGAGCGGGAGATGGCGGTGGCGGTGACCGGCTCGCCCCTGAGCAGCTTTGACGGGGCGGGGGGCTCCAACGCGATGGCCCTCACGCTGGATAAAATCTCGCAGAGGCTGACCCGCTCCGACGCCAAGGCGGTCTACGCCACCCTGCGCCGCGACCTGCTGGTGCCCTTCTGCCATTACAACTTCGACCGGGCCGACCTGGCCCCGGCGGTAGAGCCAATCATTCGGGAACCGGAGGATCTGCGCACCGCCGCCGAGACGGTCAAAACCTTGGTGGAGGCGGGGACGCCCATCCCCACCTGGTACATCCACGAGCGCTTCCAGATTCCCGCCCCCCAGCCCGAGGACGAGGTGCTGGATTCCATGCGGAACCAGCTCAGGATGGCCTCGAGGGGGCGGCGGGTCAGGCTGGCCTCGGGGGATGCCCTCAGTGCGGCGGAGGGGTTTGTGGACGGACAGATGTACGTCGATGCCCTTACCGACGCGAGCATTGCCAGGGCCAGGAGTTTGTTCGAAAAGCAGATCGAAGGGATTCTGGAAGCGGTTAACCAGGCCTCAGGGGACTATGAGCGCCTGCGGGAGCTGCTGATCGAGCGCTATGCGGACTTGCGCCCAGACGAGCTGGCTGAGGTGATTGAAGGCGGTCTGGTGCTGGCCAACCTCGCGGGCCGCTTGGCGGTGAAAGAGGACACCTGATGGCGTGGAAGGTAACTACAGACCCGCTCGAGTTCGAGGAGGCGGTGGCCTGGTTCCGGCAAAAAATCACGGTGTCGGGTGAGGTTTTCCGAGCCCTTAACGACAAGGCTCGGCGTCGAGCCTTTACCGTGGCTGGGGTGGCCCAAGCCGACCTTCTGGCGGATGTATTCACCAGCCTAGAAGCGGCCCTGCGCAGCGGCACCCCATACGAGGAGTGGGCCAGACTGATCGGCCCCAGGCTAGAGCAGGCCTGGGGCGGGCCCAAAGCCTTTCGCACCGAGTTGATTTTCCGGCAGAACATCCTGGGAAGCTATGCTGCGGGGAGATTTGCCCAGGCCACCGACCCCGACGTTATCAAAGCCCGACCGTACTGGATGTTTGATGCCGTGCTGGACTCAGGGACTACCGCTACCTGCCGAGCCCTGAATAACACTGTACTGCCCTACGACCACCCCTTCTGGCAGCGCAACTACCCTCCCCGGCACTTTGGCTGCCGTAGCGGGATCCGCAGCCTGACCGAGCAGGAGGCCTTACAACGAGGCATTACCAAGACAGCCCCAACAGCGGAAAGCCCCGAGGGCTTTGGGCGGTTGCCTGACCTCGATGAATGGGGGAATGACATGGCGGTGGGGGCGGTTACCAGCGCCCGCAGCGGCAACTGGTCACCTGCGGGGGTCTGGAAATCGGCAGCCGATTACGACAGACCCGCAACTGTACCGGTTGTGCCCATGCCCGTCCCGCTATTGCCAACCATCGCGGAAGATGGGCGGGAGGCCTTTGAGGCAGCCCTGGTGGCGGCCTGGGGCGGCCCGGTGGTCGCCCTGCAAGACCCTACGGGAGCCGGGGTGGTGCTTTCTAAAGACTACCTTCTCCGGCACCTAGCCGATGACAATCGGGAGCGTTTCTTCGGGCTACTCCCCGACGTGCTCGAACGGCCTTACGAGGTATGGTTGCAGCCTCAACAAAGCGATACCAGCGGGCGGGTGGTCTTGCGCAAGGTATACATCAAGCTGTATGCACAAGACAAAAAAAACCGTCCTATTGCAGTTGTTGTTGAACAGCACAGGGGTGCGGTGTGGGATGTGTACACGGCAGTGGTCACGCAGGAGCGGCAGATCCTCAAGCGCAGGCGCGGATTTTTGTTGTGGGGGGCTGATTAAAAAAGGCGTCCCACCGTGCTCGGTCACGAGGGAGTCGCGTGCGGTATTGGGAGTCCGAGCCCACCGCAGTTGTTTCAATGTAAGTATACCACAAAACCCCCAGGAGCAATCCTGGGGGGCAACCGATTCCGGGATCAGCCTAGTTGTCGGGCAATCAGGTGCAGAATCTCGGCCTGCTGGGCCAGAATACGGGCCAGTTCGGGGGTGCGCCGGAGTTCGGGCTGGGGGTGGTGAGTGCGGAGGTGCGCCACTCCCAGCCGCCCAGCCAGCCGGTACAGGGTGGTCTTGGGGGTGCCGCTCAGGCGGGCAATCTCCGAGTAGGTATAGAGCCTGCCGCCCGGCCCCAGCACCTCGCCCACCAACAGGCGAGCCGCCAATTGCCGGTCGCCCCTTGGTGCGGCAGGTGCGGTCTGTGGGGCTGGGTTAAACAGTGGGGCCTGGGCTGGGGCGGCCCCTTCGAAGAGCAGGCGGTCGAGGGTCTCGAAGGCCCAGCGCTGGAAGGCAACGACCCGCGCCCGCCGTGCTGGATCCTTGATGCGGGCCGCGCTCAGCTTGGCCAGCGCCCCCAGCACCCCAGGACGTTGCAGAAAGGCCGTCTTGTGCGGGATTCCGTCCCGCACCATCGTAACGATGGTCTGGAAAGAAATCAGCACAGGGTCGCGCTTAATCAGGGTGCGTAAAGGTTCAAGCTCGTACCCCACCGCCTCCGCCAGCCGGGCCAGGGGCACCGCCACCTCGGTGCGGCCCTCCAGGTTCAGCCAGGCCACCGGCAGGCGGGTGCCCAGCGGAGTGTCCAGTTCCTGGGTGCGAATCAGTTTGCTCATGGAGCCTCCTCGGGCGTTTCGAGCGGGGACTGGGCCAGCGCCTCGGCCAACAGAACCCCCAAAGGCAGCGGGCTGTCCAGCAGGCCCGCCAGGTAGATGTCCCGCACGGCCTCGACAAACGCGGGCCAATCCTGTACGCTGGCCGACTCCCAGGCCGCGTCCAGGTACGGGCTGAGCCGGTTAAAGAAGAAGCCTTGGGCCGGGGGCAGCCGCATCTCGCAGAAGCTCAGAAGTGCCGATTTGGCCGCCGGGTGCTTGTAGGGTGTGGTATTCTTCATGAGACCCAAGAGGGTGGCCCTGGAAACCGACCCTCTTGGATCATTTGTGTTATGGTTTCAACCATAATGGATTGTCAATATATTGGCGGGAAAGATATAACCGCGATAGCATATAAGCGTGATGATGTATCGCTATCGTATCCGGGAATTGGTCGAAGAAAACGGCATCAGCCTTTACAGGCTGGCGAAAACGAGCGGTCTGCTGCCTGCTACGGTGTATGCAATCGCACGAGGTGAAACCCAGCCAACACCGGAAACGCTACGGCGGCTGCATCAAACTCTCGAGACCCTCCTGAACCGCGAGGTCAGCCTCGACGAACTGATCGAGGTCAAACGCACCACCTAGCAAAAAATCCGGTATAATCGCAGTAATCTCGGCAACCTACCCCCCGACTTCGGTCGGGGGTTTCGTTTTGCCGGGGCGGAAGGAGGTGTACATGGACGCATGCAAGGTGTTGGGATTTGCCGTCTGGCTGCTGGGCCAGGGGCCGGTGATCTCGTTCTTGGTGGACGCCCTCAAGCGCATTCCCTGGGTGCAGCAGAACCCCCGCAAGGCGGTGGTGATCCTGAACGCGGTGGCGGCCCTGACCACGGGGCTGACCCTGTGCGGGCTGGGCCTGGAAAACCTGCTGCTGCAGATTGCCGCCGGCATCGCGGGCTCGGTGGCGACCTATGAGTTTGTCACCAAACCCCTGGCCGAGCGCCTGGCCCGGCCCGAGCGACCGGAGCCGCTCGAGTAGCTCCGAAAATCCACCCCGAGGAGGTAGCCCCGTGTGAGACGACGACACGCCGGCTTCAACGTTTTTGAGACCCAGGAGCCGCCCGCCGAGTTCCTGATCTGGGCCTACGGCACGGTGCCCTTCCGCTGGGCCGACGGCAGGCAGATGGACTTCCTGTTCACCCCGGAGGACGCCCAGGAGGTCGTGCGGCGGGTGCAGATGCCCGAGCTCCCCATTGACTACGAGCACCGCAGCCAGGCGCCGGTGGACAACGGGCCGGTTCCGGCGGCAGGGTGGTTCCAGCTCGAGGCCCGCCCCGACGGGCTGTGGGCGGTCAACGTGCGCTGGACCGAGACCGCGGCCAACCTGCTGCGGGCCGGGGAGTACCGCCACTGGTCGCCGGTGTTCTGGGACGAGGACGGGCACATCCGGCAACTGGACATGATCGGGCTGACCAACCAGCCCGCCACCGTCAACCAGATGCCCCTGGTGGCATCGGCACTAGGAGATTCCATGCGAGAAAAACTGATCCGAATCCTCGGCCTGGCCGAAGACGCCGGCGAGGAGCAGATTGAGGCCGCCCTGGCCGAACTGCAGAACCGGGCGGGGCAGCTCGAGCAGGCCCAGGCCCTGCTGGCCGAGGCGGGCATCCAAGCCCCCATCGGCAGCGACGAGGCCCACGGCCAGGCGATGGCCGCCGCCGCCAATGCCCTGCTGGCGGCCCGGGTAAGCGAGCTCGAGGCCGAGCTGGCCACCCTGCGCACCCAGGCCCTGGAGGGCGAGGCCGAGGCGGTGATCGAGGCCGCCCTTGCGGAGGGCCGTATCCACGCGGCCAGCCGCGACTACTGGCTGGAGCGGTACCGCCAGAACCCCCGGGCGGTGCGGGCCCACCTGGCCAGCCTGCGGGCCGGGGCCGCCGTCCCCACCACCCCGCTGGCCCGGCAGGCGGCAACCCCTGCCGACCCCCTCAGCGAGACCGAAAAAGCCATCATCGCCCAAACCGGCGTGAGCGTGGAGAAATACCTGGCCACCAAGCGCCGCCTGGAGGAACAACATGCCTGAACGCAACACCCCACAGCAGGGCCTGGGGCCCATCCTGGAGTACTTCGACCTGCCCCTCGAGGCCAACACCCTTATCGAGGCCGGCAACCTGGTGGTGCTCAACGCCGCCGGCTACGCCGTGCATGGCAGCACCGCCACCAACCTGCGGGCCGTGGGCCGCGCCGAGCAAACCGTGAACAACCAGGGCGGCGCCCAGGGCGCCAAGCGGGTGCGGGTGAGCCGGGGCGTGTTCAAGTGGCAGAACTCGACCGCCGCCGACCAGATCACCCAGGCCGACCTGCTCAACGACTGCTTCATCGTCAACTCCACCACGGTGGCCAAGACCAACGGCACCAACACCCGCAGCCGCGCCGGCAAGGTGGTCGGCGTGGACGCCGACGGGGTCTGGGTCGAAACCTACTAAAGCGAGGGAACCATGCGAATCACCACCGCTGCACTGCAAGCCCTGCGGGTGAGCTTCGAGACCCGCTACAACGAGGCCTACCAGGCCGCCCAGCCCCTATGGAACCGCGTCGCCACCGAGGTGCCCAGCACCACCAAGGAGAACACCTATGGCTGGCTGCTGAAGATGCTCAAGATGCGGGAGTGGCTGGGCGAGCGGGTCTTCCAGAACCTGGCCGAAGCCTCCTACACCATCCAGAACCGCAACTTCGAGGCCACCGTCGCGGTAGACCGCAACGACATCCAGGACGACAACCTGGGCATCTACAACATGCAGTTCGACCAGATGGGCCAGGCCGCCCGGATGTACCCGGATGACCTGGTGTTCTCCCTGCTCCTGAACGGGCAGTCGAACCTGTGCTTTGACGGCCAAAACTTCTTTGACACCGACCACCCGGTCTCCACGGTGGACAGCAGCCTGGGGGTGTACGCCAACTACGCCACCAGCCGCCCCCTCACCACCGCCAACTACGAGGCCACCCGGGCCGAGATGATGGCCTTCCGGGGAGACGACGGCCAGCCGCTGGAGGTGATGCCCACCCTGCTGGTGGTGCCGCCCCAGCTCGAGGGCACCGCCCGCCGCATCCTCAACGCCGACTTTGTGGCCGGCGGGGATACCAACATCTGGAAGGGCTCCGCCGACCTGCTGGTGGTGCCCAAGCTGGCCAGCCAGCCCACCGCCTGGTATTTGCTCGATGTCAGCCGCCCCATCCGGCCCTTCGTGTTCCAGAACCGCCAGAACCCCGAGTTCGTCAGCAAGGACGACCCCACCGACGACAACGTCTTCATGCGCCGCCAGTTCGTCTACGGGGTGGATGCCCGGGGCAACGCGGGCTACAGCCTGCCCTTCCTGGCGTACAAGTGCGTCGGCTAAGGAGGCGCACCATGACCCAGTACCGCGTCAAAGTCTCCACCCCCCAGCCGAAGGGCCGCTGGCGGATTGCCCGGCAGTGGTGGCCGGAGCCGCAGGAGGCCCTGGTCTCGCCCGAGGAGCTGGAGCGCCTGCAGGCCGACCCCTTGCTCCTTATGGAGGTGCTGGAGGAGGTTAAGGCCGACCCGCCCAAGAAGGCTCGAGGCAAATAATGCCCTACCTCACGCTGGACGAGCTCAAAACCCGCAAGCGGGAAGACGCCATGCTCTACGCCCTCGACCCGGAAAACGTGGGCGAGTGGACGGTGCTGGCCGAGGAGCGGGCGGAAGCGGCCATCCAGGACGCCGCCGACACCATTGATAGCTTCGTCAGCCAGCGCTACACCCTGCCGCTGCCGCCGGTGCGGGCGCTCAAGCGCATCAACGCCGACATCGCCTTCTACCTGATTCTGGCCCGCCGGGGCTTCCAGGAGGGCACCGCCGACGATGTGGTGGTGCGCGACTACGAGGAGGCCCTTAAGTGGCTGCGGCTGGTGGCCGAGGGCAAGGCCCAGATTCCCGCCGACGACGGCCAGCCCATCCCCCCCGGGGGCGCCCAGGGCGGGGTGGTGCCGTCCGAGGCCAAGCCGGAGATCGAATCCGCGGGCCGGGTATTTGGCCGAGACAAACTCAAGGGCTGGTAGCCCGGCTGCCGTGACCATTGCGGCCAAATCCCGCCCGTGACCCCGGCCCCCTACCCCGAATAGGGAGCAGGGTCTACCCCCGCCTCAAAAACGGTTTTAGAGGCAAGGAGTGAAAACAATCACAAACTATGAGCAAGGTTGCCCAGATTGCCCTCCAGGCCGTGCGGCGGGAGCTGCCCGGCTTCCCCACCAGCGCGGGCTGGTGCGTGGCGTTCGCCTTTGAGGCCATCGCCCGGGCCTACCAGACCAACCGCTGGCTGCTCTACAGCCGCCTCCTGGACTCGGTGCGGGCCGACCCCGACCGCAGCCGCTGGGCGGTGGCGGTGGAGCGGGCCATAGACCGGCTCGACTGGGATGTGTCCGCCGTGGATCGAGACCCGGCCAAAACCGCCGACCGGGCGGCCCTCCTCAAAATCATCAAGCCCGGCGACCTGCTATTCAGCAGCGCGCCCTTCGACGAGGCGCCCCGCTCTTCCCGCACCGCCCCAGACCGCGAGGGGCACATCGGCATATACCTGGGCGAGGTGGAAGGGGTGCCCAGCGTGGCGGAAAACACCCGCGCCGAGCGGGGCCGCTGGTGGGGGCGCAAAACCGCCCTCCGGCTCACCCCGCTGCAGCAGTGGGACGCCGTCACGACCCTGGGCCGGATTCCGGCCCGGTGGAAGCCGTGAGCGTCACCGGCTCCTTCCGCAAGCTGGATCGGCTGATCCGCTTCGCCGACAGGCTGCGCCAGCCCCAGTTCGCGGCGGGATTGGTGAAGAACCTGGGCCAGGCCGCGCTGAACCAGATTGACGAGTCCTTCGCGGGCCAGAAAGACCCCTGGGATCGGCCCTGGAAGCCCAGCGCCCGGGCCGAGGCCACCGGCGGCCAGACCCTGCGCAAATCCGCCCGGCTGCAGCGCTCCATGACCTCGAAGTCGGCCCTCAAGACCGACCCCCAGGGCTTCGAGATTGGCACCAACGTGCGCTATGCGGCCACCCACCAGTACGGCGCCACCATCACCCCCAAGCGCAAGCAAACCCTGCGCTTCCGGGTGGGCAAGGACTGGGTGCAGGCCCGGCGGGTGGAGATTCCGGCCCGCCCTTTCATCCCAGAGCCCGAGCTTTCGCCCCGCTGGGAGCAGGCGCTGGAGGAGGCGGCCCGGGCCTACCTGGAAAAGGAGATTCGATGAACCGAACCGAACTGATCGAGCACATCCACGCGCAGACCGGCCTGAGCAAGAAGCAGGCCCAGGCGGCCCTGAAGGCTGCCCTGACGGCCATCGAATACGCCCTGGCGGACGGCAAGGAGGTGCAGCTCACCGGCTTTGGCACCTTCGTGACCGCCCGCCGTGCGGCCCGCAAGGGCACCCGGCCCGGCAGCGGGGAGGCGATTCAGATCCCCGCCAAGACGGTGGTGCGCTTCCGTCCCGGCAAATACCTGCGGGAGGCGGTGAGCTAGGTTGACCCAGGCCCTGTTCGAGCGGCTCAAGGCCGAGCTGCCCCGGCAGGTGAAGCTCGAGCTGGGTCCCGAGGCCCTGAACCAGCTCGAGGCCCCCCTCAAGCTGGTGCTGGTGCCGGGCCAGGACACCTTCACCGCGCCGGATGGCCGGGCTATCTCGAGCGAGGCCCTGGCCCAGGAGCCACCCCCCGAGCCCAAACCCAAACCCCCCTACACCCGGCTGGCCGGCTATACCCTGCACATCTGGGGCAAGGACTACGCCACCGTGGAGGGCATCCTTTCCGACTGCGTGGCGGCGCTGCGGCGCATCTGCGGAAGCGCCCTGGAGCTCTTCCCCAGCGGCTGGGACGAGGACGAGACCGGCCAGGCGGCGGCCCTGCCCGCCGACAAGCGCCGCTATCAGCTCCGCTTCCGGGTGTTCCTGGAGGTGGGGGCGGCAGAGCCGGGGGTGTATGTGCGGCTCGAGCGGGCCCTGCTCGACCAGACCGAGGTGCTCCCCTAGGAGGAAACACATGGCAAAAAACGACACGACTGCGGAACCCCGCAAACTGCAAACCGTGGAGGAGCTGGCTGCCGAGGCCGGCACCCCGGACTGGCTGCTGGCGGCAGCCCGGGCCAAGCACCGCTGGGTGGTGGGCCAGGAGCTGACCAAGGCCGCCTTTGAGCGGGGCATCGCCGAAGCGGCGAATGAGCCCATCGGAGGTGCGCGATGACCGGCCTGCCCCGGGTAGAGGTCAAACCCCAGGACTTTGGCATCGGCGCGGTGCCGGGTAGCGGGGAAGGAGTGCACGTCAAAATCGGGGTGGCCACGCTGCTGGCCCCCAATACCCTGGTGACCGTGACCAGCCCCCAGGGCGCCAAGGAACAGGTAGGCGGCAAGCTGGCCGAGGCCGCCGCCCTGGCCTTTGGCGAGGGCACCCAGGCGGTGATCTGCCTGGCGGCCAACCCCAGCGTGGCCGGGGTCGCCGGGGCCGTCACCAAGACCGGCACCGGCACCGCCACGCTGACCCTGACCGACAGCACCCCCCGCGACGATTACAAGCTCCGGGTGCGCATCACGCGGGCGGCGGCCAACCTCGCAGCGGCCCAGGCCGCTTTCGAATACAGCCTGGATGACGGCAACACCTACAGCCCGGAGACCGCCGTGCCGATCTCGGGGGTCTACATCATCCCGGACACCGGCCTGACCCTGACCTGGACCGACGGCACCTTCGTGGTGGGGGATACCTATACCGCCACCTGCACCGCCCCCGGCTACACCCTGACCGACCTGATCAACGCCCTGAACGTGCTGTTTGCCCGCACCGAGCTGTCGTATCGGTTCATCCACGTGGTGGGGGCGGCCACCCCCACGGTGGCCGCGGGCGTCAACACCGCCCTGGAAACCCGGGCCAACGACGCCAACAACCCCCGCTTCATTCACGCGATTCTGGACACCGCCGACGATACCGACGCCAACCTGATCACTGCGTTTTCCAGCTTCACCAGCGTGCGGGTGGGGGCCGGCGGGCGCTATGCGGATGTGGTCAGCCCCATCACCGGCCTGGTGATGAAGCGGCCCTCGGCCTGGGTCATTGCGGGCCGCTACAGCGGGCGACCGGTGGAGGAGCACCCAGGGCGCTACGCCTCGGGGGCGCTCAAAACGGTGGTCAGACTGCACGGGGACGAATCGGTCACCCCGGCGCTGGACGCGGCTCGCTTCGCCACCTTGCGCACCATTCAGGGCGGCTTCTACATCACCCGGGGCCGGCTGTTCGCCCCGCCCGGCAGCGACTACGAGCAGGTGCAGCTCCGCGAGGTGATGGACGTGGCCTGCGAGACGGCCTACCGGGCCTGGCTGCGCTGGCTCAACGAGCAGATCCAGGTCTCGGCCCAGACCGGGCGGATCCTGGAGCGGGAGGCCCTGCGCATCGAGGCCTATGTGCAGGGGCTGGTGCGTACTGCCCTGCGCGGCAAGGTCTCGATTGACGAGATCACCGACCAGCCGGCGGTGTACGTGCGCATTGACCGCGCCGAGAACATCCTCAGCACCAAGACCATCCCCTACGACATCAGCATCGTCCCGCTGGGCTACGCCGAGCGGATCACCGGCAAGGTGCGGTTCTTCAACCCGCAACTCCAGCCGGTAGCGGCCCAGGAGGTGGCGCGTGGCGATTACTATACGTAACGGCAAGGTCTACGATAACTCCAGCATCCAGCTCGACTTAGACGGGGAGCGCATCCCGGTGAACGTCGAGCTGGAATACAACACCGGCGAGGTTTCGGAGGAGTACATCTACGCCGGGGGCAAGCCGGTGGGCCGCACCCCCGGCCAGATGGCCCCGGCGGATGTGACCATCAAGATGCCGGTAGACCAGTGGCACCAGTTCCGCGCCAAGCTGGGGGCCAAGTACAAGCGCAAATCCTTCAACGCGGTGGTCACCTTCGTGGACGCCGAGGAGAACGTCATTATCGACAAGCTCAACGACCTGCGCATCCTGAACGACGCCCTCTCGGCCACCCCGGGCGCGGAGGCCCTAATGGCCGAGCTGACCTGCAAGGCGCTGGATGTGGTGCCCGGCGACCTGGCCACTTTCTGATATTGCTTTGAGCCGGCCCTGCCCCTGGCGGGGCCGGAACCTTTTTGAGGCATAACATGGGAAAGCCCGAAATTTTGACGGACGACCTCGAGGGCCTTTTGCCCCCCACCACCCTGGCCAAGCTGATTGAATCGCACGGCGACCGCCTGTTTGCCCTGGTGCGCCAGGGCCGTGCGCTGGTGTTTCGCCCGCTTTCCAAGGGCGAATACCGCCTCATGCGGGCCGACCTGGACAAGGCCGCCAGCGGCCAGAAGCTGGCCCTGGACACCTACGCCATCGGCGAGAAGTACGCCAAGGCGGCGCTGGTGTATCCCGAGAAGACCGAGTTCGAGCAGATGTTGGAGGACTACCCCGGCCTGGCCGACGTTATCAGCCAGGACTTGGCGGCCATTGCCCAGATGGCCGAGACGGAGTTCCTTCAACAAATCCGCCGACCTACTGAATGAGGCCCTGAAGCACCGCGACCGGCCCCTGTTTGCGGGCCAGCTCCTGCTGGCCTACCGGCGGGGGGAAGACTCCCCCGAGGCCCTGGCTGGGGCCGCGCTGGAGGCGGCGGTGCTGCTAAGCCACTTTGAGGAGAAATCATGAGGCGCCTGACCTGGTTTTTCGGCCTGCGCAACAACTTTGTGACCCAGTCGCGGGCCATGTCGGCAGGCCTGGGCCGCATCCGCACCCAGCTGCAGGGCTCCGGGCGGGACAGCGCAGCCGCGGCGCGGGCCATCGCCGGCAGCTTTGGGATTTCCACCGCTGCCGCCCGCCGCCTGGTGGGGGCCCTGGTGGCGGTGGGGGCGGCCAGCCGCCACCTGGGCAGCATCCGTACCCAGGCCCAGAAGGCCTACCAATCCCTGAGCGGCCTGATTGGCCGCCTGACCAGCCTGCCCAACCTGCTCATCGCCGGGGCCGCCGGGCTGGCCACCAAGAGCGTGTTTGACGCCCTGGGCTTCAAGGAGCAGCAGCTCATCAGCCTGCGGGTGATGCTGCGGCCCCAGTTCGGCGCGGAGGCCGGGCAAATGGCCAAGGCAACCTATGCCATGCTGGCCCGGTTCGCAGCCCAGACGCCCTTCGAGACCCAGGAGGTGCTGGTCGGCGGCAAGCAACTGCTGGCCGCCGGGGTGAGCGTCAAGAACCTGCAAGGGCTGCTCAAGGACGCCGGCGACCTGGCCTCGGCGATGGGGGTGCGGCTGGAGGACGCCATCAGCCCCCTGACCCGGCTGCGCTCGGGCAACTTCGGCGAGGCCTTCGAGCGGCTGCGGGAGCTGGGCATCAGCCGGGAACTGCTGGAGGCCCAGGGGCTCAGGTTCGACAAGAGCGGGAGCTACGTGGGCACGGTCAACAAGGCCATGCTGGCGGTGCGCCAGATCATCCAGAAGCGCTTCGGCGGGCTGATGGAGGAGCAGAGCACCAGCATCTTTGGCCTGATCTCTACCCTCAAAAGCCGCCCCTTCGAGCTCTTTAGCCAGATGGACGTGGGCGACGGCGGCCCGCTCAAGCCCTTCAAGCAGATGCTTAGCAACCTGGCCGCCCTGACCGACTTCAGCCAGGGCCCCGGCGCCGCCATCTCCCGGCGCTTCCAGGCCAGCCTGGCCCGGCTGATGCAGGCGGTGTTCGGGCCGCTGGCCAGCGCCACCGAGCCGAAAAAGGCGGGGGAGGCCATCCTGGGCTTCCTGGATCGGGCGGCTTTGCTGGCGCACAGAGCCCGGCAGTATTTCCCGCTGGCCCTGGGGTATGCCCGGCAGTTCTGGACGGGGGTGCAGGCCGGGCTGGGCGCGCTGCAGGGGGTGTGGAAGGCGTTGGAGCCGGGCATTGCGCTGCTGGGCGGCCTGGCCAGGGGGTTCTCGGCCAACCAGGCCGGCCTGGCTGGAACCAACGCCGGCGGGCTGGCCCTGGTGGGCACCCTCCTGGTGCTGACCACCGGGTTCCGCCTGTTGAACACCCTGACCTTCGGCCTGGCGGGCACCCTACTGCGCCTGGGCCTGGTCTGGGTGGCCACCGCAGCCCGCATGGCGGGCGGCTGGCTGCTGGCGATGGGGCCGGTGGGTTGGGTGATCGCCCTGGTGGGGGGCCTGGTGGCTGCCGTGGTGGTGGCCTACAAGCGCCTGGGCTGGTTCCGCGACGGCGTGAATGGCGTATGGCAGGCCATCATCACCAAGGGCGGGGAGCTGATTGTCTGGGCTAAAGGGTTGCCCGAGACCATCCGCAGCGCCCTGGCCAACCTGCCGGGGCTGATGCTGGAGATTGGCCGCAACGCCATTACCGGCCTGTGGAACGGCCTCAAGGCCGCGCCCGGCAAAATCTGGGAGGCAGCCAAGGGGCTGGCTGTGCAGGCAGTAGGCGGGGCCCGGGAGGGCCTCGAGGTGCGCTCCCCCAGCCGGGCCCTGGCCCGCATCGGGGAGCAGGGCGGGTTGGGCCTGCAGCGCGGCCTGCTGGCCATGCGCGGGGCGGTAGCCGGCGCGGGCCTGGCCCTGGCCACGGCGGCCATCCCGGCAGCGCCCCAGATGCCGGTGGCCATTGCGACCGGGGCGGGGGGCACGGCGGCCACCGCCCCCCGCGAGGTGCACGTTCACGTCGGCAACATCGTGCTGCAGCAAGCTCAGACCCCCGGCGAGGCCAAGGCCCTGGTGGTGGAGGCCATCCTGGAGGCCCTCGAGCGGGCCGCCATCGAGGAGGGCGCCTGATGGAGCGAGACCAGATCGTATTTGTGGGGCCAGGCGGCCAGCGTTTCGCCATCAAGCCCTCGGCCCGGGGCCAGGACGAGATTCAGGGCGTGGTGCAGCTATCGGTGCGCCGCACTCTGAAGGAAGAAACCACCGAGATTCCCAAGAAAGGGGTGGAATACACCTACCTCGGCTACGACTACGCCGAGGTCACGGTGGAGATCCGGGTTTGGAAGGAGACTGAGTTTGTCAAACTCCAACGGCTGATCCAGCTCTTCCGCCCCAAAGGCAAGGAACAGAAGGCGCCCGAGGTGTACCAGCCGGTGCACCCCACCCTGCGCCGGCACGGCATCACCCACCTGTACATCTTCGGCATCGAGGAGCCGCCCTACGACCCGGTGAAGGGCTGGACGGCCACCCTGCAGATGCGGGAGTGGCGGCCCAGCTACAAGAAGGTAAAAACCGAAGCCACGCAGGTGGGCAAGAAGGGCGGGGGACAAGGGGCCGACAGCGACACCGGCGGGGCCGACCGCGACGGCACCCCCACCCCCCAGCAGCGGGCCCAGGCCAACCCGCCCAGCGCTAGGGGGGTACGGCCATGAGCTACCTGACCGCCAACGGTATCCCGGTCAGCAGCGGCGTTGTTACGATCCCCCGCATAGGCCGCCCCCTGGCCGAGCTGCGGCTGGGGGAGGAAGCCACCCTGGACATCGGCGAGGCGGTAACCCTGCGCTTCGAGGACGGCACCGCCTACCGCACCACGGTGCGGCGGGGCGGCCCGGGCGCGGGTACGACCGAGGTATTTCTGGTCGGCGGCTCCGATGGGCTTTCCAAAATCCTGCCCCCCAAGGATTACCAGGGCGTGCCGGCCTCGCTGATCGTGCGAGACCTGCTGACCGAGGCAGGAGAGCAGCCGGGGGAACTCGATCTGCCTACCGTATTCGTGCGCTGGGCTCGCCGGGGCGGCCCCGCTGCGGAGGCCCTCAAGGCGGTGATGGAGCGCCTGCCCGAACGAGCCTGGCGGGTGCTACCCGACGGCACGTTCTGGGCCGGGAACGAGACCTGGCCCCAGGGCCCCGATGGGGCAGTGGTGGCGGAGGCCGCCCCCCAGCGGGGCTGGTTTTCCCTTCTACCCGTCCCTGCGCTCCAAGCCGGAGTAATCCTCAGAGGGCTCTGGGAGGGCCAGACGCGAGAGATTGGCCGGGTGGAGCGGGTGATTCACCAGATTGGAGCCAAGCTGCGCACGGCAGTTTACATAGGAGGCTAGATGCAAGAACGACTGACCAAAGCCATCAAACAACTGGCCCGCCCTGCGCACCTGGACTACCTGGCGCTCTACCCCGGCAGCGTGCTGAAGGACTACGAGGATATGCACGTGGATGTGCAGGTGGACGACCCGCGCCTGGGCGCCCTGACCCGGGTGCCGATCTGGACGGGACTGCCCGGCGTAACCGTAAAAGTCGCTCCGGGGGCACGAGTACTTGTGGGCTTCCACCAGGGCGACCCCGAGCTGCGCTACTGCGATCTGTGGCGGGGCGAGGGGCTGCGGGAAGTGCGGCTCACCGCCAGCGTAAAGGTGACGGTGGATGCGCCCCTGGTGGAGCTGGGGGGCGCGGGGGGCTCGAATATATTGCTCCAGGGCCAGCCGTTGACGTTTGTGTTTAACACGACCCCTATTGCGATGGTGCCCACCACCGGCACCGTGCAGGCGGGGGGCTCGAGCAGGGTGCGGGGGGTGCAGTGATGGCCGACTTCGGCACCGACCTATCGGTTTTCCCTGACCTGTCCTGGACCTTGAAAAGCGGCCTGGACAACCTGGCCGAGGCGGCAGCCCGCTGCCTCATAACCGCGCCGGGGAGCCTGTTTTATGCCCCCGAGTACCGCCTGGATCTCAAGCAATTCCTGAACCGCGAGATCACCCCGGAAACCTTGTTCGAGATTGAGGTGCGGGCGACGAATGCGCTGGAGGCCGACCCCCGCATCCTGAGCGCCGAGGTGGTTGCCAGCCAGCCGCAGTGGAACCAGCTCGATCTGGATATCGTGCTGCAAACCGAGGAAGGCCCCTTCAGCCTGGTGGTGCGGGTCAGCGATCTGAGCGTGGAGGTGCTGCGTGCCTAACCTGCAACAGCTACTACAGCCCCGCTCGCGGGATCAGGTGCTGGCTGCGCTGATCCAGTTTTTGCAGAGCAAGGGCTACCCCCCCACCGACTGGGTCGAGGGCAGCGTCCAACGCACCCTGGTGGAGCTCCAGGCTGCCGGGATTGCCGACCTCGAGGCCCTCCGCGTGGAGATCGCCAAGGGCGGGTTTCTCGATACGGCGACCGGGGACTACCTGGACTTGCTGGGCCAGAGCGCCTACGCACTCCCCCGCAAGCAGGCCACCTTCGCCCGGCAGACCTTCCGCCTTACCGCCCAGGCGGGGTTTGGCCCTTACAGCATCCAGCCCGGCCAGCTATGGGCGGGTAATGCCGCCGGATTGCGCTTCAACAACCTGGACGGTGGCACCCTGCCCCTGGGCGGCACACTGGATCTGGAGTTTCGGGCCGAGAGCCCGGGCGCGGCGTATAACCTGCCCATTGGCTCCGGCACGATTATGTTCACACCGCTCCCAGGGGTGACCATTGTGAACACGGCAGTGCTGGAAGCAGCCATTGACAAAGAGAGCGACGCCGCCTACCGCGAGCGTTGCCGGCTGCGCTGGGGGGAGCTGGGCTACGGCGCTACCCGCGCCGCCTACGAAAGTTGGGCGCTGTCCAGCACCCCATCAATCACCAAGGTGAGGGCTTTGGACAACAACCCCCGCGGCCAGGGCACGGTGGACGTGGTGGTCTGGGGGGAGGGCGGCCTGGGGCCGGGGGCCGTTGCCGCGGCGGATGCATACATTCAACAGCGCAAGCCCCTGACCGCCAACGTGCAGGTGTACGCCGCTACCCAGGTGAACATCCCGGTGACCGCTACCATCCGTCTGCGGGCCGGCTTCCTCACCCAGGTGCAGGCCGAGGTGGCCACCCGACTGACTGCGTTTCAGCAGAGTCTTCCCATCGGGGCAATCGTATACCGCTCGGCCTTGATCGAAGTGCTATTCGTAACCAACGTCCTCGATGTAGCCCTGACCGCCCCCTCTGCCGATCAAACCCTGACCCCCACCCAGGTGGCCGGGTTTACGCCGAACGTCACGTACCAGGAGGTGTAGATGCCAGGCCAGGAGATAGAGTTAATCCCAGTCCGGCTCTACGAGGACTGGCTGCCTGAGCTGGCCCCGCCCTGGCTGCAACAAGAACGGGGCCGGGCGTTACTGGCCGGCTGGGGCCAGGCGCTGGATGAGTACGCTTCCCTCGCTGCGACCGGCCTACTGGCCCGCTGGGCCGCCATCGCACCCGAGGACGCCCTAAATCTGCTGGGAACGGAACGGGGCCTGACCCGCTATCCCGGCGAATCGCTGGAAGGCTGGCGCACCCGGGTGCTCGGGGCTTGGGAATTCTGGCAATGGTCGGGAACAGAATATGGTCTCGCGGTGGCCCTGTCGCAGCTTGGCTACGCCTCCGCAATTGTGCCCGTCTGGACCTACGACACTGCGCGGTGGAGTGAGTTCGATATCTATATTTATCCCGCCAGCCGTAGCTATGACGGCACCCCCGAGGAGCGGGCCCGCATCCTGGCGATTATCAACAAAGTCAAACCGGCCCACACCAGGCTGGCGGCTGCCTATTACGTCGGATTTGGCCCGCTCACCTGGAACCCGTCCGGCCTGACCTGGGATCCTCCCGGCCAGGTGTGGGGGGCACCTCCCATCCAGCTGTGGCCAGAGCAATCGTATTACCCAAACCCGACGGGGTTGCGTACCTTTTATGTATCCCCGTCAGGCTCCAATAGCAATCCGGGCACCATCAACCAGCCCTGGCAAACCATTGGGTACGCCATCAGCCAACTGACGGCGGGAGATGTGCTGCGAGTCCTCGACGGGGTATACAACGAATATGTGCACATCAATCGCAACGGCACCCCCACCAACCGCATTGTGATCATGGCGCAGAACAAATGGGGCGCCAAAATCAATGCCGCTGGGCATAACTACGGCATCACTTTTGGGGGCAGCTATATCGATGTGATCGGGTTCGAGGTATACGGGGCGGCGAGGGTGGGGATAATGTCCTGGACGTATAACCCGGCCAACGTGTACCAGAGCAACCGGGTGCTGTGGTGCTATGTGCACGATATCATCCCACCCTGCGATTCGGATGGCGGCGCGGGGATTGTTTTTTCCACCTACTCGGAAAACTGCGAAGCAGCCTACAACGTGGTGCGGGATATTGGGAACTACGCTGCCGGGCCCTGCACCTGGATTCATGGCATCTACGCCCAGGGGTATGGGGCCATCGTCCGAGGTAACTTTGTGCAGCGTGTGCGAGGGTACGGCCTGGATAACTGGCACAGACCGAAGAATGGGTACATCATCAACAACACTGTGGTGAACTGCCGGTATGGTGGGCTCTCGCTGGGCACCGACGTGGCGGGGCACACGGTGGATGGATACCTGGTTGCCAACAACATCTTTGCCCTCAACGGCAGCTACGGGGTGCAGGAGGTGGCCCAGACCGGGGTCAACCAATTTTTGAATAACCTCAACTGGGGCAACCCCACCAACTGGGCGCTGGCGACCAGCACCCATCAAAACAGCATCAACGCCGATCCAAAGTTTGTGGACTATCAGGCCAGCGGCAACGGCAACTACCGATTGCTGCAAAGCAGCCCGGCCATCAACGCAGGGGCGCTGGTGAGCCAGCTCCCCGAATACGATCTGGATGGATTGCCCAGGCTGCGCGGGGCGCCCGACATTGGCGCCTACGAACTACAGGAGGCCTAAATGCCAAAAACACTCAACCCCACCAACGCTTTTCCTACCAGCATCCCAAACTTCCCACAGGCCGGGAACAACGAGCCGGTGGCCATCGGCCCACTGGAAGCCGCCATCCAGGCGGTGCTCAACCGCACCGAGCACCTGCACCAATCGCGGTTGGTGGTCGAAGGGGCCGGCATCAAGCGCATCCAGAGGGTGGCGTCGCTATCAGCCCTGCAAAACCTGGCCGGGATGAGTGACGGCGACGTCGTGGATGTCGAGGGATATGGACGCTATCGTTTGTACAACCCATCGGCCCTCGTCGCCGATGGGTTGTGGATCCTAACCGCCACCGGCGGAGGCCGATGGGTGCATGTGTTGAACACCCTGCGGGGAGCGAACTCCGGCCTGGCCACGCTGACTAGCGGCGGGCAGCTGGCCCAGGATGTGCGGGACGGCAGCATCCTCACCGCGCACCTGGCCAACGCTGCGGTCACCGGCCCCAAGCTGGCCCCGGGGGCTGTAATAGCCAGCTTGGGCTACACACCCCTTAACAAGGCCGGCGACACCATGACCGGCCAGTTGATCAACACCGAGCGCATATTCGCCCACCGGCAAATAGGGTCGGGGGGACCGTTCATAAGCGTGGCTATCGGGGACGATGACACGGGGTTGAACTGGGTGAGCGATGGCCTTGTGAATATGGTTGCCAACGGGATTGTGGCTGCTCAATGGAGTGGAGCTGAATTCAATGTGAATGTTCCGATCAACGGGCGGTACAACCACCAGCGCCGATTCACGGTGAGTGGGTGCGTTGGTGGGACGGGTGGTGGAACGCTGGCAAATGGAGATACCAGTACTCGGCAAACATTCGCGGTGCAGTTAAACAATCAGGTGTTGCGATTAGTCCGGGCGCGATTTTGGCCGCTAACATCGCTGAAGCTGCGGGTAAGCAACACTCTGGTGTGGACCAGCAGCACTTACGGAGGTGAGTTTACACCGAATGTGGCGCTTTGTAACCAAACCTCAAGCACCATTCTCGTATTCATAGACCTCCTGAACGACTCGGGGGCATCAGTGACAATTCCACAAGCTGCGGGCTGGTGGCTGGAGTTCGAGATTCAATAGCTATGGACGAAAAAGAACGCACCATCCAAATCCTGGGGCAGAAGCTGGCCCAGGCCGAAACAAACCACGCCTATTTGATGGCGCTGCTCGAGGCGGCCCTGGAGCGAGAAAAAGCGCTCCAGGAGAAGCTGAAAGATCTCGAGGCCAAACCAGCCGAATAGGAGGCCCAATGCCTACAGAACGGGGAAAGCTGACCGCCTTTCCCACCATCCACCGTGGTGTGTCAGGCTACGCCTACCGGGTGGTGTTCACCCGCAGCTACCGCGCCCCTAACGGGGAGCGGATACCGGCGAACTTCAACGGCCTCGAGGCCCGCCTCACCATCTACCCGGCCAACAAGCAGGGCCCCCCGCTCCTGGACGTGAGCACCACCCCGGCCAACTCCAACCTGTATTTCACCCTGAACGGGCCGGATCGGGTGGCACTGACCTGGTTCATGCCTCACACCGAGGTGGCGGCCCTGACCTGGAAGCAGGGTTGGGGTGAGCTGGCCCTGATTGAAGGGGCCCACCGCTGGAAGTGGCTGGAAGGGAAGGTGGTGGTGGGTGATTGAGGTTATAGAGGTTAGGGAGCACTACGAGACCACGCTCGAGACCACCCAGATCGAGGTGGTGGAGCTGGGCGTGGACGTGCAGACGGCGCTGGCGTACCCCGAAGTGGAGCTGGTGGAGCAGGGCATCATCGTGGTACAGACGGGCACGGGTGGAGGGGGCGCCGCCCCGGTGCTCCGCGCCTTCACCTTGGGCGTCCCCTCGCCCATGTTGCTGCACACGGTGCAAGCGCCAACCCTACTCGCCAGTGTAGAGCTCGATGTTCGCACCCCCTTCAACGGGGCAGGCGCCCAGCTATCCATCGGCCAGCCCGGCCAGCCGGGCCGGTTCATGTCGGCAAGCGAGAATGACCCCGCCTTTGCCGCCCAGTACGAGGTATTCCCAAACCTCGAGCTGGCCCCCGGTGAAGGCATTTACCTATTCATCACCCCCGGAGCGGGCACCACCCAGGGCGCGGGCGTGGTGATTCTCAACCTGGTCCCGCTATAGGAGATGATATGAGCAACCCCCTGAAGGAACTTTTTGGCACCCTGCGCGACCAGTTCCAGATCGGCCTGGCCAGCGCCACGGCTGCCTTGTTAAAAACCGCCTCCGGGCGGTTGGATTTCCGCAACCGGGCCGACAGCGCCCACATCGATATCCGGGTCAAGGCCCTTCAGCTCAACGATGGGGATACCAACCAGATCACCATCCAGAGCCCCGCCATCAGCGCCGACTATACCCTAACTTTGCCGACAGCGCAGGGTGCGGCCAACCAGGTGCTGGCGCAAAGCAGCACCCCAGGGGTGCTCGAGTGGGCCAACGTGGCTGTGGCCAACGATACGGTCAAGACCGATACCACCAGCCTGGCGTTCAACTCCGCCGCCACCGTCAGCATGTTCGCCCTGCCGGCCAATGCCAGGGTGCTGCGGGTACGGCTCATCATAGATACGCCCTTCACGGGCGGTACGGGGGCGCAAGTCTCGGTGGGCATATCGGGCAATACGGCGAAATACATGGGGGCTACCGAGAACGACCTCAGCTACCCGGCCCTGACCAGCTTTGAGGTGGAACCCAACCTGACGCCGGTCGGCTCGGTGGAAAACATCATCGCCACCTACGCCGCCAACGGCGCCACGGCAGGCGCGGCCCGCATCGAAGTGGATTACGTCCTGCCCGGATAGGGGGTAGGGCATGAGCAAGATTGAGAGCAGGCTGGCCGGTACGCGGGTTCCCTTCGGTCTGCCCGTGTTTACGCTGGCGACTCGCCCGAACCTGTCGGCCAACGATACGGGCCGCCAAATCTATGTAGCCGATGCCCCAACCGGCCAGCGCATACAGGTCTGGACGGGCACGACCTGGGAGGCCCCCATCGCGGGGGCCTCCTTCAGGGCTCATCGGGCCACCTGGTCTACCGGCCAGAACACCATCAACCTACCCTGGACACCGAGGGGCGACGTAGCTGTGTTTGTGGTGGCCAAGGCCGAGTTTCTGGTCGAGGGCGGGGGCAACGACTACACGGTCGCCGGGGCTGTGCTCACGCTGACCGCCGCAGGTCAGGCAAAGCTGGCCAACAACGATGTGCTGCTCATTGTGGGGGCGGAGAGCGCCTCCGGCGGCAGCCTCAACAGCATCCAGAGTTTCGTGATCGCTGCCAGCGACGAGACCAGCAACCTGACCACCGGCACGGCTAAGGTGACTTTCCGCATGCCGTATGCGTTTATCCTAACAGCGGTGCGAGCGAGCCTGAGCACGGCCTCAACCAGCGGTTTGGTTGTGGTTGACATTCGGAAGAACGGAGCTTCTATCATGGGCAGCAACAAGCTGTCTATTGATTCCAACGAGCGCACCAGCACCACGGCAGCCACCCAGCCCAACCTGGTTGACACCAACCTGGGGGACGATGCCGAAATCAGCATAGACATCACCTCGGCGGGCACCGGGGCCAAGGGTCTCAAAGTGACATTAATTGGATATCCGTCATGAGCAAGATAATCATTAACCCATTTGTATTTGGTGCAAAGGTGAGTGGGCTGTCGGCAGCCTGGCACGATGGGTACGCGGTCGTAAATTGGAACGCGCTGGCTGCCGACAGCTATGAAATAGGAATCTCCACGGTATCGGGAGGCCCCTATACCTTTTTTGGTGTAGGCAACAACACGTCCTTTGAGGTAGGGGGGCTGCTTAACGGCACGACCTACTACCTTGTGGCCAGGGCAATCATTGACGGTGTTCCACAGCCCACGAGCGACGAGGTCAGCGGAAGCCCGAGTAATACAGCAGGCTACAGTCAAACGGACGCCGATGCGGGCTGGCGCAATGCCGGAAGTGGCATTCAGAGTATTAATACAGCAGCCAACCGCCCCTGGCAGGGCGATGCGGGAATATCCAGGCAGACCGTAGGTTTTTACAATCAAAATGGGCAAGATTACGATACTCCCACACTTCAGCTTCTTAACCCCGCAAGAAGGATCCGACTCCGGATAGCTGACGTTGCCACCCCAGATTCCCCGATTGCGCTGTGGATTCGCAGCCAGACCCAGTGGTATGGCGATCAGTGGCAGGTGTTTTGGGACCCCAGCAGCAACTTCATTTCTCTCGGGGAAATCACAGGCGGCACATACACGTATGTCACCGGCGCCAGCGGCCCCAGCCGTTCCAACGCGCAAGCGCACACCCTGGAAGTGCGGGATACGGGAACAATCATCAGTGTTTACGCGAACGGGTCACTGCTCGTTAGCCATCCGACCACCAGTAAGGCGTCTAACCAGTATTGCGGATTCCAGATCGGGCCGGGTAGTTCCGGGCGCGTGCGGTGGCTAAGCATAGATAACGCAGCTTAGGAGGGGATACATGCACAGAGGCATGGCCGTCGGACTAGTGTTAATATTGGCTATCGTGCTGGCCCAGGCCATTGATGGCTCGAGGGCTTTGATTAACAACAGCGTGCCGCTAGGTAAGCTTCAGATCGTTAACAGTGGCACCCTTCTAGGTAGGTCTAGCGCCGGTTCCGGGAATGTCGAATCCATAACGGTGGGTTCCGGGCTATCCCTATCAGGGGGCACGCTATCGGCCAGTGGGGGTGGATCCCCCGGCGGCAGTAGCGGCCAGGTGCAATACAACAGCGCCGGGAGCTTCGGTGGTGCATCGCATGCCACCGTCAACGGTTCGGGCCAGATTGTAATCGGCACCTCCGGCATGCAACTAACTGCCCGCACCGATGCAGCGCCCGCTTCCGCAAGTGGCCAACTTACTTTATATGCGCGTTCCCGAGCTGGGCAGATTCTGCCGCAGTTTGTGGGCCCCTCCGGGCTGGATAGCGATATACAACCGGGGCTATTTGGTAACCGGATTATGTTGTGGTACCCCGGCAGCGGTACTGCGATCGGCTCATTCGGGCTTACCCCTACAACTGCCGCCACTTTGAGCCATCCGACCCCTGCTATAACTACTTTGGCAGAGAGTATATACCGCACTCGGTTTAGCACGAGCACCACAGCAGGCAACGCCAGCGGAGTGCGGGACAACGTTAACACATTCTGGCGCGGCAACAGCGCCGGGCGAGGTGGTTTTTTCCATCACGTTCGCTTTGCCTCGGGGAGCATCAGCCTGACGGGGGGGCAAAAATGTATTTGCCTGAGCAGCCAGACCGGCATTCTGGCGGGAGAGCCCTCTGCGCTACCAGACGTGGTTGGCATGGTAAAAGACTCGACCGACACCAATTGGTTTTTTGCCAGGCGCACAGGCACCGGCACAGTGCGGAAGGTTAATTTGGGGGTGGCGGTTGCCAACAACCAAGTATTTGACATGACTCTCTTCTCGAGGCCCAACGGCACAGACCTGGGTGTTCTAATAGTCCAGCAGAACTTCGATGGCACCTCAACCGTGCTCCTAGATACGACCTATAACACCGACCTTCCGGCCCAGACCACCCTGCTGAGCAGACACTTTGAAGTCCGCAACGGCTCCACGGCTGCAGCAGATAATCTAGACCTAATACGTTGGTACTCGGAATCAGAATTTTGAAGTTTCACGCGAATAGTGCAAAACTATACAAAATAGGTGGATAATTGTGCATAGTTATACATGAGAAATTTACCTTTATGTCGTTTCTCATTTTCACCTTTATGTCGTCGCGTGACATGCTGGATGTATAAAAGCCGACCCCCAACCTATCAAGGTCAGGGGTCGGCCAGAAAGGTCGAGGTTGGGAAGAGGAGTAAGCCGGGTTCTGTTTCCGCAGCCATCTCTCTGGGATGAGCGTCGCCGCTCACCTCAAGCGTCCCTACCGCAGGTTGTAGCGAACCGGGTCAGTTCTCCCTAGCGTGTCGCCCCGCTGTAGCGGGACGTGGGACTTGCAGCAGATGGGGTTTGCCTAGCTGCCCCTGTTACCAGGGGCACTGGTGCGCTCTTACCGCACCGTTTCACCTTGACCGCTCGCTTTGGGGCGAGGGCCGTCTGCTTTCTGTTGCACTATTCCGTCGGGTTACCCCGCCCAGCCGTTAGCTGGCATCATGCCCTGTGCTGCCCGGACTTTCCTCTGGTGTTGCCACCAGCGGCTGCGCCCTCTTCCCAATCACTTATTGTAGCAGATTGCTGGCTATGCCTGGGCTGCTATTTTCTCCACTACCTTTCTTACCCGATCCCCCGGGGCGGCGGGGCCCAGGGCCTTGGTCACGATGCCGATGGCGGCCATGGGTGATTTGAGCGCAGTAAAGTCTACGTTGGCCCTGATCCAGGCTTCTATTTCGGCCTCGCTCATCTCCTGGGGCAGGTATCTGTCCAGGAAGGCCACCTCGAAGGCGTTCTGGTTTTCCTCGGCGGTGACCCGCAGGGCCTTGAGAATTTTGACTGCGTCGGCATCGGGCAGCGGCCTGCCATCGCCCTTGCGGTCGAGCTCGGCCTTGACCACCCGGGCATAGTCGCGGGTGGCGGTGTCGCCGCGCTTCATGGCTTCGACGATCTCCTTTTTGATGGCTTCATAAATAGATGCGCTCATGGGTTCAGTTTAGCCCCTGCTGGGTCAGTCAACCGTTGTAAAGGTGCCATTACCCCGGCGGGTTTCCTTTGCGAAGGGTATGATTCTGCCGTATGCGTGCGCTTTTGTCGGTATCGAACAAGGCAGGTCTGGTGGAGTTTGCGCGGGGGCTGGTGGAGCTGGGCTTTGAGCTGGTTTCCACGGGCGGAACCCACAAGGCCCTACAGGCGGCGGGGCTGGACGTGACGTATGTCTCCGAGGTGACAGGCTTTCCCGAGATTCTGGATGGGCGGGTCAAGACCCTGCACCCCCGCATTCATGCTGGGCTGCTGGCAACCAGGCGTCCCGAGCACGAGGCCGAGTTACAGGCCCAGGACATCCGCCGGATTGACCTGCTGTGTGTCAACCTGTATCCGTTCCGGGAGACCCTGGCTCGAGGGGCTTCTTTTGAGGAGTGCCTCGAGAACATCGACATCGGGGGGCCGGCCATGCTACGGGCCGCGGCCAAGAACCACCAGGCGGTGTTGCCGGTGTGTGACCCGGCCGACTACCCCGAGGTGCTGCAGGCCTTGCGCACCGGCGTCAGCAGTGAGTTTCGCCGCAGGCTGGCGTATAAAGCCTTTGCTCATACCGCTGCCTACGACGCGGCCATCGCCGAGTTCTTGGCTTACGAGAAGTTTCCCCAGACCCAGCTTCTGAGCCTCGAGCGCCTGCCGGTGGAGCTGCGCTATGGGGAGAACCCCCACCAGGAAGCGGCCTTGTATGCCCTCGAGGGCCAGCGGGGCCCGGTGCTCCACGCCCGGGTGCTGGCCGGCAAGCCCATGGGCTTCAACAACTATGCCGACGCCGATGCGGCCTGGGCCCTGGTGAGCGAGTTCGAGCTGCCGGCCTGTGTGGCCGTCAAACACGCCAACCCCTGTGGGGTGGCCCTGGCCGACGATCCCAAAACCGCCTGGGAGCGTGCCCGTGATGCCGATACCCTCTCGGTGTTTGGGGGGGTGGTGGCCTTCAACCGCCCGGTGGATCTCGAGACCGCCATGGCCACCCGTGGAACCTTCCTCGAGGTGCTGATTGCCCCCGAGGTAAGCCCGGAGGCCCTGGAGTGGTTCCGCAGCAAAAAGCCCGACCTGCGGGTGCTGGTCGCGGCCTCACAAGACGCCGACCAAAGGGAAGTCCGCCCGCTGGTGGGGGGTTTCCTGGTGCAGGATCGGGACAAGCGGCGCTGGGAGGAGCTCAGCCTGCACTATGTGACCGAGCGCATCCCCACGGCCCAGGAACTCTTAGATCTCAAGTTCGCCTGGTATGTGGGCAAGCACACCCGCTCCAACAATGTGGTGCTGGCCAAGGATGGGGTCACGGTGGGGCTGGGTACGGGGGCGGTGAGCCGTATCTGGGCCGCCGAGCGTGCCATCCAGAACGCAGGTGAGCGGGCCCGGGGGGCGGTGCTGGCCTCCGAGGCCTTCTTCCCCTTCGACGATGTGGTGCGGGCTGCTGCTGCCGCCGGGGTTACCGCCATCGTGCAGCCGGGGGGTGCTAAGCGCGATGAAGAGGTGATCGCCGCCTGCAATGAGCTGGGCGTCGCCATGATTTTTACCGGCTCGCGCCACTTTAAGCATTAGCCCGCCGAGGTTTTTTGCGCAATCATACCGTTTCCGCTTGAATCCTTCACTATAGGACGCAGTCAGAGGTGAAGGATTCAAGCCGACCGAAGGGAGTAGAAAAGCATTTCGGTAGTATCGTTTAGGCTTGTCAAAGTGAACGATACTACCGAAATGCGTATCAAGCCCTCATCAGGCCGCCCAGTGTTCAAAGGGTGGGTTGAGCAGCGGGTTGTAGGCGGCTGCGGAAGACCAGCCCTACCCCCAGCAGCACCAGGGCGCCGCCAACCCAGGTCCAGATGCCCAGGGGCTCCCGCAGGAAAAGCCAGCCCAAAAGCAGGGCGATCACGGGGTTCACATAGGCGTAGGTGGTGACCAGGCTTAGAGGCAGCAGGCGCACCGCCAGGATGTACGAGGTGTAGGCAATCAGAGAGCCAAAGACGATCAGATACAGGTTGCTGGCCCAGCCCAAAAGGGTGGGGGTGTGCCAGGGTTCGCCAAGGGCGATAGAAAGAATCAGGAAGCCCAGTCCGCCAAAGAGTTGCTGGTAGCTCGAGACCACCACCGGCTCCAGGTTAGCAATCTGGCGCTGGGTGAGGATGGTTCCGCTGGACCACATTAGCGGAGAAATCAAGAGCAGCAAGAAGGCCAGCAGGTTGGTGGAAGTGCCTGTGCTTAGCTTGGGGACGTTGAGCGCCAGGATGCCCAGGAGACCGGTGAGCAGGCCCAACACCAGCAGCCTCGAGGGCGGTTTGCGGTCCAGCAAACCCTCGAGCGCGGCGGCCCAGATGGGGGTGGTGGCGATCATCAGGGCCACATAACCCGAAGGCACATACTGCGTTGCCACGAGAATCAAGCCGGTGCCGCCCAGCCAGAGCAGGCTGCCCGAAAGCGCCAGCTTGCCCAGCATTTGGCGGCTGGGGTGTATTTGCCAGCCGCGCCAGCGGGCATACAGGAGCAGTAGCAAAGCCGCCGGGATAAACCGGGCGGCGCCCATCCAGAAGGGCTCGAAGCCGTTCAGGAGACCAATTTTGAAGGCCAGGTAGGTGCTGCTCCAAACCAGATAGACCACCAGGAGGTGAAGGAGGCCAGCTCGTGAAAAAGGCATTGGGAAAGGGGGGTGGGAGGCTGGGTGCTCTTAAAAAAGCGATTCCTGGCTCACGGTTTTGATCTCGATCCCTTGTTTTGGCCCGAGCTCATCCAGGGTTTTTTTGACCAGCTGGATGTCCTGCCAGGTGAGGTGTTTGGGGCTGCCGGCTTCGCGGGATGGGTTGCGCAGTAGATAAGCCGGGTGAAACATGGGAAAAATCCGGATGCCCTGCCATTCAAAAAACTTGCCACGGGCTTTGGTGATGGAGAGTTTTTCCCCTGCGAAGAACTCCAGCGCGGTAGCGCCCAGCGGGATGATGATCTGGGGTTTGACGAGCTGGATTTGCTTGACCAGCCAGAGCGAGGTGCAGGTTTTGGCCTCTAAGGGCTCGGGCGCGCGGTTCCCGGGTGGCCGGCACTTGACGATGTTGGCGATGTAGACGCTGGCTCGAGGGATACCGGCGGCCTCGAGGATTTTGTCGAGCAGTTGTCCGCTGCGCCCCACAAAAGGCCGCCCCTGCAAGTCTTCGTCCTCGCCGGGGCCCTCACCCACAATCATGAGCTTGGCGTCGGGGTTGCCCTCCCCAAACACCACATGCGTGCGTTGCCGGGCCAGACCACAGGCTGTACAGGCTTTGGCTTGAGCAGCGAGCAGTTCGAGGTTCATGGCAGGAAGAAAAACAGAGAATAGAAAACCGGGGCACAGGTATTCCCCGCACCCCTATCCGGAGCCGTTATTGTAAGGGTTTGCGTGCCTTGCGGGCTTCCCGGCGAATTTTGGGATCCAGGCCGATCATCAGAAAGAAGTTCTCGAGGGCATTTTCCTGACCTTTGATCTCCGGGTGCATGTCTTCAGCCGTGCCGGTGACAAAAGGAAGCTGCTGGTACAGCTCGAGGGCCTGACTTACAACCGCATCCGGGCCTTCGTTTTCGGCCACCTCGGCCAGTTTGGCATAGATTTCGCGCCGGGCTTCAGCGTGTAAACGGAAGATATCGGGGTTCGGTGTCTCCGGGGCCCGAAGAACATCCTGCTTGGCAATTCGACGGTAGTGTTTCAGACCGCGCACAATTTCTTCGGTGGAGAGGGTCACCTTGTACTCCATCCTAGCTCCTTTCAACACAGAACCCTTGAGGGGGTAACGGTTGATTTTTCCTCCATGATTATAGGATTCAAAAAAATATGGTGTCAACGCGAGGTTGTTGGATTAAAATCCACGCTTGGCGTACTGACATATCCGATGCCAGTCCAGCACACCAGGCCGGGTGACCCGGTTGGCAGGCAAGTTATACTGCGATCTATGGAAAGCCTGGGGCACTACTTGTTACGGGAGCGCATTGTGCTGCCGGGGGTAGGTGCGATGGAGGCCTTCGAAGGCCAGGATGTGCGAACCGGCATTGATGTGCTGGCCTTTAGACCCATCGCAAAGCCGCTCCCAGAACTATCCATACCGCACACCCTTCCCTGGATAGACCAGGAGGGGGATGCCTGGATTGCCGAGATTCCGGTGGGGGCGGTCAAGACTGCCTGGCTGGCTGGGCGGCTCGATATAGCCCGCCTGACGCAGTGGTGTAAACAGTTGGTAACGGTACTCCACTGGGCGCAAGAGCGGGATATTCCGGTAGGGTATGTGATTCCTGAGCTGATTTGGGCCAGGGGCAGCCGGATCTGGCTGGGTGGGGTGGGGGTGCCTAACCCTGAGCATGCTCGCGATTTTTCTGGCCTGCTCAACACCATAAAGGTGTTTGCGGGTGAGGCTTATCCGGCCCTGCCCTGGCGGGAAGCCCTTGAAGACTATGTGGCCGGTCACCGCGATTACACGGCCCTGCTGGAGCGCCTCGAGTTCGAGGGCGAGACCCCGGCATCGAAGTCGAGTTCGTCTGATCCGCAGGCCGCGGTGCGCACCAGCCCACCTGCACAAGACCCCAGCCGCCCCCATGCTGATCCCCTCGAGGCCCGCAGGGCGCGAGCTGGTGGTGAGGGGGTGGGGGATGCGGTGCGTGGTGAGGGGGCCTCGTCTTCGCTCGAGGCCCGCAGGGCGCGAGCTGGCGGTGAGGGGGTGGGGGATGCGGTGGGCGGTGAGAGGGCGCAAGACGAAATGACCCCCGATAAAAGCCCTGCAAAAGCCACTTCGCAAGACGCGCCGGACGCTGAGAAGCAAACCCATAGCAAAAGCCTCAATGTCGAGGTGAACGAGCCGGCCCAGCCGGCTGCAGCCAGCACGCCGCCGCGCCGCATCCGCATTGAGGAGCGGCTCGAGCCCCCCTTCGAGGTGCTGGAGCCCCCCTTGCCCAGCCGTCGCACCGTTGCGCTCTGGATATGGTTGATCCCACTGGTGCTGCTATTGGCCGGCCTGGGCTGGTGGATGCGCTCGAGGACGCCTTCTCCAGCAGCCACCGCGGTTTATCCGGTGGAATTCCGCCTGCAGCCACCGGGGCCGGGTGCAAGCTTGGCTATCTTGGAGGCCCCAGAGGGTTCCCAGATGCCGTTGAATACCGAGATAGCCCAACTGCCCGGGCGCGTGGACTTCGACCGGCCCGGTATCTACCGCATTCGTGTTCGGGTGCAGGGACGGGCGCCGGTGGAATCGCTCATCGAAGTGCCCAACCCCGGCGGGGTCACCATCAGCCTGCAATAGCAGACCCGCTGCAAGGCGCACGGTTTGGAGCATACCGCCTTGGGCGATATGCTCTTTGTATGAGCGTCGTTATCCTCGATTATGGCTCTCAGTACACCCGTTTGATCGCCCGGCGCATCCGCGAGCTGCGGGCCTATTCGGTTATTTTGCCGGGAACGGCTAGCCTGGAGCGCATTCAGGCCGAACGTCCGCAGGCCCTTATTCTTTCAGGGGGGCCAGCCTCGGTGTTCGAACCCAACAGTCCGCGCCCCGCGCCAGGGGTGCTCGAGCAGGGCTGGCCCGTCCTGGGCATCTGTTACGGAATGCAGTACCTGGCCCAGTACTTTGGAGGCAGGGTTGAGCGGGCTGGGCGGCGCGAGTACGGCAAGGCCAACCTGGTGCACCACACCGGCCCTTTATTTGCTGGCCTCGAGGGGGAGCTACAGATGTGGATGTCCCACTCCGATGCCGTTACCGAACTACCCCCAGGCTGGCAGGTGATTGCCAGCACCGAAGAGAACCCGGTGGCCGCTATTGCCGCGCCCGATGGCCGAACTTTTGGGGTGCAGTTTCACCCCGAGGTGGTGCACAGCCCCAAAGGGATGCAGGTGCTGGAGAATTTCCTCGAGCTGGCGGGGGTGGTCCGCGACTGGACGGCCCAGCACACCCTGGAGCACCTGATCGCCGATATCCGGGCGAAGGTGGGTGATGAAAAGGTCATGCTGGCTGTTTCGGGTGGGGTGGACTCGTCGACCCTGGCCCTGTTTCTGGCTCGAGCCATCGGTGACCGGCTGACCGCGGTGTTTGTAGACCATGGCCTGCTGCGCCTGGGTGAGCGCCAGGAGGTCGAGCAGGCCCTGCGCCCCCTGGGGAAAGCCCTGCGGGTTGTAGAGGCTTCCGGGCAGTTTCTCTCGGCCTTGCAGGGGGTAACCGATCCCGAACAGAAACGCAAGATTGTAGGCCGCGAGTTTATCCGGGTTTTTGAGCGGGAGGCCCGGCAATTGTCGGCCCAGGGCTATAGGTGGCTGGCCCAGGGCACCCTGTACCCGGATGTAATCGAGTCAGCGGGTAGCGGCGAGGGCAGCGCCAACATCAAGAGCCACCACAACGTGGGTGGCCTGCCCGAGGACTTGCAGTTCGAGCTGCTCGAGCCTTTCCGCTACCTGTTCAAAGACGAGGTGCGTGAGCTGGCCTTGCTGCTGGGCTTACCTGAGCCCATTCGGATGCGCCATCCTTTCCCGGGGCCAGGCCTGGCGATTCGCATACTGGGGGAAGTGACCCCACAAAAACTGGAGATTCTGCGCCGGGCCGACGACATTTTTATCTCCAGCCTGCGTGACTGGAACCTTTACGACCAGGTCTCGCAGGCGGCTGCCATCCTGACCCCTATGCAAAGCGTGGGGGTGGTGGGGGACGAACGGAGCTATGGCTATGTGCTGGGTTTGCGGGCGGTCTCCACCGTGGACTTTATGACCGCCGACTGGGCCCGGCTTCCCCTGGAATTCTTAGATGAAGTAGCCCGCAAAATCACCCGCCAGGTGCCGGAGATTGGGCGGGTGGTTTACGACATCACCAGCAAGCCACCGGCTACCATTGAGTGGGAATGAATCTCGTTGCCGATCCTGCAGCCAGCCCACCGACGGGCAGAAAAAACCCCCACCCAGAGGTGGGGGTGTTTGGGTGGTTGGCTCAGGCTGAGCGGGCTTTTGCGGTGGCTTTGCGACGCTGCTCGAGGGTCTTGTACCAGACCACCAGGGCCGAAACCACGTAGATGGAGGAGTAGGTACCCACCACAAAGCCCACGAAGATGGCCAGTGAGAAGTCGCGCAGCACCGGCCCACCCAAGAACAGCAGGGCCAGGATGGGCAGCATGGTGGAGAAGGAGGTCATGAGGGTGCGGGAGAGGGTCTGGTTGATGGAGGCGTTCACAATCTCGTAGTAACTCCTGCCCCGCATGATTTTGAGGTTTTCGCGGATGCGATCCGAGATAATCACCGAGTCGTTAATCGAGAAACCAACGATGGTGAGCAGAACCGCTACGGTCGGGATGGAGAACTCCAGCCCCAACAAGCTGTACATGCCCGCCACAATCGCCACGTCGTGCCCTACCGCAATCACGCTGCCGACGCCAAACACCCAGTCGAAGCGGAAGGCCACGTAGATTAGAATCAGCGCCAGGCCCACCAGTACCGCAAAAATGGTATTCCGGCGCAGCTCCGAACCAATGGCCGGGCCTACCGTTTCGGACTGAAGGATGGTGGCCTGCAGGCTTTCCTGGAACTTTTTCTCCAGCTCGATGCGCTGTTCCTCGCTGATTTGCCGCACCCGTACCGAGAATTCGTTGCCGTTCACGCTGGAAAGCGAGGTGATCACCGATTCGGCCCCACGGAGCTCGGCGATCCCGGCATTATCGAGAAAACTGCGGATTTGCTCGGCCCGGGTTCCCTCGGGTACGCGGATGGTAAAGGCCGTACCGCCGGTGAAGTCGATGCCGAAGTTGAAGCCTTTGACAAACACGATACCGGCCGCGATGACAGCTAGTGTGAGGGAGGCCGCGGTAACATAGCGCGAGATGCCCAGGAAGTCGATTTTGGTACCCCACAGCCAGTAGGGGGGCCTGACCTCGCGGCGGTCGCCGATGAGCTCCAGAAGCCAGCGGCTGAAGACCAGGTTGGAGAAGACCGAGGTCACCACGCCCAGCGCCAGCATGACTGCAAAACCCCGCACCGGCCCGGTGCTGTACTGGTAGAGGGCGGCCGCGGCCAGCAGGTGGCACATGTTGACGTCTAGGATGGTAATGATGGAATGGGAGAAGCCGCCCGGTATGGCCTGACGGAACTTCTTGCCCATTTTGAGCTCTTCCTTGATGCGCTCGAAGGAGAGCACGTTGCCGTCTACCGCAGCGCCCAGGGTGAGAATCAGGCCGGCGATGCCCGGCAGGGTGAGGGTGGCCCCCAGCAGCGAGATGGAGGCCAGCAGCAGAATGGCGGTGTAGATGAGGCCCAGGGCGGCCACCAGGCCCATCCAGAAGCCGTAGTAGGCGAAAATCAGGATAAACAACAAGACTGTGCCGATAATGCCTGCCTGGATACCCGCGTTGATGGCATCCTGGCCGAGGGTGGGGCCGATGGCGCGGGTCTCGGCTACCTCCAGCTTGACCGGCAGCGAGCCCGAGCGCAGCACCAGGGCGATGTCAGAGGCTTCCTGCACACCGGAAAGTCCTTCGATTACAGCCCGCCCGCCGGCAATGGCCTGGCGGATGCTGGGTGCGGTGTAGACCTTACCATCGAGCACCACGGCGAGCTGGCGGCCCACGTTGGCCCGGGTGACCTCCTCGAACTTTTTGGCCCCCTCGGGGGTGAACTCCATATCCACCTGAGGACGTCCAAACTGGTCGAAAGAGGCATTGGCGGTACGCAGGTCGCTACCGGTGAGCAGGGGAGGGCCCAGGTCCTCGAGCTTGTATAGGTTTTTCTCAAGTTCGGCCCGGCGGGCGGCCAGGGCGGCCCCGCTGAGGCCAGAGCTGCGTAGCTGCTCGTTGATCTGCGCCACGGTGGTACCGGTGGCCCCCTGATTGACGATGCGGAACTCCAGCTTAGCGGTCTGGCCGATCAGGCCCAGGGCGCGTTCCTGCTGATCCTGCTTCAGGCCCGGCAATTCCACGATGATGCGATCGTTGCCCTGTACCTGCACCAGGGGCTCAGCCACCCCGATGGCGTTGACCCGGTTCTCGATAACGGTGCGGGCCACATCCAGCTCGGTTTTAGCCACAGAGGGGTCGGGGTTGGGCTCGGCCACCTTGAGGGTGATGCGCAAGCCCCCTTGTAGGTCGAGGCCCAGCCGGATCAGGCCATCGGCGGGCAGCAAGGGTTTTTGTGGGTTGCGGGCTTCCCAGGGGCGGAACAGCCCCACAATAGCGGCCAGGAGTAGCCCGATGAGAAGAACAGCTTTCCACGTGCGGTTGGTCATATCCGTTCCTGTTTGTACTTTGCTCAGGTGAGTCCAGCGGTGCTTTGGCGGCTAACCGATGTCCAGGCTCAGTGAGGAGAGCGGAGGGTCGTATGGTTTGGCTGGCGCAGGGATGCGTGCTGGTGGACTATCCGCCGTCGGTTTGCAGGCGGGCATAGGCCAGGTAGAGCCGTTTTTGGGGGGGTGGGGCTGGGTGGGAAAGGGGTGCCTGGGTCAGTGTGGGGGTGTGGCTGCGCAGGATCGGTTCCAGGGCGTTTGCCACCAGCCCTGGCCCCAAGGGATTGCACTTGGCCTTGGCCTCGAGCAGCGGCTGGGGCAGGGGGACGGCCATCCAACCCTGGCTCAGCCCACTGCCAGCTTTGGCCTTGCTGGGCGACCAGAAGAGCCCTGGCCCCAAGGCGATCAAGGCCAGGGTAGCCAGGGTGATCCAGCGTTGCCAGCGTTGCATAACTTATTGCCCAATCAATGTATACCCCAGGCGCCTGGTTTGGCCAGCGCGGGGGTGGATGCAGGCCCCGCGCCCCATACAGCTTGGCGTCAGTCTGTAGCCACCTCGACCTGCTGGCTGGCCTCGAGGACATCTCCTTCCTGAAAATCGGTGAAGCCATCCAGCAGAATGCCGCATTCAAAGCCCTGGGTCACCTCGCGCACGTCGTCCTTGAGGCGCTTAAGTCCCCCAATTTTGCCCTTCCAGATCTCCTTGCCCTTGCGCAGCACCCGGATGTCGGCGCTGCGGGTAACCTTACCCGAGGTGACCATGCAACCCGCAATAACCCCGCGGCTTAGCCTGAAGATGGCCCGGACTTCGGCGGTTCCCAGGATTTCTTCCTTGTAAACCGGTTCACGCTGCCCTTTGACCATCTTGCGGATCTCGTCGATCAGCTCGTAGATGATGCGGAAGCTCTGTAAGGGCACACCTTTCTGTTCAGCGGCTTTCTTGACCGAGCCGCTGGGGTTGACGCTGAAGGAGAGAATGGCCCCGTTGGCGGTGGAGGCCAGCAGCACGTCCGATTCGGTGGGCGCCCCTACTGCGGCCAGGAGAACGTTGATTTTGACCTCCTCGGTGGCTTCTTTGGCCAGGATGTTTTGAATGGCCTCGAGGGAGCCCTGGGTGTCGGCCCGCAGAATCAGGTTGATTTCTTTTTGCTCGTCTTGCTGTGCCTTGCGCATCAGGTCGGCCAGGCTGCGGGCGCGCTGGAGATCGCCTCGAGCCTCAGAGGCTTTGCGCTCTTCGATGCGTTCCTCGGTAATTTCCTTGGCGGCTACCTGGTCGGGAACCCAGGTAAAGGTATCGCCGGCGGAGGGTAGCTCCGAGAAACCCAGCACCTGCACGGCGCTTCCGGGGCCGGCCTCGGTGCGGCGGTTGCCCTCGGCATCAGACATGGCCTTGATCTTGCCCCAGCACTCGCCCGCCACCACATAGTCACCGATTCTAAGGGTGCCCTGCTGCACCAGCAGGCTTGCCAGAACCCCCGCCTGCTTATCTACTCGAGCCTCCAGAATCACCCCCTGGGCCTCGGCTTTGGGGTCGGCCCGCAGGTCTTCCAGCTCGGCCATTAGCAGGATGGTCTCGAGCAGATCGGCCACGCCCTGGCCGGTCTTGGCCGAGATGGGTAGCACCTCGACATCGCCCCCGTAAGCCACCGGCACCAGGCCAAGCTGCATCAAATCCTGGTAGACCTTGTTGATGTCAGCGCCGGGTAGATCCATTTTGTTGGCTGCAAAGATGATCTTGGCCCCGGAAGCCTTGGCGTGGGCGATGGCTTCCTTGGTCTGGGGCATCACCCCTTCGGTGGCTGCAATCACGATTACGGCGATATCGGCGACCTTGGCGCCGCGCTGGCGGATGGTGGTGAAGGCCTCGTGGCCTGGGGTATCGATGAACACCACAGTGCCGCCTTTGGTTTTTACCTCAAAGGCCCCCACGTGCTGGGTGATGCCCCCAGCCTCTTTTTCTGCAATGCGGCTTTTGCGAAGATAGTCCAGCAAGCTGGTCTTGCCGTGGTCCACGTGGCCCATAATCACCACCACCGGAGGGCGGTGGGGGATGGACTTACGGGCTTCTTCGGCTTTTCGGGCAGCCTCGGCTACCTTCTGCTCGCCGATGAGCTCCTTGACTGCGAGCGCGGTGTCTTCCTCGAGGGTGCTGGCATGGGACTTGTAGGTGACCCCCATATCGTCGAGGATTTTCAGCAGCTCGTCGTTGGACATCTCAAGTTCTTTAGCGAGCTGATAGATTCTGATTTTTGCCATGCTGACCTCCGGTTGTATATGCCTAGAGTCACTGCGGCGATGGCTGTTCGTTCTGCGAAGCCGGACACGCCACGTTTCCCAAAACCATCTGTAGTGCCAAGGCAAGTTCTGCTGCTTTTGCTCCGGCGAGGCGGCGCAGTTTTTTCTCAGCCCAGCATTCAGGGCGATCGGGGCAGACGTAAGCACCGCGCCCTGGTCTGCGGCCGGTAGGATCGAGTACGGGGCCTCCCTCGGTCATCACAATCCGCAACAATTCACGTTTGGGCCTGCGTTCTCGGCAGGCAATGCACTGGCGGATGGGGATGTGCTTGGCCCTGGACATTACCACTCCGTGCTGGACTGTAGGTTATTCGTCGTCCTTGAACAGGCTCTCAAAGCGGCTCTTGGCATCGCTGGAGACCCTGGACGACTCGTCCCTTTCGGCAGCTTTCAAGATGGCTGCGTCGAGATCGGTAATTTCTTCGGCTTCCTCGAAATTGATCTCGTAGCCGGTCAGCTTGGAGGCCAGGCGCACGTTTTGCCCGGCCTTGCCGATGGCCAGAGAGTGCTGGTCTTTTGCAACCACCACGCTGGCGCGGTTCTGCCCGTTCTCGCTGTTTTCTATGGTGATTTCGCCAACGGTAGCGGGCGAGAGCGCGTTGCGGATGAACTCTTTGGGATTGGGGCTCCACTGAATGATATCGATCCGCTCCCGGCCCAGCTCGGCAGAAACGGCCTGGATGCGCTGGCCCTTATGCCCAATGCAGGCCCCGATGGGATCCACGTTGGGGTTGTGGCTTACCACAGCCACCTTGGAGCGGCTACCGGGTTCACGGGCGACCGCCTTGACCTCCACAATGCCCTCGGCAATCTCGGGTACTTCCTGGCGCAACAGATAGCGCAGCAGCTCTTCGTGAGCGCGGGACACCACCAGGCTGGGCCCTTTGCTCGAGCGCTGCACCTGCTTCAGATAAACTTTGATGCGCTGGCCGGGATGATAACGCTCGGTAGGGATTTGTTCCTTTTGTGGCATCAGGGCTTCGCCGCGTCCGAGCTCCACGTAGACGTTGCCCCGGTTATCCACCCGGGCCACGCTGCCGGTCACGACCTCGCCTTCTTTGTCTTTGTACTCGTTGTGCACGCGGGTGCGCTCAGCCTCTTTGAGGCGCTGGGTGAGCACCTGCTTGGCAATCTGCACGGCGATGCGGCTGAATTCCTCGGGGTCTACGGGGAACTCCATTTCTTCGCCAACTTCAACCTCCGGGTCGTACTTTTTGGCAGTCTCGAGGTCGATCTCTTTATCGGGGTCTTTGACCTCCTCGACCACCCGCCGTATCTCCAGCACCTCGAGGTGGCCCTCCTGGGGGTCTAGGTGCACCTCGATGATGGGCCCTTTGCCCTCTTCTTCCACATCCTTAGGGCGGAAGCCTTTTTGCCTGAGGTAGGCCAGCCTCAAGGCCTCCTCAAAGTTGGAGATCAGTTCCTCTGCCGTGACCCCACGCTCGTGGGCTACCTGGGATAGGGCGTCTACAAAATCTTTGTTCACAGATATTCCTCCTCTGGGCTGATGCTTCGGTGGCCCGCTCTACCTGGGCTTATCCGGCCACTCCGCCAGGGTGGCCTTGAAGGTGCCGAGCTGCAGGCTGCGCGTTTCGTCTTTTTCCAGCAGAAACTCGACCATATCACCCCTAACCGCCCCGATTCGCCCGGTAAAGTTGCCCTGTGGGCTGCGCACCCGTACTTTCAGCCCGGCAAAGCGCTCAAAATGCCGGGCCGTGAAGAGCGGACGGTCGGCGCCTGGCGACTCCACCTGGAGCAGGTAGCGCGCTGGCAGCAGGGCCTCGAGGGTGTCCAGGTGGGCGCTGAGCGCGCGGTTGGCCCGCTCGAGGTCGGCGATCGAGATGGGCACTTCGTCTTTCCGCTCGATGCGCACCAGGAGCACGGGGTTTTTACCGCTCTTGAGGCCCGCCTCGAGCACCTCGTAACCCAGCGGTGCCAGCACACTTTCGGCCACCTGGCTCCATTGGGGGGCGCCGCCTGCCTGCAAGGGATGTTCTGGCTCCACTCCTTCACCTCCTCCCCCAAGCAAGAAGGGTGGGCTATCAACCCACCCCCTCGGAATCTCGGGAGAACTTCTACACTATACTTTAGCACCTATTGCCAGGAAGGCAATGTGAGGCGGGCCGCCATGCGACGGCGTCAGCGGTGCTCGTGGGCGGGAATGCCCTCAAAAAGCATGACCCCCCTCGGTGAGGGGGGTGCCTGGTGCCGGGAACAGGACTTGAACCTGCACACCCTTGCGGGCGCATGACCCTGAATCATGTGCGTCTACCAATTCCGCCATCCCGGCTCAGGGCAAGCAAAATAGTAGCCAGTTTGGAGATTTTCGTCAAGGGGGGTCGGGGCGGTTGTCGCTGGGCTCCACCAAAGATTAGACTCTGCCTTGTGGAGCCGACACTTTTTCGCAGCCGGCGCGAGCGAAAGCTAGGTGAGCACATTGCGGTACGCCTCGAGGGGGTCACCAAGCGCTTTGGCGACCAGAAGGCGGTTGAAAAGGTCAATCTCGAGGTTCGCGACGGCGAGTTTTTTAGCCTGCTGGGGCCCTCGGGCTGCGGCAAGACCACGCTGCTGCGCATGATTGCAGGGTTTGAGACCCCGGACGAAGGCCGGGTCATCATCGGGGGCAAGGACATGACCCAGGTGCCGCCCTACCTGCGCCCGGTCAACACGGTTTTCCAGAACTACGCCCTCTTCCCACACATGACCGTGGAGCAGAACATCGCTTTTGGGCTCAGAATGAAAAAAATGCCCCGCGATGAGATCGCCCGGCGGGTGCAGTGGGCGCTCGAGCTTATCAACCTGCCAGGCTACGAGAAGCGCCGCCCGGATCAGATGTCCGGGGGGCAGCGGCAGCGGATCGCCCTGGCCCGGGCCCTGGTCAACGAACCGGAGGTGTTGCTGCTCGACGAGCCGCTCTCGGCCCTCGACCTCAAGCTGCGTCAGGAGCTGCGGGTAGACCTGATGAACCTGCAGGAGCGGCTGGGCATCACCTTCATTTTCGTGACCCACGACCAGGAAGAAGCCCTGGTGATGTCGGATCGCATCGCCGTCATGAACAAAGGCCGCATTGAGCAGTTGGGCCCCACCGAGGAGATTTACGAGCTGCCGCGAACCGCTTTTGTAGCCAGATTCATCGGCGACTCCAACCTGATTCCGGCCCAGGCCATCGAGCCGCGCAAGGTTAAAACGGCGCTGGGTGAGTTCGTGCTCGACGACGAGGATGCCCTGACCCCTGGCCAGGAGGTGTTGCTCTCGATTCGCCCCGAAAAGATCCGCCTTTTCCGTGAGAGGCCGAGCCTGCCCAACGTATTCCGAGCCAAAGTGGACGACATCATCTACACCGGCTCGGAGAACCAGTATGTGCTGGTGGCGGGTGGTCAGCGCTTGATGTGCGAGACCCTCAACCATGACATTCAGGAGCCCGGCCACGAGGAGTTTGCCTACGACGAAGAGGTCTGGGTGGCCCTTACCCCGGAAAAACTGGTGGTTATTCAGGGGGGGAGTGAAGGGAGCGATCCCTATGCGTGAAGCCGCCACACCCTGGGAACGCCTGCGCCAGGTGCTGGTAACGGTGGGGCCGGGGGGCTTGTGGTTGGTGCTGTTTGTTTTGATTCCAACCCTGGTGATGCTGGTGGCCTCGCTGATGAGCCGGGGAAGCCTGGGCCAGTTGGTGCCGCCCCTGGGCCTTCACAATTACGTGCGCTTTTTTTCCGACCCGCTTTTCATCGAGATCATCGGGCGTAGCCTCTGGATCGGCTTCTGGTCAACCGTCTTGATCATGCTGCTGGGCTACCCGCTGGCCTTTTACATTGCCCAAAGCCGTTACAAAGAGGTGCTGCTGCTGCTGGTGGTTATCCCCTTCTTCACCAACTTTCTGATCCGGGTTTACGCCTGGATTGTGATATTTCAGAAAGAAGGCCTTTTGAACGGGGTTATCACGGCTTTGGGTCTGCCGCCTGCCGAGCTACTGCCCTCTACCTTTGCGGTGTATGTGGCCACCGTATACACCTACCTGCCCTTTTTCGTGCTACCGCTCTATGCGGCTGTTGAGCGCATCGATTGGAGCCAGCTCGAGGCCGCCTACGACCTGGGGGCCCGGCCCATCCGGGCCTTTTGGGAGGCCGTCTTCCCCCAGACGGTGCCGGGTTTGTTTGCCGGCTTCTTGCTGGTGTTCATCCCGGCGGTGGGCACCTTCGTCATTGCCGACCTGCTGGGCGGGGGCAAGGTGACCCTGGTGGGCAACCTGATTCAGCTCCAGTTTGGTTCCGCGCAGAACTGGGCTTTTGGTAGCGCGGTCAGTATGGTGCTTATGGCCATGGTGCTGCTGGGTTTGTGGCTTTACGCGCGAACCCAGGGCGAGAAAGGACTGGACAAGCTGGTATGAAACGCTGGCTGGCTGTGCACGCCTGGTTGGTTTTCGCCTTTTTGTACCTGCCCATAGCGGTGATTGTGGCGCTTTCCTTCAACCAAAGCCGTTTTGGGGTGCGCTTTACTGGCTTTACCTTCGACTGGTATATCCGCCTGTTCAACAACGAAAGAATCCTCGAGTACCTCACCAACACCCTGATTGTGGCGGTGGTCTCCACCGCGGTCTCGACCATCCTGGGAACTTTGCTGGCGGTGGGGTTGGTGCGCTACCGGTTCCGCTGGCAAAACGCCCTGCGCTACTTGCTGTATGTGCCGGTGGTGGTGCCGGATGTGGTGATGGGTATCTCGCTGCTTTTGCTGTTTGATGTGGTGCGCGATGCCATTGGCTGGCCCCGCTTGTCCTTGTTTACCATCATCCTGGCGCACATCAGTTTTCAGATCGCCTACGTGACCCTGGTGGTACGGGCGCGGTTGTTGCTACTGGATCCCACCCTGGAGGAAGCCGCCAAAGACCTGGGGGCCACCCCCTGGCTGACCTTTCGCGAGGTCACACTGCCCCTGATCATGCCGGGGGTGATCTCCGGGGCTTTGCTGGCGTTCAGCCTGTCCCTTGACGACTTTGTGGTAACCTTTTTCACTGCTGGCCCGGGTTCCACCACCCTGCCGCTGTACATTTACTCCTCGGTTAAGCTGGGGATAAGCCCAGAAATTCATGCGCTCTCTACCTTGATGGTAGGGATTACAATTCTGGTGCTGTTGCTGGGGACACTGTTCTGGAAACAACGCGCATAATGGTAGAGGGAGGTTGAGCGTGAACAGAGTGTGGGTAATTGCTTTGCTGGGATTGTTGATCGCCGGTTGTGGGCAGCAGAAGCAAGAGCTGCGCCTGTTGAACTGGTCGGATTACATGCCCAAGGAGGTGCTTGAAGAGTTCGAAAAGCGTGAGGGCATCAAGGTGGTGGAGGACACCTACGACTCCCCCGAGGCCATGCTTTCCAAGCTGCAAGCAGGGGGCGATGCCGAGTACGATGTGCTGATTACCGCCGACTACACGGTGGGATCGCTGGCTCGAGCCGGTAGCCTACAGGAACTCGACAAGAGCAAAATTCCCAACCTGCAGAACCTCGACCCCCAATTCGCCAATCCAGCCTTCGATCCGGGGGCCCGGTACAGCGTGGTGTACCAGTGGGGCACCACCGGGCTGGCCTACCGCGAAGATCTGGTGAGCGGGCCGGTGGAAAGCTGGGCGGTTATCTTTGATCCGGCCAAGCAAGTGGGGTCTTTCCTACTGCTGGACGAGATGCGCGAGATGATGGGGGCGGCTCTCAAATACCAGGGGGAGTCGGTTAACACCACCGACCCGGAGAAGCTCGCCAAGGTGCAGGAGCTTCTGCTCGAGGCCAAGCGGCGCTCGCAGGGCTTTGCTGGTGGAACCAGCATCCGCGACCGCCTGATTGCGGGTGACATTGCCGTGGGGCCTGCCTACTCGGGGGATATTCTGGCGGCCCAGGCCGAGAACCCCCAGCTCAAATATGTGATTCCCGTTGAAGGGGCCACCCTCTGGACGGACAACCTGGTGGTGCTCAAGAAGAGCCCCAACCACGAGCTGGCCTATAAGTTCATCAACTTCCTGCTGGAACCCGAGATCGCCGCGCAGATCTCCAACTCGATTGGCTATGCCACACCGGTGGCAGCGGCGATGGATCAGATTGAAGAAAAGGACAACCCCATCATCTACCCCAGCGAGGAGATAAGGGCCCGCCTCGAGCTGCTCGCCGACCTGGGCGATCAGGCCGATGCCTTCAACAAGGTGTGGGCCGAGGTGAAATCCCGTTAGCGGTGGGGCTGAGCACTGGATTGCCTTGAGCTTGGCTTAACCTAAGGGCCGCCAGGACGCAAAATTACTTTTGCTGGGCAGCGTGGGGCTATACTCGAGGTGTGAGATACCTCTTTGGGCTTCTAGCCGTCCTCAGCCTGGCGCTGGCCCAGTCGGGCCCCCAGCTTTACCAGCAGAACTGTGCGTTTTGCCACGGTGACAACGGGCAGGGGCGCCCGGGCGCCTTCCCGCCCCTGGCGGCCCACGCCACCGAGCTGGCAAAAACCCCCGAGGGCCGGGCCCACCTGATTAATGTGATGCTGTTTGGCATGCAGGGCCCGGTGCGGGTCAGAGGCAGTACCTACAACGGTGTGATGCCGGCTTTTGGCCAGCTATCCGACGAGCAAATTGCCAGCATACTCAACTACATCCTGAACGCCTGGGGGAACGACAAACTGCTGCCGCGCGACCACCGGCCTATCACCGCAGCGGAGGTGCGCAGCGCCCGCAATGCGACCAGCCGCCCAACCCCTCAACAAATAGGTGACCTGCGCTCACGTATCAATGTTCCGTAAAAAAGCTCGAGGTCTGGGCTGAGGAGGTGTCGAATGCAACGATTGTTAGCGGTGTTGATGCTGGTGCTGTTGCCGGTTTTTGCGCAAAATGGCGCGGCTTTGTACCAGCAGTGCCAGGGCTGCCACCAACCCAATGGCGCGGGCATCCCCGGGGTGTTTCCCCCGTTGGCCGGGCATGTTCCGGAGATTTTGTCGGCCAAAGGGGGTCGAACCTGGCTTATCCAGCTCCTGCTCTGGGGCATGAGCGGTGAGATCAGCGTAAAAGGGCGCAAGTACAACGGGGTCATGCCGGGTTACCGACAGTTAAGCGACGCTGAGCTGGCAGCCTTGCTTAACCACATCTCTACCCAGTGGGGCAACAAGCTGCCGCCAGGCCAGAGGCCATTCACCGCCGACGAAGTGAAGGCCCAGCGGGCCAAAACCCTGACCTCGGCCCAGGTTCACCAAGCCCGCAAAGCCCTGGGCTTGCAATGACCCGATTGTGGCTGCCTCGGAAACCCCGGGTTTGACAGCCCCGGTATGGCCTTGCGTAGGCTGTAGGGGTGAGTGCGGCAGCAGTCCACAGGCTCTCAACCTCCGACTGGGCGGTTTTGGCTGCTTTGCTGGAGCAGCCAGCGCATGGCTTCCGCATTGCGGCGCTGTTTGCTCCCAACGGTGAGCTGGGGGAGATCTGGCGCATCCAGCGCACGCAGGTTTACAGGGCTTTAGCGCACCTCGAGGCCCGCGGGCTGATTGAGGCCATCCGGCAGGAGGAGGGCGAGGCCGGGCCACCCCGAACGCTCTACAGGGCCACCCTTGCGGGCCAGGAAGCCGCGCGCTGGTGGCTGCACACCCCGGTAACGCGCCTGCGCCATGGCCGCTCGGATCTGCGGTTGAAGATCGCTTTTTTGCTGCGCTTGGAGCACGACCTCGAGCCGCTGTTGAGGGCCCAGGAAGGGGTTTTTGAAGCCATCCTCGAGGATTTGCAGCAGCGCCTTCAAACGGCCCAACGCATCCAACTGGTAGCCATCCTGTGGCGCATAGAGATGGCCAGGGCCAGCCTGGGGTTTATCCAGCAACTCCTGACACAACGACAGGCCTTGTCTAAATAAGCCGGGGCCCATATAGTTACACTGTAACTAATAAGGAGGCCCAGATGATTCGTTGGCTGTGCTTGGGGTTGTGGTTGCTGGGGCTTGGCCTGGCGCAAAACACGGTGCGGGTGGTGGCGGCGGCTGACCTCCAGTATGCCTTGACCGAGATCGCGCAGCGCTTTGAACTCAGGAATTCGGGTCTGCGGGTCGAGCTTACCTTTGGTTCCTCGGGCAAACTCTATACCCAATTGATGCAGGGGTTGCCGGCCGATATGTTTTTCTCGGCGGATGAAGCCTTCCCGATGCAGCTACAGCAGTCCGGGCGTGTGGAGCCGGGCACTTTGCGCCTGTACGCGGTGGGTCGTCTGGTAATTTGGGCCTCCAATGCTCTGGTTCAGCAAGGGCTGGATCCTCGGCGGCTTGGGCCGCGTATACTGCTCGACCCTCGGATTACCCAACTGGCCATCGCCAACCCGATGCACGCCCCGTATGGCCGCGCGGGGGTGACGCTTCTGGAGCACTTTGGCCTGCTGCGTTCAACCCGCCCGGTAAGGTGGGAGGAGATGACTGGCGGCATTGCGGCCTACTACGACCTGGGCTTTTTGCGGCGGGGCAAGGCCGGCTTTGAATTTGTTTACGGCGAGAACATCTCCCAGACCGCCCAGCTGGCCCTGACCAGCACCAACATTGGCCTGGTGGCCCTGTCCCTCGCCAAGAGCGAGGCCATGGAGCGTGCAGGTGTGTACTGGCTGGCCCCTTTGAGCAGCCATCTACGCCTTAACCAAACCTACGTAATTCTGCGCGGCCAGAACCGCCCGGAGGTTCAGCGTTTTTACGAGTACATGGGCACCGCCGAGGCCCACCAGGTGTTGCGCAAATATGGGTTTTTGCTGCCGGGAGAGAAGCCAGCCCCATGAACGACCCTGTGTTCTGGCAGACCCTGCGATTAACCCTCGAGGTCGGCCTGGTCAGCACCCTGATTCTGCTTTTTGTAGGGCTGCCGCTGGGCTGGGTGCTGGCCCACAAGCGCTTCTGGGGTAAGCGGGTGCTGGAATCGGTGGTGCTGCTGCCCCTCACCCTGCCGCCCACGGTGCTGGGGTTTTACCTGCTGTTGCTCCTGGGGCAGAACGGCCCTTTGGCGCAGTTTTTGGGCGTGAGCTGGGCTTTTCGCTTCGAGGGGCTGGTGGTGGGCTCGGTGCTGTTTAGCCTGCCCTTTGCCCTGAACGGCTACCGCGAGGCTTTTCGCAGCCTGGATCTGGACTTGGTTCAGACCGCGCGAACGCTGGGGGCGGGCTGGCGGCGGGTCTGGCTCGAGGTTATCCTGCCCATCACCTGGCCGGGGATCCTGTCGGGCTCCATTCTGGCTTTTGCCCACATCCTGGGCGAGTTTGGGGTGGTGCTGATGGTGGGGGGTAGCCTTCCCGGCAAAACCCAGATGGTGAGCATTTACATCTACGATCAGGTACAGGCCCTGCAGTTTGGGCGGGCCGCCGAGGCCTCGGGGGTTTTGCTTGTGGTGAGCTTTGCCCTGGTGTACCTGGTGCGTACCCTGGAGGACACGTGGAGATCGCGTATGCCCTCGAGCACCCGGTAAAGCTCGAGCTCAGCCTGCAGGTGCGGGGCTTTACGGTACTGCTGGGCGAGAGCGGGGTGGGGAAGACCAGCCTGCTCAAGGCCATCGCCGGCCTGATTCCGGCCAGGGGCCAGCCCTTTGCCGGGCTGCGGGCCGAGGCGCGAAGGGTGGGCTACCTGCCCCAGCATCTGGCCCTGTTTCCCCACCTGCGGGCCTGGCAGAACGTGGCCTTTCCGCTGGCCCACCTGCCCCCTCCGGCCCGCAAAAAGAAGGCCCTGGCCTACCTCGAGCTGATGGGCATGGCCGAACTGGCCGAGCGCTTCCCCCGCCAGATGTCCGGTGGGCAGCAGCAGCGGGTGGCCCTGGCCCGGGCCCTGGCCCGCGAGCCCCAGATTCTATTGCTGGATGAGCCCACCAGTGCCCTGGATGCGGCGACCCGGGAGGAGGTTTTTGCAGGGGTGCTGGAGCGCCTTAGATCGCTGCAGATACCCACCCTGGCGGCCTCGCACGACCACTGGCTGGCCCAGCGGGCCGACTGGGTGGCCGTGTTGACCAAAGCAGGGCTGGCCCAGCAGGGAACCTCCGAAGAGATATTTGCCCGTCCTGCGAGCCTCGAGGTGGCCCGGCTGGTGGGCTTTCGTAACCTTCTGGAGGGCACGGTTCTGGCTGTGGATGGCGCATGGGTGCAGGTGCAAACCCCCCTGGGCATCCTCAAAGCCCCCTGCCGAAACGGCATTTCAGTTGGGCAGCGGGTGATGCTGGGGGTTCGCCCGGAGGAAGTTTTTACCCAGGACGGCCCTGAAAACCGCATCCGAGGCCAGGTACGGAACCTGCGCGCGCAGGGTTTGCGGGTGCGGGGTGAGCTGATGGTGGGCGCGGTGGGCCTGGACTTCTTCCTGCCGCGCTACAAACAGGCCCAGCTCGAGCTTGCCGAAGGCCAGTGGCTCGAGGTGGCCCTCGAGCCCCGCTTTTTGCACCTGATACCTCTTGCCTAAGACTGTTTTTGCTCGGGTTTGCTCTCTTCGGGTTTTTTCTCGTCCTCGCTCAACCCTTTGCGGAACTCCCGGGCCGACTGGCCCAGACCTCGAGCCAGCTCGGGCAGCTTGCGTGCGCCAAACAACAAAACCACGATCAACAGGATGATGATGAGTTCGGTGGGGCCTAAAGGCATGGTCTTCCTCCTTGGTTCCAGTATACGCCGACCGCTACTGGCCTAACTGTAAAGCCAAGAGGTAACAGGAGTGTGAAAACCGCTTATACCTCGCTGTAGCGGTCGCGGTGGATGAGCAGGGCCAGCCCCAGCCCCAGATACACCATAATCAGGCTGCTGCCACCTTTGGAAATGAGCGGCAGGGTCAGGCCGGTGACCGGGGCCAGGCCCAGCGTGACCGCGATGTTGACCACCACCTGGAAAGCCAGCATGGAGAGCACCCCCACGATGATGAGGCGATCCTCCAGGCGCACGCACTCCAGCGCCATGCGGCCCAGCCGGAAAAAGAGCAAAGCGTACAGCACCATGAGGGTGGACGCACCCACAAAGCCCCACTCCTCGGCCAGCACAGCGTAGATGAAGTCGGTCTGGCGCTCGGGCACGAACCCCAACTGGGTCTGGGTGCCGGCCCCAAAGCCCTTGCCCATCAGGCCCCCCGAGCCGATGGCGATGGTGGACTGGATCTGCTGGAAGCCCTTGCCCTTGGGGTCTTTGGACAGGTCGAACAGAATTTCCACCCGATCCCGCTGGTACTGGTTAAGGTTGGGCCAGATCACTGTGGGCACCAGCACCGCCACCGTCAGGAGCCCCAGCACGATATGGATGGTGGGCATGCCCCGCACAAACAGCATCCCCAGCAGCCCCGCGATGAGCACCAGGGTGCCCCCCAGGTCGGGCTGGATGAATACCAGACCCAGAATGGGGGCTGCTAGCAAAGCCGGTAGCGCATAATCCAGCCAGCGCTCCAGCGGGCGGGCCGCCAGCACTTTAGCCAATACCAGGATCAGGCCAATTTTGGCCAGCTCGAGCGGTTGAAAACTGACCGGGCCCAGGTCGAACCAGGCCTTGGCCCCGTTAATCTCGCGCCCAACCAGCAAAACCAGCACCAGCAAAACCAACGACGTCGCATACAGTGGAAAGGCCCAGGAAAGCACCTGGCGGCGGGAAAACAACTGCACCAGCAGGCCCACCGATAGGGCGATGGGGAAGGCCAGCATCTGCTGTAGCCAGACCCCGCGGCTGGGCGCTGCGCTGTAGAGGGTGACCAGGCCAATCAGATTAATCAGCAAAACCAGGCCAACCAGCACCCAGTCGTAAGCGAAAACCGGCACCCTGCGCAGCGTCACCCCAACAGTCTATAAAGCCAGGGTGAGATTTGTCAGTCCGGCCAGGTGTCCACAAACCGTGCTAAACTTCGTAACGGAGGATATTGAACCATGGACGAGATCATCACGGTGGGTGCGGCTGTGGTTATCGTGCTGCTGCTCTTGATGTTCATATTTTTGGTCAAGGACAAGGGCCTGCCCAACAAGGACCACTAGGCCGTGGGCGCTTTGCGAGGCCACCCCCGTGGGGGTGGTTTATGTTTTGCGCGGGGGGCTGTTTTTGCTGGGGTTCAGTACCTTACGGATTTACGTTAGTGGGTCAAAATGCCGTAATATATCGGCAGGAGGCAGTTATGCGTGAGGTGTGGGTGGTTTCGGCGGTGCGCACCCCGATTGGGCGGTTTGGCGGCGCGCTCAAAGACTTTTCGCCGGTAGACCTGGGGGGGCACGTGATGAAGGCGGCGCTCGAGCAGGCCGGACTGAGCGGGGCCGAACTCGACCTATTTGTGTTTGGTCAGGTGTTGCGGGCCGGACACGGCCAGCTACCGCCCCGCCAGGCGGCCTTTAAGGCCGGCATTCCCAACACCGTGGACGGCTACGCGGTGGACATGGTGTGCGCTTCGGGGATGCAGGCTGTGGCCAACGGTGCGCTGGCTATCAAAAATGGCGATGCCGAGCTGGTGCTGGCCGGCGGGATGGAGTCCATGACCCAGACCGGTTTTTACCTCTCGAGCCGGGCCCGCTGGGGCTACAAGTACCTGGCCGGGGCGCCCGAGCAACTGCAGGACATTTTGCAGCGCGACGGGCTCTCCGACCCCTTCACCGGTGAGGCCATGGGCGACCAGACCGAGCGCCTGGCGGCGGAGTTTGGGGTGACCCGACCCGAGCTGGACGAGGTGGCCCTGGAGTCGCACCGACGGGCCGCCAGGGCCCAGGAGGCCTGCTACTTTAGCCGGGAGATGGTGCCCCTCGAGGTCAAGACCCGCAAGGGGCTCGAGCGGGTCGAGAAGGACGAAGGGGTGCGGCCCGAGACCACCCTCGAGTCGCTGGCGGCCCTGCGCCCGGCCTTCAAGAAAGATGGGGTGCTGACCGCGGGCAACGCCTCGCAGATTTCCGACGGGGCCTCGGCGCTGCTCCTGGCCAGCCCCGAAGCCGTACAGAAGCACGGCCTGAAGCCCATCGCCCGCATCCTGGGCAGCAGTTGGGCCGCCGGCGAGCCCTGGCGTTTCCCCGAAGCCCCCATTCCGGCGGTCAAAAAACTGCTGGAGAAGCTTCATATGAGCATTGCCGACTTCCACCTGTTCGAAAACAACGAGGCCTTTGCCCTCAACAACCTGCTCTTCAACCGCTTGCTGGGGGTGCCCATGGATCGCCTGAACGTGCACGGCGGGGCCATCGCCCTGGGCCACCCCATCGGGGCCTCGGGGGCGCGCATCCTGACCACCCTGATTCACGCCCTGCACACCCACCGCCAGGAGCGCGGCCTGGCGGCCATCTGCCACGGCACCGGCGGCTCCACGGCCATGGCGGTGGAGGCCGTGGGGTAGGCCTCGGTTAACATCCGAACACAGCATCGAGCCGGGGAGGAAACTATGGAAGACGCCCCCAGACCCGACCAAAAAACCTGGGTTGAAGAAATTCAGGTGCAGGGCAGCGAGCTCGTAAGCAAAATTCAGGAGCTATTGCGCGATGCTACCGCCACGCGGGTGACCATCTGCAAGCCCAACGGCGAGGAACTCTTATCGCTGCCGCTCACCGTGGGTGTGCTGGTGGGCGGTTTGCTGACCCTGGCCGCCCCGCGGCCTGATTGCCCAGTTCAAGCTCAAGGTTGAGCGCAACGCCGAGGGGCAGCTCGAGGTGTGGACGCTTGAACAAAAAGCCAAGACCGGCTTCCCCGATCAACCGGCCTAGAACGGCACTTTCAAGGAACCCAGGCCGGGAGCAGGTCTTCCAGGCCCACCTCTTCGATACTCCAGCTGACTTCGGTCACCCGGTACTCGGCCTGGGCCGCGATGAAGTCGGCGGCCTCGCGCAGCACGGTCTCGACCCAGACGCTGTCGTAGCCGATCAGGCTGAAACCCACCACCTCCCAGCCATGCTCGTCCTGCCCGGCCAGGCGGGCCGCCGAGACCGGAAAGCGCGCGCGCAGCCGCTCGATGGTGGGCTTGACCAGGGCTCGCTTTTCCTTGAGGCTTTTGACCCAGGGCATTTCCAGGCGCGCGGTGTAGAGGCCCAGGTAGGCTTTCATACCCAGATTGTGCCACACCCTCGAGCCGGTGGGGCTAAATTGCTTCCGAGGTATCCAGCAGCAGACGCTCTGCACCGCTGTACACGTTAAAACTGTCCCGCAAGAAGCCAATCAGGGTGAGGTTGAAGGCCTGGGCCAGTTCTACGGCCAGGCTGCTGGGGGCCGAGATGGCGCACAGTACGGGAGCGCCCGCGGCCAGGGTTTTTTGCACCAGTTCGTAGCTGGCCCGCCCGCTGACCAGCACCATCTGCTCGGAGAGGGGCAGGCGGTTTTCCAGCAGGGCCCAGCCCAGCAGTTTGTCCAGGGCGTTGTGGCGGCCCACGTCCTCGCGCAGGGCCAGGAGGCGGCCTGCTCGGTCGAACAAAGCGGCGGCGTGCAGCCCCCCGGTCTGGGCAAAGAGGGTTTGCTGGGCGCGGAGCTGCTTGGGTAGCTGGGTAATTACCTGGCTCGAGACCCGCCAGCTTATATCCAATGGCGCATGGCGACGCTGCAGGTTTTCCAGGCTGGCCTTCCCACACACCCCACAGGCCGAGGTGGTGTAGAAGTGGCGTTCCAGCGGGGCCAGATCGGGCAGGGTGGCCGCGTTTAGCTCGACGTTCACGATGTTGTACTGCTGGGGCTCGCTGGGGTCGGTGCAGTAGGCGATGCGCCGAATTTCCTCCCGGCGGCGAACCAGCCCTTCGGAGAGCAAAAACCCTGCGGCCAGCTCGAAGTCGTGGCCGGGGGTGCGCATGGTGATGGCGACGGTTTTCCCGCGGGTTTGTGCAGCCAGCAGCCGGATTTCCAGCGGCTCCTCGGTGGCGACCAGGTCAAACCGGGCCGAGGCCTGGCCCTGCTCAATCCGCAGCAGCCGGGTTCGGGTGCGGGCTTTGGGGCGGTGGTTGGGTGTGGATATAGACATACGCCTCTTTATAGGCCGGAATTTTGGCCTGGCTCGAGCGCAGCCTGGGGTCAATCAAGGCGTTGCCCTCGGGCCAGTGCACCTGGAGGCTGCCGGGCCGCACCTCGGCCGCGAAGACCCGGCCCGCCAGGGTGCCAAAAGGGTTGTGCAGCCAGACCGGCTGGCCGGGCTGTAAGCCCAGCTTTTCCAGGTCGCTGGGGTTCATCAGGACGGCGTCGCGGGGGGCGCCGTTGATGGGGTCGGTGGCCTCGTGCACCATGCTGTTGAACTGCTTGCCGCGTCGGGTAACCAGGTGAAACGCGCCCTCGGGCACGCTGTTTTGCGCCAGCGCGACCGGCAGAAAACGGGCCCGCCCGCTGGGGGTGGGGCAGACCCCGCCGGGGCAGAGGTGGGGCCCCCCGTACTGGAAGGCGTCGCCCCGGGCCTTTAGGTGCTGGATGCCGTCGTAGAGGGGGACGACCCGGGCAATCTCGGCCCGCACCGCGGCGGTATCGGCAAAGCGCACCTTTTCGGCCAGCTCGGGCCTGCACATGCGGGCCACCACCTCCTGGAAGACCTGCCCTTCCCAGCGGGCCTCGGGCAGGCGGGGGCCGGGGATCTCGGGGCTGAAGATTACCCGGCGTTCGGTGGTGGTCTCGGTGCAGCCGCCCGGAATCTCGTAGCGGGTGGTGGCGGGGAGCAGAATCACCTCCTCGGCGGGCTCGACCAGCATCTGTGAGGAAAGCACGATGTCCTGGTGCACCCGCAGCGGCACCTGGGCCAGGTGGGCCTCGGCCTGGGCCGGGCTGGGCAGGGTCTCGAGGAAGTTGCCCCCCACGCTCCACAGCACCTCGAGGCCCCCCTCGAGCATCTCCGTCACGGTCAGGCCCGGCTGGCTGGGCACCGCAAAGCCCCAGGCTTTTTCCAGGGCCGCGGCGGTTTCGGGATTAATCGGCAGGCCCCCGGGAAATACCGTGGCATAGGCCCCCATCTCGGCCCCGCCCTGCACGCCCGAATGCCCGCGGATGGGCATCAGGCCGCAACCTTCGCGCC
>Ga0209721_1000171_pt1 | contig 65040 bp, 53 predicted proteins | sample TshhotsprinmetaG_FD_184139 | JGI IMG/M metagenome (GOLD analysis project Ga0209721, IMG submission 184139) | Hot spring microbial communities from South Africa to study Microbial Dark Matter (Phase II) - Tshipise hot spring metaG (SPAdes)... | ecosystem: Environmental > Aquatic > Thermal springs...
ATTTAAGATTTTGTTAGAGTCAAATTTCTTACCGAGAGCTCAAATTTTTATGATTTGATATTTCCGCAATTTTCAAGGTTAATTTCTTTCCTTTCTCACCACTATTCATCAACGTGATAAATATTTATCGATAAATATGACATTAAAGAAATTTTTACTACTTAATTTTTTCACAAACACTCAGATCAGTCGAATTATGCGTTAAATCGTAATATAATTTTTTAGAAAATTAAGTGATGTTTGAATTATTTGGTCTTAATATGATTCCTGAGTTTTTTCTACCATTAATTTTTACTAATATTTCATTTTCGAACCTGAGCAATTTTACAAATTTAGTTTCTTCAATTGGTTTGATCGATTTTAAGTAATCCCAATCAATTTTACCAATATTATGATAGGAGTCAACTGTGAAATAACCGATTTTAAATGAAGTTATGTTTTGAAAGAAATGAGAACCTTGTGACGGTGTAGTATGAAAGTCTTTGAAACTAGCTTCTACAATAACGCTCGCACCAGAAATTTGATCCCATGTTACAGGAATTCCGAGCCAGGGATCAAGACTCCCCCAACGACCCAAACCAATTAAAATATATGGTCTCTTTTCAAATAGAAGCTTTTTGTTAATTACATTTAACTCTAGAGCTATCTCTCGACTACGTGAACGATCGAACGTATCGATATCGACGTAAACTACATCATAAATATCACGATAAATACCATTACCAAGAACAAGAGGACTGTAACAAATAGCGTTGTCGGCTATATCAAGTTCAAAATCAACTTCCTCTATTTCGTGACTGACTAAAAATGGTCGCATTTGTAAAAGAGCAAATTCTCTAGGCTTTCCATGAGGTACTTTAAGATTACATGCAAACTCAATTTCCACTGGCGCACCCATAGCCCAAGCACAAATGTCTAATACCAAATCGAGTATTTCGCTTAAAGGAAAGATGTTATGTTTCAAAATCGGAGCAAATGTGACTATTCTAGTCCCTGGTCTTGAAGTTCCATCGTAAATTGCATCGTTTTCAGGTGAGTAAGTTGAGCCAACAAAATTAATAGTACCATCTCTTTCTGCATCGATAAGATTATAAAGTTTGACGAAATCATCCGGATTATGTCTAACTGGTCTGAACTCTTCATCAAGATCAATAGCGTAAAAATTTTGTTGAGCCGTTTTTATCGTCTCTTTAGTCGAATAAAATTGAAGTAAATGTTTTGGATATTTAGGGCAGAATCGGACTGTATTTCCACCCTCTACAACAATTCTTCCTAAACCGAGGGCAACCTGCGCAATTCCATCTGTTGAACACTGTGGAGGTATTGGATAAAAATTAAAAGACTTAGCAACTCCAGAAAAACAAGGATAAAATCTTCCATTTTTTTCAATTCCAACTACTTTCTGAATAACCACAGCCATCTTCTCTTCTTCAAGACGATATGACGTAGCCCTCATATAATTTTTACTTGATTGAAAAAACATCGAGGCATAAACTAACTTTATAGCGTCTAAAAGTTCTCCTAAACGAACGTTAATGTCCTCATTGTTATTTGGTATCATTACAGTTAAATAAACTCCGGCGAGCGGTTGAAATTGAGAATCTTCAAGTAAACTGGATGAACGAATTGCCAGTGGAGTTTTAACCAATTCCAGAAATTCCAACAATTTTTGTTTCACATCGACAGGGAATTTTTCTGCACTTAAAAATTTCTCTCTTATTTCCTGGTCATTTTCTGATTTTAAGGCAAATTCAAATAGATTATTTTCATTTAAGAATTGATCAAAAACATCCGTTGCAATAACTACCCCTGATGGTACATAAATCAACGTATTTTCAAACTGTTCACGGATTCCATAATTAACAATCACACTATTTAAGAATCCAAGTCCACGCGCCTTGCCACCAAGTGACCCTGAACCAATTCTAGAAAAGCTGTGGTCCGGGTCAAATGTGTTTTTATCAAATTCGCTGACAATTCCTCTTAACCTGAGTTCACGATATTTTCTGATAGATGTAATTAAGTCATTTCGAAGAGCTTCAACTGTCGGGTAATCAGAGACTTTTCTTGGCCTTAATTGATGGGCAAGCCAAAATTCAGTTCTTGCTTTTAACCAATTAGAGAAGTGATTTCTTGAAGCATGGTAAATGATACTTTCATCAGGTACAGTCTTTAACGTTTCCTCAAGTTGAATTAAATTAGATGCTCGACCAACGATATTTCCATCGGGTGTTCTGAAAATAAAATCACCAAAACCAAAATTATCTTGAATAAATTCTCTCAATTGCTTTAATAAATAAGGTGAACCTTTCTGAATAAAATAAGCCTGAACTTCTCTAGCTCTATCATGATACTCAATATTACTTGATTGTAAAAGTATTGGAATATCAGGTTGTAAACTTTTTACTTCACGAGCAAGTTTTAATCCTGCCTCGCGATCCCTTTGACCATTACGCATAAAATTAATGTCTAAAATTATTCCAAGAATGTATTCTAAATATTTTTCAATATACGACCATGCTTCATCATATGTGGTACAGAGCAAAATTTTTGGTCGAGCTCGCATTCTTAAGTATTTATGAGAAATGTTCAATCCTTCGGAAATCAATCTCTGTGATTGTGTGAAAACTTCAGTGTAAATAAGTGGTAAATAACTTGAGTAAAACTTGACGTTATCTTCAACGATGACGATGGATTGCACACCAACTGATTTTGTGTCGTGGTCAACATTAAGTTTATCTTCGAGATATTTAATTATGGCGATTAAAAGTTTGTAGTCTCCTTGCCAGAAAAAAACTCTTTCGAAAATTGAAAGATCATAAAATCTAGAAAGTTCTTTCAGTTCTCTATTATCGTAAGCCAGTAAAATTATTGGTATCTCAGGATTTGACTTTTTAACCTCCTGAGCAAATTTCACAACTTGCATATCTTCTATGTGAAGAGTTGTAATAATTAAATCAATTCTTTTCTTTAGGTCATTTAAAACTTCAAAAGCTTCGCGGGATGTTGTTACGTGAGTAAATTCCGGAGCGTGACTTAAATTTAATGCTCGATATTCTTCCCTTACTTGTTCATATAACCTTCCATCCTCTTCAAATAAATAATAATCGTATAAACTAGAGACAATAAGAATGTCTCTAATTTTGATTTTCATAAGGTTTTGGAATTCTCTAAATCTACTCCCGTATTGATAATCAATCTTAAATTTTTCACTGAGCTTCATATAAAACCCTGATTTTTCTAACTAAGTAATAAAAGATTAAATATTTTTCAACATTTAGAAGAAATAGTGTTAGCCATCACTTAATTTTTGTATAGATCCTCATAATTATACTATGCAATTTGCGTAATCATCTCACGATATTATACTAATATGCATCTAAATTTATTTTACTAAAAAACCAAAAATTTTATCTCATTACAATCAACTAAAAATTTTAAGAGAGTATATGAAATGTCATTTAATTGGCAATCGTCAAAATTTTTTTTACCGAATTTGAGTTAAAATATTAGAAAATTTCGCAATTTTTATGCTTTTTGTTTTCAAATGCTCGTTTAATTAAATTTGTGTGGCATTTTGTGCTTTTTTGATTTTAATTTACATATAATGTCACAATAAAACTGGAGATCACGTGAAACCAAATCTAAATGAAATGCTTAAACAATTTCAGAAACTACAAAATGAAATTCAAAAGTTTCAGGAGGAAATTGGGAATAGAACCCTTACTGTTGAAACTGGTGGTGGAATTGTCAAGGTAACAATTAATGGAAGAAAAGAAATTACTTCAATCGAAATTAGTCCAGAAATTATAAATCCTGAAGAAAAAGAAATGATGGAAGACTTAATAATAAGTGGAGTTAATAAAGCCATTCGTGAAATGAACGAGCTTTATGAACAGGAAATGTCAAAAATCACAAAAGGAATGATTCCACCAGGATTTAATTTACCAGGATTATAATGTTAATAGCTGAACCCCTTGAAATAGCTATTCAGGAACTTAGCAAGTTACCTGGCATTGGACGGAAAACCGCTTTGAGATTATCTCTTTTTCTATTGCGTCAGCCGGATGAACAAGTGGAAAATCTCGTAAAGGCTATGATAAACCTAAAAAGGGAAATTAAGTTTTGCAAGAATTGTTACAATATTGCTACCGAAGATTTATGTCTAATTTGTCAAAATCCAAGTCGCGATTCTACAACAATTTGTGTAGTTGAAGATTTTAATGATGTTATTGCAATCGAGAAAACAAATGAATATCATGGAGTTTACCATGTTCTTGGAGGAGTTCTCTCTCCCCTTGATGGTATTGGTCCTAATGAGCTCAAAATGAAGGAACTTCAACAACGAGTAGAAAAACTAAAGCCATCGGAATTAATACTCGCATTAAATCCTAGCACTGAAGGAGAAGCTACTTCTTTATATATCGCAAATTTCTTTAAGGATAGTAATTTGAAAATTACAAGGATTGCTCGAGGTATTCCCATTGGAAGTGATTTAGAATTTGTTGATGAAGCTACAGTTATCAGAGCACTGGAGGGAAGAATACAAATAAAATGACAAAATCATTCGATTGGTTTAAATATTGGTTTGATTCTCAATATTATTTAATTCTTTACTCTCACAGAGATGAAAAAGAAGCTAAAATATTCTGTGATTTATTAGAAAAATATTCTCAAGTAAAATGTTCAGATGAAGTAATTGATTTTTGTTGTGGGGCGGGTAGATTAACCATTGAACTTGCAAAAAGAGGTTATAAGACAACAGGAATTGATTTAAGTCGGAATTTAATTTTTCAAGCAAAAGAAAAAAGTAAACAAGAAAAATTAAACATTGACTTTATAATTGATGATGTTAGAAAAGTTAATTTTCCTGAGAGATTTAATTTAGCAGTAAGTTTCTTTACAAGTTTTGGTTATTTTGATGATGAAGAAAACTATGAAGTTTTTAAGAATATCTGTAGAAGCGTAAAACAGAATGGTTGGGTTATAATTGATTATTTCAACCCTTCTTTTTTGATGAATAATCTTGTAGAAAACGAAATACAAAAAATTAATGGACTAGCCTTTATACAAAAGAGGACATTAAACGAAAATCGAATTGTTAAAGAGATTGAAATAATTTCTGAAAATCAAGTGTGCAAATTTTTTGAATCAGTAAGAATTTATGATAAAAATGAATTTGTGCAAATGTTTAATGAAAATGGTTTTGTAATTGAATATCTCTTTGGTGACTATTATGGATCTAAATTCTTAGAACACTCACCAAGGATGATTTTCTTTGGAAAGAAAGTTAATTGAAAAGATTCTGCTATGAAATTCATATTTGAACATAAGATGATTTTTATTGCTGTGATATTGAGTAACATATTTACTTCATGTGATTTATTCACCACTCGAGAACCTGAAAATCCAGTTCAATCTAGAACAATTTGGGTTCCTCCAACTACAGCCGACATATTGATCTCTAACCTAAAGAATTCGCTTAATGAAAAATCAACGGAAAACTATCTCAAATGTTTTGTTGACTCTGTAATTTCAGGCAAGTCATTTGTTTTTATTCCATCAACAGAGAGTTTTTCAATTTATCCTAACTTATTTATTAATTGGAGCATAAAGAACGAGAAAAATTACTTTGAAAACTTGAAAAGTAAATTACACGAAAGCACCGGTATAACTCTTTCCCTTTTCAATGAAACAAAGGGAACAATTATTTCAGATAGTATGACTTATTCTGCAGATTACATTTTAATTGCTAATCACAATCTAGAAGGATTTCCTAAGGAATTTCATGGAATTGTTCAATTTACATTGTATCGAAATTTAAAAGGTGAATGGTCAGTACTTTCATGGAAAGATTCAAAGAAAAATGAATATCTTACTTGGAGCGACCTCAAAGGTAGGTTTGCTTATTAATTTAATAACGATAATAATTACCTTTTCAGGATGTCTAAATCCCTTCGCACCAGCCTGGGAAGAAAGCCCTGTTTCTGAAGGTTTGCTTTCTGACCAAACTGACATTAATGGAGTATTTAAAAACTTCCAATACGCATATACTTTTAAGGACACGACAATTTATGGTAAGTTACTTTCTGACAACTTCGTTTTTGTTTATCGTGACTATGAAAAAGGACATGACGTTTCCTGGGGAAGAGATGAAGATGTGAGGATAACTCATTTACTTTTTCAAAGCGTTCAAAAAATCGATTTAATATGGAATAATATCTTGATGAGTTCAATTGATTCATCACAAGCTGTAGTAATTCGTGGATTTAATCTATTAATCACTTTTAATCCAATTGATATAATCCGGGTGGATGGAAAAGTTAATTTAACAATTGAAAAAAACAATGCCACCAATAAATGGTTGATAACCAGGTGGCGGGATGAATCTAACTTTTAGAGAGGTATAACATGCAAATAAAATTCGGTACATCTGGCTGGCGTGCAATTATTGCCGACCAGTTCACTTTTGAGAACGTCATAATAGTTACTCAAGCAATTTGTGATCTTCTCAAGAAAAACAAAGAAACAAATCAAGGAATTATCATAGCAAATGATACAAGATTCCTTGGTAACGAATTTAAAAAAGTTGCAGCACAAGTTGTCGCTTCAAATGGAATCAAAGTGTACCTGACTGAACGCGACACTCCCACTCCAGTTGTAGCATACGAAATTGTCCGAAGAAAATTGAATGGTGGTATAAGTTTTACTGCCAGTCATAACCCACCAAAATATCAGGGACTAAAATTCTTTGGTTCCCATGGTGGTTCCGCCTTCACCAAAGATACACAATGGATTGAATCAAAGATTAAATCCAAAAAAGTAAAGGTTGCTAAATTAAGTACTTATGAATCACTTGTAGAGAAAAAGAAAATTGAAATTATTAACCCACGTAGAAATTATTTGAATTATCTCGGAGATATTATTGACATTCGTGCCATATCCAAAGGAAAATTAAAGTATGCATATGATGCGATGTATGGCACTGGAAGAGATTATCTTGATACGTTTTTAATCGAATGTGGTTGTGATGTAAGAACGCTCCACCATTTTGCTGACCCAAATTTTGGTGGAACTACACCAGAACCCACTCCAGAAAATCTTAAAGAACTGCAACAAATTGTAGCTAACGAAAAACATTTCTTTGGTATTGCAACGGATGGTGATGCTGATAGATTTGGAATTATTGATAAAGATGGAACTTACTTTGATCCTAATTATTTCTTACCCGTTCTATTGAAATACATTCTTGAAACTCGCCCAAACTGGTCAGGAAGCGTGGTTAGGAGTCTTGCTACATCACACTTGCTTGATATGGTTGCTTTTAAAAACAAGATTCGTGTTCACGAAACACCAGTTGGCTTCAAATATATTAGCGAGATAATGAATAGAGAAGAGGTTTTACTTGCCGGCGAAGAAAGCGGTGGACTTACTTTCTATGGCCATATTCTTGAAAAAGATGGTATTGCTGCATGTTTACTCGCTTGTGAAATTGTTGCAAAAACAGGGATGAGTTTAGGTGAACATCTCGATTCTATTTATAGAGAATATGGAATGCGTGTCAACTTAAGAGAAAAAATTGTACTTGATGAAAAAGTAAAAGCTAAACTTGAAAAGATATTAAAAGGTGAACCACTTAAAAAATTACTGGGAAAGAAAATTGTAAAAACAGATGTTCGTGATGGACTAAAGATGATAAACACCGAAGGTGATTGGCTTTTAATTCGTTTAAGTGGTACAGAACCAATTGTTAGATTCTACGCTGAATCTAAGTCACAGGAAAAAGCCCAAAAGATTTTAGAAGAAGCTAAAGACTTATTGTAATGAGATTGGGTTTTTTAATAAGGGAAAGTCTGTCAGGATATAAAAGATATAAGATGTCTTTTTTCCTGACAGTCTTCTCTATTTTTATAGCTTTAAGTTTATTAGGTTTTTTTGCTTACATATTTGTAAATGCTCAGTTGCTAGTTCATAACATAAAAAACCGAGTTGAGATTGAAGTATTTCTCTATGATTCTGTTTCAGAACATCAAGTTGATAGTTTATTGAAAACCATATCTTCTATCGATAGGATTTCTAAAGTCAAGTACATTTCAAAAGAAGAAGCTAAACAAAGATTTATTAAAGAAACGGGAATAGATTTTTACGAGGTGTTAACTTATAACCCACTACCTGCATCATTTACTATTGAAATCTCCCCAACCCATTCGAATATAGAATTTATCGACTCACTCAAAGCTTATTTAAAAAAGACAAATTTAGTTAGCGATATAATCTATAATCAGGAATTTCTTGACGAAGTTGAATCACGAACAGCAACGTTTCAAAAGATTTTAATAATAATATTCTCAGTTGTTATAATCTCAACTATCCTTTTAATTTCTAGTACCATCCGACTAGCTCTAAATAATAAATTAGATGTAATTAATACAATGAGGCTCGTTGGTGCAACACATCTATTTATTGAACTTCCATTTCTTATCGAAGGAATTATTGTGGGTTTCTTAGCGGGTTTACTATCATCTTTATCTTTATATGGATTACATTTATTGCTCAAAAAGATTATAATAGTGGAGCTTTTAATTACGAATAAAGTGTTTGCTTACATTTTAGTTTCAATTGTATTACTTGGAATTTTGTTAGGATTACTTGGTAGTTATTTCACAATTAAAAAATTCTTAAAACAAAGCGCTTTCCCTAAATAGAATTTTCAATTTAATTTTAGTATTATCATATGTGAGAACCTGAATTTTATATGACGAGTAACATTTCATATAGAGAAGAACGAATACTTAATCAGTTGAAATTTTATGATGAACTAAATGAAATATTTTTAGAGGTAGCGAGCGAGAAGCTTTTTGACACAATTGCACCAAAATTGGCTAACTTCTATAAGCTACAGCGAATATTTTTTATTAAATGTTATGGAATTAATTTTTGGGAGGTAAGATTTGATTGGACGAAAGAACGTAGAATCTTGAACATTAATCTAAGTGGAAATTGGGAAAATTTTATCAATTTATATTCATACCTCTCCACAAACAATTACGTCACAGATGATATCGCTGAATATTCCGTTGAAATCGAAAGATGGAAAAGCTATTTCAAAGCCTCAAATATTCTTTTAATTCCTTTCATAAGTGACAAAAAACTTACAGCTGTTTTTGGATTTCAAGATGTAGAAAAAAAGTTCTTTTATGAAGATGAAATATTATTCTTAAAACAAATCGTTCATAGATTTATAAAAACTAATGAACAGAATGAAAATTTCGCCTTAATCCGTTCAACGAATACTGAATTACGACGTGAGTTAGAAAATCTTACTCTATTATTTAATCTCGTACCAGTTTTAATGATCCAGAAAAATGAAAATTTAAGATACGAAAATGTTAATGATAAATTTCTGAAGTTTATCAAAAAGAAGAAATTTGATGTTTTAGGAAAGACTGATTCTGATATCTTCCCCGAGGAAAATGTTCAATACCTAACTCATTGCGATTTAGAAACTTTGGCCACAAATCAACACTCTACTCGAATTCATGAAATTACAATTGAAGAAAAAAAATATTATCTACTTTTTCACAGATTAGTTTACTTCTCAAAAGAAAGTTACTCAAAATATCTTTTAATTGTTGCCTTCGATATCACGGACATATTTGAAGAAAAAATTAAATCAGAACTAGCCAGCAAAGCGAAATCCGAATTCTTAGCTAACGTCAGCCACGAGTTACGCACACCCCTTAACAGTATTATAGGGTTTGCCGAACTCTTACTTCAAGAAAGTTTAACACCTGAACAAAGAGAAATACTACTCAATCTACGTCAAAGCTCTTATTCCCTTCTTGATTTATTAAACGAAATTCTTGACTTAAATAAAATCGAAGCCGGTAAAATTGAAATAAACCCAGTAACAATACGTTTAGGAAAAATTTTAAAGGAAATCGAATCTTTATTTAGGGAGAGATTTACTTCCAAGGGATTAGATTTTGAAATTGAAGTATCTGATAACGTTCCTGATTCCATTATCGTAGATCCACTTCGATTAAAACAAATTATAATCAATTTAGTAGGAAATGCAATAAAATTTACGGAGAGTGGAAAAGTTACATTAGCTGTTAAAAATGTTTCTACAGCAAAATTACCCGGTGAAACTGCATATCTCGAATTCGTGGTAGACGACACTGGAATTGGAATTCCTAAAGAAAAATTAGAAGTAATTTTCGAAGCGTTTACACAAGCTGAGAAAGACACTACTCAAAAATATGGTGGAACAGGACTTGGCTTAACAATCTCAAAGAAACTCGTTGAACTAATGGGTGGGACAATAAGTGTTGAAAGTGAAATTGGGAAAGGTTCTCGTTTTTCTTTTGTAATGCCAGTAGAAATTGCTCATCTAATTGAAGAAGAAGTTTCAACCGTAAAACTTGAAGAGATATTAGGTTCAACCAAATCCAAGGCACCTCTTGTTTTAGTAATAGAAGATGACCTTCAAACAGCAAAGATTTTTGAGAAACATCTAAAATCAAAAGAATTTAAATTAATCCTATCTCAAACTGCCCGAGATGGACTAAAAAATGCTAAACGATACCATCCTGATTTAATAATCTTAGATATATTTTTACCTGATAAAAATGGATGGGAATTATTAAAAGATTTAAAAACTGATGTAACCACCCGTTCGATTCCTGTTGTAATATGTTCAATTCAACAAGAAGCAAATAAAGCCTATTCTCTTGGTGCAATTGAATATTTGGAAAAACCAATCAGTCCAAAAAAACTTGAAAGTCTCATTAAAACGATAAAAGAAAACTTCACTATTAAAGATAAAATTGTTGTTATTGACGATGATATTAACATTCTAAATCGAATTGATAACATTTTAATTAAGCATGGATACAAGTCTGAATGTTTCGAAAATCCTGAACTTGCTCTAAATAAAATTCTCGAAGGTCCTCCCCCTTCACTTATAATTCTCGATTTGATGATGCCTCAAATGGATGGATTCCAACTACTAACAGAGTTAAGAAAACATGATGATCTAACAACTTTACCTGTAGTAATTTTAACTTCAAAAAAATTATCCGAAGTAGAAAAAGAATTTCTTTACGAAAAATCTTCAGAAATATTTTTTAAAGATTCATTTGTTGAAGAAGAATTTCTCCAAAAATTAGACAAAATCTTGGATAAAATAACTCAATTAAAAAGTGTTCAGCCAGCCTCAACAATTAAACCTCAGGAACAATTTGAAAAAACTGCTATTTTACCACCTTTGCACGTGCTTCTCGTTGAAGACAATTTGATGAATCAAAAATTTATGACCCACATCTTAAAACGAATAGGATTAACCTTTGACATTGCAAGTGATGGGCAGGAATGTCTAGACAAAGTCAAAGAATATAAGTACGATTTGATTTTAATGGATATTCAAATGCCAGTGATAGATGGTCTTGAAGCTACAAGAATTATCCGAAATAAATTTAATATGAAAGATATTCCCATTATTGCACTCACTGCACATGCAATGAAAGATGATAGAGAAAAATGTATTAACGCAGGATGTAGCGGATACTTAACAAAACCAATTGAACAACAAAAATTAATAGCTGAAATCATGAACCAAATCAAATCTACCGAACCCAAATACGAAGAAATAAATCCGTATTTTCAAGGTTTCTCTCGAGAAGAGATAATTCAGTTAAGAACTGATTATATCAATTCCTTAAAAAAAGAAATTGAAGAACTAGATAAAAAATTATCCCCCAAAGAACTAGGCATTTTTAGATATTTCGGGCACAACATTAAGGGAAATGGTGTTGCATATGGCTTTCCTGAAATTTCACGTTTTGGTGAAAAGATAGAAAATGCAGCAGATGAAACAGATTATCCAACCTTAGTCACAGTTTTTAACGAATTAAAACAATACTTGGACTCTGTCAAAATTTAACTTTTGGAACAAGATACATTATAAATCCAATTTCGAAAAAATTCATCTCTAAATTGACTTTTAGAATATTTGATCAATTCTAATAAGTAACTCAAATTATAATCAAAATTAACTTTTATTCAATCTAAAAAAACCACAAATCAAAAAATTATATTTCATTTAGAATCAAATTAAAATTTATTACCATTTCAAATTTTAACCATAAAAAACTATTGGACTTACTCAAAGCGTCAAAAATTCAAAGGTTTGAGTTTTGGATTCTAATTATTATTTTGCGCCAATATGAAGCATATTTTTCAAACATCTTATAACTCATACATCTCCCTTCCCGACCTCTAATAAAACTCAAATTTAAAATAGGTGAATTATGTGTGGAATAATAGGATATATTGGCTTCCGAAAAGCCATTCCCATTTTAATTAATGGATTAAAAAGATTAGAATACAGAGGTTATGATTCTGCAGGGATAGCCTTAGTAGAGAAGAGAAAAGTAACCGTGATTAAATCGAGTGGGAAAATATCAAATCTTGAAATGCTTCTAAAGGATGCTGATAGTGATTCTATAATAGGGATTGGACATACACGCTGGTCAACTCACGGTGCTCCAACTGATTATAACGCACACCCTCATACAAACGGAACAAAAACTATAGCAATCGTTCACAATGGAATAATTGAAAACTATAGAACCTTGAAAATTATGCTTAAGGAAATGGGTTATCAATTTTCAAGCGATACAGATAGTGAAGTTGTAGCTCATTTAATTTCTTATTTCTATGAAAAGGAAAAAAATCTCTTTAATGCTGTGCGTTTAGCTTTGCATGAAGTTGAAGGCGCATATGGACTTGCCATAGTTTCCAGTGAAGAACCTGATAAGATTATTTGTGCAAGAAAAGGAAGTCCATTGATAATTGGAGTTGGTGAGAACGAACATTTCGTTGCATCAGATGCACCTGCAATTCTTGAATATACTTCAAATGTAATATTTCTTGAAGATGGAGATATTGCTGAAGTTAGAAAAGACGGTTTCGTAATTAAGTCAATATCAAATGAAATAATTAGCAGAGAAATTGAAAAAATTGATTTAGATATTGCGACAATTGAAAAAGGCGGATTCCCACACTTCATGCTCAAAGAGATATTCGAACAACCTGAGTCAATCAAAAATTCAATTCGCGGTAGAATAATTTTAAGTGCCGGTAATGTTAAGCTTGGTGGACTGGAACGAGTAATCGATGATTTACTTGATGCAAGAAGACTAATTCTCACCGCGTGCGGAACTTCATGGCATGCGGCTTTAGTTGGCGAATACATGCTTGAACAATACGCCGAAATTCCAGTGGAAGTTGAATATGCATCTGAATTTCGTTACCGCGACCCCATATTAAATTCAAACGATGCAGTTATTGCTATAAGTCAAAGTGGTGAAACTGCTGATACATTAGCGGCAATTCGAGAAGCAAAAAAAAGAAACGCACTTGTACTTGGAATTTGTAACGTTGTTGGCTCTTCAATTGCAAGGGAAACTCAAGCGGGAGTTTATATTCACGCCGGTCCAGAGCTTGGTGTTGCTTCAACAAAAGCTTTTACATCTCAACTTGCTGTACTTGCATTAATCTCAGTCCTTCTTGGCAGAAGAAAAAATTTACCTTTTAGTTATGGTGAAAAAATTTGTCAAGAGCTACTAAGTCTTCCTGAAAAAATTCAAACTATATTAAATCAATATGAATATATCAAAGAAATTTCTGAAAAATTCGTCAATTCCACTAACTTTTTATATCTTGGTAGAGGATATAACTTTCCAGTAGCTTTAGAAGGCGCATTAAAACTTAAAGAAATCTCATATATTCATGCAGAAGGTTATCCTGCTGCTGAAATGAAACATGGTCCTATTGCTTTAGTTGATGAGAATATGCCAGTGGTATTTATTGCCATTAAAGATTCAACTTATGATAAAATTTTATCAAACATTGAAGAAGTAAAAGCGCGTAAAGGGAAAGTAATTGCAATTATTAGCGAAGATGATAAAGAGATACGTTCGATTGTTGATTATGTAATTCCAATTCCAAACACGATTGAAATGCTCTCACCAATTCTTACCATAATTCCTTTACAATTAATGGCCTACTACATAGCTGTTGCAAAAGGTTTGAACGTAGATCAACCAAGAAATTTAGCAAAAAGTGTAACTGTAGAATAAAAATTGGAGGATTTATGAAACGAACCCGAGTAATCATAATGGGTGCTGCGGGTCGCGATTTTCACAATTTCAATGTTTTTTATAGAGATAAAGAAGAGTACGAGGTAGTGGCTTTTACTGCCACTCAAATACCAAATATAGATGGCAGAGTTTACCCGCCAGAGCTTGCAGGTAAGCTTTATCCAAACGGAATCCCAATATATCACGAAAACGAGTTAACATCTTTAATCAAAAAATTTGATGTAGATGAAGTTGTTTTTGCCTATTCGGATATTTCTTTTGAACATGTTATGACTAAAGCATCAGAAGCAAATGCTGCTGGCGCAAGCTTTAGATTGCTTGGTGTTGACCAAACAATGTTAAAAAGTAAAAAGCCTGTTGTTGCCGTTCTTGCTGTTAGAACAGGTTGCGGGAAAAGCCAAACTTCCAGGCACGTTGCAAGTATTTTAAGAAAAGCTGGAAAGAAAGTTGCTGCTATTCGCCACCCAATGCCATATGGTGACTTAAATGCCCAGAGAGTTCAACGATTTGCTACCCTCGATGATTTAATTAAATACAATTGTACAATTGAAGAAATGGAAGAATTTGAACCACACATTATAAATGGAACTATCGTTTATGCAGGCGTTGATTATGCCGATATATTAAAAATGGCTGAAAATGAAGTGGACGTTATACTCTGGGATGGAGGAAACAACGATACACCATTTTATAAACCCGATGTAACAATCACAGTAACCGACCCACTTCGTGCAGGTCATGAGTTGAGGTACTATCCTGGTAACACTTCACTAAGAATTGCCGATATCGCTATTATCAACAAAATTTCTTCAGCTAAAAAGGAGGACATTGAAACAGTTAAAGAAAACATAAAAAAGGTTAATCCAAAGGCTATTATTATAGAAGCTGATTCACCTATTGAAGTAGAAAATCCAGAATTAATAAAAGATAAAAGAGTACTTGTTATTGAAGATGGACCGACTTTGACACATGGTGAAATGAAATTTGGAGCTGGTGTAGTAGCTTCACTTCAGAACGGTGCTAAAGAATTAGTGGACCCAAGACCATTTGCCGTTGAATCAATTCAAGAAACATTTAGAACTTATCCTGAAATTGGAACGCTCTTACCTGCCATGGGTTATGGCACAAAGCAAATGCAAGATTTAAATGAAACAATTAATCGCACTGATTGCGATGTGGTCGTAATTGGAACACCGATTGACTTGCGCAGAATCATCAAAATAAAAAAACCCGTTACAAGAGTTAAGTATTATCTAAAAGAATTAACCACACCAACTATTGAAAATATCTTAAGAGAGAAAGGAATTATATGAAAAAAAAAATTGCTGTCGTAGCTTTTGGCGGAAATGCCTTGTTAAGAGGTGATCAGATTGGTACAATTGAAGAACAGGAAAAAAATACTTACGAAACATGCATAAACGTTATTCCGCTTCTGGAGCGAGGATATGAATTAATTATAACTCATGGAAATGGTCCAGTTGTTGGAAATATTCTTCAGAGAAATGAAGCTGCCTGGGAAATGTATAAAATTCCCAAAATGCCATTAGATATTTGTGTTGCCGATTCACAAGGAGGAATTGGATATATGATTGAGATGCAGATGATGAATGCCCTTAATTCAAAGGGAATATCAAAATCTGTTGTTACCTTAATTACTCAGGTTGAAGTTGATAAATATGATGAAGCGTTCAAAAATCCAACCAAACCAATTGGCAAATTCTATACTTATGAAGAAGCCCAAAAATTTCAAAAAGAAAATGGCTGGGTAATGCAAGAAGATCCACGCAAAAGAGGATGGAGAAGACTTGTGGCTTCTCCAAAACCATTAAACGTGTTAAAAAAAGATTTAATTAGAAAACTTGCTGAGGATGGACATATCGTCGTTGCAGCAGGAGGTGGAGGAATTCCAGTATATCGACATCAAAATGGAACACTCGAAGCCATCGAAGCTGTAATTGATAAAGATTTAGCATCTGCACTTCTTGCAAAACAAATAAACGCTGATGCATTCTACATTCTCACTGATGTTACAAAAGTTTCTATCAATTTTATGAAATCAGATCAACAGGATCTAGAACAACTATCGACAACCGAAGCCAAGAAATATCTTGCCGAAGGTCAGTTTCCTCCAGGAAGTATGGGACCCAAAATAGAGGCTGCTATTGAATTTGTCGAATCAACTGGTAAAGATGTGATTATCACAGATGCTCGAGAACTACATAATCCAAACTGTGGAACAAAAATTTACAAAGGATAAAAAGAGGTGCTATTATGGCCGTAAATATGAAGGGAAAAGATTTAATTGAAATCCAACATTTAAGTTTGGAAGAAATTTATCAAATATTCGATTTAAGTAACTCCCTCAAACTAAAACAACTATCAGGAGAACCACATAGACTTCTTTCTGGAAAAACTCTAGGTATGATTTTCGCAAAACCATCAACAAGAACACGCGTATCTTTCGAAGTTGGAATATATCAACTTGGTGGAATTGGAATGTACTTTGGACCAAACGATTTACAACTGAGAAGGGGTGAAACAATTGCTGACACTGCCCGTGTTCTCTCACGTTATCTTGATGGAATTATGATTCGAACATTCAGTCATCAAGATGTTATAGATTTAGCAAAATATGCATCAATTCCTGTGATAAATGGATTAACTGATTTACATCATCCCTGTCAGGTTCTTGCTGATTTATTTACAATCCTTGAAAAGAAAAAAAGATTGAGTGGATTAAAATTATCTTATGTTGGTGATGGAAACAATATGGCTCATAGTTTATTGCAAGGTTGTACAAAAGTCGGTATGGATATTTCAATAGCAACTCCAAAAGGATACGAGCCATTAAAAGAAGTAGTAAATGAAGCACTTGAAAATGCAAAATACTCTGGAACCAAAGTTTTAATTACAAATGATCCTTCAGAAGCGGTTAAAGATGCAGACATTGTGTATACAGATGTTTGGGCAAGCATGGGACAGGAAGCTGAAGCTGAGGAAAGAAAAAAGAAATTTATGCCATACCAGGTAAATAGTGATTTAGTAAAGTACGCAAAAGATGATTACTTGTTTATGCATTGTTTGCCTGCTCATCGTGGAGAAGAGGTGACTGATGAAGTTGCTGATAGTTCTAATTCCGTCATATTTGATGAAGCAGAAAACAGACTACATGTTCAAAAGGCAATAATGGCTCTTGTAATTTAATATTAATAGCCTCCAAACAATTCAGAAAATATATTAGACCCGTCTTTAAACCCGAAGCTTAGCATTGTATGAGTGCTTCGGGTTTTTTTCTATATCTTTAGCTCGTTGATTTTAGAGTAATTCTTTTAAGTTTCAAATTTAATATCGGATCTAAAAATTTTTGCTTAATTTTTTAAATGAACAAATTTTTGATGTTAAGCCAATTTTAGGAATTTCTCAATGTTTTAAGAACTTAATCATTTAGCCTAATTGTAGAAAAATTATTTACTTATTTTTTTCTGTGCCTTCAAAATATGTTGAAAAATATCCTCAATGTAATAATAATGTTCGGGCTTCATTAACACAGAGCGAAGAACAATTACCTCAGGAGAGTTGACGTTAACTTCATTAAAAAGTTTTTTGAAGAAATTTGAATTAACTCGATATTTTGAGAGAAAAATTGGATAGTTTTTATCTCTCATTAAATCATTAAACAATGCTTCTGATTTTTTAGAAATATCTTTTGTCGATTTTGATTTAGGAAAGAAATTTACGATGTCAAGTTCGGGCTCAACAAGAAGACTAAATTCATCACTCTTTTTTATTAATTCAGAAAATTTTAATGCAGCTAGTCTAGTATATTCAAGTATTTGATAAAAACCTTTTTTCTTTTTTAGTGGAAAAGCTTTCAATACAGTCCATAAAGATGCTGCAGCAGCTCCAGGACGTGAACATTCAAGTGTTACTTCTCCTAAGTGCAATTTTTTCGATGTAAAATAAGTGTAAGGTGAATCGTGTTTATAATATTTTCCTATTTTAGGATCTCTAAAAAGAATACATCCACATCCATAAGGTTGTAAACCGTGCTTATGTGGGTCTACCACAATACTATCAGCTTGTGAAAGTTTATCATATATTTCTTTATTGATGAGTTTTGAATTATTATCTGCCAGCACTTTGAAAAATCCACCATAAGCAGCATCTACATGTAACCTGAAATTAAACTTATCTTTTAATTTCAATATTTCAACTAAATCATCCAATGCGCCTAATCCCGTTGTCCCAATCGTGGATACAACCGTACCAATTTTCTTCGATCTTAATTTTCGTTCTAACGTATCTATATCCATTTTCCCATATCTATCCATGGGTATCAGCTCATAGTTAAAATCGATCACTTTTGATAAGCGTGTATGAGTGTAATGTGCATTTTCGCAGATGGCAAATAATCTATTTTTTGTTATTAGTTTTGAAATCCAAAGACCTTCTAGATTTGCAACCGTACCACCTGAGGTCAAATGACCAAGAAACTTTTTATAGCCCATCAATTTAGCAATTTCCTTAATGGTTTCTTTTTCGAGATAACTTGTTTCAGGGCCACCATCAAGCGCATGATTATTAGAATTATAAAATAACGCAACAAAATATGATAGAATTGCTAAATCAACAGGTGGTTTTATCATCTGACCAATGTAATTTGGATGAAAAGTGGGATAAGTATTATAAAGGCGTTTTGATAATTTCTTAAGAACTTGAATCTGATTCTTAGATAATTTGAGTAAATCAAAAGTTTCAAATGAAGTAAATTTGTTACGGTAGGAATTGTAATCTTCAATTAGATTAATAACTGTCTTTTTGAAGTTTTCCATTTCCATTATTAACCCATTATACTTATTAATTTTTAAGTTATTCCAACCTTAGGCAAACCGTACAATTCTAATTTTTCACATTTCTTTGACGCCTTTTTAATTCTTCTTTTTAAAATAAAAAGTCACTTCTTCTGGAAAGTGACTTTTCGTTTTATGAGTGGTTAAAACTTTCAGGCTATCAATCCAGCAGAATCAAACTATTGTTTGTTTGAATTACATCGACTCGTTTATATGTTTTTGTTTGTCCTTTTTGACTGATATTAACTGCGAGTTCAAAAGTTACATCCGATTCGGCTTTTCGTATTAACTTTTTGTTCAGATCATAATAATACTTTCCGACTCCTTTCGCTTTTGGTTTTGAGAACTTGTAAACAACATTATTTTCTGTATGTTCAGTCTTTCCTGATGGTTTTATTGTAAGGGTTCCGGTTATTTCAACTAATTTAGTCTTACCCGATTCAAAAACTTTATCAATTTTGTATGTTGCCGTATTTTCAATATCAAATACTGAAAGTTGAGTTGGATATGTGATTGTCCAAAGAGAATCAACATTTACTTTTTTTTCAGTAAGTGACTTAAAAAGTTGCTGAACGATTGGTTTCAATACTCCTTGTTCGAAATCATTTTTTATTGCGATTTTTTCTTCCTCAGAAGGCTTTCGTGGTGCCTCTTGAATTAACTTTTCTATGAAGTTTTCCGATTTAAATACGTCAAGAACTTCGCCCTGAGGTGAAATTCTTGCAGAGAAATCAGTGTTTACCAAAATTTCAAAGTTTTTAGTTTGAAGTTTTTCAAGACTATCAGTGGGAGGTTTCTGAGAATTAAAAGTAAGGGTTTCACCAGTACTTGATTTTGCTTCTGCTTTAATTTGTTCACATAAAATATCCAGAGTCATATTCCCATTTTGTTCTTTATCTTTAACGGATACTTTGAATATATACTCAACATTTTGTTCAACCCAACCACTAATCGTAGAATCAAGATAAAAAGTTTGCGAATTTTTATTATAGGTTATAAGCTTATATCTTAAAACGGAATTATTTGGTAAATCATACACTAGAAAAAAACTCTCATCTAACTTAATGGGTTTGATATTAGTCGTATCAATTACCAGAACTTCTTTTTCCGCTACTGGTTTTTCTGATTTTTCTTTACAGGCTAAAATCGATATAACAAGAATAAGTACAAAATAAATTATGCGTTTCATAATACCTCGTTAATTATTATATAATAGATATTTATTTCTTTTGTTTTTAAACTCATCTAGTTCAGCTTGATATGCTGAAGCAACTTGTTCAAAATTTGCTCCGCTCTCAATTAAATCAGTAATTTTTTCATCGCCAATTAGAAGGTTCATTCTTTGTTTATATATTTTAAAGTCATTAGGATATAGCATCTTTAAAGTTACAAGTAATGCCAAACCAAACTTAACTGGTTCAAATTTTTCTCTGTTTGTTACTTTTATTTTTACTCCATTACATACTTGATTTTTATACTTTGGATTTTTCGCCATGCCTTCCAGGTCAACGGGAATAAATTTAATCTCATTAAGTTCAACAGGGAAATTATATTTTTTTAATTCATCAATTAAAACTTGACTATTTATAAATGGTGCACCAAAAGTAAGGAATGGTTCATAAGTACCTCTACCTTCGGAAACGTTCGTCGCTTCAAGAAAACATGTACCTGGATAAACTATGGCAGTTTCAAGATTAACAATGTTTGGTGAGGGTTTAATCCATGATAGATTAATTTGATCATAGTAATTACTTCTTTTCCACCCCTCCATTGTAAACACAATTATATCAGGCTTGATTTTTCTTTTCTGTAAGATAACATCTTCATAAAATTTAGCAAGTTCAACTATTGTTAATCCATGTTGAACTGGCATGGGCGCAATTCCCACAAATGAAATCAAATTTTCTTGTAAAACCGGTCCATCAACAAGTTCACCATTTAAAGGATTTGGTCTATCGCAAACAATTAATGGAATATTATTTTCAGCACATGCTTCCATCACAAGATAAAGTGTAGAAATGTATGTATAAAACCTAGCACCGACATCTTGAATATCAAAAATCATTATTTCGATACCTTTCAACATTTCAGAAGTTGGTTTATTAATTTTTCCATAAAGAGAATAAATGGTGATTCCAGTTTTTTCATCGATTGTTGTTTCTATTTTTTCACCAGCCGGTGCATCACCTCTGAAGCCGTGTTCCGGACCAAAAACCGCAACTATTTTTATGTTTTTCTGAAAAAGATAGTCTACTATATGCTCTCCATTTGATAGTACACTGGTGTGATTAGCAACTATACCTATTCTTTTATTTTTTATTAAATCTAAATTCTCATGAATAAGCTTATCATTACCAAGGCGAAACTGTGAATAACCCAATTGAGAGCAAAAAATTAACGAAATGAATACAAGTATGGTTTTCATATGATAGACCATTATTAAAGTTTTTGTGATTTGTACATCGTACAAGCAGTTATCATCATCCCATCCCAAATCTTGTTATTTGCCATCATTTTATCAATTTCTTTTTCATTGAAGAAATGTAAAGTAAATTCTTCTTTATTATCTAAATGTTGATTTTCCAACTTAATCAAATCATTAGAAACAAAAACAAAACACAGCTCATCCGAAACATCATCATATTCAGCAATTTAACCAAAATTAACTTAATTGAATGAAGTAAAACCAGTTTTTTCCTTCTATTCTTTAAAGCACGTTATCTAAGATATCATAACCACATTCAACCGATCCACAAGTAAGTTCAATACTATTCATACCAGTAAGATAACGATATTGTTCGACCATCAAAAATTTATTGCCTATCTCTGGTATTACCACATTGTAGAACTTTCTGTGTGAACATAATGATATTCATTCGTTTTTCCATCAAGACTCAAATAAACCAGTAGATATTTCCAGTACTTGTTCTCGGCAATTACGTTAGTAGAAAGCTTTTTCCAAATTTTCTTTAACATCACCCTAATAACTCATGTCTCGAAAAAAAGTGGTTAATTTCTTTTATCGCGTTTTCAGGTGAATCACTACCATGAACAATATTTTCTTGAATACTTGTAGCATAGAGTCGACGGATTGTTCCTTCTTCAGCTTTTGCTGGATCAGTAGCACCAATGAGTTTTCTAAAATCTTCAACGGCATTATACTTTTCAAGGACCATAGGTACAACAAACCCGGATGTCATATAATCAATTAAATCATTGAAAAAAGGCCTTTCTTTGTGAACTTCGTAGAATCCCATAGCACTTTCACGGGACAATTTAACCATTTTCATTCCTATAATTTTAAAGCCTGCTTCTTCAATTCTTTCTATTACTTTACCAATTAAATTTCTTTGAACGCAATCAGGTTTTAATATAGCTAACGTCCTTTCCAATTTTTAACCTCACTTTTTTGTTTTCGACTTGCCTTTTACTCTGGGTTTGGTTTTAGACTTTACTTTTTTCTTAACCTTCGAAGTTTGACTTTTCTCTTTTTTCTTTTTATGAAGTTTCTCTAAAACTTTTTTTACAGTAATTCCAATTTCTGCAGGACTTTCAACTACAACTATTCCGGCCTTCTTCATGGCTTCCATTTTTTCTTGAGCAGTACCTTTACCTCCTGAAATAATTGCTCCAGCATGTCCCATTCTTCTGCCTGGAGGTGCAGTCCTTCCTGCAATAAATCCAATTACAGGTTTTTTAACATTTTTTTTCACAAACTCTGCTGCCTCTTCTTCTGCCGTTCCACCAATCTCACCAATCATCACAATAGCTTCAGTGTCTTTATCTTCATTGAACAGTTTAATTATATCAGTAAATCTTGAACCAATCACCGCATCCCCACCAATTCCAACACAAGTTGATTGACCAATTCCCAGATCCGTTAACTGTTTCACTGCTTCATAAGTCAAAGTTCCACTTCTTGAGACAATTCCAACTTTCCCCTTCTTGTGAATAAAACCTGGCATTATTCCAACTTTACATTCGCCAGGAGTAATTACACCAGGACAATTTGGACCGATTAAGCGAACATTCATATCTTTAATTACATCATAAACTTTTATTAAATCCTTTGCAGGAATACCTTCAGTGATACAGACAATAGTTTTAATTCCTGCAAATGCTGCTTCTAGTATTGCATCAGGTGCAAAAGCTGGCGGTACAAATATGACAGAAGTATCAGCTTGATGTTTTTTTACAACTTCTTCCATAGTATTATAAATTGGTATTCCTTCAAAGCTCATTCCACCTTTTCCAGGCACAACTCCAGCAACAACCTTGGTTCCGTATTCAATCATTTGTTTAGTATGGAAGCTCCCTTCGCTTCCTGTAATTCCTTGAACAACAACTCTGGAATTTTTATTTACCAAAATGCTCATATTCATTCCCTGATTATTTTGTTTGACATGTAATTTTTTTCTAAAAAGTAACTTACTTGCAAAAGTAAATCCTCCCGAAAGTGATTAGCCATTATCTGTAATCCAATGGGTAACCCATTTGAATCAAATCCAATTGGAACATTCATTGCAGGAATTCCAGCTAAGTTAGCTGATGTAGTGAAAATATCGCTAAGATACATTGAAAGTGGATTATCTAATTTTTCTCCTATCTTGAAAGCAGTAGTTGGAGTTGTTGGAGAGAGTATAATATCAACACTGTTAAATGCTTCGAGAAAATCATTTTGAATTAATCTTCTAACCCTTTGTGCTTTTAGATAATAAGCATCATAATATCCTGCCGAGAGTACGAAAGTGCCGAGCATAATTCTTCGTTTTACTTCTTTTCCAAAATATTCATCCCGCGTTTTTGTATAGATATCATGAATTGTTTTTGCTGTATTACTTCTACTGGTATATTTAACGCCATCATATCTAGATAAATTTGAAGAAGCTTCTGCCGTTGTGAGTATGTAGTAATCAGCAATTGAATATTTAATGTAGGGTAATGAGATTTCAACGACCTCAAAACCATTTTGCCTCAGAAATTCAACACAATCATAAATGGAATCAATAATTTCTTTCTCCACACCTTCATTAAAAAATTCAACGGGCAAACCAAATTTTATTTTATGATTTTCAAATTCTAAAAGTTTTGAATACTCCGGAACAGGTCGGGGTGAGGAAGTACTATCTTTTTCATCATAGCCCGAAATTACTTCCATAACTTTTGCAATTGCCATCGTATCATTAGCAATTGGTCCGATACAATCAAAAGATGATGCAAAAGCAACTAAACCAAATCTTGAAACTCTACCATAAGTTGGTTTTAGTCCAAAATTACCACAAAAAGCTGACGGTTGTCGAATTGAACCACCAGTGTCAGTACCTAAAGCAACATCACACATTTTAAGTGCAACCGCAACAGCAGAACCACCACTTGAACCTCCAGGAACACGGGCTTCATCGTACGGATTTTTAACAATTCCAAAGGCTGAATTTTCATTGGATGAACCCATTGCGAATTCATCCATATTTGTTTTACCGATAATCAATCCATCTTCGTCAATAATTCGCTCTACTACTGTCGAATGGTAAAGTGAAATGAAGTTACTAAGTATTTTAGAAGCACAGGTTAATCGCTTGTTTTTAATTGAGATGTTATCTTTAATTGCAAAAACCAAACCTGCCAATTTCCCTGTACGTTCTCCACCTTTAATTTTTTCTTCAATATAGTATGCCCTTTCAAGTGCTTCTTCTGCATAAACATCTAAAAAGGCATTGAAGTGCTGATAAACCCCAATTTTTTGTAAGTAAGCCTGTACCTTGTTCTGCAAATCCACAATCACATCAATAAAATTTATTTTGTATTCTCAGATTTCTCGGATTTATCTTCAATTTTATTAGTTTCCTTTTTGATTTCGTCTTCCACATCACTCATGGCTTTTTTGAATTCTCGAATACCTTTACCGAGTCCTTGTGCCAATTCGGGAATTTTTTTTGCACCAAAAAGGATGAGAATTATTAAAAGTATTAGAATTATTTCACCAGTTCCAATGTTACCAAACATTTTTAAACTCCTTTTATAAATTATTTAATAATGATTGAAAGATTCTTATACCATCTGTATTTCCTAAAATTTGCTCAGAACACCTTTCGGGATGAGGCATTAATCCAAATACATTTTTGGATTTATTACAAATTCCAGCGATGTTACTAACAGAGCCATTTGGATTCGCATCAAAAGTTATATTTCCATCTTGATCACAATACTTAAGTATAATTTGATCATTATCGTAAAGAGCTTTCAAACCATCATCATCAATAAAATAATTTCCTTCACCATGAGCAATTGGCATTGTCAAAACTTCGTTAAATTGGTATTCACTTGTAAAAGGCGATTTATTATTAATTACTTTCACATAAACATCATAGCATTGAAAACGAAGCGAGGTATTCATCGTTAAAACTCCTGGCAGTAACTCAGATTCACATAATATTTGAAAACCATTACAAATTCCCATTACATAACCACCATTTTTAGCAAATTCATTTATTTCTTTCATTATAGGCGAAAATTTTGCTATTGCACCTGTTCTTAGATAATCACCAAAAGAAAAACCACCTGGTAAAATTATAACATCACAATTCTGTAAATCAGTATCTTTATGAAAAAGAAAAACTGTCTCAACTTTAAGCATATGTTTAAGGACGTAATAAGTATCGTAATCACAATTAGAACCCGGGAAAATAACCACACCAAACTTCATAATCTCTCTAATTCGAAATGATAATCTTCAAGATGTGGATTTGCAAGAAGAGAGTCACAAATCTTATCAACTATTTTCCTTGCTACTATCTCATCATTTTCATTAACAGTCAATTCAAAATATTTATCCATTCTAATATCTTCTACATTACTAATACCAATTGACTTAACACCAAGTTCTATTGCTTTCCCCTGTGGATCTAAAATAGTTCTTCGCCTTTTTACAAAGATTTTAGCTCTGTACATTTTTAGTTTGCCTTTGAAGTAGGAAAATTTGCTTTGATGAAATCAGCAGTAGATTTATAAACCGAGCGCAAAAAGCCAAAAACTATGAAAATCAATATCATAAAAATAATTGCCTTCCCGTTTGAAAAAATGGCAATTAAAACAGATAAGAGTAAAAATATATTAAGCAATAATTTCCCTTTTAAACTTTCTTGACTAAAGTTTGGTAATGCTTCATATTTTATTTTACTTATCATTAAAAGTCCAATAGAAATCACAAGTAGAACGAAGAAACTACCAAAATTATATTTGAAAATATTTAACACATCATTATAGAAAGTTAGAATGAAGGAAGAAACAGTTATAGCGCCAAGAGGTGCAGGCAAGCCATAATAATGTGGTTTTTCAAATCCTACAAGCTGAACGTTAAAGCGCGCAAGTCTAAGTCCTGCCATAACCAGATAAAATGCAGAAATTAAAATTCCTATCTCTTGAAATTCAAAAAGTTTGATTTTGTAGATCAAAAAAGCTGGAGCTATGCCAAATGAAATTACATCTGCCAGTGAATCGAGTTCTACACCAAACTCACTAGCAGATTTAGTAATCCTTGCTGCAAATCCATCAAATGCATCAAAAATTGCCGCTATTATTATAAGAGTACTAGCATACATGTAGTTTCCTTCTGCTGTGTTTATAACAGAAAGAAAACCACAAAACATGTTTAATATTGTGAATAAATTTGGGATCACAGATCTAGTTACTCTAATCTTCATACTCTACCCTCATCATTCAAATTTTGATAAAACTGTTTCACCTGCATAAACTTTTTCCCCAGATTTTACAAGTATATTCACATTTTTTGGTAGATAAACATCTACTCGGCTACCAAACTTAATCATTCCAAATCTTTCACCTGCTCTAACTTTTTGATTCTCTTCCAAATCACAAACTATTCTTCTAGCAATAAAGCCTGCAATTTGAACAAATTTTATTTTCCCATTTTCACTACTAATACCAATGCTCATTCTCTCATTTTTTTCTGAGGCTTTTTCTTCGAAAGCAATTAAATATTTTCCAGGATAATATTTCAAAAATTCAACAATACCAGTAACTGGAACTCGGTTCACATGGACGTTCAATGGCGACATAAAAATAGATATTCGATAACAATTTTCCTTTAAGAATTCCCCATCATAAATCTCCATAATTGAAATAATTTTTCCATCGGCTGGAGAAAGAATTAAATCTTTTCCTTCTGGAATTTTTCGTTCGGGATCTCTGAAAAAGACTATACCAAATATTAAAAAAACGAGCGTAATTGCCATTAATGAAAATTTAATATACGAGCTATTGATAAATAGGCTTACACTAAATAAAACTATAGATATAAGTGCAATTGCACTTAAGGTAGTATATCCATATTTAGTTATCATTGTCTTCTAATATATCATTTTTTGAAAGCTAATGAAAACTTCACGAAGCTTTGTTAGCGGGATTTTTTCGAAATCGAAATTTGGTTGATTTGAATTGTGGGGCTTTAATTTAAATTTATCAATTGTAAAAAGGGTTGTAAGAAAAATTTGTGAGTTACCTTTACCAAATTCTAACTCCAACATTTGTAAATCATAACCTCTTCTTTCAAAAAAAGATTTAATAACAATATTGACTTTAGAAGCGAGTTTTATAATTTCTCTACTTTCATCTAAACTAATTATGTTAAAGGACAAAAGATGATATTCATTTAGAGGATACTTTAAGTGATTTTTGTGATAAATCTCATATATGGGAGCTACTAATTTTATCTTTTCCTTTAAATTGAAAATTTTATTAAAAGTTTTATTTGAGTAATTATGTATGCGAATCAATATAGGTAACTTTTGATGTTTAATAAAAACTATTTCATCGGAATTTGGGGAATCTACATATGCAGTTGGAATATTATAAGTTGAAAGTAGCTTGTGAAAATGAGCAGTGCAAAGAGAATGTATTTCGCCTAAACCAGAAAATTTTTTTACTCGGCCATCAAAGTGAAATTCATCAGTAAACTTAATTTTTACTGTTTCAGGGAATGAGTGGGCAATTGTCACATAACCCACATCTTTACATTCTTCAGATAATTCTTTAGGGATCTTTTGTAAAACCATAAATACAACAATAACATAAAAAAGAAATATTCTATTGTCAATAATTTGATGCTCAAGTCTAATTAAACCTTCAGATTAAAGAAGTATTAAACTCTAAAATTTTATAAATAAAACAAACAAAACAAATTTTAACTTTTTTGTATAACAGACATAACTTTAAGATATTTGTAAAACCGATGATAAAAAATTGAAATTCTTAAAATACATTTTATACTTACTACCGACTTTAATCTTTATAGTATTTATTTCGATACGGGAAACTAAAGGTAGTTTAGGTACACTCAAAAATCCCGTCAAACTTTACTTTACTCCCTCTGTAGATGCAGAAAAGATAATTCTTAGTGCAAAACCATTAATTCGTTTTCTTGAAAAAGAAACAGGATATTATTTTGAAACAGCCGTACCTACGTCTTACATAGCGGTTGTCGAAGCTTTTGGAACGGACCGTGCAGACATTGCCATCATCAATTCTTTCAGTTATTTACTTGCAAATAAAAAGTATGGTGCAAACGCTGTTTTAAGAGTAGTAAGAACAGGGAATCAAACTTCCTATCGTGGACAAATTATCGTTCGCACAGATTCGGGTATTGAAAAGATAGAAGATTTAGATGGAAAATCGATTGCCTACGTTGATGCATCCTCTGCCTCAGGATATATCTTACCATCTCATCTACTAAAAAAACATGGAATCAAACCATCTCGTGAAACTTTTGCGATGAAACATGATAATGTTGTCACAATGGTTTATCAAAAACAGGTAGATGCGGGAGCTACGTTTTATTCACCTCCACACCATGAAACTGGTGAACCTCTTGACGCTCGAATTCGTGTCAAAAAACAATATCCTGATGTCTTAGAGAAAATTAAAATTCTCGCTCTCACTGATACTCTTCCAAATGACCCGGTAGTTTTTCGTAAAGGTTTACCTAAAATTATGATCGAACGAATTAAAAACGCATTACTCAAGTTTGTCAATTCAGAAGAAGGAAAGAAAGTACTTCCAGAAATTTATAGTATGGAAGGATTAATCCCTACAAAAGATTCTGACTATGATCTGATGAGAAAAATGGTAGAAGAAGCTGGAATAGATTTAGAAAAAATTATCAAATGAGATATGAAACAAATATTAGAAGTTAGAAATCTTCACAAAGTGTATCCAAGCGGAACGCATGCACTTAAAGGAGTTTCCTTTGATGTTTATGAAGGTGAATTTTTGGTTGTGATTGGTTTGAGCGGTTCTGGAAAAACAACTCTACTTAAATGCATAAATCGATTAGAAGAACCAACGTCTGGGACTGTTAGATTCCTCGGCGAAGACATTACTCACATTCATGGAAAACATTTAAGGGAAGTTAGAAGAAATATTGGAATGGTTTTTCAGCAATTCAATTTAATTAAAAGAATGCCGGTGATAAATAATGTTCTTGCGGGAAAACTTGGATATATGAAAACGCTTCCATCAATATTAGGAAACTTTCCTCCTGAATGCATTCAAGAAGCGATAAAAAATTTAGAGATTGTCGGTATTAAAGAATATGCATACGAAAGAGCTGATAAATTAAGCGGTGGACAACAACAACGCGTAGCAATTGCTAGAAGTTTAATGCAAAGTCCAAAATTACTTTTAGCTGATGAACCAGTTGCTAGTTTAGACCCCGCCACATCTAATTCAATTATGCAATATTTCGAAAAAGTCAACAAGGAATTGGGAGTTACAGTTATTTGTAATTTACATTTCCTCAGTTTAGTTAGAAGATACGCATCTCGTGTAATTGCATTAAAAAATGGGGAGATAGTTTTCGAAGGTTCACCAAGAGAAATTGACGAAAAATGGTTTAAAACAATTTATGGTGAAGAAGCAGAAGAAGTGGAGATAAGATAATGTTAGAACCAGAATTAGAATTCCACCCCAGAGAAAAAATTTTAAAAAAGAGAAAAAATCAGGAAAAAATAAACTTAATAAAAGCAATTCTTCTTGATATCTTTTTTGTTTTTTACACAATTCTAGTTTTACAAAGAGCAATCTACTACAAAGTTATACTCGATTTGAGAGAGCTGCCATTTTCCTGGACTGAGATAGGTTTATTTTTAGTTGTGTCAATCGGAATCGGTACAATCTGGGGTTTAAGCAGAACTTCCCTGGGCGCTAGGATTATGGGTTTAGCAGAAGAAACAAAGAGCGCTAAACTCGTCTCAGAAATATTCGCATGGGCTCTTTTCAATTTGACTTTTATTTCAGGTTGGCTTGTAACGAAAATTTCAATCATCGATTTGTTTAGCAAAGAGGGTATTGAAGGTGCCAATAGAATTTTTTCTTCTCTTTTTACTCCCGAAATGGGAATTTTTGATGATGCCCTTTTTGCAATCATTGAAACAATCTATTTAGCATTGATTGCAACTCTTTTATCCATTCCACCAACTTTAATTTTAAGTTTTGTGACAGCACGAAACTTAATGAAAGATAACATATTTACTTTTTCAATCTATTATGTTTTGCGAATTATTCTAAACTTTGTTAGATCAATTGAACCTCTGATATGGGCTATAATTTTTTCTGTCTGGGTTGGAATTGGACCATACGCAGGAATGATAGCTCTTTTAGTTCATACGATTGCTGCTAATGCAAAGCTTTATTCTGAAGCGATCGAAAGTATCGAAGAAGGTCCAGTTGATGCGATAACAGCAACTGGTGCCAACAAGTTACAAATAATATGGTACGCTGTTGTACCGCAAATTGTCTTGCCTTTTTTATCTTTCACTATTTATCGATGGGATATAAACGTAAGAATGGCAACAGTAATTGGTCTTGTGGGTGGTGGCGGAATTGGTACGATGTTGATGCAATATCAAGGTTTAGGTCAATGGCATGAGGTTGGTCTAATCGTTATTATGATTGCTATAGTTGTTTGGATAATGGATTATATTAGCGCAAAAATTAGAGAAGCTATTTATTAATTTTCAATTATAAACAAATCAATTAATCTGTTATTGAAAATTCTTTAAGAAGAATTCTAATCGTAAACTTCCATTGATTCTCGGCTGATGTTTCCTGCTTTTCAAATATATTTTCACCTTTTTCTGAATCTATTTTTTCAATCAATAAAATTCCCCTGGCTATTGAATTAAGATATCTGGCAATAAAATTTACCTCATCTTCTTTATTTTTAGACTTAACTAAAATTTTGGAGAACAATGCTTTAAGGAATTCTACTTCCGTCTCAATAAGTTTGAAATACAATGATTTAGGAACCATTACATTTGGCATTAAAAGCACATCTAATTGTAATTGAAACAAATTTGATTTCTCACTAAAACAATTTTTTACAACTTTGAAGTATTGACTTAACTTATCTTCAATACTCAAACTTTCATTGTTCAAAATCTCTGTAAGGGAGTTTGATATTTCTTTTATCTCATATTTCAATACTTCTTCATAAATCTGTTCTTTTGTCTGATAGTAATAATAGAGAGTAGGTTTTGACATTTTCAAATCAGCAGCTATTTCTTCCATCTTCGTTTTTTTTAATCCATATCGAGCAAATCGTTCTTTTGCAACTTTTAGAATTAAATCCTTTTTGATATTATTTTTCACAAAATCATCCATCAAAATTTATTAGCAAATTTAAGTAGTTTTAATCATTTAACTCATTAACGAGTTAAACTTATAAATCATAATTTTGATCATGTTATATTTTATCTACTTTCAGAGTTAATCAATTTCATTTGAATATTTTTTGATACTGAATAAATTTGCATCGGTAAAATTAAAATATGAGGTAAGTAGAATTAGTTGAACATCATTTTAATTGGCGTCATAATTTATATAATATTTCAACTCATATTAGGTATTTACATTTCGAAGTTTATAAAATCAGAGGACGATTATCTTCTAGGAGGGCGACGATTAGGTTATCTTCTCGTTATATTTTCAATTTTCGCGACCTGGTTTGGTGCTGAGTCATGCATCGGAACTGCTGGTGCGGCTTATGAATCAGGTCTATCAGGTGTAACTGCCGACCCGTTCGGTTATGGAATGGTTCTAATTATCATGGGACTCTTCTTTGCTATTCCTCTTTACAAAATGAAACTAACAACCATTGCTGACTTTTTCAGAATACGATATTCTACATCTACTGAAAAAATTATAGCAATCATAATGATCCCTACATCGATTTTGTGGGCAGCTGCGCAAATAAGAGCTTTCGGGTTAATCCTCTCTGCTACTTCCGAGATTCAATTACATTTGGCAATTCTAATCTCTGCCACAATTGTTATTATTTACACTACATTTGGTGGTCTACTTGCCGACGCATGGACTGATTTAATTCAAGGTTTGATACTGATGGTTGGTTTAATAGTAATTGCAATACTGGTTTTTTTCGATGGTATCAATATCCATGAAACAATACAAAATATTGCAAAGGAAAAATTAGTATTTACTTCAAACAATGACGAACTACTATCATACTCTACACTTAAAACAATAGAAGCATGGGCAATTCCAATTTGTGGCTCTTTAATCGCTCAAGAATTAATTCAAAGAATTTTCTCGGCTAAATCTCATACTGTTGCTTGGCGCTCTTCAATAATTGCAGGTTCACTTTACATTTTTTTAGGTCTCATTCCTCTTTCAATTGGTTTGATTGGTTTGCAATTAATTCCTGACTTAGAATATCCTGAACAAATTTTACCACTTGTAGCTCAAAAATATCTTACACCAGTTTTATATGTTATTTTTAGTGGAGCTTTAATATCGGCAATACTCTCCACAGTCGATAGCACATTGCTGGCTTCTTCCGCCTTATTTTCTCACAACGTTATTTTTAATATGGTAAATCTTAAATCGGAAAAAATGAAACTTAAAATCTCGCGCCTTAATGTTCTTATTGCAGGCATTATTGCTTACTTACTTGCGACATATGCTGAAGGTGTATATGAACTTGTAAAAGATGCTTCAGCTTTTGGAAGTGCCGGCATTTTCATTGTGTTTATCTTTGGAATGTACACAAAATTAGGTAACGGACTTACTGCAAATATTACACTTCTTGTCGGTTCAACTGTTTGGATTATAGCTCATTACTTTTTGAAATCAGACTTAAGTTACATAATCGCTCTAACCTCATCTTTCCTAACTTTCGTCATTACTACTTTAAGCGAAAAGTTTTCTTTTTCTTTACTTCCACAACTAAGAAAATACATCAACAAAAATTGAAATCATTTTCAAAAAACTTTTAAAGAATAAATTCCCTCCTGTTCCAAGCGCTAAATTGATTTTGAGATCTCAAGTAAATAGAATTAAGTAAAAATTAAGTAAGCTAAGAGCAACGTTCGAGTACTTCATCAATTTTCTAATAGAGATCAAATTAAAAGTCTAAATTCAATTATTAATAATTGCTCGTTCACTTAACTTTAATTATTGGATAGAATTTATTTTCTATTAGATAACGATAATTTTTGTATTGAATAAGTCCGCTCACAGATTCAGGTTCAAAAGCTTGTACGATCATGTTACTGTAAATCTGATTTATTGGAATAAAAATATATTTTCCATCTAAATCTTTATGTTCAATTGTTTTTGTTGATATGATTGGTCGTACGACATACTCACCTTCATGTTTAACCGAATCTATAGATAAAATTTCATAAACAATTAGTTTGCTTCTTTTTGGAATCTTTGAAGAATATTTGATTTGATGATTTTGAATGAAGTTAATTAACAATGTGTCATGAACGTTGACAAGATAACCTTTGGGTCTTTTAATAGAGAGAATCTGTCTTACTTCTGGATTGAAATTTTCGACTTCAATAATGGTATCACGTTCATTGGTAACATCCCAAACTGGTAATAAAAACTTTGTTCCATTTTTAAAGTGATCGGAGTGAATTACAACGTCATCTTTTGAGTTTATTAAATTTTTTCTTTCTTCACGAACTAACTTTTTAATTTCCTTCGCATGCTGATAAGCAAAATTTAGGAGAGATAACATTGTTTCAGCTTGAGCTTCGGCTCTTCTCTTTATATTATCGATTTGCATATCTCTTCCGTTTTTACCCTCAAGAATAAAAGATAAAGTATTAAGAATTCCAAAACTCTGCCTTCCATCATTAATATCAGTTGTGCTAAAACGAAGAAACTCTCTATCAGGTGGACCGCCAACTACATATTCACAAAATGAATATGACTTTTCATTAAGCCATTTTTGCACAAAAGGCAAAACTTTTTCTTTTGAAAATTTTCTTATTAAATGAGAAATGTTAATGTTTGAAACCAATCCAAGTTGTTCGTCTGCGTTTTTATAGAACCCAAAATTTTTCCAGCTATCAGAATATGGATAGTATTCGTGAACATCTAGAGTAACTTCAAAATAATATTTATTGAAAAGACGATGCAATCCTTGTACTTCTGGTTCTGTCAAGATTAAGTGATTCCGATTTAAATCTATATCATTTGAGTTTCGTCTCTGATTTCGTTCCGAACCATCGGGATTCATCTGAGGAATCAACGCTAAGTCTATTCGATCAAATAAATATTGATATTCCTCTGAAATTAGTTTCTTAACTAAAAGTAATGCACCTTCTTTCCCGGACTGCTCGTTACCATGTTGTTGAGCAAAGAATAGAATTTTCAACTTGTCTTTTTCTTTTCCAAAATTTCCTTTAGAAAAAAAGAGCGCAATTACTTTGCTTCCTTCTTTTGTTGTTGCAATTGATTCGGCTTTTACAATTTTTGATTGTGCAACAATGAAATTGACGTATTCTATTAACTCCTCATAAGACGTTAACTTTTGATAACCTGATTTTTCAAGGGGCGATAATACTTCTTGCTGAGCATTTGCATAACAAAAAAGAAAAATTAAAATTAATAATCTTAACATGTTCCTTTACAAGATTTTTATTTAATCAAAATCATTTTTCTAGTTTTTGAAAAGATATGCTCTTTGCCCGATGATGTGTCAAAGGCTTTTAATTGATAAAAATAAACTCCCGGTGGAAAATTAAGTCCATTAAAATTGACTTCATAAACTCCTGAGTCCTTTTCTTCTTCTATTAATGTAGCTACTTCTCTGCCCAGAATGTCATATACTTTAATGGAAATAAAAACGCCTGATTTTGTTCCTTTAGTTAACACATTAGTTTGATTTAATTTTGGAACAGTAAACCTAATTCGAGTTACTGAATTTCCCTCACGAGTCATAAAAGGATTTGGATAATTTTGATATAACTCAAAGGACATTTTTTCTGGTTCAATATATTTTTCCTTAACATCAGTTAAATAATTAAAACCGCCACTTATTATCTGATATTTAATTTCTGAATAATTTGTCAGTGATAATCGAACTTCATTCATCGCAACAACCTGTCTCGGACCTACACTTCCACTGGCTCTATACGTTGAAGAATCAACTTTTGTCGTATTGCGTGCATCAACTATGATGTAAGGAGTAATAACATTTCCTTTTATAAATATGCCATCACTCGATATAGTAATTCTATCTGTACCATTTAAGTAGATTCCAATTCTTTTTCTATTTCGCATCAGTCCCCAGAATAATGCACTCTGTCTATTCTCGTAGAAATTTGAATTTTCATAAAGCATTGGTTGAAATATAAAATCACCAAAAAGTTCAATACCACGATTGTTTGTCATTTTTCCACGATACGATGCATAATTTTCCAACTCAACATTGTCAACATAAAACTCACCTGTAATTTTCCCCGCATTTCCCAAGAGTAAAACTGGCTTTGAAAAATTTATTGCCAAAAGGAAGGAATCAGCCACTGGTGTTCCAAATTGATTTAGTAGTGATAAAACAGCCAATGAATCACCTGCAACTACAAAGCAAGTTCCATTAGAAATCTTAGCAGCTTCAATTTGACTTTGAAGTGATGATTGTGTTATCTGAACAACAGAATAATTAAAATTATTAACAGATAAAAAGTTTGTAATTATGCTTTGTGATTGAAAAGAGGGATGAGTTATTAAAACCACATGTGAAGAATTAACTGCATTTAAATAGTCAATTAAAGCAGTACCAATTTGAGCTTGAATATTGTCGTTTCCGGTTAAGAAAATATTTGTTTTAGGCAATCTCCAGGGTCTTGCTGTTAACACATCCTTTGCTGAGGGTGGAAAATATATAACTCGTTTATTTACAAGGTCATATTTATGATATCTAGTAAGTAAATCAAGTTTTAGATTCTCGATCGTATACTTCCCAGAAATGAATGTTGAAATCCTGGTTAAACTATCAATCCAAAAAAACGCAACAGAACCACTTCCAAATACTTCTGCAATTCCATTGGGAGAGATACAAACCGCAGTTCGATCATCTATTCCGATACCTAATATTTTTCTTCCCATCGTATGATAGATATTGTATATCATCGGAATTAACCTGCCGTGTCTACCTCTTTCCATTAAATGAGTATCAAAAAGAACGTCGGGAACAAGTCTTAAGAAATTTGTTTCAAAACGCATTGTTGAATTAAATGGATTTTGTAATGATTGAAGTGGATAAGCTGAACCACTTTGAGCACTGAAATCAATATCACCCAAAACCATTGCACCAGCACTCGTTCCTGCTATAACTCCTCCTTGCTCAAATACGTATTTGATAGCTTGTTCGGTCTTTGTTCCTTTCCAGAGTCTAATGTATTCATATTGGTCACCACCACGAAGATAAATTGCTTTAGCTGTAATTAGTTCATTATAGGTTGATTGCGCATTTGCAATTGCCGTTGAAGAAATCGTTTTGTTATAAGCTGTATCAGCTCCAAGCCACATAAAATAATTTGGTAACCAAGAAGTAGCATCCGAATAACTTAAAATTACAATCTTTCCACTATCGGCTTTTTGAACTATCCAGCGGTAAGGCTCATCACTCCAATCATTATAGTTCTCAGAACCACCCCCAACCGCACAGATATAACCTTGAGAATAAATAACTGAAATCGATAAAACTAAAAACAAGATTGTTTTCATAAGTTGTAAAAAATTTTGTGTTTAAGAGACGACTCGATGCAAATGGTTTTCAATTATAATTTCTATGCTCATATGACACTGAAATCTCCTTTTTCAAAACTAACAGAATCAAATAAAATTAAAATTCAAGTCCTAAAGAAAATCTATGTACATTTGGCAAAATCTTAAAACTTGAAAAAGCATAATCGAAATTCACTTTTATTCCTGAAAGAAAATCACTAATGCCTCCACCAAAAGTAAAGTTCTCATCATCATAATTATGTTTATAACCAACTCGTAGAGCTAATCTGTCGAAGAAGATAAATTCAGTTCCTAAGTGAACTCTTTCTTTGTTATCGTTTGGATGAGAAGCATCTATACCAATTCTCGATTTGAAAAACTCAGTTCTGGCTAAGTCCATTCCAATTCCTACTTGAAAATGTAAAGGTAATGGATAGTTATCAGTTTGCAATTGCGCAGGAGTTAATCTATTAAGTGGAAAATTCTTATTCTTGTCATGAATAACATTCAAATTCGGACCACTCAATTTCAAGTCAGGTCCAAAATTAGTCATCGCCATTGCTATGGTTAGGTTATTAAAATCGAGAGTGTATTGTGTGCCGATATCAAAAGCAATTCCGTTAGCTGTCTCGTTCCATATTCTTTGATGTATGTATTTTGCAGTAACTCCAAATCTGAATCTATCTGTAAGATATCTGGCATAAGTCAATCCAAGTGCCAAATCTTGTGCATCAAAGTATCTTCCAGTCCCTTCAGGTTCTAATTCTGTTGTTATTTCCATCTTTTCCATATTTAAGACAAGCAAACTCAATCCAAGGTTTCCTAGATTACCAAAATTATGAACAAACGATATAGCATTTACATTAAAAAACTTTAACCAATTAAAAGTCGTGAAATGCGCCGATGATGATTGAACCGCAGAGACTCCTGCAGGATTCCAAAAAACAGAAGATGCATCATCAGTCAAACCTACTGCTGCAGAGCCTAAAGCTGTATTTTTTGCCCCAATAGGAATTTGTAGAAACTGTGCTCCCGATGTTCCAAGATTAGGATTTTGCGAATAAAGAAACACATTTAATAAAAACAAAATGAAAATAATTCTCTTCATTTCTACCTCCATTAAATTATTTAATCACCGCAAATCGGTTCATATATTCAGATTCATCAGTTTTCACAACATATACATAAATTCCTGCAGCTATTTCTCTTCCACCTTCAGCTCTTAAATCCCAAGTTGCAGTTCCAAAATTTGAATTGTGTCTAATCGTTTTCACTAAATCTCCATCGAGGGTGAAAATATAAATTGTGCATTCATTGGGGAGGTTAATAAATTGAAGTTGTCGAAGAGGTTCTCTTCTTAACTCACCAAATTCCGGTTCATATAAGGATGACACAATGTAAGGATTTGGAACAACTTTAATTCTGCTTAAGTTGGAAGCAATAGCTTTTTTATCTATATGTGCTGATTTGATTGAAAATTTGAAAGCATCTTTTATGTTTGGTAAAACAGGTTTAACAGTTTCAAAAGAATAAATATTTCCTCTAGATGGGGGTAGTTGAGGATTAAATTCAAAGACAATATTAATGCCGTTAATACGAATTGCCCCTTTATTATTTATGGAATCTCTTCTTAGCAGAATATCACCAGCGGAATTACGAATTACTACATTTATATATCCAACTCCATTAGATATTCCATTACCTTCAACAGAAACTATGTACATTTGGCTTTGAACTAATGTAGTATCGTATACCGTTGGAATGATCCTAAAATTATCTGTGCCACCAACCCTTGACAGATTTATAATAATTTCTGGTGGTAGCATATAGAATAAAACTCCATCAGTGGTGGAATAACGTAAACCAAGACTAAATGGTCTTTTATTGACAACCGTATCATTTCCATTCTTTACTACTGTAATTGCATAATTTAAAGTCAAGTAGTCACCTGCCTTAGGTTTAAATTCAGCAGGAACATTTGGATCTGGATCGAAAATCCTGATTCTCATTCCAGGATTTACTGTATAAGTTCCTCCCGATACATAACTTTTGGGCGTTGGAGCTATATAATCTCCAGTGAACAAATCAATCAAATGAAACTGAGTTGGTGAAAGGAATTCAATACCATAACGTTTTGGTTCCGTTCGTGCTGAGTCAGTTATAATTGGAGTGACTCTCGTTAATAGTTTTCCTCTTTCAGTTCGCTGAACATATGAAAACCTCACTTCGTAAGTTCCTCCAGCAAGATCATTCTTATCAACAGGTAAAACAATTAACCTGTAGTTCGATCTTCCCGTTCCAATATATTCTACCGTATCTGATTGAACAGCAACTCTACCAGTTGCTTTTGATAAAGGAATTAAACTTATGGTATTTACCGCAGACGTGTCTTTACCCAGAGGACTTTCAAGACTTATTCCTATAAGTGTATCTCCTCTATCATAAGCAGTAACACAATACCAATACTCAATACCATTAACAACATTCGTATCTACATAAGTGTAATTCAATCCAACATCCAATCCAATTTTGTTTGGCAAATCAAAATCAGCTAATTTACTCCACGTTACACCTCTATCAAGACTACGGTAGATTCTATAACCTTCAAAGTCATATTCTCCGCTAAAATTATCTTTCGAAAGCTCAGCTCTATCATCCCAGAATAAAATAACCCTTCTATCACCTGCAATTCCTGACAGTCGTGGAGTTGCTGGTGGTTTACTAATCTCATAATCAAATTCGACAATTTTGTACGCATTATCTAAGTATCGCAATGCTTCCTCCAGATTATCGCCTGCAATAATTGCTGTTACAAAAACAAGAGTATCACCAACGTTTAATTTATATGGACCCGAACTTATAGTCGCAACTATGTCTAATCCTCCTGGAGGAATCGTTGCTGGATCATCATAATGAATGTTTGGATTTGGACCCAGGTGAAAATATTTTGGACCAAGGGTTGGATGATTATAAAGACTTGGACTACTTGACATAATTCCATATTGGATGGAATCCACATCCCTGTCATCATCATATAAATTATAATGCATATCAGTTATGCCTAATTCAATTCCATTAACCTTTGGAGTTTTCAAAAAAGCTACTCCAAAGTATCCAGTTTTACCATCGGGCCACTCCCGTGAATAACCTTTTGCATCGTAAAAGTAAAGGAAATTTTTTTCTCTAATAAATCCAATCTTATCATCAGCATATTCTGGAACTCCACCACTTACATTTCCAACATCTATATCACAATACTTTGCAAAGTAAAGACTATCCAGATTTTTATTCCCCTGATTAATCACAAGATATTTGTAAAAGATTATGTTTTGTGCAAACTTGACTCCATATGTATATCCAATCTGATGAACAACTAAACCAAGTATTTGACGGGAATTGTTGCTATCACTATAAACACAATAACTATCTTGATCTGATTTAAATATTGGATTTCCTTCGTTGTCTTTAACGGGCCAGCCATTTTTCGGATGCCAGGTTGTAGGTTTGTCACTCATTGCTATTCTTGCAATATCCGGATTATGATAACCTCCAACTGCTTCCCACTCTTCATTTGTTGTGAACCTACCCTGAACAACATTATTTGGTATACCTATAAATGTATTAATTCTATATATGTAATGCTTACCACTATTTATTGGAAATTCACCCGAAGGACCTTGAGATAATCTCCGTGGATATAACTTTCCTCTGTTTTCAAAAAATAGTCCAATGTTACTTGCATTGTGTGTTCCCCCAGCTCTATCAGCTATTCCCAAATTTCTTTCTAATGATAAAGTTCTTTCTTGTTCTTCCTTCTCCTTCAAACTGGTTTGAGCAACTAATTGACTTAATGAAAGAGAGAAAATAAATAACCAGCAAAACAGAAAAGTTAGTTTATAATTAATTTTCATAACTTCCCTCCTTAAAACTTAACTCCCAGACCAAATCGAATAATTCTCGGTGGACCAAAGTGAGAAGGATTTTTCATGTATTCTTCTGATTGGCCGCCAACAAACGTGTATTCTGGGTCTCCTGTATCCGGATATACATAGAGAATATTTCTTCTATTTGTTAGATTAAAGATTTCGGCAAAAATTCTTAGTTTAAGCCTTGAATACACTCGAACTTCTTTACTAACCATAAAATCAATTGTATACGTAGATGGGCGTCTTAATGAATTTTTAATTACAAACCCAATATCTCTTCCACTCGGTGTGTAAGGATAACCACTGCTTGCTTGAAAAATTAAACTGTAATCTGTATTTCCAAAAATACGATAGCCTAAAAGCTCAGGTCCTTCCGATTCAGGAATTGTAAAAGTAGCAGTTGCATTAAACACATGAGTTTTATCAAAATCTAAGTAATAAAGAAGAGTTGATTCCTGAGTTCCTGGATATTGTTCAGTCTCTGATGAGGCACTTCCTTTTGCAATTGAATAAGTATATGTCAGACCACCAGAGAAATATTTCCCGGGTCTAACATCAACAGTTAACTCAAGACCGCGAATGTTTGCATAATCCTCATTGACATAAAGTGTATAACCTACATATCTTCCCTCAAAATATGGGAAGTAATATCTTGTACCAATCAGTCCGGTTACGTCTTTGTAATATGCCACAACATGCGCTGCTACTCTTTCAGAAAATTGATGAGAAAGACCAACTTCATAAGCTACAGTTCGCTGAGCGTCAAGACTCGGTTGACCAAAAAGTGGTTCCCTAACATTCAAATCATATTGTTTATTCTCAAAAAGAAATTCAAAGTCAGGGTTCTGGAAAAAGTGACCGTAACTAAAATGTAATTTTGTTCTCTCTGAAATGGGGTGAGCAATACCAACTCGTGGACTTAATTGAGTACGCGGTTTTACTTTTATTATTGACTTTGGATCAAGAGGATTTTGCCTGAATTCAACGTTTGCATTTAGATAATCATAACGTAATCCAAGATTAACAACTAGATACGGAAATTCAATTTTATCCTGTAAGTATGCGGCAAATTCAAGTGGATTTGTTCTGTAATTATTGATGTAAGGGAAGTTTCTTTTGGGATCATAAATATTCCAATATCTAACCCAGTGCTTCTTAAATTGGCCACCAAATTTTAATTCATGTATTTCGGAGGCTTGCCATTGAAAATCTAACTTAAAATCAGCCGTAACTGTCCTACTATCTGTCATTTCTAATGGATCAGCTTTTGCCCAAAATTCATATCCATTTCCAGCCGTTGATAGATAAACTCGTTGGGCTGTTGAAAGATATTCAGAAGTATCTTTATCAATTCCAGAATAATACCCTTGGTTAAAATATGAAGCCCTGAAGTCATAAAACATTTTAGAAGAGAGAGTATGAGTCAAGGTAAAACCAGTTTGCCAACTATCAGTCCTAATTCTTAAATATTGTTCAGGAATGTATTTCCATGTATGTGAATAATTCTGTCGCCAACCTTTACTACCTCGATTAGAAAGAGTGATTTTTACCTTTGGAATTTGAGTCGAGGTAATCTTTGAGAATAAAGTCATAATCTTATTGTATCCAAAAGGTAAATAACTTCCACGAACGTCACGATCAAAAGATAAGAAGTATTTCAAATTATTAAAAAATAATGGACCACTTATGTTTCCATTAAATCTTGTTTCTCTGAATCTTTCATATTCCTTTATGCCAAACTCACTGGATCTAATTTCAAACTTGCTAGAAAATCTATCAGTACCTTCACGAGTTACGATATTTACTACACTGCTCATCGCGTTTCCATACTCAGCGTTAAAGGTACCAGAGAGTAAAGTCATTTCTTGAATTGCATCATTATTTATATCTGTAGCTAACCGTCCTAATAATGGATCTTTCACATACATTCCATCTACCAGATAAGCCACTTCATTTGTTCTACCTCCACGAACATGTATTGCCCCACCCGAACCAACGACTCCTGCTTGCAATGAAAGTAATTCAGTGAATCTTGAAACGGGCAATGCTTCAATCTTTTCCCTTGTTATAACTGAAATTGAACTTGTCATATCTTTTTGAATCATTGGAGTTTGAGCGATAACATAAACTTCTTCTAATACAATATCAGTTGGTTTTAGTTGAATGGAAATATCAGTAGTTTGATCTATTATAATTTTCACTCCCTCAACAACAACAGGTTCATAGCCAATCATACTTATTTTGACTGAATAACTCCCCGGTGGTATGTTCAAAATCACAAATCGACCATTTACATCTGTCGCAGCTCCCAGGTTTGTTCCGACTAAAATTATATTCGCACCTACTAATGGTTCTTTGGATTGAGCATCCACCACCTTCCCTACAAGTTTCCCTGTAGTACCAGCAAAAAGATTCGAAACAATAAAAATCCAAATGAGAATTAATTTTCTCATAGCCCACCTCAAATTAAATTAAGACCTGATTAAAATTTTCAGTTATGTATTTGAACTCTTTTAAAAACTTTTCTGCTCGATTTCTATCTTTTTTTGCACATTCAGTAGCTAAAGCGTTGATTATTACTGAAATTGCTGAAAAAGAATTTGTAAATAACATATTCTCGCTTTTAACTATGAGCGAGTATACACATTGAAATGTAATTGGTGATGAAGATTTATTCGTAATTGATATAACTCTAATTTTTCTTTCTTTAGCAAACTTGGCTGCTTCGACTGTTTCTACAGAATATGGTGGAAAACTAAATCCTATCAGCAAATCATCTTTATTTAAAAAAAGAATTTGATCAAAAAACGATGTTGAATTAGAACGAAAATAATAAGAGTCCACACCTACTTGATTTAATTGATAAGCTAAAATTTGAGAAAGTAAAAAGGAAATCCCCAAGCCCATTGTGTATACGCGTTTAGAACTCAGTATTAAATCAACCACATTATCAAAGGTTTTCGTATCAATTAAATTAAGAGTGTCATTAATATTTTTTATATCCTGATTTGCCACCATTACAAGAGTATGTTCCTTAACCTTATCAATTTTAAGGGGATGAAAAATTTCCTGATTTTTGAGGCTATCTTTATATGATTGAGTTATTTTTGACTTAAAATCACTAAAACCCTGAAATCCAAGCTTTTGAGCAAATCTAACAATAGAAGCCACACTGTACTGTGTGGCTTCCGCAATCTGATAAATATTTAAGAAAGGAATTGCATCAATATTCTCGAGAAAGTAATCGGCCAGTCGTTTCTGCGACTTAGGTATTAAATTATACTTTTCTCTAATTACGTTCTTCATTTTATTTAATCAAAATCATTTTTCTAGTTGATTTAAATTCTCCTGCAACAAGTTGATAAAAATACGTACCGCTTGATAAGTTTTTTCCATCAAACTCTAAGGTATAAATTCCTGCTTCATATTCATTATCAACAACTCTCGCAATAAACTCACCAAAAACGTTAAATACATCAATCGTTACTTTTTCTTTTTTAGGCAACGAAAATTGAATTTTAGTCATTGGATTAAATGGATTCGGATAGTTTTGTGAAAGCGAATAAGCCAATGGAACAAGATTGTCTTCTACGTTAACCAGAAGATTATATTTCTGTTGTGCTAAATTCATGTTGGCAATTAATTCACTTTCTGTGTTTGCTACAGCAATTCCAATGAAAAAGTGCGCAGAATCATTTGGAGAAATAGATACTGGTGGTTGAGATAAAAATGTGACAGTACCATCACCCGTTCCTGTGTAAGTCAAGTCGAAATTATTATAATTTAGAGCATCCCATAGTAAAGAGTCCCCTACGAAATAGGTCGAGAACCAATCTATCACCCTAAAACCAGAAGCAGTAGTATTTAATATTTTATACCCGGTTCTAACTCCCGTGTCTCTAAATGACTGAGCAATCATATTGGTTGGATCAAATTTTATCGTTTCATTTCCATATGTACCATCAGGTTGGGGAATTATTTCTATACCAATTCTGGTATTTTTTACAGTAGTTTCACGATTTATAACTGTGAATTTAACAACAATAAAACCCTCATTATGCCAACCAAAAGCATTTATTCTAACTTCAAATTTTGGAGGTAGATTATTATAAGAATTGTCAATTACACTAAATATTTCAAAGTCACTTTTAGTTGGATTGGTAACAGTAAAAGGTGCAACTACCATATTTGCATCATTTCTATAATCAAATACTTCTGTTCGTCCGACTCCTGCCAGTATAGATGATCTATCAATCTGTCTTGTTGCACCTATCGCAGGAGCATGAATTCTAACCCTTCCAAATTGATTTATCTCAACTCCAATCTTTCCAGTTTGAAAACTTGCAGTCTGAGCAAAAAGCCCGCTTATAAAAGAAACAAGGAGAAACGAAATCGAAAGGAATAATAATTTTTTCATAGCACCTCCATAAATTTTTTTAATTATTGATAGTTAATTAAAAACGGTGGAATTAACAGCAAAAAACCTAAAATGAATAAAATAATCATCAATGGTAAAACCCACTTAGCCCATCTTTCCCAAGGAACCTTTGCCATTGTTAGTGCCCCCATTGTAACTGCTGAAGTTGGAATTATAATGTTTGTATACTCACCAAGTTGAAATGCCAACACAGCTGTTTGCCGTGAAATTCCTGTCAGATCTGCCAATGGGGCCATTATTGGCATCGTTAAAGCCGCTTGTCCACTTCCACTGTGAACAAAGAAATTTATAATTGCCTGAACTATAAACATTTTCTGAGCAGAAAACACTGGATTAGATGATTCAATAAATGGTGTTAGCCCATATAAAATAGTATCAATTATGTTTGCATCTCTCGAAATGACCAAAGTTGCCCTCGCTAAAGCTACAATAATAGCTGTTCCAACCAAATCTTTCGCACCATTGATGAACGATTTTACAATATCGTCTGTCCTTAATCCGCCAATAACTCCAGCCAGTAATCCCATAATTACAAATAAAGCCGAAATTTCTTCAATAAACCATTTTAATTTTATCACTCCATAAACGAGAAATATTAATGATACCAAAAAAAGAATTAATACAAGCTTTCTTCGCCAATTAAAGTCTGGTATGTTTATAGAGGATGAGTCTTGAATATGATTCGCTCTTCGTACCAAATCAAGATCATATACAGGACTTAATTCGGGTCTTTTATAAATTTTCTTTGCATAAAAAGTTATAAAAATAATCCCAATTGTAGTTGATAAAAACCAGCAAAAAACTCTATACTCTAAACCGGAAAATAAGGGTAATTCAGCAATTCCTTGTGCAATTCCAACGTTAAATGGATTAAGAAAAGCACTGGCAAAACCAATGTGAGCACCAATTAATGGTATAGCAACTCCAGTAATAGAATCGTAACCAAGTGCTAAAGCGATCGGCACTAAAATTAAAACAAAGGGAATTATTTCTTCATTCATTCCAAATGTTGCCCCACCAAACGAAAACATTAATACAAGTACTGGTATAAATAATGATTTCATTAATTTCGATTTGTTGTGTAATTCTAGAAGTCTTTTAATGAATGCATCTATTGCACCTGTGCTAGCAAGTACATTAAAAGCACCACCAACGAACAGAATAAAACCAATTATCAAAGCTGCCTCTTTAAATCCTTTCAAAGGAGCAATAAAAAGATCGAACAGGTCTTGTGGATTACTATCTACATACCTAAATGAATTCTGAACAACAACTTCACGCCCGTCTACTAACGTGCGCTCGTATTTACCACCTGGAATAATCCACGTCATTAAGGCTATTATTACAAGAAGAGAAAAAATTAAAAGATAAGTATTCGGAACTTTTATAGTGAATTTAATTAAACTCATTTTAACACTCTTCTACCTTTTAAATCGAACTTGTTACCTTTAACTAAAACGTGAGTAGTGATATTTACTCCCGAAAGCTTATTACTTGGACTAATCTTAACTCTACTTTTTTTTGCATCAAATACGATAACCTGACTTTCCCCAATAACTTCAAAGGTTCTATCGGGATTAACTATAATTGCTGTCGATTCGTCAATTCCTATACCTAACTTATCCTTATTTTCTAATACTAAACTTATCAATCGATTGAGTCTCTTTCTTTTAATATAATGTTGATCGATTATTACGTCCTCTAGAAAACCAAACCCTTCTGAAGTTTCTATGTTACCTCTTTCAATCGAATTAAACGAGTTAAGAGAATCTTTATTTATTAGTTCATTTCCTGTAATCATAATTTTACTCATCACAGCTGCACCTGCACTCGTTCCCGATATTACTCCACCCTCATTGTAAATTTTCTTAATCATTCTTAACAATTCCGTACTCAATAAATCTCTTGTATGAAGGTTCTGATCACCTCCCGAAAAGAAAACAACTTTACAATTTTCAAATTGTCCTATATATTCTTTATCATTTGCTTTTTCTCTACCTCCAAAAAAAATTTTTACATCTTTATAACCAAGCCTCTCAAATTCTTCCTTTAACCTTTCTCCAGTTCTTTCAGGTTCACTACTTGCATTTGGAATAATCAAAACCGATTGGTTTACTCCACTTAATCTTAAAATGGCACCCATAATTTCTTCTGTTCGGTCACCTCCACCTATAATTACTAAGTAACCTCTGTCCTGAGCGTGTACAAAATTTAAGGAAATAAAAATAGCTAAAAATAACTCTCTTATTTTCATTTACTCTTCAACGATTAAATGATAAGCAATAATCGATGCTTGCATTAGATGTTCAATTAATATGTATTCATCATTACTGTGTGGATTTTTCGCCCCTATTCCAATATTTACACATTCAATCCCTCGAGCATTGAAAGAATTAGCATCACTGCCACCAAAAGATATTGATTCTTTCGGCAAAAGGTTGGACTTCTCAATTGCTTCTTTTATTGATCTATAGACCTCACTTTCTGAAGAAATTTTATAGGGCTTAAAGTCCCAGGATGAATTCATTATAAATTCACAACCTGATGCGGAAGTTTCATCCTTGAATATCGACGTTAACTCATTGAAATATTTTTGTATTTTTTCCAATTCGAAAGACCTAATCTCCCCTTCTATTTCTACGTAAGCTGGAATTACATTGACAGCTTCACCCCCTTTTATTTTACCGATATTCAAAGTAGTACTATCATCCAATCGACCTTGTTTAATTTTTGATATTGCATTAGCCGCAGCTTGTATAGCATTAATTCCCTTTTCCGGTTCAATACCTGAGTGAGCTGGTTTCCCTTTTACTATAAAATTGAAAAAAAGCGCACCTGGAGAAGCAACGATAAAATAACCAGGCTCTAAGTGTGAATCGAAAACAAAACCTTTACGAATGTTTTGATTGTTAAGCTTCAGGTTCTTTGAACCACTTAAAGAAGTTTCCTCACAAATGGTAAATACAATTGTATGAGGCTTAATTTTTTTTCCTTCATTTAATGCATGTTGCAAAGCATAAAGTATCGCTGTAATCCCTGCTCGATTATCTGCCCCTAAAATAGTTTTTCCGTCGGTTTTAATTTTTCCATCTTCTATAACTGGATTAATACCCTTAGTAGTTCTGGCAGTATCCATATGAGAAACCAAAACAAAATCTCCACCACCATAAACTGGACATATTAGATTACCCTGATTTCCTCCATCAATTAAGTGTGCGTCATCTTCTTCAAAGTATTCAAAGCCTAACTTCGTTAGAAAATCTTTGATATAACTTGCAACGTTTTTCTCATTTCCTGATAGCCCCTCAATTTTAACCAAATCCAAAAATAACTGGATCAAAAGATTTTTGTTAAAATTGTAACTATTATTACACATACAAAATAAATCGAAACTTTAGTTACAGATTATAAAAATTTTTTTTCTTTGTCAATATACAAGCTGTTTTTTATGACTAAAGGGAAATTTACCGTCTGATTAAAATAAAAAAAGGCTACAATCAATAATTTTTTCTTGTAAACAGTGAATTGGTTGCTTTGATAATTTTGAATAGATATCGAGTTATGAGGAAATTCTAAAATAAATTCTTTTTAGTTTAGCTGAGTTCTTGAGTAGTTTCATCCATTGGAAAGCGAGATCGTGATGATTTTTTAACCTAAAAACTTATAAAGTTGAAAAATAGAAAAAATTTAAGTTCCCAAAATATGACCAACAAAACCTTGTATATCTTGGCTGGCTTGTATATCTTTGATCAGCAAGTTAAAATTTAACTATATCGATAACTAAATTAAGGAGGACTCTTGAGATTCATTGATCGTATTATTTTGATATTTGTGCTTTTGTCATTGCTAGGATTTTCTTACTTAACCAACGATGAAGCTACATCGAGTAAAATTCTAAATAAGCTTGAGCTTAAAAATCAAACTTATTTGAACGAGGATAAAATTGTTCAATCTATTCCTGTGGTAATATATAAGCCTCTTGGAGAAATGGTAGCCAGCTGGTATGGTCCTGGTTTTCATGGACGAATTACCGCAAATGGTGAAATTTATAATCAATTTGACCTTACCGCAGCCCATAAATCCTTAAAATTCGGTACTCTTTTGAGATTAACCAACTTGCAAAATAATAAATCAATAATTGTTAGAATTAATGACCGTGGTCCTTACATCGAAGGTCGAGAGCTAGATTTATCTTATGCTTCTGCTCGAGCTCTAGGAATTGTAAAACCAGGAGTTAAAAAGCTAAAAGTCGAATTAGTCCAAATCACCGATTCTATAGAAATCTACGAAAATAAAATTCCTTTTTAATCCTAAAATATCCAAGTTTATAATAAAAACCGCTCGACTTAGAGCGGTTTTCTACTTTACCAAATCCTGAAACCTTAGCTATGGTTCAATTTTAGTACCTAAAACTTCCAAAAATTTTGCCAACCATTCTGGATGAGCTGGCCAGGCTGGAGCTGTAACAAGATTACCATCAACAAAAGCTTTAGTAACAGGAATGTCTTGATATTCTCCCCCAGCTGCATTTACTTCTGGTCCCACTGCAGGATAAGCAGAAACTTTTTTTCCTTTCACTCCACCTGCTGCCGCAAGAAGTTGAGCTCCGTGACAAATTGCAGCAATCGGTTTATTGAAGTCGACAAAATGCCTGGTAATCTCGATAACTCTCGGGTTCAGTCTAATGTACTCGGGCGCTCTTCCTCCCGGAATAACTAATGCATCGTAATCTTCTGGCTTAACGCTTTCAAATGAATAATTCAGAGTAAAGTTATGTCCTGGCTTTTCTGAATAGGTCTGGTCGCCTTCAAAATCATGAACAGCTGTTCGAACTTTATCTCCAGCTCTTTTATCCGGGCAAACAGCATGAACTGTATGGCCTACCATTTGTAAAGCTTGAAATGGTACCATGACTTCGTAGTCTTCTACGAAATCACCAACTAACATTAAAATTTTTTTTACGCCCATTTTTTCTCCTTTATTTTACAAGTTTAAACTACCACTACAAAACTTCTTTTTCAATTAATTTTTCCCCTCAAAAACAATTTCGTCATTTAAGTATAATTGGTACAGAATGATTAAATTTATTTATGAATTTAGGTATAATTGATAGATGGAAAAGTTCAAACTTGTAACTTCATTGAAACCGACAGGTGATCAACCAGAGGCAATTAAACAACTCGTGGATGGAATTAAACGTGGTGAAAAATTTCAAACTCTTTTAGGAGTAACAGGAAGCGGTAAAACATTTACCATTTCAAATGTCATTGTTCAAGTTAATAAACCAACTTTGGTTCTTTCTCACAATAAGACTTTAGCTGCCCAGCTTTACGGAGAATTTAAATCATTTTTCCCCGATAACGCTGTCGAATTCTTTATTAGCTATTACGATTACTACCAACCGGAAGCTTACGTTGTCGCTACAGATACCTATATCGAAAAAGACTTTTCCATTAATGACAATATTGACCGTCTTAGATTAAAAGCAACAACAGCTCTTATTGAAGGAAGAAGGGATGTGATAATTGTCGCCTCAGTAAGTGCAATTTATGGAATAGGTGCTCCTCATGAGTACGCAAATCAGGTAATTATTCTAAAACGAGGCATGAAAATTCAAAAAAAAGCTCTATTAAATAAACTTGTAGATATCTTTTACGTAAGAAACGATGTTGAATTTACTCGAGGTACTTTTAGAATTAGAGGTGAGACGATTGATTTAATACCAGCTTTCCTCGATGACCAAGCAGTTAGAATAGAATTCTGGGGCGATGAAATAGATTCATTAAAAATTATTGACCCCTTTTCAGGCCAGGTTCTTGAAAAAATTGATACTTATGTAATTTATCCTGCAAAATACTTTGTTACTCCTAAAGAAAATATCAAAAGAGCTATCAAATCCATTGAAAAAGAATTAGAGCTACGACTTCAAGAACTAAGAAGCCAGGAAAAATTTCTTGAAGCACAAAGACTTGAACAAAGAACCAAATTCGACTTAGAGATGATGAAAGAATTAGGATATTGTTCAGGCATAGAAAACTACTCAAGACATTTGGATGGACGACCACCGGGCTCAAGACCTTATACTCTATTTGACTATTTCCCTAAAGACTTTTTATTAATCGTGGACGAGTCTCATGTAACTATTCCTCAGATTAGAGGAATGTACAATGGTGATCGGTCACGTAAAGAAATTCTTGTTGAACATGGTTTTAGATTACCCTCTGCTCTAGATAATCGCCCTATGAAATTTGAAGAGTTTGAAGAAAAAATCAATCAGGTCATTTTTGTAAGTGCAACACCTGGTGATTATGAATTAGAAAAATGTAAAGGTGTCGTAGTAGAGCAATTAATTAGACCTACAGGTTTACTTGATCCTCCAATTGAAGTCAGGCCTGTTAAAAACCAGATTGATGATTTATTAAAAGAAGTAAGAATTAGAGCTGCTAAAAAAGAAAGAGTTCTTGTTACTACTCTGACCAAAAAAATGGCAGAAGATCTTACAGATTATTTTGATAAACTTGGAGTAAAGGTACGTTATATTCATTCTGATATCGATTCACTGGAAAGAGTGGAAATTTTAAGAGATCTTAGACTTGGAGATTTCGATGTTCTAGTTGGCGTCAATTTGCTACGCGAAGGACTTGATTTACCAGAAGTTTCTCTTGTTGCTATAATAGATGCAGACAAGGAGGGATTTTTAAGAAGTGAAAAATCACTGTTACAAGTAGCTGGCAGAACTGCAAGGAACGTAAATGGTTTAGTAATTATGTATGCTGATCGAATTACTGATTCGATGAGAAAAGTTATTGAAGAAACTGAAAGACGAAGAAAAAAACAAATTGAGTATAATAAAAAACATAATATTACACCAAAAACAATTTACAAAACAACCGAAGAAATTTTATCAACAACAACTGTTGCAGATGTTAGAAGAGTAAGAGAAGATTATGGAAAAAGAAAACAGTATATGGCTAATGTTTTCAATCCTCTTGTCAAACATCTAACCGATGAACAGAAGCTAGAGTTAATCGAGCAATTGACCCATCAAATGCACGAAGCTGCAAAAGACTTAGAATTTGAAAAAGCTGCCGAAATTCGAGATACTATTCAAAAAATTAAAGAAAGTATAAACAATTAAAATAAGATAAAGATCTTGAGAAAAATATATTCTGAATTAACTCATCAAGAATTAACCCTTCACGAAAAATGTACTCGCGTTATAAGCTTTAGTCCTGCAATCACAGAGACAATTTTCGAATTAGGTTTAGATGATATACTATTGGGAGTAAGTGCCTATTGTGTACATCCTGAGAAAGCTAAAGAAAAAATCAGAATAGGAAGCTACAATAACTTTAATGAAAAATTGATTGATAGTATTAATCCAGAATTATGTTTCACAACAACAGGTTATCAACATTCACTAATAAATAAATTAAAAAATAAATTTCCAGTTTATCCTATTCGTTTGCCCATAACCGTAAGTGACGTAATATCATTTTGTACAGAAGTTGGAATTGTTCTAGGTTATTATGAAAAGGCAAGGTTACTGGAAAGAATTTTAATCAAAGAAATAAACGATGTAATTGATATCGATGAAAAAGAATCAACAGATAGAATTAAAGTTTATATAGAAATTGATCTTGGAGGACCAATAACTTTTGGCGCATATAGTTATATAACTGATGCAATTAGATTAGTTGGTGGGCGAAATATTTTCGAAAATGAACCATTTGAATGGTTAGTTCCTAACTATGACAGAGTCAAAAATGAAAATCCTGGCATAATTATATATGAACCCAGAATGTACTTTAAAAGAAAATCATTCGAAGAAGTGTTTTCATTATTTAAAGACAAGCTTAATGACGTAAATGCAATCAAAAATAAAAATTTTTTCATCACACCAGGACCTTATGATTTTCTTGCCCATCATGGTCCAGGATTTATCAAAAATGCCCTACCCTGGTTGAAACAAATCATTAAAAAAGCTAAATCAACATAATTCTTTAATTAAGGGAAGTCCACAATAAAACTACTAAAACCATCATAGCTAGGCGAAATGTGATATACAATCTTCACATTTTTTCTACCACTCGAGATTAAAAAATCGACAGAATGACTATAAATTAAAGATTCAACAAAAGGCATGAATAACAAATTTAAGCCAGTTCCATCGGGTAAAATTTTGTAGGTGCCACCAGTTGTTGTAGATAATTCACGAGGATTTTGGAAAGTCAAATTAGGTGTGGACCATAGATTAGTATATCTGGATGTATCTGATGCAAAAACAACGTTAATTACACCTTTACCTCTTAAATTATTTCTTACCCATGTATTTGACCATTCAACTCTCGAATTAGGTTTTACTGGCACATCAGTAAAAACAATAAACACTCGTTGCGCATCTATTCTCCAGTTAAATAAACTATCGGCATAACGGATAGCAGCTACTGGATTTTCATTCATTGCCGATGCACCAAAATTCGGAAACAAAACCTGAGTTGAAGAATCAACAAACCTTTTTGCTTGAACCCAACTCCTGAAATTGGCAACATCATCTGTTAAAAATTTTGCGCCACGAATATCACCAACATAACCAATCCCGCCAAATCTCGCATCGATTCCAGCTCTATAGATATAATTAGCAAAAACATTAATAGTAGTTACAATTGAGTCAACAATTGCATCATTCATACTTCCAGATACATCAACGCAAAAAACTATATCAGCTTTAAGACGATTTGTTGAACTTACTTTTTTGACAAGAATACCCTTATTCAACCCATCAATTTCAACCCAGATATTTTGACTTGACATCCCTGTACCGTACAGTTCAATACCGAAATTGTTTATAATCACTCCACTTAAATTAATTCTCCTTCGGTCGAGTCCAACTGTAAATATAGTGCCAACAGGTGTTAAATTGTTCTTTGAAACTTCGGGTACTCTTCCAACCGGATCAGAAGGAATACTATTACTACTATCATCTATTTTTTCATGGGTTCTACAACTCATTAAAAATAGAACTATTATCATAAGAAAATAATAAAAATACTTAAACATGCTGAATCTCACTTTTATTTATTCAAAAATAAAAAAATTAAAAATGGTTTTAATGTTAAGATAACGTGCAGGATTAACTATGCAACTTATTTAATTATTACGCATCTTATAAAAAAAGAAAGGATTAATATGATTGAACATTTAACAAAGGAGACTTTTCTTCAGAAAATTTTTGACTACGAAAACAAAGAAGAATGGGATTATCAGGGTGAATTACCTGCAATTATCGATTTTTATGCTGATTGGTGTCAACCTTGTAAAATTATTGCTCCAATATTAGAAGAACTAGCTCAAGAATATAAAGGCCGTATAATAATTTATAAAGTTGACACAGAAGAAGAACAGGAACTAGCTGCGGTCTTTGGTATCAGAAGCATTCCATCATTGCTCTTTATACCCTTAAATGATAAACCACAAATGGCTGTAGGAGCATTACCTAAAGATTCTTTTGTAGAAATTATAGATGATATTTTGCTCAAAAATACTAGTCCTAACTAAACCCCTAATTTTTTATCGACAAATACCCAATTAAAATAAAAAGCCTGAGAGAAACTCAGGCTTTTTATTTATTGAAAAGTGATAAGTTGAATTAAGAACATAATATAAAAAATTGGAGATCGCATCAGGTTAGGGGCATCGTTATTGAGGGGGGATTATAGTGAGGTGACCGGTTAGGGCTACTCTGCGATCTCCAAATTTCAAAAACTGAAAGAACAAATTACTTGTTACCCTTATTGCTTATTTGCGATAACTTTCTATACAAATATAATATGCATCTAAATCAAAACAAAATTTATATTATACATCTGTTTGTAAATATTACCTGAAATCAGTCTTCAATTATTGCTAAAATGTCAGACCTCTGGACTATTTTTAATGTCTTACCATTTAATTCCACTTCCTCTCCGCCATACTTTGCAAAATAAATTTTATCACCTTCTTTAACTTTTTCTTTTAAATCTTCGTCTGTACCTACAGCAACAACTTTTCCAATTCTTGGCTTTTCTTTTGCTGTGTCAGGAATATATAAACCTGATGCCGTTTTAGTCTCTTGTTCTTCAATAACTTCGACTAGAACTCTATCATCTAAAGGTTTTATCGTCATTTTTATCTCCTATTTTATGTTTAACATCTGGTTAATTTTATTCACGTCGAATCCAACTATGGGACGATTGTTAATTAAAATTACTGGTACTCCCATCTGCCCGGTTCTTCTGTACATATCCAAAGCAGCTTTTTGATCTCTAGAAACATCCACCTCAGTAAATCGAACATTTTTTTCACGAAAATATCTTTTAGCTGCATTACACCAACTACAAGTGGGAGTGGTGAATATAATTACCTTCGGTTGATTTTGCTGCATCTTTTCCTCATAATTTTCAATAAAATAAGATGATTAGAAAACAATTAGGTTTCAAATTTCAAATTGCTTGTAAATTTCAACTTAATTAATTTACTCCCGGGAGATAAAATATTCTACATTAGTGAGAGGAAGGAGAGGTAAGTAATGAAAGTGCTATTGCTGGAAAATAATCCCGATGATCAAAAACTAATAAGGAAAGAAATTGAAAAATATTATAAGGATTACGAGTTAATCATAGTAGAAAATCGAAAAGATTTTATTAAAACATTGTCCTCAAACAAACCAGATATAGTTCTTTCCAATTATTCCCTTCCCGATATAGATGCAAAAACAGCATTGAAAATAACCCATCAATATTATCCACTTTTGCCATTCATCGTAATAACAGGAACAACTAGTGAAGAACTTGCTATAGAATACATTAAAGCGGGTGCTTATGATTATTTATTAAAAAAAAATATAAAAAGAATTGGACCTGCAATAAATTTAGCTTTTGAAAGGTATAATTTAATTCTGGAAAACTTGAGCGCTTATGAAGAACTAAAGAAAAGTGAAGAAAGATTTAGACTTTTAGCAGAAAATGCCCAGGATGTAATATACAGATACGAATTTGTACCAACTAGAGGCTTTTCATACGTTAGTCCATCTGCAATTAAAATAACAGGCTACACACCAGAAGAATATTACAATGACCCTGATTTAGTATTTAAATTAACTCATCCAAATGATAGACATTTACAGGAAAAAATCTTTGATTGTGAATTTAAGTTCGATAAACCAATAACTTTAAGATGGATTAAAAAAGATGGAACTACAATATGGACTGAACAAAAAATTACACCAATTTATGATGGCAACGGAAAATTAGTAGCAATTGAAGGAATTGCGCGCGATGTTACAGAAAGAGTTAACTACCAAGAGACTTTACGAGAAAATGAGTTTAGATTTAGAACAATCTCAAGTATGATTTCTGATTACTTATTTATACTTGATGTGAATGAAAAATTTGAACTTACACCACTTTGGTTCTCTGATTCATTTTATGAAATTACTGGTTATTCAAAAGACGAGATTAAATCACCTTCTTTCATATTTGAAAAACTAATTCCACCAGAAGAACACGAAAAAGTTATCCAGTTTACTAAAGAAGCATTTTCAGGTAAGCCAGTAAAGCATGAACTAAAAGCCCTTACGAAGTCGGGAGATACTAAATGGGTTAGGGTTATAGCATATATCTATAAGACTCCCGATAAAGAAAATCATAGAATATTTGGTGTTTGTGAGGATATAACTAATAAAAAATCACACGAAGCTCAACTTGAAAATACTAAAAGATTTATGCAAGCTTTGATTGACTCCTTACCTGCTGAAATAGCTGTTCTAGATTATACTGGCAAAATTATCATGATTAATAAAGCATGGGAAGAGTTCGCTAAAGAGAGTAAAATTGATTTAAATAAAGTTGGGTTAGAAGTTAATTATTTACTTGTATGTGAAAATGCAGAGAAATCTGGGTGTGAAGAAGCAAAAATTGTTTATCAAGCATTGAAAAATATAATTTCAGGTAAATTAAATTATTTTGAAATCGTTTACCCCTGCCACTCGAACAAAGAAAAAAGATGGTTTAAACTTTTTTGCGTACCTTTCAAGATTGAAAATGATTTCTATATTGTTTGTTTACACACAAACATTACTGATCTAGTAAAATTACAAAAAGAAATTACAGAACGGAAAGAACATTTCGAAAATTTAGCGGAGTCAACCAATACTGGAATTATTGTATATCAGGGTGAAGATTTAATCTATGCAAATTCTGCTGCATGTAGAATTTCCGGTTATACAAGGGAAGAACTTTTGAGCAAAAAATTCTGGGAAATAGTTCACCCGGATCATCGTGAATTAGTAAGAGAAAGAGGTTTAAGAAGACAAACGGGGGAACAAGTACCGCGTAATTACGAATTTAAGATCATCACCAAAGAGGGAAAGGAAAAATGGATTGACTTTACTGGTAGTTTAATCAGCTGGTTTGGTAAGCCAGCTGGCTTAGGAACTGCCTATGATATCACTCCTTTGAAAAATGCCCTTGAAAAAATTTCTAAGACTGAAGAAAGATTTAGAACTCTCTTTGAAAATGCTCCAGTCGGAATAATGGTTGAAGATGAAAATGGAAATATACTTACTATTAACAAGGAATATGAAAAAATAACTGGTTTCAAAAGGGAAGAATTAATCGGTCAAAATGTAAAAATTTTAGCAACTGAAGAAAATCTTGATAAAATAAAAGAAAATATAAATAGAATACTTTCTGGTGAGGTCTTAGACCATATCGTTGATTCTATTAGAAAGGATGGGAAGAAAATCTATTTGCATTTAATAGAAACAAGCTTTGATTTACCTGAGGGGCATAAAGGTGTATTAAGCATTTGTAAGGACATAACCGAAAAACTACAATTTGAAAATGTCTTGAAGGAAAGTGAAAAGAAATTTAGAACGATCTTTGAGACAGCTAATGAAGGGATTTGCATAGTCGATCAAAACGGTTTAATAACTGATGTAAATTCAAAATTTTGCCAAATTGTTGGTTATGAACCAGGTGAAATACTTTATAGAAGTTTTGAACAAATTTTTATCGCAGAGGAAGATTTAGACTCAATTAAATTCTACGAGAAACGACGTAAAGCAGGTTACGCAACTTCATTTGAAAGAAAACTCATCAAGAAAAACGGAGACATTATCTGGACAGATATTTCAGCTACCGGCATTTTTGACGAAAATGGGGAATATATAGGTTCATTTGCTTTTTTAACAGATATTACCGAAAAGAAAAAACTAGAAGAGGAACTTAAAAAATCAGAGGAACAATTCAGATTAATCTGGGAAAAGAGTAAAGATGCAATGCGACTAACTGATGAAAATGGAAAAATAATTCTTGTAAACCCAGCTTTTTGTCAACTGGTAAACATGACACGTGATCAACTAGAAGGTAAATTACTAAGTGAAATATACACTGATGATAGAAAAGAATATGTTATAATGAAACATATACAAAGATTTCAAGAGGATAAGATCAAAGAATTTTTTGAAACTGAAGTTACTCTACATGATGGTAGACGAGTGTGGTTTGAAGTTAATAACTCATTTTTGAATTTTAGAGGCAAAAAGCTATTGCTTGGAATTTTTAGAGATATAACTGAGAGAAAAAAATTAATAAGAGAATTAATACGTGCAAAAGAAGAAGCAGAAGAAGCAAATAGACTTAAAAGTGGTTTTATTTCTATGATGTCCCATGAAATACGTACTCCATTAAATGTAATTTTAGGATTCACAAGTGTTTTAAGAGAGATTTTTGACCATGGAGAGTCAGAAGTCAGTGAATTTTTTAATGCTATTCAAAACTCGGGAAGAAGGTTACTTAATACAATTCTTCAAATACTTGATATATCAAGAATTGAAGCAGGCGAGTTCGAATTACATTTAAGAAAATTCAATCTTAACGATAAAATAAAAGATGCGATAAATCAATTAAAAGTACTAGCAAATGAAAAATCAATCGAATTCGAACTGCAATTAAATGATAATTTACCAGAAATTAAGGCTGATGAATATTGTTTAGATGGTATCTTGATAAACCTAATTAATAATGCAATTAAATTCAGTCATGAAAATTCTAAAATAGAAATTAAAACTGAACTTTCAGATCCATATATAAAATTTACCGTAACTGATTATGGTATTGGTATGAGTGAAGAATATCAAAAATTCCTATTTCAACCATTCAGCCAGGAAAAGGTTGGTTATAACCGCCCATTCGAAGGAACTGGTTTGGGGCTTGCTCTAACAAAAAAATTCGTTGAAATGTTGAAAGGTAAAATTACATGTTCAAGTAAACAAGGAGTTGGTACGACTTTTACAGTGTGTTTTCCAATTTATTAAATAGCTAAGGGTAATCCATATAAATAATTTAATAAAATCTTTTTTCCTTGCTGTCACTTGATCAAAATCATTTTTCTTGTCTTCACCGTTCCATTAAATTCAAGTTTAAGTAAATAAATTCCACTTGGTAAATTTCCACTATCGAATTCTACTTGATGTATACCTTTTTTTAATTCTTTTGATATAATTGTTTTAACCTCTTCGCCTAAAATGTTGAATACCCTCAATTCTGCAAAGCCATTTATCGGTAAATTAAATACAATTTTTGTTTTTTCATTAAAAGGATTTGGATAGTTTCCATAGAGTTTGAATTCATCTAAAATTGAATTAATCTCTTTAATTGAAGTGAGATTGATGTTATAAATGAAAAATTCTGTCCCTTCAATATTGCCATTATTATTTCCTTGTGGACACTGACCCATCAAGTGCCCACCATCTTGTGTTTGGTAATGCCCAATAGCAATGTAAAGTCGAGATGGAACTCTGTTGAATTGAGTTTCTACATTAAATGCACCTTCTAGAAAAACTCCTGCAGCACGATTTGTAATACCTCTCGCATCAAACCATCCAGCCCAATTGTTTGTACTTTCATTACCAAGATAAAGTGACCATTGAATTACATTACCCGACTTTGCCCATGGAGCACTAACTAGATTTTTAATAGAATCTGTAACAAAAATAAAGACATCTCTACCACGAGATTGTGCAGATTGAGTTGCTAAATACAATTCAGAACCATTCCAACCAACAAATAAATCAATACCTTGATTTGATGCCACTTTCACAGCACTAGAATCAACATTTCCATCCATTATAAAATTGTGACCTGTTCCAAAATTAAAAACAATATGATAATCCTGTCCATTGTTATTATCCCAGGTACCATCATTAAAATTAATAACGAAAGAAATTTTGTTAACTATTTGTTCAGGCTTATTGAAAGGACCTATTTTGATTGTAAGATATCCAGCCGAATCAGGTCCATACATTGGAGATTGTAATGCCGGACCGGTCCCTTGAAATAAAACGCTACCAGCTGTCCAATAAACTTGATGTGGAGTTTGCCAGTTATTTACTCCCCAATGTAATTTGCCACCCTGATTAGAATTTGCCACTTTTATTATAATTGTGTCATTTTTTGTAGGATTGATTGGAAGCCAACTCACTCGACCTGTTGAACCCGAAGTCGAGCTTCCAACCCATACATGTTTTATCTCACTTTTAGATATATTATCAAAACTATCGATAGCTTCTACATAGTAATCAATTAACTTGTCATTTATTCCATCGACGTAAGCAAAATATTCCTTAGCTTTAAAAATTGGTTGTGGGTTTGTATATGATGGTTGTGTTATTCCCATCATTTCAATTTCATACCAAGGAGAAACTTCACTTCCACCAGCGTATGTTTCGTTCTGAATGGAATTAAGTGGATTAAATCCATCGTTGTCAATTCTATATTTTAACTTAACTGATTTAAGACCACTTTTATCATAGACATATGTCCAAACTTTGAAATTGGAAGGCTGTGGAATTCCAAATTCAGTACCACCAGGATTGTAAGGTTCTCTTTGAGGTGAAAAAATTGTAGGTGGAGTAATATCATTACCAATGATTTGCTGAGCATATTGTATAGCTAAATTGCATGCCCTTGTTGGATGTGAGTCCCATATTCCATTAAGAGAATAATCCCAATACCAGTAATCACTGGATTGTGCAACAAGTAAATAAGTAAGAGCGTTTTTGCTTCTATAATCATCTGGAGAAATTGAAAGAGCAGTTTCAACAAAATTCTTTGTGGCGGTTATAACTGCCCAACTATTTCTATCAGGACTATAACCATGCTCATCAGGATCACCCAGCCATTTCTTAAACTCCGGGTCACCATTATCAGCTCCACTCCAACTTCCATCTTCAACATGAATTACATCATTGGAATCTGGTGGAAACATTTGTAGATAATCTTCTATTGTTGTACAAACAAATCGGTGGGAGTTAGCTAGCAACCAGTTTACAAAATTTTGAAAATTATTATGGTAATATGCTTCGCTACCGCCACCATAATTATCACCATCATGATGAAGTACAATCAAAATTGGTTTCTGCGGATTAGTATTATACGATTCAAGTTGACTCATTACAGCATCATAATTTAGTGCACCAAAACCTCCCCTGCCATCTTCATTCCCCATATATCTATCGGCAGGAACTGCTATTATTCTTTTCTTTTCACCTATTGAAGGGTTTACATATTCAACCCAATGGGGCTGTCTTCCCCATCGTGCTGAGTTTCGGGTGGGCGCCCACAAACCCGTAAGCTGTAACCAATCATTTGGATTAGGATTAATTGCATCTGCTTTGTTAGGTTCTATTATATTTCCTGCTGTGCTGTAAGGATAACCAATACATGCTCGGTCAAAATGAATATTATCAACTAAAACCCATTTGAATCCCTCATCAACAAGTGCTGGAATCATCCTAATACTAAAAGCATTTTCAGGTGGAAATATTCCTTTTGAATAGTTTCCCGTAAAATTTTGAGAGAAAATATTTTTGTGTCTCGAAATTTGACGCCGAATATCATTGTAGTCAATTAATGCCATTAATGGATGAAAATACCCAAACCCTACAAGGTCAATTCTCGGATTACCTAACACTGTTGTTTGATTTTTTATGTAATTCCAATGTGACTTCCAATTTAGAAAATTTATATTACCGGCACTTTCGAGAACATTTAAATTTTCAATCAAAGAACCGGATAAACTAACCTGAGCACCAAAATTTGGGAAATTAGCATTAATTCCCTTTTGCACTGCATTTTTTGGCCAGGAGGTATAAGGACCAACTCTCTGATTGTGAATATTAACTACTGAAAATGGATATCTATTGTTTTGATCGGTTTGAATAATGTTTTCATAAGGCCAGTAAATTGGTTGATGCATATGCCATAAAAAGGCAATATATATCTTTGGATTTGATTCGCTTTGAGAACGATTTTGTGTATATGCAAAAATTTGGAAAATGAAATTCAATAAAAATATAATTAGTGATAATTTTTTCATGTCTTGCAAAAATTAAATTTTAAATTACAGCTGATTCTAGTAGTATAAGTTTTTCATTATTAACGTCAAGTTCAGCTTTTATACCAATTGGTAATGTAAATTTATTTTTAATATGACCAAATGAAAGTCCATATATAATCGGTATATCAATTGCAGAAAATCTATCCATTAAAACTTCATAAAGATTTAATGACTCACTAAAAGCTGGATTTTGTGATTTGACTTCACAATTTGAAAACACACCCATAGCTATACCTTTGCATCTCCCAAGTTTATTTGTATTCAGGAAGTGCGTTAAAATCCTATCAATTCTGTATGGTTCTTCTTCTACTTCTTCAATAAAAAGAATTTTATCACTTAGATCGAAATCAAATTCTGTGCAAAAGAGAGTTTGAAGTAAGGAAAGATTTCCTCCAATGAGTTTTCCCTGAGCCTTACCAAATTTTATTTTAAGTATTCCGTTAATCGAGGAATTATCATCTGTCGAATTTTCCTGCTCGCTAATGAGTTCAAGATTTTGTTTATCCTCAAATAAAACTTCTATAAAATATTTTTTGGTGAACTCATTAAATGTGGAAATTCCAACAGGTCCGTGAAAAGTAACTAGTCCGGTTTTTACATGAATCGCCACAAGTAAGGTAGTAATATCAGAGTAACCAATAAATACTTTAGGATTACGTCTAATCAAATTATAATCAACCATCCTTAAAATTCTGGAAGTACCATAACCTCCACGTGCACATATTATTCCATCAATATCTTTCCTCGAAAACATTTCATGTATATCTTCAACCCTCAGATTATCTTTACCTGCAAGATATCCAAGTTTTTCAAATAAGTTTTTCGATGGAATTGACACCAGGTCTAAGGACTTTAGATTTGATTCAATCTTTTGAAAATCTTCTTCAGTTATAAAACTCGCTGGAGCGATAACTCCAACTTTGCTTCCTTTGCTTAATCTTTTTGGCTTTGTAACTTTTTTTCTTGAGGACTGAAATGGTGAATTAGATAAAGTATCACCGTTATTTCTTCTCAAACCCAAGTTAAGACCTAAAGCGGATAAAACTCCAATTCGAACAAAATTACGACGTCTCATTTTGATGACTTAAGTACATCGAGAATTTCTTTTTCAAATGCTTCGTAACTTCGCATTCCTACAATAAATTTTTTCCTGTTTCCTTTTTTATCGAAGATTATTGTTGTAGGAATTGCACCTTGCCATTGCGGATTAACGAAGTTAATTAGTTCATCAACACTTGAAAAGTTATTGATATAATTCTTAAAGTTTACTTTATTCTTTGTCAAGAAAGGAATAACTTCAGTTTCCAGGTCGTTCATTTCATCAACACTAAGTCCTATAAACTCAACACTATTTTTGTACTTATTTGCAAGCTTTACAATATCTGGGAATTCCATCTGACAAGGTACACACCAACTTGCCCAAATGTTAAGAAAAAGAATCTTACCTTTTCTATTTTTTACAATACTTTCCATTTTGGATTTATTAATTTTATCAACGGTTATGCTGCTTAAAGATTGTGAGATTATGTTGCTACCGAATATAAAAAAAATAAGCACAATAAAAATAATTTTATTTTTCATTTTTAACCCTCTTGATTGTACAACCGAACGCTTTTGTTTCTTTTTTAGTGACCTGTTTGTTCGCAAGTATTTCCTCGAGTGCATTTCTTAAATCTTGTTCTTTAGCATTTTTAATTTTTCTAGAGTCATCTATCCTTCCATGATATAATAATTCAAAATTTGAATTGAGAACAAATACCTCTGGTGTAAAAGATGCCTCAAACATGTCAGCAACCTTATTTCCCCGGTCTTTCAATATCAGAAAATTAAGATTATTTTTCTTAGCGTGTTTTTTTATCTCTTCTTCGTTTTCTTCTTTGTTTGAATTAATTCCAATTACGGTTATTCCTTTGTCCTTATAATCCTGATAAATCTTTTCCATTCTTGAATTATAATCATTGGATACGGGACATCGAGTTGAAACGAATATTATTACTATTGCCGTTGAATTCTTAAAATCATTAAGTGAATATTTTTTACCATTCACATCAGGTAATGTAAAATCTTCGTATCTTTTGGTATCCTGCGAAAATAAAAAAACATTTAGAACCATAATAAACAAAAAGATATTTTTCATAGTCCTTTTTCCTTTTTGTTTACAAAGATAA
>Ga0209721_1000172_pt1 | contig 64647 bp, 47 predicted proteins | sample TshhotsprinmetaG_FD_184139 | JGI IMG/M metagenome (GOLD analysis project Ga0209721, IMG submission 184139) | Hot spring microbial communities from South Africa to study Microbial Dark Matter (Phase II) - Tshipise hot spring metaG (SPAdes)... | ecosystem: Environmental > Aquatic > Thermal springs...
GCGACAACAACAACACTATTGGCGCGGTATTTGCCGGAACTGTGGTCAGACCAGGCTGCCCGACAGGTTGCGCAGTAACGACCTTGCCATCAAGATAGGAGACCGGTATTTGCGGTTGTTGACGCGCAAAATATGCCGCGTATGGGTTTGTTCCCTGCCTGACGAAATGACCTGAATACCAGTAGGAATGAAAATCAGTCGATCCCGACGGACCACCGTATGCCTTAATGGTCACTTCGATGAGAGTGTGCAGAGACCACAAAACAAAAAAGAGCAATAACCCGATCGCAAATATGTTTGATCGCTTTGAAATCATACTCATTGATGTTCCCTCCTCAAATCGTTGCTATTTACAACCAGGTTGACTTTATACAATGTTACACTAAGATAAACAGCGCTTGCATGCCCCGTCTCCGATCGGCGTCTCTGAGCGCAATAAAACGCCATCACTTGCATTGCCAGAGCATTCGGTTATCACATCTCCCACAACGCTCCATAATTCTCTCCAGAAAGTGCCACGCCAGCGTCAACCCAGCGACCTTTGCGCGATACTAAAGGGCTTCGCTGCCAATCAGCGCGAAACGCTTGTGGGCATTACGTTTAAACCGGTCATCCAGGCCGACAACCATAGCAAGACTACCCGGTTTTGGCGTGGCTCAAGTTGACACGAGCGCGCAATCTACGCAAGTGAAGCGCCGGCCTAAGGACTATACAGCTCTGCAACAAATCGCGCCACAGTGAACGTTGCGTTGGTTATCCGTATTGACATGCAGAGCGATAGACTTGCAGACTCGGAATGCGATATAGCAGGATAAACGTGACCGTCAGGCATGCCATCAAAATAAGAGTAACCAGCGTTTGCCCTGCTTGCTCCCAAACACGAAACCCTTGATCCGGCAAGAGCGTCGCAAGCATTTGCTGTGGTCGGCTCAGCCATAGCATCGAAAAGGCCAGAAACAGCGTCAATCCCCGTCGCCACTCCCGCGATAATTGCCAGACGTTCGCGCGCACACCGTAGATCACGAACGCCACAAACACAATCCAGATCACCACATCATATTCGCGATGATAGACAACCAGCAGCGTCCATAACATCAAAATCGTCACGATATGAAAGTCTGCCAGTGACCTGACATTATCCGGCAGGCTGAAATAATAGCGTTTCAACCAGTATGCCAGCGGCGCTCCCACGATAAACGTGGACAAGAGAGTGATGGAGAAGAATACCGGTGTTGAAATAGCATCTGGCATCAATCTGTAGATTGAGTACACCAAATGTATCCCTTTATCGCCCAAATGACCTCCGATCATCAGAATATATTCATGCCACACCTGCATAGGGGAGACATTTGTCAAAATCGACAATCCGAGCAGGCCGATCGCTTGCGCGGCCAGCGCCAATGCGATTACGTTCGATTTACGCTTGAAAAGCAGAAAGAGCAACACGGGCATAGAAAGGGAATACTTCGACAAGGCGATGCCCAGCGCAATCCCCGATAAAACCCAGTTTTTGTTCATCGTCATGAGCGTCAATAACATGAGCGCAAACACAACCAGCGTTGTTTGTCCGGTTATTACAGCCATCCTCGTTGCCAGTAATGACCAAAAACTAAACACAATAATCAAAGATTCGCTGCGAATACCTGCATTGGGAAACCATAATCGCAGAACCATCCACGGTATCATCAATGCGAGCAGCAGATTGACTATCAGCCACACACTTTTGGCCAGCGGCCAGGAAAAGAACGAGAAGAGCGACAGGAGCAGCACGATTGGCGCGGTGTTGGCCGGCACAATTGCCAGGCCCGGCTGCGCGACAGGTTGCGCCGTAACTGCCTTGCCATCGAGGTAATATACTGGTATCTGCGGTTGTTGTTCCGAAAGGAATGCTTCATATGGATCTGTTCCCTGCCTGACGAAATGACCTGAATACCAGTAAGAATGGAAGTCGATTGAACCGCTTGCGCTGAGCGAATCGCGAATCATATAAACAAAACCAAGAAATGACCACAACGCCATGCCAATAATTGCGGCGATCGCCAGCGCATTTGAATGTTTTAGCAGAGCTTTCATGTGACTTCCCAAACGTGTTTATCGATTGCCACTATGCCCATCATAGCAGGCGGCAAGCACGGCAACGTTATACATTTGAACAGGCGCACTCACCAAATTCCTCCCGATTGAATACCATCAGGACACATACGGCGCAAACAGCATCTGCATGAGGCGCTCATGATCGGGATAGTCGCGCTCGACCCGCCGATAGAGGGTCATCAGCCGCGCCGCCTGATCACGCCGTTGCCAGATCGCCTGCGCAAACCGATCATCGGCAATAACGCCACGATCGCGCAGAAAGGCGTAAAAGTGCCTCATCGAGCCACACATCTCGCGAATATACCGTTCTGACACATTGTTGTGATGGGGATAATAGTAGAACAGAAATTCGTCGAGCGTGGCATAGCTGCCTTGATCGAGGGACTGGTAGTAGAAGGTGGCCAAAAATTGGGCATACGGCTTCAAGAGACGCGACTGGAAGAGAGCCGTTGAGCGTCGCTTACCCATCTCTTGCAGATAGTCGCAATACAGGTTCATCAGATTATCGCTCTGCCCGGAAGCCGCGAAGATGATTTCCTCCTCATCATCTTCGTCATCGTCTTCATCATCCCAATCGCTATCCCAGTCTGCAAAGAGATCGTCATCATCCGCGTCGTATGACAGGCTGTCATCATCAAACAGCATGTCGGTATCGGCAACGCTCCGCTGATCGATCAATGTATCACCCGGCGTTGACGCAGCCCGCAGATCGAGCTTTGGAAAGAGTTCAGGCGCCTTGACCAGCAGATAATTCAACTGACTGCTTAAGATGACTTCAACCTCTTCCCTGGTTGCCCTGGCCAATTGCTCATTCACTTCTGCTGGCAGAACCTCTTGCAGCCGCTGTAAGGCACACATTTTTTCATCAGATACCGAGAAGAAAACATCGATAAAATCATCGGCATCTGCCCAGAGTTCAACCTCCGCAGTATCGGCTTGCCATGATTTGCGCGCCAGCTCGCCATCCCATAACCCGGCATGTTTATCCTGATCGCGCGATTGCTGCATCGCTTGCTGCAACGCGATAATTTCGTCAAGCACTGCCTGTTCCACCGGCAATTGAACCGGCGATGACACCAGTGACTGATGAAAGATCACATCATCGGGTGACGCTCTCTGGATCAATGTTCGCCCAAGCTCGAAAGAGGTGTTAGCTGCTTCCAGCAATGCATCTTCGATCAGCGTCAGACGCGAATCGGACAGCACCAAATATTGCCATGGGCGACCAGGATAGCCGGTTCGCCAGGGCGCGTTTGCAAAAACAGGCAAAATAATGTCTTCGCAGGCCCGCAGGCCTTCGTTCACCTTCTCAACAATGGCATTGACCAGCTCGCGATCTTGAGCCGCCACGGCGCCAGACCGAAAATCCGCCGCCGATTCATAGGAAAAGTGCAATTCGGGCTGCGTTCGGTAGCGAACTTCCACCAGAATACTATCGCCGGCGGCAAAGTTATGGCGCTGGAACCACTGTTCGATGACCACCACCGGCTGAGCCGCAAAACCGGTCGTATGCGGACGAGGCTCCTCGATCGACAGGACATTCCCCTGTTCATCGTAGATGACCGGCCAGGATTGCCGGCGGAATACGGCAAAGGGCTGCAGATGAGCAATTGGCAAGCGACCCGCGACGACATCTTGCGGTCGCGGCCAACAGCGAAAGCGCAAACCGTCGAGCGCCAGACGCAAGGGAAGATATTGCTTCCGGTTGAGCTTCACCCATCCCAATCTAACCCCTTCCCAGCGCAAACTGGCGCGCACTGAATTGAGCGCATACTGCACTGACCAGCGCGATTTGATCAAATCACAGATTTCAGCAATGCTTACTGGATGATCCAGTTCAGCAGCTAAGGCTTGCAACACTTTCGGGATGGTCAGCTCGGACTTTGACATTGCACTCTCTCCTGCTGGCAGAGCTGAATAGGCGGTACTACCAGGGTTCAACCGATCACAGCAGACGCTCCCTGCGGCCCCCATCCGGCAAAAAGTTCAGGATGAATCAATTCAGCCAGAAGTTCCAGACTATCAACGATCCGCGGTCCTGGTCGGCTAAAATACGCATTGCCATCAACAGCAAAAACCCTCCCGGTTCGGACTGCCGGCAGGGCATACCATCCGGCCCGTTGCGGCAAAATCGATTGAGCTTCAGCAACTGCGCGCTCAAGGCTAAAACCGCACGGCATAGCAATGATAACTTCTGGAGCACAAGCAATGACTTCAGGCCAGGTCACTCGCTGAGAACGTTCACCGGCCACGCCGAGCAATGGTTGACCGCCAGCAATAGCGATCAATTCTGGCATCCAGTGACCCGGCCCAAACACCGGATCGATCCACTCGAGACAGGCAACACGGGGACGATAGTTGACCTGGAGCGCCTGCGCTCGCACCCGCTCGACGCGCATTGTCAGATCATTAACTAACGCTTCCGCTCGCTCAGCCACACCTAGCGCCCGCCCAATCGCCTTGATCGAGCCAAAGATACCATCCAGGCTAGTCGGCTCGAACGACAACACCTGCGCCGACCCGCCAGCCACTACCATTTCGACCTGCTTCAACGGCACAGCGCAGACATCGCAAAGGGCTTGCGTTAAGATAACATCGGGCTGTAGCGAGGCGAGCAATTCGTGATCGAGCTGATAGATCGAAAGATCGTTGCGCGCTCGCTCACGGATAGCGGCATCTATTTCAGCCGACGAAACCTCTTCATGGTGATCGAGCATACTGCGCGTCACTACCGGCAACCCCCTCACTGTCGGCGGATAATCACACTCGTGAGTGACGGCGACCAGATGGTCGCCGAGACCTAATGCGCAGACAATTTCGGTTGTTCCCGGTAGCAGAGAGACGATGCGCATGGTCATCCTGCCCAACGTGGTCTGTCGTTATTTACAAGCGTAGCATTCGATGGGGCAGGTGTCAAGAATCCTACTCAATTGTAATAACCTTCAGAAAATTGGTTGGCCCGTAGCGATAAACCGGATGTCCACCGCTCAGCACGATCAGATCGCCGCGTCGCACCATACCCAATTCGCGCATATGACGCACAATCTGAAACTCCAGTTCATCGAGCCGATCACGCGCTTCGATCACGATTGGCTGCACTCCCCAATACAGGCTTGTGCGCCGCGCAGTCTCTTCGTTGGGGCAAAAAGCGAGGATCGGCACATCGGGGCGATAATGCGACACCAGGCGCGCGCTCGAACCGCTTTGCGTCAGCACCGCGATAAAGCGAACCGGCAGGGTGTTGGCAATCGTGCATGCCGCTGCCGCGATAGCGCGCGGCGTTGATTGTACCGGCGCAATTGACCAGCGCGGCGTAGCCGGGTGTTGACCGCCACCACTCAACGATGCTTCTACTGCATCGGCAATCAGCGCCATCATTTGCACAGCTTCAATTGGATAGGCGCCGGCAGCCGTCTCACCACTCAGCATCACCGCATCGGTGCCATCGATAATAGCATTGGCAACATCGCTGGCCTCGGCGCGGGTAGGACGTGGATTGTGGATCATCGACTCGAGCATTTGCGTTGCCGTAATCACCGGCAACAATGCCTGATTGGCGGCAGCGATAATCTGCTTCTGCACAATCGGCACCCGTTCCGGCGGCATTTCAACGCCAAGATCGCCGCGCGCCACCATAATCCCATCAGCTTCGGCCAAAATCTCCGGCAACACATCGAGCGCCTCGGGGCGTTCGATCTTGGCAATCACCGGCGTCTGCTTGCCGGCGCGACGGATAAATTCCTTCACCTCGCGCACATCACTGGCCCGTCGCACAAATGAGAGAGCAACGTAATCGACGCCGTGTTCGAGACCAAACGCCAGATCGGCCAGATCCTTTTCGGTGGCTGCCGGCGCGCTCACCCGCACGCCAGGCAGGTTGATACCCTGATGTTCACGCAACCGACCACCATGAACCACTTCGGTCTCAACCTCGGTATCGTTATGACCGGTAACAACCAGCTCGATCAAGCCATCTGACAACAGGATGCGATCGCGTGGACGCACATCGAGCGGCAAGGCGCGATACGTGGTACTGACCCGGTTAGCGTCGCCAATAATCGGCTCAGTAGTGATCACAAACCGCTGGCCGGCAACCAATTCGACGGGTTGACCATTCGCCAGCGGCCCGGTGCGAATCTTTGGACCTTGCAAATCTTGCAAAATCGCCACGTGACGGCCAGCCTCCGCCGCAGCGCGTCGCACCATGGCAATTCGCGCAGCATGATCGGCGTGGGTGCCATGCGAAAAATTGAGCCGGGCAACATTCATGCCGGCCCGAATCAAGCCGGCGATCCGTTCCGGTGTGCTGGTCGCCGGCCCAAGGGTAGCAACAATTTTGGTGCGCCGCATATACTCTTCTCTTGCCTTGATCGACTTCAGACGAAGCGATCGAACTGCTGCATGCTCTCAAACAAATGGCACATCGTCACTCGGACACCGAGACCGTTAAAGATGACAATCCTGTCTGAGCGGCGTGCCACCACGAGTATATGCCACTCCCCCGATTTGTGCAAGGTTGTTGACGCAATTATTGCTCATGGATCGATTGTGACTAATGGCGCAATCTGCGCAAACAACTTCTCACCGATCCCGCTCACTTCACGTAGCTCTTCAACACGCTGGTACGGCCCCTGACTTTCGCGACGGGCAATGATGCGCGCCGCCAGCGTAGCCCCAACGCCCGGTAACTCCTCCAGTTCGGCAGCGTTCGCCCGGTTGAGATTGATCAGGCCCGCAGTATTGACGGCTGCGGAGTCGTTTGCAACCGGCGCTACCGGCTCAACGTCGCCCACATACGGCACCCGCAGATGCTCGCCATCGCGCACCGGCGCGGCCAGGTTAAGATGACTGATGTCAGCTTGCGCAGCCAGACCACCCGCCGCCTGGATCGCATCGACGACCCGCGCCTCCGGTGACAGACGGTAGACATCGGGCGCTCCCACTGCTCCTGACACATAGACCACCAGCGGTTTCACGGTTGGAGTGGGTAAGACAGCGACCAATAAAGGATCGGAAACCGGGGCTTGCTCGACCACTGACGGCCAGAGATACAGTCGCGCCTCAGGCCCGAACGCAATCAGACAACCGCCAAGCAAGGCACAGATCACTGCTGCAATCCGTTGGGGTCGCCGATACCAGGGTTGTTCTTCAGAGGGCACCGCTTGCCTCCATTGCTTGCAAAAACATTATCGCGGTGACATATCAGGGTTTCACTCATTCACAGGTAGCGTTACCGGTCTTGCCGAAATAGCGCAGAAAACAACTCGTTTTTTCGTCTCATATAGTAAACCGCAGCAACTGCGCAAACGTTGCGCTTATTTTCCAATGCAACGCTAACACTGCGCTATCGCGCCGCAGATACGGTTCTGCTACAGTGTAATCAGCATCAGACAAGGAGGTAGACGTATGTCCTTTAATACGAATCGCTTTACGCAAAAATCTTATGAAGCTATTGCAGCGGCGCAGGCAGCAGCCGAACGGCTGGGCAATGCCGAAGTGCAGCCGGAACATCTGCTCTATGCCCTGCTTGATCAGAGTGATGGCGTCGTGCCGCAGGTTTTGGCCAAACTGAACCTGCCGATTGGCGCTCTCAAGCAGCAGATCAATAACGAAATTACCCGCTTTCCGCGCATGAGCGGCGGTGGCGCGCAGGTGCAACTTGGCGCGCGCTTGCGGACGGTACTGGTCAAGGCACACGATGAACTCGCCCAGTTTGGCGACGAGTATGTCAGCACCGAGCACTTACTGCTGGCCATCCTCGACCACGCCGGCGGTGGCGCCGAGCGCGTGCTGAAACAGGCCGGCCTGACGCGCGATAAACTGCTGCTGGCCCTTCGGGAAGTGCGTGGCGCGCAGCGCGTAACCAGCCCCAACCCGGAAGGGACATATGCGGCACTCGAACAGTATGGCCGTGACCTGACTGAACTGGCGGCGCGCAACAAGCTCGATCCGGTGATCGGTCGTGATGAAGAGATCCGGCGCGTCATTCAGATCTTGTCGCGTCGCACGAAGAACAACCCGGTATTAATCGGTGAACCGGGTGTTGGCAAGACGGCTATCGTCGAGGGTCTGGCGCAGCGCATTGTGCGCGGCGATGTGCCAGAATCGCTCAAGAACAAGCGCGTGATCGCGCTTGACCTGGGAGCGCTGATCGCCGGAGCAAAATACCGCGGCGAATTTGAAGAGCGGCTCAAAGCGGTACTCAAAGAAATTCAGGAGCGCGATGATGTCATCCTGTTTGTGGATGAGCTACACACCGTTGTCGGCGCCGGCGCAGCCGAAGGCGCAATGGACGCTGGCAATATGCTCAAGCCGATGCTGGCCCGCGGCGAATTGCACATGGTCGGCGCAACTACGCTCGACGAGTATCGCAAACACATTGAAAAGGATGCCGCCCTTGAGCGGCGCTTCCAGCCGGTGATGGTCGATCCGCCATCGGTGGAAGATACCATCTCGATCCTGCGTGGCCTGAAAGAGCGCTACGAAACGCACCATGGCGTGCGCATTACCGATGGCGCAATCATCGCTGCGGCGATGCTCTCAGACCGCTACATCTCTGACCGCTTCCTGCCCGACAAAGCGATTGACCTGATCGACGAAGCGGCGGCGCGGTTGCGGATGGAGATTACTTCCGACCCGCAAGAGCTTGACGACCTGAAGCGGCGGATGATGCAGCTCGAGATCGAGCGCGAGGCATTGCGCAAAGAAAAAGATCAGGCCAGCAAAGAGCGGCTTGAGAAACTTGAACAAGAACTGGCCAATTTGCGCGAGCAACGGACGGCATTGGAAGCGCAGATCCAGCGCGAGCGCCAGGAGCTGGAGCGCATCCAGCAATTGAAGGAGCGGATCGAGCAGACGCGCGCTGCGATTGAACAGGCCCAGCGCCAGTACGATTACAACAAGGCGGCGGAATTGCAGTACGGCACGCTGGTCGGCCTGGAACGCGAACTGCAAGAAGCGGAAGCGAAGATCAGCAGTCAGAGCCGTTTGCTGCGTCAAGAGGTCACCGAAACCGACATCGCCGAGATTATCTCGAAGTGGACCGGCATCCCGGTGACGAAGCTGCTCGAAGGCGAGCTTGAGAAGCTAGTGCATATGGAAGAGCGTCTACACCAGCGGGTCGTCGGGCAAGACGAAGCGGTCACCGCAGTGTCGAACGCAGTGCGGCGCGCCCGGGCCGGATTGCAAGACCCCAACCGACCGCTCGGTAGCTTCCTCTTCCTGGGACCGACCGGCGTGGGCAAGACCGAGCTGGCTCGCGCGCTGGCCGAATTCCTCTTCGACGACGAGCAGGCGATGGTGCGGATCGACATGTCAGAGTACATGGAGAAGCACTCGGTGGCCCGCCTGATCGGCGCTCCGCCCGGCTATGTCGGCTACGATGAGGGTGGTCAACTGACCGAGGCCGTGCGACGCAAACCGTACAGCGTTGTCCTGTTTGACGAAGTTGAGAAAGCGCACCCCGACGTATTCAACGTCTTGCTGCAAGTGCTCGACGACGGTCGGCTAACAGACGGGCAGGGCCGGGTGGTCAACTTCAAGAATACGGTCATCATCATGACCAGTAACATCGCCAGTGCGACCATTCAAGAACTGGCCCGCGCCGGCGCGTCACAAAGCGAGATCCGCGCTGCGGTGATGGAAGAGCTGCGCAGTGTGCTGCGGCCAGAATTCTTGAACCGGATTGACGAAGTCATCGTCTTTGCGCCGCTCAGCCGCGAGCATATCGACCGTATCGTTGAGATCCAGCTCAATCGGTTGCGCAAACTGCTGGCCGATCGCAAACTGAACCTGACGCTCACCGACGCAGCGCGAGCGCAATTGGCCGCCGAAGGGTACGATCCGGTCTACGGCGCGCGGCCACTCAAGCGGGTCATCCAGCAGCGGATTCAAAACCCGCTAGCGCTCCAGTTGTTGCAGGGCGCCTTCCCGGAGGGCAGCACCATCGTGGTTGATGTTGACAACGGCAACTTCGTCTTCCGACGCGGCTAATCGGCCCACTGCCATAAGAACGCCACCGGCGCGAGGGGCATCTCCTTCGCGCCGGCGCGCGCGACCACCGGCAGCGAGCGGCACAGGCGAGCGTCACCAAATTAAAGGCGAGCGATACCAGCCATCCTCAGCCGGTTACCGCCGTTGCCGCAATGTGGCAATAATCTGCTGAACCAGATCGATTGGCAACAGTTCATCAGTCTGAACCTTCACATCGGCCAGCGCAGCGTAGAGTGATTCGCGAGCGGCGCGCAACGATGCCAATCGCGCCGCTGCATCGCCGCGCAGCAACGGGCGCTGTTCAGCATCGGCGGCAAGGCGAGTCAAGATGGTAGTATCGGTAGCGTCAAGCCAGATAATCGTAGCCCGTTCGCGCAGCATCTGGCGATTTTCCGGCTGCAAGACAATTCCGCCGCCGGTAGCAATCACCTGAGTTTCCTGCAACGCTTCGGCAAGCACCGCCGTCTCACGAGCGCGGAACTCTGCCTCGCCGTAAGTTTGAAACAGATCGGCCACACTCATGCCAGCCGCCGCCGCCACTGCTGCGTCGGTATCATACCAGGGACAACTCAGCGCGCGCGCTAACAAGCGGGCCAGGGTTGACTTCCCGCATCCGCTCAGACCAATCAATGCAATTGGTCGTTCAAGCCAATTTGGATCCCAGACCATTATGCCTGCTCCTGTACAGTTGTCTGCCCAACACTTCGTTGTAAGCGCAGACTCAAGATCGTCAGCGCCGAGAGAGCATAAGCCATCGCTGCCGCCACAATCTGAGGCCAATACCCGAACATCGGCGCGACCCACCCCCATATTACTGCCGATACTGCCCAGCCGCCAGCCCAGAGCAAACTCATCAAGCTCATCGCCAGACCACGTTGTGATGGCGGCGTCGCGCCCATCACCAGGGCATCATTCATCGGATAACTGGCGGCGACAAAGAAGCCGCGGGCGAAGAAACCGATGATGGCAAGCGGCAACCAGGGAGTTAACATCAACAACATTGCCGGCGTCGCGCCAAGACGCAACAAAGCTGCGCCGCGTTGCAATCCGATCCGACGCACAACTGGGGCGCCAACCAGCGCGCCGATTCCCCCGCCCACAGAGGCCACTGCCAGCGCCATGCCGACACTTGCATCACTTAACCCAAACTGATCGCGGAAAAAGAGATTTTGAAATGGCAAGATTGCGCCACCACCGATACCGAGCAAAAATGATGGCATAGCCAGCCAGATCAGCATTGACCAGGAATGCCGTGATGGTACCGCCAGGTCGGCGCTCTGCGCGCCACTCGATTCGATTGCTACCGGGATACGGGTCAGCACCGGCAGCAGCGCGACGACACTCAATCCGATCACCGTCGTCAATGCCAGTCGATAGGCCGTTGTCGATTGCGGATCGACAGCCACGATGCCCGCTGCCAGCGTTGGCAAAACGCCACCAACCGCGCTGCCCAACAACCCGACCACCAGAGTGGCAGAAGCGTTCATTCCAAACACGAATGGACGCTGCGCTTCACTGGTCACCTGTGCCAGCAATGGGGTGACCGCCGTTGCTGCCAGCAGATAGCAGGCGCCGACCACAAACTGAGCGACGATCAACCATAGCAAGACAGGAGCTTGCAAGAGCGCCACCCAACCGAGCGCATAACCAACCACGCCAGCAATCATCGCCTTCTGCGGCCCCAACCGGTCAATCAGCCAGCCAATTGGCAACCCCATCAGCATACCGGCAGCTCGACTCACCATCGAGAGCAGGCCTACATCATTGACGGTATAGCCCTGGCTGACGAGATAAAAATTGAATAGAATATCGGCAATGCTGAGCGCAAAACCATACAGAAAGCTATGGAATAAAATGCGCCAGACTGCTATCGGTATCCGGGCCAGTGACAGACGAAACGTTGATGCCGCGGAAATCATACCTTGCTCCACAATGGGTTTGGCGAGCGCTACCGAGGGTGTAGGATACCACAAGTTATCGACAATCAAAAACTACTACACTAACCATAAAGATATCGACTCAGGTGCGTGTGTCATCCAACCACCTGGCCTGACCGATTTATCAAGCAGGAACAGAAAGCTTCTGACAAAGGTCTTATACTTGTGTAGTTGCAGAGCAGTCGCCAGTGCGCTATACTCAGTAATGGTTTCGCATAACTGGCACAATGTAAAGCATAATACTCAGACAGGTGGCCTGTGGATCTGGTGCGTGCTCATGTATTTATATCTGGTCGCGTGCAAGGAGTAAGCTTTCGAGCTTACACGCGCGACCGGGCCCGTGAAGCGCAGGTCAAAGGATGGGTGCGCAATCTGAGCGACGGTCGGGTGGAGGCAGTCTTTGAAGGAACGCGACCAGCCGTTCAAAAACTCATTAGCTGGTGTTACAGCGGCCCCAGTCAGGCGCAAGTCGAACGGGTCGAAGTTCACTGGGAAGAACCTACCGGCAAGGAAGGGATCTTTTCCATTGTCTGGTGAAAGACGAGGCTCCACCATGAGGCGGGAAGGGACGCCTAAACGTTTGCGCAAATTTGCTGATGGCGCCCGAAGATCTAGATCATTAAGAAACCAGCCGACCGAACCGCCTCGTCGTGAAAGGACGTTTATGGGTGTGAAACGCTGGAAATTGATCACGAGCGCGATCATCAGCCTCGGCATCATTGTTCTGGCAGTCCTTAACCGCCACTGGATTGTGGAAGCCTTTGGTCTGCTCAATGATGCCAAACCGGGTTGGTTGCTCGCAGCGCTGACGCTGATTGCGCTCAGCTATCTGATGAGCGCGCAAGTGTTTAACGTGGTACTCCATTCGCTAGGGTACCGGATAAGCCTCCTCCGTTTATGGGCAACAGCTCTCACCGCGATCATTATCAGTCAATCGGTACCGGCAGGCGGCGTCGGAAGCTATGCGTTTCTTATGAGCAATTTCAACCGGCGTGGCATTCGCACCGGTGAATCGGCGTTACTCGCTTCGCTTGAAACGCTCAGCTACGTCGTGGCAATGCTGCTCGTCTTTTCGTTTAGCCTTGCCTACTTTGCCTGGCACGGCTTGAGAGCCGCTGGCGCCAGTTATATTGCCGGTCTGGTTGGCCTTTCGGTGATTGGGATCGCGATCTACGTCCTCACCCGCAGTGAAGCGACATTGCGTCACTGGCTCAGCTCGATCCATTACGCGCTCAATCGTTTGCTTAGACGCCGCTGGAGTGACGCATGGGTTGACCGGATTGCCACTGATATAGCGCGCGGTCGCAGCCTGCTGATCCATCGCCGCCGCGATGTCATTCTGCTGGTGTTAATCCAGTTAACAGCATTGAGTGGCCATAGTCTGGCGATGTTGCTGGTCTTGCGCGCGTTAGGCACTGAGGTGAGTTTTGCCATAGTGCTGGCTGCGTTTGGCGTGGCGCTGGTTACATCGACGTTCAATGTGCTGCCCGGCGGCGGCGGCACGGTTGAAGCTGCATTAGTTGCAGTCTTTAGCCAGATGGGAGTAGGTCCGGCGGCTGTGCCGGCTGCGATTATCTTCCGACTGTTCAATTACTGGCTGGCAGCGCCAATAGCAGCGATCTGCTATCACTGGCTGATGCACGAACACGTGACACCACTCATAAACACCAAGCGTCGCACCATGCCGCTTGAAGCGCCGTCACACGACTAGGCGATAGGCGACAGCCGATAGCCGATAGCCGATAGCCGATAGGGGGATCGAAGCGCCGTCACACGATGAGCCGGGATCGCGCTGGGGGAGGGGGGTATGAATAAGAGTGTGGTGGAAAATCTGCGGCGGGTGGACTTGCTGCACGGTCTGAGCGACGAAGAGTTGTTGCAGATTGCGACGATTTGCAAAGTGCGTCGGCTCGGTGCCGATCAAATCGTCTTTAACGAGGGTGATGAGGGAGACGAGCTATTTATCATCCACGAGGGATGCGTTCGGATCTCGATCAAGACGCGCAACAGTGATGGCACATTTTCGCCTTCGACCATCAACCTGCTCTACAGCGGGCAGAGCTTTGGCGAAATGGTGCTGCTCGGCGGCGCCACGCGCTCGGCAACGGTCAGTTGCGTAGACCCGTGCGTACTGCTGGTCATCCGCGAGCATGACTTCACGGCTTTGTGTCATCGCAATCCACGTATTGGCTATCTGGTTATGCGAAATATGGCTGCCGATCTGGCCTATAAGTTGCGCTCATCGAATCTGCTCTTGCGGGGAAATATTCGCTGGCAACACGGCGAATTAGGGAAGCGATAAGGCCTGGTAACATCTCAAAACCGGGTTTGTAACACCTGGATATTTTTCGCCATCCTCGCGATCATGCCCACTTCCCGGCCTGTCGATACTCTGAGCAACATGCAATCGACACTCGCATTCACCAATCACCCAGGATTAGAACGCCTGGGTGATTGACATGCCATGTCAGAAGCCAGGCTCCGGATCAAAAGCGATCAAATCAGGAAGCAATCCTGTCAGTGAACGCACACCGGGTTTGTCATCTGATGCGCCCCCGTGTCGGCGACCAGACCCACTGCACTGCCTGCTGCATTGCATAGCGCACCAACGCCCGGCGGAGCATCTCACGGGCCGACTCGGCAGGCACCCGAGCGCCTGATCCCCGTCGGTAACGTTCTGCGACATAAGCGGTAGCAATGTCGTGAATCGTCGTTGCATGCTCTGGTAAGACCGTTGCCAGTCGCTGAGCAAATTCGCGCGGGGTCTCCCAGCTCTGCTGAGCGAGACCGGCGAGGCTGGCCAGCCATCCCATCTCAGCGTAGGCGGCAGCGGCCAGGCGCAGACCGCGCAATTCCCGTTGCAACCACAGGCGAGGCCCAAACCAGCCCGCAACAACGATCAGCGCGATAATCAGTAGCGGACACAACCACTCTAGCGCCCCGCCACTTGCCGCAAGGTCACGATTATCAGACAGAGGAGCATTCGCCGCGTCACCGGTAACGCCGCTCGATGCAATCTCGCCATCTTCCAGCTCTTCAAAGCGACCAGGATCAAGCGTAGCGCCGCTGGCGCTGACTGCGGCATCGCCTTCCTCGCCGAAGTCTGACTGCAATGGCCGCTGCGGCAACGACGTGTAGCCAGCCGCCGTTGGCTCAAACCGCTCCCAACCGATGCCGGGAAAATAGACTTCCGGCCAGCTATGCGCCACATTTTCGCGCACCACATAAACGCCCTGTTCGGGGTCAAACTCACCGCTGGCGTAGCCACGCACCCAGCGCGCCGGGACTCCGACCGAGCGCAACATCACCACCATTGCCGAAGCGAAGTAATCACAGTACCCGGACTGCTGTTCGAAGAGAAACCAATCAACCAGATCGACATTCGGTGGCGGCGGTGGAATATCCTCAGTATAGGTCAACCGGCGCAAATAATCCTGAATGGCAACTGCCTGATCATACGGTGTTTCGGCGTTGGCAGCGGCAATCACGCGAGCGGCTTCGGCGCGCACCCGCACCGGCAAACTGGCCGGTAATTGCAGGTAGCGATCGCGCACCCATTGGGGATAATCAGTGCCGGCATTGCGCAGACTGCGCACATCGGCCAGCGAGGTCAACACCGTGGCAGTATAGGTAGTGCCGGCAGCCAGTGGAGCGGCAGAGGTGATCAGGGCGAGGTCATCGTAAACCGGAACTATCCCGCCATTCTCATTACGAACAATCAAATGCTCAAGATTGGCCGGCAGGCTAAATTGTTGCGGCGATCCTCCGAACAACAAAAGGTCATCGTTGCGATCCTGCCGCAGCGTTACTGTCTGCGTAATGACCTGGCGTAGCCGTCGATCGGCAAGTGGAACGGCTTCACCGGCAGCCAACGGCGTGCGCGCCTGCTCGGCGGTCGTAACGCCCAAAGCCGCGCGAGCCAATTCACCGGTAGTGTTTAACCAACCCGTGCCATCGTACCGGTCAAAAGCCACAGCGCGCCAGTAATCGAGGCGAGACGAACGCACCAGCATCACTTCATCGAACCCCGGCACGCGCGCGCCACCAAGGGGCGCAACTCGGGCTGTAAACGAGACACTACCGGCCCCTGGCGGCGCGTTGATAGTGCTAAACGCATCTTCCCAGGCAGCCCGGGCCGCGCGAAACGGCGCGCGCAGCATTTCCCAAGCCTGCGCGGCGCGTTCAGACGGAATCTGGGCCGGCAAGATGGCCGTCACTGCGATCAACGCTACGCCAACCACTGTAGCTGCCCACAATGCTCGTAGTGGCAGCAAATCAGGATAGCTAATCTGGCGCGCTTCCCAGACTAACTGACGTTGCATGACGTGATGGTAAACCAGCAAAAGTAAGGCACTGGCGATGAAGACCAACGCCTCAAGATCGGGCTTTGGCCAGACGTATGTATAGTTGATGAGGAATACTGCGCCATTGGTAACGATCATCAGCCATGGCCGTTGGCGCCGAAATACCGACCAAACAGTAGCATAGGCCAGCCACCAGCAGAGGGCAGCCAGCGCCATCACGAATAGCGCAATGTCTTCGCCACGCCCACCACCGGTCAGCACCCGCACCCAACTGATCACCCTGATTGTCAGTTCGACCGCCCAATCACGCCAGCTCACCAGGCGTTCATCAAGCAGAGGTCCAAGCTGTTGCACAATCCAGACAACAGCCAACCCCAATGAGAAAAGATGCGCCGCCCAATTATGCAAGCGCGGCCAAACGGCCAGCGCCAATCCTGTCACCAATGCCATCCCGACCACCGCCGGTAAAATGGACAGGCCATCTGCCCAGCCTGATTCGGCCAGACTGCGCGCAACGGAGCCGGTCATCAGCACAATCAGGACAAAACCCGGCAACGTCCACCAGAAATGAATCAGTCGAAATGGTTGAGTTGTTGACCAGCGGTTTGTCACAATATCTACACCTGTGCTAAAGCTGCCGCCAAACGCGGGAACAGGCGCAGCGCATTTTGCCAGAGCTGGGGCGCAAGTTCGGGCAATGGTTGCCGACGCAGATCGGCCAGTTTCTGGCCAATGTAGATGAGCCGACTCGGCTCATTGCGTTGACCGCGATGAGGATGTGGACTAAGGTAAGGGCTATCGGTTTCGATGAGAATTCGATCAAGCGGCGCCTGTTGAGCAACTTCGTGCAGCGCAGTCGATTTAGGGAAGGTCAGCGACCCGGAAAACGAGAGATAGAAACCGAATTCGAGGCATGCCTGCGCTGCCTCCCAATCACCAGAGAAAGAATGCATCACGCCTGGGCCGCGCGCTGCATCGCGCAGAACGGCAATCGTCTCAGCCATCGCATCGCGCGAATGGATGACGACCGGCAGGCCAAGCTCGCCGGCCAGCGCCAACTGAGCGCGAAACGCCGCTTCTTGCGCGCTGGGCGGCGACTTCATCCAGTAATAATCAAGCCCGATTTCACCGATTGCAACCACTTTGGGATGGGCCGCGAGCGCTCGGATCTGCTCGATCCAGTCGGGTGGCAGATCGTGGAGATGATTGGGCTGAATACCAACCACGGCAAAGATCGCCGGATGGGCATTGGCCAGCGCCAACGCCGCGTGGCTGGAGGCCAGATCGTAGCCGATTTCGATCATCACTGCAACGCCGGCATTGAGCGCGCGCGCAATCACATCGCTGCGATCCTCGTCGAATTGCAGTGAAGCGAGATGAAGATGGGTGTCAATCAGGCGAAGCGTAGCATTCATAGGCATCCCTTCGCATTGTAGCACACCTGCTCACAGCGGGTCGGATGTATTATACCCGTTACCGGTCAACAGAACGCAAACTGACCAATCCGGCATGCGCAACTCAACCTGTAGCAGCATATGGATAGCGCATTGATCCTAACATTACAGCAACGTCATTTTTGTGATTATCGTCACAATTTACTGGACTGTTCTGAACCTTTAAAAACCTTTTTGTCTCACAAAAAGCTAAGAAAAACCATCTAGAGCTTGTGATCTGACAGTTGACAAGAAAGCGGAATCGAGCTATAACACTCAGCGCGTGGCGCATACGTGAGTTCTGTCACAAACGTGAGTTCTGTCACAAAGCGGAAACCACACTCACTGTCACGCAATCAGAGTTCGGTAGGCAACAGCGTGTAACAGGCGAAGTCACAAGCAGTTTTCTGGTTAAAACTATGATCAGATCTGCGCAAACGATGATAGTTGTGCAACCAAAATCGGCACGCTGGATCGATCAGCCTATCGACACCACCTGATTGCAACCCCCTGACGAAGCAGTCATAGAGGTTCTTGAGCTACGCTAGCTTTGCGCTGGTGACATCGGGCAACGTCACCTGTGCTGGTCTGTATTTTTTTGAAGACAATGAAAGAAGGTCTGGCGCTATGAATCTGCTCGGCCTACCCATCCTGTCGCTGCTGCTCTGGCTTCCGGCACTTGGCGCTCTCGCCATTCTGTTGCTGCCACGCAGTCAACCTGCTCTGTACCGCTGGACAGCAATGGGATTTACGATCGCAACGCTCATCATTGCTGGCGTTGTTATCAGCCTCTTCTACACCGGGCCATATGGCCCAATTGCCGGGGTCATCGTTGGCCCACCGCTGCAATTTGTCGATTCGGCCGCCTGGTTGCCCGCCTTTGGCGCAAGCTACCTGATCGGCGTCGATGGGATCAATTTATGGCTGGTTGGCCTGACAACCTTTCTTGCTCCATTTGCAGTAGCGGCGACATGGCAACGACAGACGCGCAGTCCACGTCTCTTGCTGGCGCTGCTATTGCTGGCTGAGACAGCATTTCTCGGTGTCTTCCTGGCCCAGGATATGCTGCTCTTCTACGTCTTCTACGAACTGGCGTTGCTTCCCATCGTCTTCCTGGTCGGTATGTGGGGAAGCCATGGGCGCGCGACAGCGGCACTCAAGCTCTTCCTGTACACGTTTGGCGGTTCGCTGCTGATGCTGTTGGCGATCATCGGCCTGCACATTCTGCACCGCAATGCGGTAGCGGCGGTTGATCCCGGCTTTACCGGCACATTCGCCCTCAATCAGATCGTGGCCGATCTGCGCTCGGGTCTCTTCACGATCGATCCGATGGTTGCGCGTTTGCTCTTCGGAGCCTTCTTTATTGCCTTTGCTATCAAACTGGCGCTGTGGCCATTCCACACCTGGCTGCCCGACGCTTACAGTGTTGCGCCGACTCCGGTGGCCATTATGATGGCTGGTTTGATGGCCAAATTCGGTATCTACGGCCTGATCCGGTTCAATCTGACACTCTTCCCCGAGATTGCGTCGTGGGCAGCGCCGGCCATCGCCACTCTGGCCGTTATCGGCATCATCTACGGCGCGCTGATTGCCTTCACACAGCGCGATATGCAGCGCATGATTGCATATGCTTCGATCAGTCATATGAACTTCATCGCGCTGGGGGTGATGACACTCAACAGCACCGGCATCAATGGCGCGCTCTTGCAGATGGTGGGGCACGGTATCATTATGACTGCCCTTCTGCTTATCGTAGCAGTGATTGAAGAGCGCCGCGATAGCCGCGAACTTGGCTCATTTGGCGGCCTGTGGAGCGTGACGCCGGTCTATGCCGGCCTGACCCTGCTAACTTTGCTAGCAATGGCTGGTCTCCCCGGTTTGAGCAGCTTCGTCGGCGAGTTTACCATCTTGCAGGGTATCTTTACATCGCCTCTGTTAGGCTGGCCGTTTGCCCTGGGCGCTGTGATCGGCATCATTCTCGCCGCAGTCTATGCATTGCGGGTCTTTCACCTTGGTTTTATGGGTGAAGTGCGCAACACTGCCAACCGTGACCTGCCCGATCTGCAACGGCGTGAGCTGCTGACCCTTGGCGCGCTGGCCGTGGTGATGATTGCGCTTGGCCTCTTCCCGAATCTATTGCTGAGCGGCACAACCGGCTCGGTGCAAGGACTGGTCGATGCTCTCGCGCCTGCGGTGCAGGCAGCCGCTCAATTGAACGGGTGGTAACAGGCCAGAAGGCAGCGGAAACAACTTTCAGCCGGTCAACCGGCTACAAGCAGGGCGACGCATGGAGAAGTATAGCGTGTGTCGCCCTTTTCGCATGTTGTGATATAGTATCTCTGCTATGGAAGAACCAACTGATGGCCGCATGGTCGCGGCATTGCATGATTTTCAGCGGTTGCGCTGGCGCGCCGATCTTGAACACCTGCTGGCCCGTGTGCGTGGTCGGTCTGATGATCTTTTGCCCTTCGAAGAGGTGCGCCAGCACTTGCGGGCCAAAATGGCCGGCGAACGCCAGTTGCGCGAGATCCCGCTGACGGCAATTGTCGGTAGTGTAGGTCGCTACCACGATTTTAATCGCAGCTTCCTGCCGCGTCGTGATGATGACTGGCAGCGCTGGTCGCGCGTGATGGCTGCCGTTGATGGCATGCACGGCTGGCCACCAATCGAGGTGTACCAGATCGGCGATGTCTATTTTGTGATCGATGGCAACCATCGAGTATCCGTTGCTCGCCAGTTGGGAATGGATCACATCCAGGCGTATGTGATACCACTCCAGTCTCGCGCGCCAATCGATCCTTCAATGACGCTGGAAGAGATCATCATCGCCGGCGAATACGCCGCCTTTCTGGAAGACACCCGACTGGATGAACTGCGCCCTGGCTGTGACCTGCGGGTAACCGTTGCCGGTCAGTATGATCAGTTACGTCAACAGATCGCGCGCGTCCAGCAACGCCACGCCACACCAGAACACACTCCATCACTGGAAGAAGCAGCCTGCCTCTGGTACGATCAGGTGTACCTTCCGGTCGTCGAGTTGATTCGCGAGCGCGGACTGTTACGCGGTTTCCCCAACCGCACCGAAACCGATCTCTATCTCTGGTTGTGCGCGCACCGTGATGAATTGAGCAAACAGCTCGGCTGGGAGCTAAGTCTGGCCCAGGCGGTGGACGATCTGGTCGAAACGCCGGGCCGCGCCGAACAGATCATCGAACGAGTGATTCCTGATAGCCTCGAGCCGGCTTCGCCAGCCGGGACCTGGCGGCGTAACCGGACGCTCGATCCAACCCACTGGCTGTTTCGCGAGGTGCTGGTGCCGGTTAACGGCAACCCTGACGGCTGGCAGGTGCTCGATCAGGTACTGGCATGGGCCAGACGAGAAGCGGTACGTCCGCTAGGACTGCACGTTGTGCGCGTGATGCGTCAGCGCGATTCGGCAGCGGCGCAGGCAGTGGCGCGTGAATTTGTCGAACGTTGCGCTGCCGCCGGAGTAGCCGGCGAGTGCGCGATTGAAGCCGGCGCTATCGACCGGGCGATCCGCGCCCGTGCCCGGCTGGTAGATCTGGTCGCCATTCAGATCAATCACCCTCCCGGCCCGTCGCCACTGGCCCGACTGACATCGGGTTTACGTACCATCTTGCGCTGCTCGGTGCGACCGGTCTTAACGGTGCCACGCGCCGTCGAGCGAATTGAACGGATCTTGCTGGCGTATGACGGAAGCCGCAAAGCGGAAGAGGCCCTCTATCTGGCAGCATATCTGGCCGCGCGCTGGCAACTGGCATTAAACATCGTGACTGTACTTGATAGCAATGCAGGCGCCGAGTCAGTGCAAATGCGCGTCTTTCGCTATCTCGAACGCTACAAGATCGCGGCTGGTTACATTCTGGAACGGGGCGAAGCTGCGCCGGCGATCATTCACGCCGCCGAACAGACTCGATCCGATCTGCTCGTGATGGGTGGCTATGGGCATCGTGACCCGCTCAGCGATCTGGTGATCGGATCGACTACCGAAGCTGTGTTACGCGCGCGCCGTCTGCCAACCATTATTTGCCAGTGAGACGCTCTCAACCACACTGCGGCAAGAAATTGAGCAACTAACGAAATTCCCCGCATCTTTTGGCTCTCTCGCGCGGTATACATAGTAGAACCGTGATTGCAGCGCGAGGAAGATATGCTCTCACTGCGAATGAATGAAATCCCTGTCCGTGAGCAACCGCGAGAACGCCTGGCCCGCCTTGGCGCCGGCGCATTGAGCGATGCCGAGTTACTGGCCATTCTGCTGCGGGTAGGTTTCAGTGGAACCAGTGTTTTGCAATTAGCGCAACACCTGCTCAATGATTACGGTGGCTGGACGGGATTGCAGTGGGCTGATTACGATGATCTCTGCCGGCGCGCTGGCATCGGGGCGAGTAAAGCCGCCAGTATCAAAGCGGCGCTCGAGATTGGGCGGCGGCTGGCGCGGAGCGGGATCGATGAACGTTACCCGATCCGTTCACCTGGCGATGTGGCAGCGCTGTTGATGGTTGAGATGAGCCATCTCGACCAGGAACATTTACGCACGGTACTGCTCGACACGAAACATCGGGTGCAACAGATCAGCACGGTCTATATCGGCAGTCTCAATTCGGCAACCATCCGCATTGGCGAGGTTTTCAAAGAAGCGGTACGCCGCAACAGCGCCGCGATCATCGTGGCGCATAATCATCCGTCAGGCGAAGCAACACCGTCACCAGAAGATATTCAGGTCACCCGCCAGCTTGTGGCTGCCGGACGGTTGCTTGATATCGAAGTGCTCGATCATCTGGTGATTGGGCGTGGGCAATATGTCAGCCTGCGCGAACGGGGTTTGGGATTCGAGTAATCGGTATCTCGCGCAGTCACTGAGCGACGCTGTTGTATTGCAATGCGGTCGTGTCTAAAGAGGAAAGAGCGGCGCAGGGTAAAAGGGGAAAGGGCTGGCCAGCCCCAGCAGGGCAGGGGTGGAAGGGCGTAGCACATCCAGACACTGCTCGCGCAATGCGGTCGTGTCTAAAGAGGAAAGAGCGGCGCAGGGTAAGAGGGAAAGGGCTGGCCAGCCCCAGCAGGGCAGAGGTGGAAGGGCGTAGCACATCCAGACACTGCTCGCGCAATGCGGTCGTGTCTAAAGAGGAAAGAGCGGCGCAGGGTAAAAGGGGAAAGGGCTGGCCAGCCCCAGCAGGGCAGGGGTGGAAGGGCAGCACATCCGGGCACCGCTCGCAAGAACGAGAGCGCTGGCGCGCGCCAGCAGAGGGCAGGGGAAAGGGGTGAAATGGTGATTCGCCGGACAGATGTCACAGACGCTACCTTTGCGCGGGGAAGGTAGCGTTTCTACAAACGGCTGTTCACGATGCAATGCGATACGATGTGATGTAGAGATACGATGTAGAGACGTTGCAATGCAACGTCTCTACATCCCTCGTGAGGCAGCCGATCACCGCTGCCCGCCCCTCAACCGTCGGGCCGTCTCTGCGCAGCGGTGGCGATTGGCAGCCACAAAACCGATTCTCGTCAACAGGGAGCATGTGGGAACGAAAACTGCGAGACAGGTGTTATTGCATAGCAAGGTGATTCACTGCCAGCATCCAGGGGCGACGCGAGCGCCACCCCTGATCTTGTCGGCGCTACGCTCAACTAAGAGCCGGATGGCGGCGATGCTGGAAGATGGTATCAACACTGACACCACTATGAATGCGCTGAATCACTTCGGCGATCAGCGTGCTTACAGAGAGGATGGTCAAACCGGGCCAGCGCTGTTCGGGGGCAACGGGGAGGGTATCGGTCACCACCAGCTCGCGGATTGAACTGGCTCGCAATCGTTCGATAGCATTGCCAGCAAAGACCGGATGGACGCAACAGGCATAGATCTCACGCGCACCCTCGCGCTCGAGCAACTGCACAACTTCGAGGATGGAACTACCGGTCGCAATCTCATCATCAACGATAACACAACGCTTGCCACGCACATCACCGATCAAATTCAAAATTTCAGGCACGGTCAGCGAACCGTCGCTGCGATCAAAATGTTGCAAACGGCGCTTTTCGGCAATTGCCAGCGGCGCGTTCAACGCCTCGGCAAAATTACGCGCGCGTTTGGCAAAACCGACATCAGGCGAGACCACGATCAGGTCATTCCACCCCTTATCGGAAAAATAGCGCACGAGCAGGTTCATCGCAGTTAGCTCATCCATGGGGATGGAAAAGAAGCCTTGAATCTGGCCAGCGTGCAGATCAATCGTCATCACCTGATGCGCGCCGGCCACCTGGATCATATCGGCCAGCAACCGGGCCGTAATCGGCACACGCGGCTGGTCTTTCTTGTCAGTGCGACCATAGGCATAGTACGGGATAACTGCTGTAATCCGGCCAGCCGATGCCCGCTTGCAGGCATCGAGCATGATCAGCAGCTCCATGATCCGGTCGCTTAGATTGGGCATCGACAGTGATTGGATTACGAAGACATCTTTTTCACGAACACTTTCGTTCAGTTTGACAAAAATATTCTCATTGCTGAATTTCACAATAGTGACATCACCCAGTGGCACGCCAAGGCGCTCGCTGATCGCGCGCGCCAGCAGCGGATTGCCATTACCGGCAAAAATCCGCATCTCATCGAAGCGGCTCCCCATTCCGTTCCTCCTTACCCGGTGAGAGACAGTTCAGAAAACGCCTGCATCAATTGCAAACAATGATAGTACATCAGGTCGAGACAAATGCCATCCGGTTGGCAAACCGTCAACAATATGACCATCCTCATATGCGATGCGCAAAGCACTTAATGCCGGTTGTTGCAGAAATACTGTTAACAGTCGCGCCAGCGAGAGGGTATGCAACTGCGGCACGCGGGTCAAACCGGCGGATTGCGCAAAACTAACTGCCGTATCAGCGCTGAGGAAGGCAAGCAAGATGCGCGGGCGCACAGGTGGTGTAGCCGAGGTCGTTACAGGTGCATCGACTTTCGTTCCGACGCTGGCTGTACGATAAACGTATAGCGTTTGTGGCGGCGGCTGACTATCAGCAATCAGTCGCTCTCGGAATAATTCTAACACATGAGCAATCCGGGAAGGCTCACCTCCGGCCCGTCTTACAGCCGTGGTCAACATGGCCAGATCAACCTGCGCTGTCGCCATAATCACTCCACTGTTCTGGACATTACCGCTTACGGAACATTACAACAGCGAACAGGACTCAGACCGTCTCGGCTAATATGATGTATAGATAGACGCGGACATCACCGGTTCAGAAGCAGGCAAGATGTTTCTCAGAAAAGTGCGTTTATCCCTCGTTGCCTCCGACGTTCTGGCGGGAACAGAGCGATCATGGGCCGTATTCGTCGCGAACGATCCAGATTATATGCTGCCAGCTATGTGAAGCCAGCAGCAGCTCTTGTTGTGCCACCAACACCGGAGGCAGGTATTGGCGCATTCCGCCATAAACCCTGCGCGCGAAACGAAGTTTCAGGCGCACACGTTGGCATAGCCAGTTTTATTGCGAACCTTCTGTCGCGACAGAAGGAACAGGAGTTGGGCGCGGCTGCACCGTCTGCGGACGCGGTTCACCGAAGTATAGCGCCGACCCGAGCAAACCTAATTGCACTTCGTAGGAGGGGTCACTCGCCTCAGGATGCCATTCAAAGCGCGCGCGCTCGAAATACTGCACGCGAAAAGCTCTACCATCAGGTTGCACCTCATCAAACTCGGCGCTGATTGGATACCCAAACGACGTTAAACCGCCATTCTCTTCCCAGTAGCGCAAGAAGCGACCACCAACCGCGAAACCGGTTTCGGGGAAGTACCTCAGATCGGGTCGCGACTCAAAAGGTTCAGGACGCAGAAACGTCCGTCCGGCTACATATTCTACCCCAACCAGACCGATTTGAAATTCGTAGGGGGTGCCGCTCAATTCAGGCCAATACTCGACTCGGGCGCGCTCAAACCATTGCACTTCGCGCCCATCGAGGATCAGGAGCGGGCTGATTGGCAAACCCAATCGGCGCAATCCGCCAAGTTGTTCATAAGCAGCGGCAAAGCGTGGCGCCACATCAACAACCCTGGACGGAGAGTTCACCCCACTCCGATTACCCGGCGCAATCGTGGGCGACTGCAAGATCAGATCGCGCGGAGTGAGGCGGGTTTGCGCCGTACCCGGCAGGCGAAAACCACCGATGCCACCGATGATAAGGGCGAGGATGATCAGGAGCAGCAACACCAGCAATGCTACCATTCCCGACCGCAGGCGATTATTGCGCAGTGGACGCTGACGCAGCGGTCGCGTCTCCACGCCGGATGAAGGGGTGGTTGCCGCCGTTGCCGTCTTCCTACCGCCACCAGCAGTGGATGATGGTTGTCGATCAGAGGGAGGCGAAACGGTACCGCTCATCGATCACTCCTGGATATGAGCGATTATCTCGTCGGCAACTGCGCGCAAATCATCGGTAGTGGCTGAGCCAGGACGCCACAACTTCACCGATCGATCGCCTTCCCAGCGGGGGATGATATGGATATGGAAGTGAAACACAACCTGACCGGCAGCCGCGCCATTATTCTGAATGATATTGAAGCCATCGGGCTGGAGCGCCGTCACGATTGCCCGCGCCACCCGTTGGGTTGTGAGCGCAGTGGCGGCAACCAGCTCTGGCGGGAGATCGAGCAAACCGGGCAATTCTGGTTTGGCAATGACGAGCGTATGACCGCGCGCAGCCGGATTGATGTCAAGAAATGCCAGAGTCAAGTCATCTTCGTACAACTTAAACGCAGGCAATTCCCCACGCACAATACGGGTAAAGACCGATGTCATACCACCTCCGAAGTATCCAATGCCGTCAGATCGTCCTGAGTACCAGCAACCCGGCCAAGCCATGCCAGGGCGATGACACCGAGCAGCACGCCGAACCAGAGCGTGCAAAAACGAATGACAATGGTCGCGGTGGTAGCAGCACTTGCGCTCAATCCTACCAGCGCGAGCAACAGGCCCACACTGCTTACTTCAGACGCGCCCAAACCGCCAGGCAAAAACGAAACCAGACCGAAGAGAGTGCTGGCGGCAAAGATGAAGGTTGCCTGCAACAACAGCAACCACGACGGTTCACTACCAACTCCCATCAGCACAAAAAAGAAGGCGAGGCATTCGAAACCCCACGAGATGAAACTGATGAGGGTCGAAACCAGCAAGATGCGCCAGTGTAACAATTGGGCAGTCGTGGTATAGATTGTCTCAAGGCGCGGCGCAATCCGCGTACCGAGCGGCAGACGGGCAATGAGTCGGATGGTCGCAAAGGCCAGATCGCGGCGCTGCGCAATCACAATCCCGGCAACGGTCAGCACGACCAGCACAACGAAGAACGGTCGCGCCGGCGGATAGAGCGTCAGCCCCAGACCCATCAAGAGCAACATCGCGATGCCGTCGGTGATCCGTTCGGCCAGCACAATCGGCGCTGAGCGTGTAATCGGGGTAGCGTTACGCTGGCGCAAGAGAAATGATTTAAGAACTTCACCCATCTTGCCCGGCGTGACCGACATCACCAGACCGGCGGTGAAGATCAAGCCGCTGGTCGCGTGACTGATATTGCGATCAAGGCGCAAGTAGCGCAGGTAATAGTCCCACTTTAGCCAGCGTAACCAGTAGTTGATCACGGTGCCGATCAAGATCAGCGGCAATAGTCGCCAGTCAAAAGTGAGAAGGTCATTGCCAACAGCGCGCAAATCGCTGAAGAGGCTGATCACGATCACCACGGCCAGGCCGATTGCCAGTGATGTGAGAATCGATTTGCGCAAGCCGGCGCGCAGTGAAGTTGTGGGTTTTGGCTGTTCCATAACGACTTCAATTATAGCATAGTGGCGTAGTAACTATGCCCAATCCTTGCGGGGCCCGCTTCCAGGGTCGAAACCTGCGCTGTGCAGGCCCACAGCCTGCATGTTGATCGCGGCATTGAGATCACAGTTGATTACAAGACCGTAGACAGGACACTGATGAACGCACAACACTATTATCCAACGGCTACAGGGTTGCGACATTCCGCGTAAGACAATCTCGATTCTGGAGCGAGTCAAGGTTGATTCCAGCTTTGTGAAAGACGCAGCGCGCGACAAACCAACCCGATCCACGCAGAGAGCGCCAGGGTCATTGCATTGTAACAAAGCCTTGCATCACACAACTGCCAGTGATCAGCTACAATACCCTCAGATGTGATAGCCGCTTGCGAGGAAGACCAATGCCTGCCCGTTTCATACTCTTCTGTCTGGTTGCGCTCGCAATCAATCTGATACCGCCATCTCCGATCTACGCCAGAACGACGAATGATGTGATCGTCAAATTGACTGATCCCCAACATCTCGCTACGCTCACGCAGATGCTGCGAGTGCAGCACATCAGCCTGATTGGCGACCATACGTACCTGATGCGTTTACCTGCCGGCAGTTCAGCCGAACAATTCAGCCGAGCGGCGCAACGTCTGAGTGGCGTCATCTACGCGGTACCTGACTACGAACGCACTCTTGCGTACACTCCAAATGATACGCTGCGCGAACAACAATGGGCGCTGGGCACGATTGGCGCTTACGAAGCCTGGAATATTACCACCGGCGGTTCAATTGTGATTGCGGTGATTGATACCGGCATCGATGCCGGTCATCCTGAGCTGAGTGGGCGAATTCTGAGCGGTTTCAACGCGATTACAGGCAACACCGATACCACCGACGACAACGGGCACGGCACGGCAGTCGCCGGGCTGATTGCCGCTGCCGGCGATAATGGCATCGGTATTAGCGGAATCTGCTGGGGATGCATGATTTTGCCGGTGAAAGCCTGCTTCCGCAACGGTCGCTGTCGCGACTCGAGCGTGATCAGCGCTATCCGATGGGCTACCGATAACGGCGCGCGCATTATCAACCTTAGTCTGGGCGGCACGATTAATTCACCCGCGTTGCAAGACGCTGTGCGCTATGCGACGGAACGCGGCGTGTTGATCATCGCTGCCAGCGGTAACGAACGAACCGAAGGCAATGGGCCGAGTTATCCGGCGGCCTATCCCGAGACGGTGGCAGTTGGCGCTACCGGTTATAGCGATGAAGTCACCAGCTTTTCCAATACTGGACCGTATCTCGATCTGGTTGCGCCGGGAGTCGATATTGTCACCACTTTGCCGGGCAGCAATTACGCTATCGCTAACGGCACATCTTTCGCCAGTCCGCTGGTGGCTGGCGCTGCCGCGCTGGTCATGACAGTACGACCCGATCTGAGCAGTCATGACATTCGCTGTATCCTGTCCATTTCTGCCGATGATCGCGGCGCGCCGGGGCACGACGACGAGTACGGTTACGGGCGCTTGAATGTTTTCGCGGCAGCGCAGACCGCAATGACCTACGGCGGTTGTCCGCTTGGCGCGCCCAATTCGACTGCGCAGACTAACTTCGATCCCTTTGCGCGGGTCGCTCCGCCGGCTGATGGTCGCCTGTATTTCCCGGAAACCGGTCATACCCTGGGCGGCGGCTTTCGCGCTTATTGGGAACGAAATGGCGGCCTGCCGATCTTTGGTTTTCCAATCAGCGAAGAGTTTACTGAGATTGGCAGCGATGGTCGCCCCGTGACCGTGCAATACTTTGAGCGGCATCGCTTCGAGTGGCGACCAGAATTTGCGCCGCCATACAACGTACTCCTTTCGCGGATGGGCGATGATCTGTTGCGCCGACAGGGACGCGATTGGAATACGTTCGAGCGCACCGGCCCGCAACCTGGTTGTCTCTATTTCAGCGAAACGAATCAGGCGCTGTGCGAGCCGTTTTTGAGTTACTGGCAGCGTAATGGGCTGGAATTTGACGGTCGATCTGGCAAGAGTTATGCCGAGAGTCTGGCCTTGTTTGGGTTGCCCCTCTCGCCGCCGCAGCTTGAAGAGACGCGACCGGGTACGGTGGTGGTTGTGCAGTGGTTTGAGCGAGCGCGGTTTGAACTGCATCCTGATGGTCGGATTTTGCTAGGATTGCTCGGCAATGAGCTGGTTGGGCGGTAGGCGATAGGCGATAGCCGATAGCTGATAGGCGATAGGCGATAGCCCATCAGCTCGCAAACACACAGCAATTACGCCCATTCCGCTTGGCAGCGTACAACGCGCGATCAGCCTCTTCAATCAAATCACACACATCGGCCATCGTCTCAGTCAGGATCGCGCCGCCGATACTGATCGTTACCGGCTGGTACGGCCAGGCTGCCTGCTGCACAATCCGGCGGAGCCGTTCGGCCAGTACTTGCGAGCCTCCGTGGCTGGTGGCCGGCAAAATGACAGCAAACTCCTCACCGCCGTATCGAGCCAGTACATCGTATGTGCGACAACCCTCATTCAACAGTTTGGCCACAACGCGCAAAGTTTCATCACCGGCAAGGTGACCGAAGGTGTCATTGAACTGCTTGAACCTATCGACATCGATCAGCAGCAGCGCCAGCGGTGTCTGGTAGCGTCGGGCTCGCCCAAACTCTTCGCGCAACCGTTGATCGAAGCCGCGTCGATTGTGCAGCCCGGTGAGCGGATCGGTCAATGATTGCTGGCGGGTCTCGATGAGCTGCAATTCTAACTGCTGTAGATGGGCGTAGAGCGCCTGATATTCCCGGTCTTGTTGCAGTACACGCTGCTCTAAGCGCAGGATATTGCGGCGTAACTCGAATTGAACGATAACCTGGCGTGATAGCGCGCGCAACATCTCGAGCTGTTCGGCAGAAAGCTGGCGTGGTTGGCGATCGATGACACAGACGGTACCCAATGCCAGACCGCTGGGAGTCACCAGGGGAGCGCCGGCGTAGAAGCGAATATGCGGGTCGCCGGCGACGAACGGGTTGGTTGCAAACCGGGGGTCGCTGGTAGCATCAGGAATAACCATAACCTCATCCGGGTGGTTGATCGCAAATGCGCACATCGCGAGGTTGCGATCAACATCGCCAGCGGCGAAGCCGAGCTGCGCTTTCGACCATTGTCGGTTGTGGTCAATCAGGTTGACCAGCGCAATTGGGGTCTGGCAGATATAGGCAGCCAGGCGAACAATATCATCGTAGAACTGCTCGGGCAGCGTGTCGATGATCTGGTAGTCGGCAAGTTCGCGTAGCCGTTCCGGTTCGTTTGGTGGAATCGGCGCCTGAATCAATGCGTTACCTGATGTGTGAGAGGGCTGCACATCATTGCTCGACGACTGGTCTGGTTGGAAGTGGCAGCTACGGCGTGTCATATATATATCTTACACTAAATGCGGCACGCATGTACAGAGCCATATGCAAAGAAACAAATTGCTCCTGTGTTATAATCCTTTCCATTCATGGCACAGGCTTCGATGAGAGGCAACAATGCGGTTGCAAAAACGTTATCTCGGTCTGATACTGATCGGATTGATCGGATTGTTAGGATTAAGCGCTGGTGGAGGGTTCCTCTGGCTGCGCCGGTCGTTGCCACAGACGAGTGGCGAGATTCAAGTGACAGGAATTAACGCGCCGGTCACGATCACGCGCGACCGCGATGGGGTCACGCATATCAGTGCCACTACTGAAACCGATGCCGCTTTCGGGATGGGTTTTGCGCACGCCCAGGATCGGCTCTGGCAGATGGAGGTGCAGCGAAGGATCGGGCATGCTCGTCTATCGGAGGTATTTGGCGAGACAACGTCGCGCACTGACATGTTTCTCCGCGCGCTGGGCGTTGCCCGCGCAGCTCGTAACGCGCTGGAACGACTCGATAGAGAGACGGTCGCCATACTCGAGGCGTATGCGGCTGGAGTGAATGCATTTCTGGCTACCAATCCACCCCTTCCCGTCGAGTTTTTGATTCTGGGAGTGCAGCCAGAACCGTGGCAACCGGTAGATTCGCTGGTTTGGGCCAAGATGATGGCGTGGGATCTCGGTGACAACTGGCGCGATGAGATTACGCGCGCGCTGTTGAGCGCTAAGATTGGTCAGGAAGATGCTAATTTTCTGATGCAGACGTATACAGTCGATGGGCCGTTGATTCTGCCGGAGGGTGTGACCACAACTACGCCATCCGGCAACGATATTGCGCCCATTCAGCCGGTTACAGCTCAGTCAATGCTTGAAATCTGGGCGACGATCGAGCAGACGCTCGGACTCGATGATCTGCTTGCCGGCTCGAATAACTGGGTGATCGGTGGTTCTCGCACGGCAAGCGGCAAACCACTGCTTGTCAACGATCCGCACCTGGCCAATCGGATTCCCTCGATCTGGTATCTGGCGCATATCCAGGGTGGTCGGATCCATGCCATCGGCGCAACGTTGCCTGGCTTGCCGGTCATCGTGATCGGTCATAACGAACGGATTGCCTGGGGAGTGACGAATACCGGTCCAGATGTGCAGGATCTCTTTGTAGAACGGATTGACGCGCAGAATTTTGTCGAATACAACGGACAGCGCGAGCCGGTCACTCTGATCAGCGAGGTGATCAAGGTCAAAGACTCTGATCCGATCACGATGACGGTGCGCGTGACCCGCCACGGCCCGATTATCAGCGATGTGCAAAGCGATCTGCCTGACAACCTTGCTTTCCGCTGGACTGCGCTCGACGATGAAGATCCAACCATCCGCGCATTCATCAACATCAACCGGGCGCAGAATTGGGATGAGTTTGTGGCAGCGCTGCGCGACTATAAGGCGCCGATGCAGAATTTTGTCTACGCCGATGTCGATGGCAATATCGGCTACTACGCACCGGGGGCAGTACCGATCCGGCGAAATGGCGATGGACGGTTGCCGGTTCCGGGATGGACTGACGAATACGAATGGGTTGGTTACATTCCATTTGAACAGCTACCGCATATCTATAACCCGCCCAAAGACTATGTAGCCACGGCCAACAATCGGGTGGTCGATAATGAGTACCCTTACCTGCTGAGCACTTCGTGGGCAGCGCCGTTCCGCGCCCAGCGCATTATCGAGCTGATCGAGCAGGGCAACCGGTTTACTGTAGACGATATGCGCGCCATGCTGGGTGATGTTGTATCGGTGCAGGCGCGCGAGCTGTTGCCGATCCTGAGCAATGTCACACCGGCAGGAGCGCGCGAAGAGACGGCGCTGGCGCTCTTGCGCGGATGGGATGGCGCGATGCGCGGGGAGAGCGCGGCGGCTGCGGTCTATCAGAGCTACTATCTTGCCACGCTCGAAGCGGTATTTGGCGATGAGTTGGGCGATCTATTCACCAGCATCTATCGGAACCGGCACGACTTTCAGGCGCTGGCAATCCGTGCTGTGCTGCTAGAGGGACATCAAGAGTGGTGTGATAATGTGCATACGATTGATGTCAGGGAAGATTGCCCCACAACGTTAGCCAGCGCATTGGTGAAGGGTCTCGATGCGATGGCAGCGGCGCAAAATGAGAGTGATCCCGCGCGCTGGCGCTGGGATCGAGTTCATCAGGCGGTCTTTCCTCACAACCCCTTCAGTCAGGTAGGGCTACTCCAGGGTTTCTTCGAGCGACGCATTTCCAACGGCGGCGACTCCTTCACAGTGAACTTTGCGCCGGTGCGCGTCGCCGAGCCATATCTGCAATACAATGCGCCGTCATACCGCCAAATCATCGATCTGAGTGACTGGAACGGATCGCGATTTATGCATACTACCGGCCAGTCGGGGAATGTGCTTAGCCCGCGTTACAGTGATTATCTTGAACGCTGGCAGCGGGTAGAGGACATTCCAATGCAGTTTAGCGGTGAGATTGAGGGTGAGCGACTGGTGTTGCGGAATGGCAGGTAACGATTCCGCGCTCAGATGACGAAGACAGGGGCACGGCATGCCGTGCCCCTGGGGGTGAAAGGCGTACCCTGAACTGATCGATAGTGATTGCCGTTACGGCTGGCCAAGTGTCACGATCAGAAGAGGGCGATTTTGGGCATTCCAATCGCCGGTGCGACTGGAAACGAAATATTTCCCGCTGTGATAGGCGCTATCAGCGGAATAGAGCGCGAGGCGCAGCGGCTGGCCGGCAGCATAGGCGCGCGCGACACCGCGGGTGACATCGATCTCACGTTTGGGCAGATTGTTCCAGTCAGGGAGGCTGGTCATCACTCCGACCCAGCCGGAACCAATATTCTCGCGCGCGAGTGGCGCATTATTCCAGGTAAGCGCATTGGGATCCCAATCTTCGCCGACAATCATCGCCTGAATCAGCGAAGGTTGGGCCTCGGTCGGTTCTGCATTTCCCATCTGACTTAAGATGAGTTTCGCTGATACCACTACGCGCCCGGCAGGCAAACTGGTGAGGGGAAAGGTGAGGTAGTATTTGGCAAAACATGGCCAGTCGGCAATATCAGACTGGTTTTGGACGCTGACATCAGCTTTGTCAGGCGGTTGCGACCAGTTGCCCCACCGATCCCAGAAATTTCCATCGGCATTGCACATATTGGTATCCTGACCACCAACACCAGCATCGGCGACGGTGATACCGTTGAGGCCATGACGGATGCGAAACTCTTGCGTGGCGCTCACAGCAGGTGGAGTGTAGACCGGGAGACCGAAATTGAGCGTTGCCCATGTTGCCGGCGCGTCAGGATTCAGGGTCGGTGGCCATTGCTGATTGGCGATTGGGGTACCGGAGGCATCATCGCGATCGTGCAGGATCATGGCGATCCGCCAGCGCGTGCCGTCAGGCGGTCGCTGCGAAAGGCCGAGACTAGAGAACGGTATGCGCAAGGTCATCGCCCACCCCCGATCTTCGGTGTCGTTATTGTCGTTCAGGCGGTCGCCGCGCCAACCGGGGATGGATGTGAAGGCAATATTGGCCGCCGACCATGCGCCGCCATTCCCGCGTTGGCTTAATTGATAGGCGGCGTTCGGGGAAGGGTCGCCACGAAACTGGGCCACGAAGCGATAACTGCTGGCACTGAGCGACTGATCGGTACCGGTATCGATCAGCAATGTGGCAGCGTCCCAGGCAGTGAGATCGGCGCTAGACGGCGTCGTGTCATACCAGAGCTGGCGATCAAAGCTGGCCAGATAGAGATACAGTTCGCTATTGTTGAAGGCGATGCGCACATCGGTATAGTTGGTGGAGCGACTGAGCTGACCAAACCAGAAGATGGCCATCTCAGCGAAACGATCGTCAAGATTGGTATTCGGAAAATAGGGCACATTGACCAGATACTGCGGCTCGGCTGTCGGCGCAAATATGGCCGGCAACCACTGGCGGAAAGGTGGATTGTTGGCCGTTGTCAGGGAAAAGGTGCAGAGTAGAACGAGCGTGATCAGGACAGCGGGTGACAAAGTGCGACGCATCAGGGAATACCCTCCTCGTGAAGCCGGTTGAGCAGCGATCACGGCAATCGCTGCCCCCACCGCGCAACCACCCTGGGATGTAGTTGCTGCTACGTCTCTTCGACGTAGATAATTTTACTGCCCTGGGGTTCGAATTGCATGGGCACATAGCGCAACTCGGGTAAAGCGGCGCGAATCGCTTCGTGTTGATCTTCGAGGGCATAGAGGAGCAAAAACCCGCCGCCACCGGCGCCGAGAATCTTGCCGCCGACAGCGCCGGCGGCGCGCGCGCGCGCGTACCATTCATCGATTAGAGGGTTGGTAATGCCGCTGGCCAGTTCGCGCTTGCGCAGCCAGCCTTCGTGTAAAATCTCGCCAAACGCATCGAGATCATCGTTTTGCAGCGCGACCCGCAAATCGTGAGCCAGCGCCGCCATGCGACGCAGATGCTGGCGACGGTTGTCATCGCGTTCCGTGTTTTCACGCTGTTCGCGCAGGAGATCGTTGGTTTTGCGCGTGATACCTGTATAGAGCATTATGAGCCGACGCTGAAGACGCTGCTTCGTCTCTGGCCGACAGATGATTGGATCAACAAACACCGTTTCATCAGGATTAAACTGAATAAATTGTAGTCCGCCAAATGCGGCAATGTACTGATCTTGTTTCCCAATCGGCGCGCCGCAACGCTCAATTTCGATATAGCAAGCTTCGCGCGCCAGTCGCTCGGCGCCGACAAAGCGACCGGTGAAGGCGTAGAGGGCATTGAGCAGGCCAACAGTGTACGTGCTGGAGGAACCGAGGCCGGTACCCTGAGATGGAATGTCGGAAATCGAGGTGATCTCGATAGCGTGCTGACGATTGACCAGCCGCAATGCCTCGCGGATCAGTTGATGCTTGAGATCATCGACGCGATCAACAATTTCCGTGATCGAATAGCTGGCGCGAATCTGATGATCGAACTTCTCATTTACCGTGATGTAGATATATTTGTTGATAGCAGTGCTGACTACCGCGCCCGGTTCGTGGCGATAGAAAGCCGGTAGATCGGTGCCGCCGCCGGTAAAACTGATGCGCAATGGTGTCCTGGAAATAATCATACCCTGTCTCCTGTGACTGCAATTCGTTCAATGGTAACGCATAATCGGCACATTACCAGAGCAAAATGACAAGATTGTCACAATTCATTCCTAACCCTGTTAGCAGATCTTCAGCAAAACGATGTACTGTAACCCTGTCGTAGCCTGCCACCTGCTTACTATGTCTCCATCTGCTTGCAGCGCTAGGGGAGGGGTCTCATGCGCGCTGTCTTTCTCGACCGCGATGGCGTTATTAATCACAATCGCCCTGATCATGTAAAAAACTGGGAAGAGTTTCAATTTCTGCCGGGAGCTTTGACAGCGTTACGTCTCCTCAGTCAGACCGGCTATCGCATCTTTATTATCACGAATCAGGCTGCGGTAGGGCGAGGATTGATTTCCATTGCCACCCTTGAACAGATTCACGCGCGCTTGCGCGCGATCGCCGCTTATCACGGCGCGCAGATCGAAGATATTCGGTATTGCCCGCATCGACCGGAAGAACAGTGTCGTTGTCGCAAACCGCAACCGGGTATGCTGGAGGACCTGGCGGCAAGGTATCGGATCGACTGTCGCCAGGCGTATCTTGTTGGTGACGCGCTGAGTGACATCGCTGCCGGCAAGCAGATGGGATGTCAGACCATCCTTGTTAAGAGCGGACGCGGCACCGACGAACTACGCAAGCCGGAATTGCGACGCTATCAGCCAGATCATATTGCGTCCGATCTGCTTGACGCAGCGCGCTGGATACTGGTTGAAGAGACGACGCGCGCGCCGACTGTGGCCTTGCCGCTGGCAGCAGGCACACTGATGGCACCCCAATGACCAGAGGAACGTATGGAACGCTATGTATACCTTGCCGTTCGTTATATCCTGGCGATCGGACTTGCAATTGGGCTGAGTGGCTGTAGCATTGGTTCACTGGTCGGCGCGCCGACACCCGAACCCTGGACGCCACCACCAACGCCTGAGCCAACTGCGGTCGCGGTTGTGCCGACACCAACCGAACCGGCTGTTGTTGAACGAACGGTGGCCGTTGCGGTCGGAACTTTCGCCGATCGCCGCGAGTTGAGCGGCCAGGTGACTCCGGTGTTGGAGCGTGGTCTGGCATTTCGTCAGAGTGGGGTACTGCGGAACCTGTACGTTGAAGTTGGCGCGCAGGTTCAGACCGGTCAGTTGCTGGCCGAGATCGATCTTGGCACACTCGAAGATCAACTGCGCCAGGCGAAGATCAATGCCGAACAGGATCGGCGGACGATTGAGCAGGCGACAGCGCGCGCGCAAATTGAGGTGCGCGCGGCTGAAGTAGCGCTGGAGTCAGCCCGCGATCGGCTAGCCGAACTCACAGCACCGGCCTCGCCGACCGAGATCGCAGAAGCGCGCGCCGCATTGCAACGAGCGGAGGCGGCGCTGGCCCGCGCGCGCAATGACGCCTCGGCAGTAAAGACACGGGCCGAACGGACCCTGGCCGACCGGGTCGCCGAATTGCAGCGGGTTCAGGAGGCTTACGGTAATGCCCGCGCCCGACTGGAGGTAGAAGACACCCCCGAAGTTCGCGCGCTGGTTGATCGATTATCGGTGGAATTGCGCGCTGCCGAGAGCGCCGTGGCGCTGGCTCAAATCGAACTCGACACGGCGCGCGGCAACGAGATTGCGGCGGTGCAGGCCGCCGAAGCCGATGTTACGCTGGCCCGCACCCGGCTTGAGCGTCTGCTCAATGGCCCCGATCCATTTGAAGTTGCGGCTGCTCAGCGAGCGGTGCAGCAGGCACAGATACAGCTTGATGCCGCGCGACAGCGCACCGCGCCCGATCCGTTGCTGGTTAAGAGCCTGGCAGCTTCCGAACTGGCAATTAAGTCGATTGAGCGTCAGATCGAAGATCGGCGCATTTACGCGCCGTTTGATGGCTCGATTACCGCTATCGAAGCGCTGGTGGGGTTTCCGGTAGAGGCCGAAGTGCCGGTCTTGCGACTGATGGATAACTCGGGCCTCCAGGTCACCGTCAGCGGCCTGAGTAGTGATGATCTTCAGCGAATTCCCGATGGCGCAAGGGTTGCGGTGCAGTTTGTGCGTTACCCCGGACGCACCTTCAGTGGCGTTGTTCGCAAAACGATAACGATGGCCAATCCGCTCCAGGGGACGGAATTACAGATTGCCTGCGATTGTGGCGATCTCCCGCTGGTTATTGGCGATCCGGCGCTGGTGACGATTGATTTTGGTCAACGCGAAGGCGCGCGCTGGCTACCACTGGAAGCCATTCGACGCGATGGTGGAACCTACGTGTTGGTGCCAACCGAACAGGGTCCGCAACGAGTTGACGTGCAGATCGGGCTGGTAGCTGATGGCAAAGTTGAGATCATAAGTGGACTGGAAGCGGGCGATCTGGTCATTTTACCCGTCTCTGGTTCAAATTGAGGAGAGAATCATGCTCACTTGGAGCGACATCTGGTCATACATCCGTATCATGCTGCGCTGGTGGTGGGTTGCCGCGCTTGCCACTATCCTTGCCGCCGGAGCTGCACTGATCTTTGTGATGCGACAGCCCGACTACTATGTCAGCCGGGCAACCTTGCGAGTTGGTGATACGCTCTCAACCGCAGCGCCCGATCCGCAAAGTCTGGGACTGAGCAATACGGTTGCCGGTTTTTACGCCGAAATGGCGAAACGCGCAGTGATTTTAGCGCCGGTAGTGGAAAAGCTGGCTCTGCCATTTCCATGGCAGGTGATCAGCACCTATATGCTGTCAACCGGCGTCAATCGGCAGGCCAGTTTGCTGGAAATAACGATCACCGATACGAATCCGCAACGCGCGGCAGCAATTGCCAATGCTATCGCCAGTGAACTGATTGTGTTCGGGCCGAATTCACCTGAGAATATCGCAGCCCAGCGCAACCTGCTGAATGAGCAGATCGAGCGCAGCCAGCGTGAGATTGATTTTCTCGAACGCCAGATCGAGCAGACCCGCGACATGATTACGCAGGCGACAAGCGCGACCGACCTGCGCGAAGCGCGTAACCGGCTCCAGGAACTTGAACTGTCGCTCAACAATGCGCAAAATGCATATGCCCAATTATTGCGCTTGCAAAACACCAACCTGGTCAACACGCTGGCAATCTTTGAAGCGGCACAGGCGCCGGCTGCTCCATTGCCGAATAAACGCAATCTCACCGTTGCTATAGCCGGACTGGCCGGATTGTTATTGGGACTGATCGCATCGTTTGGGCTAGAAGCGATTGATACGCGCTGGCGTAATCACAATGACCTGCGGAGTCGGTTTGGCTTGAACTTTCTCGGTAACGTGCCGGGTAGACGACCATTGGTCAGTTTGAGTGATGAAACGGCCCAAATGCGCGCTTCGGCGGTGAAAGAAGCGCATACTCAGATTGTCCTGGCCGGATTGCCACGCAATGCTCGCATATTGATGGTGAGCGGGCCGCGACCATCAGATCAACGTAGCGCCCTGGTCGTTGACCTGGCGTACTGCTACACGTTATCTGGTTATCGGGTATTGCTGGTTGACGCCGAAACCGAGCAGGCAACCCTCAGTAACCTTTTCGGCGATACGAGCAAAGTTCTGCAACCCATCACGATTGAAGGCGAAGCGCAGGTCTGGTCAAGCTTACAGGCAACGCCGCTAAAACACGTATTGCTGCTGGCGCGCAACACTGACGAATCGGGTCGGCCATTGCCGCCATCACAACCGTGGCCGGTACTGGTCGAGGGCTTGCAACGCGCCGCTGACATCCTGATCTTTGATGGGCCATCAACCTTAAGCGGTGTTGAAGCGGCGCTGCTGGCTCCGCTGGTCGATGGGGTTGTGCTCGCGCTTAAGCCAGATGCAGATAGCAGTCTTGACATTCAGCAGAGCCTGAAACGTCTGACGTTGAAACGAACTGACAGCGTGCTCGGCGCGGTGATGCTGACCGATGAATTCGTTCTCCCGCAAGCGGATCGGCCACGCCTACCGCTCCCCACATTGCGCTGGCTATTGAGCGATACGCCGTTACGATTACTGTATCCCGGCAAAACAGCGCAGACTGGAAACAATCTCGATCAGCAAGCTGAACACGATACTCAGCACACCGAAGCTGAAGCCAACGTTATTCAGCAACCGATTGAGCCGATAGATGCCGCTTCCCAAACGATCGCAATGCCAACGGGAGACGACCGGCGTATTATCATCACGTCATCACCCGCTGATGACTCGATCGTCGTTACGATGTCGGTAAACGAAGCAGAGCAGAGGCACGAATCGGTTGAGATCGGCCTTACCCGCGCGGTGGGTGAAGCCCTCGCGCGCCCACATGATGAACCGCTTGAGGCAAGGCAGGCTCGCGCAGTGGGAGAAGCGCGCCATATTCCAGTCAACACACAAATTGCCGCCAGCGAAGAAACTGTATTACCAGCATCACCAAAAGTCCGTCGCCGACGAACGCGCGATAGCCGCCGGCGCCGAACCTGACACCGACGCTTATGCACTATCTGTACCGATCGGTTACGAGACGAACCTTTTTGACCGGTATGTTGACTGCTGCCGGTTTGGGGGCCCTCGCTACATACAGTGCCGAGCACTGGCCGCTGTCGGAACCGAACCTGACCTCGTACCCTGTTGAGATAGCGCCGGTCAACAGCGTGGCGCCACTCTTGCTGGTTACCGACCCGGCGCCACGGCCTGATTTCACTGCTTATCTGGGCGAAATTCTGCGAGCGGAGGGATGGCTCGGTCTGCGCCAGATCAGGTTGCGCCAGCTTGATCGACCGATTGAAGGCGCCGTAGTCGTACTGGGTTCGACACCACTCGGTACCGAAGGGAAAGAGTGGCTACGCCAGTTTGTCAGCGCTGGCGGGGGATTGATTGGAATCCGACCTGATCCGGCGCTGGCCGACGTGTTTGGGGTTGCTTACACCGGCACGGCGCGGATTAACGATTTCTTCAAACCGACAGCAGCAACCGGAATAAGTGGACCGCTTCAGCTCCATACCGTCTATGACCGAATCGAATTGCGTGGCGCGGAGATCGTCGCAACGAGTGGCAACGGCGATCCGCTGGTGACGATACATCGATTCGGGGCCGGCATGGCCGCGCTGTGGACGTTTGACCTGGCGCGGACGATTGCGCTGATCCGACAGGGTAATCCGACCTGGAGCAATCTGGAGCGGGATGGGATGGATGGCGTGCGGGCCAGCGATCTGTTTACAGGATGGATCGATCTGGAGCGAATTGCGATCCCGCAAGCTGATGAGCACCAGCGGCTTTTGAGCCGCATGATAGAAGAAGTCAGTCCGGTACCGTTGCTACGGCTCTGGTATTTGCCAGATAACGCACCGAGCGCAATTATCGCTACCGGCGACGCTCATGGCAGTCGAGTCAGCCACATCGAACAACTGCTCCGCATCGTCGAACGACATAGCGGTACGGCTTCGATCTACTACACGCCACCACCGACTGATGCAAATGGCAGACTGGCGCGTAAGCTGCGCTGGATGCTCGGTCAGACACCGCTGATCGGCTCTCACATTGGCGGTGATGATCCGCTACCGGCACCGTATCACGTCGCCGCCTGGCGCGAGCGCGGCCATGAGTTCGGTATGCATCCATATGTTGAACATGGTCTGGCGGAGGGGTATTACCGGCACTGGAGCGAATTTCTAAAACTCGGCTACGGCCCGGTACCGCCTACTGTGCGCACTCACCGCATTCTCTGGCACGGTTGGGTCAAGAATGCCGTGGTGCAGGCTGCATATGGCATTCGCATGAATCTTGATCACTACCATAGCGGCCCGACGGTGCGTAAAGCCGATGGTACGTGGACGATGGGCTATCTGAATGGGAGTGGCTTGCCACTGCGGTTTGTTGATGAAACCGGCACTGTGATTGATGTCTATCAGCAGGCGACCCATCTGGTTGATGAGCATCTGATGCCGGTGTTTCAAACCGGCTACGAGGTTGGATTGGATGGCGCCGGCGCAGCAGCGCAGACTATTGCGCTGGTAGCCGCCGGGATCGATCGCTATCCGACGGCGTTTGGTTTGCAATGCCATGTTGACCCATTCTTGCTGGGTGAGCCGATTGCCGGTGAAGTCGCGCACTGGCTCGATGCGACACTGGCTTACGCTGAGGGGGCGCGTATTCCGATCATGGCTGCCGAACGCTGGCTCCGCTTCATCAATGCGCGCAATCAGAGCGATTTCAGCGATCTTAACTGGAATGGGCAACGACTGAGCGGTGTAATGACCACTCCGTCTGCACCGCTGCCACTCACGCTTCTCATCCCGGAAAGCCATCGCCATACTCGCTTACGGGCCGTACAGGTCGCCGATAACCGTCAGGCGCAACAGCAACGGACGATTGCCGGCAAGACATATCGAGCCGTAAGACTGGTCAGTGGACAACAACAGGTGATCATCGATTATAGTTGAACGAAGTGAGCATTGTATGACGTTTCTAACGCTGCAATCATCTGGCAAGTATTTCGGTCTCACGCTCTTGAGTGGAAGCATCCTCGCGCTTCAGATCTCATTCACCCGCATCTTCTCGCTGATGATCTGGCACCATTTCACTTACATGGTGATCGGTATTGCCTTGCTCGGTGGTGGTGCGGCAGGCACGTTCCTCGCAGTGCGGCGTTGGGGACCTGATAAACTGCAACAACAACTCGGCTGGTTGGCGTTACTGTTTAGCCTGACCAGTCTGAGCAATCTCCTCGCTATCAGCACGATTGCCATCGATCCACTCCGCGCTGCGCAGATCGTTTGGGCGATCATCGGACTCGGCATCTATTTCATCTGTCTGTTCAGCACCTTCTTCACCGGCGGACTCGTGATTGCAGCCATTTTCGGGCGTTGGGCCGGCGCGGCGCATCGGCTCTATTTTGCCGACATGCTGGGGGCAGGATTGGCGACGGTAACCGTATTGCTGGTCATCGAGGCGCTCGGCGGCCCAGCGGTGATCGGTCTGGTTGGATTGATTGGCGTGGTAGCTGCCGCTTTGCTCGGCTACAAAGCGAAACCTCGCTGGCTGTTGCCGGCAATCATGGTTGTGGAAGGATTGCTGCTGATTGCGCTTATTGTTCGTCCGCCAACCCTGGCCGTGCCCGGCTCGAAAGAGCTGGGGTGGGCGATACAGGCGCAGCAGGCAACACCTGAGTTTACGCGCTGGGATGCTGTGGGACGGGTCGATGTGATGCCGGAGATCATCGTCACCGAACCGATGATTGTTGGCGCAGTCAGTTCGAGTTACCCGCAAGAGGGCCGACCTGAATTGCCGCTGAAGCTGGTGACCATAGACGGCACCTCGATGACCGGCATGTATCAGTTCGACGGCAGTGAACGCGATCTGGAACGGTTCCGCTTTCTCGATCACGCCATCATTAGCGCAGTGTATCAATTGGGGGTAGAGCGTCCCCATGCGTTGTTGATCGGTGTCGGTGGCGGGCTTGACATTCTGCTGGCGCGCCGCTACGACGCCGAACGGATCACGGCTATTGAACTCAATCCAACTATTGTCGAGCTGCTCAAAGGGCGTTACGCCGACTACACCGGTCGCATCGCCTATCACCCATCGACCGAACTGATCGTCGCCGAGGGACGCAGTTTCCTCAGTCGCGCGACCGAACGGTACGATGTGATTCAGGGCATCGGGCTAGACAATCTGGCTGCGTTGTCGGGTGGCGCTTACGTGCTGGCCGAGTCGTACCTCTATACCGTTGATGCCTTTGAGCAGGCACTGCATGCGCTGACACCAAACGGGGTAATTTCCTGGACGCGCGATGTTAACAGTCCACCCCGTGAAATGCTCCGCTTGACCGGGCTGGCCGCCGAAGCGTTGCGGCGGATGGGGGTGAGCGATCCGGCGCGCCATATCGTCGTTATCGCCAATGAGAGCGGGAGAAATGCCACACTGCTGGTCAGCCGGTCGCCGTTCCGCGCAGAACAGATCGAACAACTGCGCGCATGGGGGGAAAGTCACAACTTTACAATGCTGCATGATCCATTCTCCCGGCTCGATACGGTCTTTGCCGAATATCTGCACGCGGCTGATCCACGCGCTTTTGAGCAGGCATATACTTTCCAGATCTTTCCGGTGACCGACGATAACCCCTTCTTTTACAACTACTTTCGCTGGGAGAGTCTGCACTTCGACCGCAACTATGAAGGTCGGCTCAACCGTTTCCCGATCGGCAATCTGATCTTGATCACGATGGCCGTCTTTGCGCTTGGGGCTGCCATTACCTTCATCATCTGGCCACTCGCGCGTTACCAGCGTGACGGTCTGCGCATACCCGGCGCTGCGCCGGCTCTGGCGTATTTCAGTCTGTTGGGAGCGGCCTACATGTTCATCCAGATCGTCTTGATCCAGCGTTTCACCCTCTTTATCGGCTATCCGATCCACGCTACAACGACAACGATTGCCAGTATGCTGGCCTTCGCCGCTGTGGGCAGCTTGCTGTTTAGCAAATATGTACGCTCCGCGAGCAGATTACGATTGGTAGGACTGGGGATCGCCGGACTGACCACGCTCTACATCTTCGCGCTACCGGTTTTGTTTGATATGTGGCTCCAATGGCCGGATCCGGTGCGAATTGTGGTCAGTGCGGCACTGATTGCGCCACTGGCCATCATGCTGGGGATTCCCTTTCCGGCGGGATTGCGGCAACTTAGTAGCCGCGCGCCTGAGCTGGTGGTATGGGCCTGGGGAATGAACGGTGTCTTTTCGGTGCTGGGTTCGGTATTGGTGATTGTGGTGAGTATGGCGAGCAATTTCACAACTGCAATGTTTGTCGGCGCAGCCGGTTACGCGGCAGCGGCTATCGCAGGCGGTACGCTCTGGCGCGTGGCGGTAGAAGGCAAACAGGCGCTTTCAGCTCCAGCCGAGGCGAAGGCGCTGGTGAAGACCCCATAAGCCCGTCAACGCGGGATGCCGTCAGGAGGAAACGTCATGAGCAGCGTGAGCATTACCGGAGAAACCAGGGCGTCGGTTGCGGCACAGAGCGCTACAGGGCAGCGGATTGTGGCCATCGACGCGCTTCGCGGCATTGCGCTGCTGCTCATGGCGCTCGATCACAGCGCATTTTTCGTCGGTGCCAGTATGCAGGCCGAGTCATACGGCGGACAGCCGGTAGTATTGCAGAGCGCAGCGTACTGGCTGAGTGGCCTGCTCACCAATCTGGCCTCGCCGATCTTCTTCTTCCTGGGCGGTTATAGTCTGGCCCTCTATGCCGCTGCGCAAGCGCGACGCGGGCAGCCGCAATATACCACGACCAGATTTATGGTGATTCGGGCGCTGGTCATTCTCTTGCTCGATGTGACGGTTTGCGCCTGGTTTTGGCGCGGCGCTACGCCATACGTACACGTGCTGACCAGTATCGCCGCAGCAATGTTGATCCTGGCCGGATTGCGTCACCTGCTCTCTCCGGGTCAGATCGGGGTGTTGGCAATTGGCACACTGCTGCTTCATCAGGCGATCATCGGTTCCATCGCTACTGAGCTGGCAAACAATGCGCCACAATCGTTCTGGCAAGCCTTTTGGCTCACATACAGCTACGACACCCGGCCTGCCATCGGTTTTGCCGTGCTGGGATGGGGGCCACTGCTCTGGCTCGGTTACGCGCTCGGGCACTGGCAGGATCATCCAGCGTTACGACAACCGCAACGATGGGCGCAGATCGGGATCGGTTTGCTGGCCCTCTGGTGTGGATTACGGCTCATCGGTGGTTTTGGTGATCTCGGCTCATTTGCAACAATTGGCGGCACACCAGTCCATCTGTTTGTCATGAGCAAAGCGCCACCCAGTTTGAGCTACTTCGCATTCAATCTAGGTCTTGCCGCATTCCTGCTGGCACTCGCTTATGCGCGACCAACTCTCTTGACGACAGGTTGGTTGCGCTGGCTCCCGCTGGTTGGTCAGGTATCCCTCTTCTTCTACGTTGCTCATATCGTGCTCTACCATCTCATTGCTCTGCTGCTTAGCCTTCTGCCAATGAGTGGCCCCCGCATCATCTGGGGGTACAGCGCCTGGTTGATCGGCCTGGCCGCGCTCATCCCGCTTGGTTACTGGTACCGTCAGCAACGCAAGCGCTATCCACGTCTGTTGAGCTACTTGTGATAGCGCGTGCAGGAAGCGGGGTGACGATGGAGTCATCTCGCGACAGTTCTCTGTTTAGCAGGATGTTAAGAGGGAATGGTAGGTTAGAGCTATGGGCAAGCGCTTACCGAAAACGCTGGTCGTGGCTACCAATCCACCGGTGCCGGAGCTGGCAGCGACTGTGAGCGCCGGCAAGCATCCGCGGGTTGATTATCTCGAGCTGGCCGCGCACTTTCGCCGTCAGCACGTTGATTACGGAATTGTGCGACCGCAGCGGCTAGTGCAGCACCTCGAGCAGATGTTGCGGATGGATCTCCGGCTGGCAGCTCGGGTCGCCTGGCTGGTGCGACGAGAAGGTTACGAGGCGGTGGTCAGCCTGTCAGAACGTGTCGGAATCCCACTGGCGTTGCTGCTACCACGCGCGGTACGCCATCTGGTCATCTTCCATCATGGCATGTCGGCGCAGAAGCTCCGCCTGATCCGTGCCTTGAAGTTGCAGTACCACTGGGATGTGACGGTAGCGATCAGTCAGGCCGAGGCTAAGGGCATGCAACGCGCATTGAACATAGAACCACAACGGATGATAGCGCTCCATACACCGGTTGACACCAGCTTCTACCGGCCAGCTATCGGCGCGACGACAGCTACGGTCGTACAAAGTCTTGGATTATCACACCGCGACTACCCGACCTTCATTCAGGCGATGCGGCGCTTACCGCATATCCCATGCCACTTACGGGTGGGAAGTAGCTGGGTCAGCGGCGCTGGTGGGCACGAGCGGGAACAGCTTCCGGCAAATATCAGTCTCGAACTTTTCGTGCCGATCGATCAGTTGCGTTTGTGCTATCTGCAAAGCCGGATCGTCGTCGTGCCAATCCGACCAACAACCCAGTGGAGCGCCGGCTGCACCTCGGTTCAGGCCGCGCAGGCCATGGGGCGACCGGTGGTTGCTACGCGCCGTCCAGGTCTGGCCGAATATGTGATCGAGAACGAGACGGCGCTACTGGTTGAACCGGGCAATGCCGAACAGATGGCCGCTGCGATTGCCACGCTCTGGGATAACCCGCAACGCGCCGAGCAGATGGGTCGGGCCGGACGCGCGCTGATGAACGAGCGTTTCGCGTTCGATCAATGGATGCAGCACATGACCGGTCTGGTGGAGTGGATGATGGATTGCCCGATCAGGGCAGTAAATGCAGGAAAAACAGGTTCAGTTGCATGAATCAGCTTGTCCGCACTGTGTTACGCAATTCGGTTGCCGGCATGGTCGCTCAGCTCGCGATCAAGGTACTTTCGTTCTGTTTTTCGATCATGATTGTGCGGCAGTTGGGCGCAACCGACTTCGGGCAATACGCTGCCGTGATCGGCTTCGGCAGCGTGTTCCTGTTTATCGCCGATCTGGGTCTGGCGCCGTACACTGTGCGGGAAGTTGCCCGTCTGCGCACCGAACCGGATAGCCTCAACCAGATTCGCAATCTCTACGCCGATATATTGAGCTTGCGCTTAATCCTGGCGGTGGTGGCCGGTCTGATGGTGATTAGCGCTGCCATCCTGACCGGTCGGCCATGGTTGATGATCGGCGCCATCGCGCTCAATGCTATCACCCTTCTGATGTATGCAGTACATGGCAGCAGTGAGGCGGTACTGGCCGGGTTTGAACGCCTCGATCTGACTGCCGGGATGCAGGTGGTCAACCAGTTGATATTTGTCACTCTTGGCGGATTGGCGCTCTGGCTAGGGCTGGGTTATTATGGCCTGATCTTGGCCACAATGATCGGTGTTGCGACGATGACCACAATGGTCGCGCGCGCGTTGTGGCGTCTGGGGGCGCGACCGGGACGCTGGCAACGCGAGCGCTGGCTGCGTCTGTTGCGCGCCGCTTTTCCCTTCGGAGTAATCGGGCTGACCCTCGGTCTGTCATACCGGTTTGACACTGTGGTCTTGAATGTGAGTTTCGGGGATACCGAAACCGGTTACTACAATGCGGCCTACAACCTGATCTTCGCGCTGGTCACCCTTTCAAATGTTCTCAATACGGCGTTATATCCATCGCTTTCCCGGCAGGCTAAACTCGATCCGGTTCATTTGCCGCGCATCTACGAACGGATTCTGAGCTATCTCCTGATTGTTGCCCTTCCGATCACAGCCGGCGGATTCATTCTGGCAGAACCAATTGTCAGCCTGCTGTTCGGCGACACCTATACCGCCAGCGCTCCCCTCCTGGCAGTGCTGATCTGGACATTGCCGCTCATGTTTCTGACCGAATTTCTCGGCTACGTCGTGGTGATTGCCGATCGAGAAGCGCTGGTTGCGCGGGCGATTATGGTTAGCAGCGCAGTGAATGTAGTGGCAAACCTTCTCTTCACCCCGCGCTACGGCGCGCCGGCAGCAGCCTTGATCACCGTGATGACCGAAGCGGTGCTCGCCATCCAGTACGGCTGGCTGCTGCGTGATCAGTTGCGCTTGATGCGCTGGCAACCGATTGGGCGGGCTGCCATTGCGGTCTTCCTGATGGCTATCGCCGTCTACCTGGCGCGGGAGTGGCCGGTGTTGCTGGTTATCAGCGGTGGCGGCGCGATATACGGCAGCTTGCTTGTCGGATTGCGGGTCATCGGGGCGGAAGAAGCAACCTTTGTGCGTAATATCCTGACAGCGCGTCGGTAGGAGAATGAGCAATGCGTATCTTACTGACCGTCCACCATTTCCCTCCTCGCTATAGCGCCGGCGCTGAGTTGTACACCATGCGACTGGCGCGCGAGCTGTTGCGGCGCGGTTGCGAGGTTGAAGTGGTCTGCGTTGAAACGCTCGATCCAGATCAGGCCTTCGGCTTGCGGGCTGAACGCGATCGCTACGAAGGGATTCCGGTGTGGCGCCTGCACCTCGGCTTACGCGATGCGCCGGCGCACTGGAGCTATGCTAACCCGGCGATTGAAGCGTGGTTGAGCGAACGGATGCGCGTCTGGCAGCCGGATATTATGCATCTGCACAGCGGCTACCTGATCGGCGTTGGCGCGCTTACTGCTGCGCGCGAACAGGGCATTATTTCGGTTGTTACCCTGCACGATTACTGGTTTCTCTGCCCGCGGATCACGCTGTTGCGCGGCGACGGTTCACTCTGCCACCAACCACCCGCCGATCTTGCTGAATGCGCCTGGTGTTTGCAGCTCGATCAACGACGTTATCGGCTACCGGAACAGATCAGCGGCGGCCTGGCCGGCAAGGCCTGGATAGCGCTGGCCGGACATGCTGGCCGCGCCGCTCTGCGCGAACGGCGCGAAACGCTGCGACAAGCGCTGAGCCAGGCCGATCTGGTCATTTCACCATCGCACTTTCTGGCCAGTCTGTTCAGCGATCTGCTTGCGCCTGAGCAGTTGCGTGTCTTGCGAATCGGGATTGATCATTCGCGTCTCAGCTCGATCAGGCCGGTTCAGGCAGGTCCCATCTTACGATTGGGCTATATCGGTCAGATTGCGCCACACAAAGGGATTCATCTGCTAATCATGGCTCTGAAAAGTTTGCCACGTGGCGAACCAACTGTTGAATTGACAATCTTTGGCAATACCGGGCAACATCCGACCTACACACGCCACTTGCGACAATTGATCGGCGACAACCCGCACATCCATCTGGCCGGCAAGTTTAGCCACGATCAATTGCCAGAGGTGCTAAGCAAGGTCGATGTGGTGGTTGTGCCATCGCTCTGGTACGAGAACAGCCCGTTAAGCATTCTGGAAGCGCATGCTGCCGGGCGACCGGTCATCACGGCGCGCCTGGGTGGAATGGCCGAACTGGTGCGCGATAACGTCGATGGGCTGCATTTCACGCCCAATGATCGACGCGATCTGGCCCGTCAGTTGCAGCGGTTGCGTAGCGAAAAAGGATTGTTAGAGCGGCTCCAACAAGGGATTCAACCGCCGCCATCGATCGATGATGAAATGAAGATGCTGATACAACACTACACAGCGTTGCTTGAACGCCGCGCTTCAATTCGGGGGCAGAGCCAATGACACCGCGCATTGCGATTGTCGTCTTAACCTACAACGGAGTAGCCGATACGCTGGCCTGTCTTGCCTCGCTTGGCCGGCTCACCTATCCGGCTGGCGCCCGTGATGTGATCGTGGTGGACAACGCCTCACATGATACCACCGTCGCGCAAGTGCGCAGCACATTTCCCCAGGCAGTGGTGATTGAGAACGGCGCTAATCTCGGTTTTGCTGCCGGCAATAACGTTGGCCTCCGGTATGCGCAGCAGCAAGGTTACGATTATGTCTTGTTACTCAACAATGACACCGAAGTTGCGCCGGATATGCTCGATCAGCTTGTAGCAGTCGCGGCTGCCGATCCGACCATTGCCGCCGCAGGGCCGATCATCTACTACCACGCTGCGCCGCAGCGGGTCTGGTCGGCGGGAGGGAGCATTGACTGGCAGCGCGGCATTTGCCTGATGGCCGGTGAAGAAGAGGATTACGGTCAGTACGTGGCGCGGCGGGTTGATTTCGTTACCGGTTGCGCGATGCTGATCCGGGTGGATGCGCTGGCGACGGTTGGTCTGTTTGATGAGCGATTCTTTATGTACTTCGAAGAGACTGAATGGTGTGTCAGAGCAAGCCGGGCCGGTTATCACTGCTATTTCACACCGGCGGCAAAGGTCTGGCACAAGATTCCGCTCAACGCCCGCTTTGACCGCGAATATCTGGCGTACTACATGACGCGCAACCGACTCCTCTTCCTGCGCGCAACCAGGGCGAGCTGGCAAACGTGGCTCAATGTGCTGATCGCGCAAGATCTGCGCACATACCTCAGCCTGTGGTTGCGGCCAAAGTGGCGGACACGCAAAGGGCGGATCGGCATGGGGTTGGGCTGGATCGATTTCTGGCGCGGGAGGTTTGGGCCGGCGCCGGCCCTGGTGATGAGAAAGGCAGACTGATCCGGATAGGAGATGACAAGCATGGCCGACCATTCGATCAGGCGACCGCTGCGGATCGGCATTGATGCCCGCTACCTCTCGCATGGGCTGGTAGGAGGCATTCATACCTATCTCACCAACCTGTTGCCGGCGCTCTTCGCCGTCGGCAGTCGTGAGCAATTCGTGCTGTACGCCGACGCTAAAGCGCCGTTTGAGCTACGCGAGCTACCGGCTAACGTAACGCTTCGCATTCTGCCATACCGAAATGCGTTATCGAGTATCAGCAACGACATCCTGGGTCTGCGACGAGCAATGGCAGCGGATCGGATCGACGTGGCGCATTTCCCGGCTAATTACGGATTTGGTCCGCCTGGCGCGGCAACGGTGATCACATTGCACGATGCGATCAACGTGATGCCCTGGCATGAGATTATCGCCGGTCACAACAAAGACCCGCGCTCGATTGCAATGATGACCTATCTTCATGTAATGACACGGCGCGCAGTCAGGCAAGCGCGCAGGCTTCTAACGGTGTCACACCATGCGCGCAACGACATTCTGCGCTACTGTCACTATGATGCAGCGGCTATCACGGTGACACCACACGGCCCACCGCCTGACATTCGGCGGATTACTGACGAGCGCGCGCTTAACGAGGTGCGGCAACGGTACGGTTTACAGCGACCATTTGCGCTGGCCGACGGGCTGAAAAACCCGGCTGTGCTGGCGCGAGCCTGGCCACTTTTGCCGGCAGACTTGCGCGCGCGGTATGAGATTGTCTTTTTTGCCCGACGAGAACCGTGGCCAGCAGCGCGGGCAGCGGTTGAGGCCGGCTACGCTCGCCTGATCCTGCGACCGCCGCGATCAGACCTGATCGCTCTGTTCTCAATGGCGGCGGCGTTTGTCTTTCCGTCATGGTTTGAAGGGTTTGGCATTCCCCTGCTAGAGGCAATGATCTGTGGCGCGCCGGTGATCGCTTCGGATCGCGGCGCGATCCCGGAAGTGGTGGGTGAAGCAGGATTGATCGGCGATGCCGAGGATGAACAGACCCTGGCCCGCCATCTTACCGCCGTACTCGGCGATCCGGAAGTGGCCGAACGGTTGCGTCAGGCCGGCTGGCGGCGCGCGCAACAATTTTCCTGGCAGCAGACAGCTCGACAAACGCTGGCCGCCTACTATGCAGCAGTCGCGCGCGATGATCGCGCCAGGGTCTGGATTGGAACGGCGCCGTGATCTGAACTGCTGTCTGATCGGTCTGGCAGTTTGACAGGAAGAAGAACGACCGCCAATCGCTGTATCGAGCTGGAATGCCATACACGATGATACTGGTTAGACCCAGAGGAGCCAATGCGTATCCTTATCCTCTCGACATGGTGGCCGGAACCCGATGACAATGGCTCGCGGATGCGCGCGATGGCGATCTTGCGCAATCTGGCTGCCCGGCACGAACTCCATCTGCTGGCATTTAGCCAGGGATCGCCGGCAGAGGTGCAGGCAAACGAGATCAGCCGACTCTGCCGGTCGTGGCGGGCCTTTCATCGGCCTGACCGCCGGCTCACAGTTACCGATCGGCTGATCAGCCTGACCAGCGTCAAACCGGCGTCGATCCGGGTCCGCTGGAGTCAAGAGTTTGCCAACGCTGTCTTGCAGGCAGCAAAACGCTGGCAGCCGGATGTTGTGCTGGCCTTACAGATCGATGTTGCGCTGTACGCCCGGTTGACACCTCATTTGCCAGCAGTTCTGGAAGAACTTGAACTGGCTACGATTCTGGAAGATTACCGGCGACAAACCGGTCTGCGTCGGTTGCGCAGTTTATTGACGGCCCTCCAGTATCGGCGTTATGTTGCCGCATTGCTTCCTTCATTTCAGGCCGTGACCACCGTCTCGGAACGCGAAGCCGATTTGATCCGACAGGTAGCCGGTAATCATACGACGCAGATAGCAATCATCTCCAATGGCGTTGATGCCGGCGCATGCGCCGCATACAGCTATCAGCCTCAGATTAACACATTGATCTATCCGGGCGCGCTCTCATACAGCGCGAACCTTGACGCTGTTAGCTTCTTCCTCAGCCAGATCTGGCTCCTGATTCGCGCCTGGCATCCTCAGGCGCGCTTTCGCATCACCGGCCCTGTAACCGACGAACAACGCGCAGCATTACCTGCGTTGCCCGGCGTTGAGTTTACCGGTTATGTGACCGACATTCGGCAGGTGATTGCGCAGCATATGCTCGAAGTGGTACCGCTTCGCGAGGGTGGTGGCACGCGGCTGAAGATTCTGGAAGCGCTGGCGCTGGGAGTACCGGTAGTCAGCACCAGCAAAGGCGCCGAAGGGTTGCGCCTCGAAGATGGAAAACACTTGCTGATTGCCGACACACCGATAGATTTTGCCGGTAAGGTCAGTCGCCTGCTTGCCAATCCGTCGCTGGCGCGACAGCTCGGCGAAGCCGGCCAGAAAGTCGTCGCCGAACGCTATGACTGGCAGGTGATCATTCCGGCGTTGCACGATCTACTGGAAACGATTGTTAATCAGAGGACACAGCGCTATGTCATGGCCCATCCCTGATGTCAGTATCGTTATCGTCAACTGGAATACCCGGCAACTGCTGCTCGATTGCCTGGCGGCACTACCGGCAGCAACTGCTGGAATCGAGCCTGAAATATGGGTCGTCGATAACGGTTCACACGATGGGAGCGTTGCCGCCGTCGCAGCGGCGTTTCCGGAGGTCTTTATTATTGCCAATCCTGACAATCGCGGCTTCGCGACTGCCAACAATCAGGCAATTCGGGCCAGTAGCGGGCGCTATATCTTCTTGCTCAACAGCGATACGGTGGCGCAACCGGGATCGATTGCCGATCTGGTTTGGTTTCTTGACGCGCATCCAGAGATCGGGGTCGCCGGCCCCCAGCTCTTGAATGCGGATGGCTCATTGCAACCATCGTGGGCATTGTTTCCCAATTTGTTGACCGAACTGACCGGCAAAAAAATTCGCTGGCGAAAGCCTTATCCAACCAGAGATGGAACACCGGCTTACGAAACCGACTGGCTCGACGGCGCAGCAATGTTGTTGCGGCGGGAAGTGGTCAGGCAGGTCGGTCTGCTCGACGAGTCGTATTTTATGTATACTGAGGAAGTAGACTGGTGTTATCGGATCAAACGCGCGGGATGGCCGATCTGTTATGTACCGTCGGCTCGCATCATCCATTTTGGCGGCCAGAGCAGTAAACAGGCAGCAACGCGCATGAAAGCTGAACTCTACTTCAGCAAACTGCGCTTTTTCGCCAAACATTACGGCAAAGTCATGACGCTTACGCTCAGCATAGGATTGCAGATGATCTTCTTCGGCAAACTGACACTGGGTAGCCTGCTGCTGATACTCGGTGGTGGTTACCATCCGCTCGGTAAGCTGTTTGTGCGCGATGGCGGCTGGCTGTGGGCGGCAATTGGGCGCAGAGTGCAACAACCACTGCTCCCAGAACGTTTCTAAAGGTCTGATCGCATGGCATCGCTGCTCAGTCGCATCGAAACACCGACATGGCTCGAACGCATCCCGCGACCGCTGCTCATCGGCGGAGTCGTGAGTGGAATTGCGCTCTACAGTGCAATCATTGGCGCGCTGTTTGGCAGTGGACGCCAGTTAGTAGCGCTGGCGCTGACCGCAGCGCCGCTTGGGATCATCGGGTTAACGCTCATTCTCTATCGGTTTGAGTGGTTTGTGCTCATGCTTCCACTCACCGGCCTGGCTATGCGTCCGCTGGCAGTGCCGGCGGGGAATGGCAGCGAATTACCGATCAGCATGCTCTTGACGCTGGCGCTGGTCGGAATCTGGATTCTGACCATGATCAAGCGGCAACGCTGGCAACTGGTACCATCACCGCTTAACAAACCGCTGATAGCCCTCATGGGGATCACCATGGTTTCGACCGTATGGGGGCTGTTGTGGTCAGATCCGATTCTCAACTGGTACATCATGGGCAACTTTCGCCTGGCGCAGATTGCTTCGCTCCTGTCATTTCTGGGATTGATGTGGACACCCCTGCTGGTAGGCCGGTTCATTCAGCACGAATGGCAGATCAAAGCCTATCTTGGCATGTTCATCGTTTGTGGCGGGTTGATGACCGCAGCCCAAACTTTTAGCATCAATCATGGTTTTTTGACCGATGCCGGGTTGTGGGGGCTATGGTTTGCGCTCCCACTGGCGGGGGTCTGTTATCTCATGCCGAACATCCACTGGGGGTGGCGACTGGCCGGGAGCGCGCTTCTGGTGTGGCATCTCTGGCTGGCAGCGGTGCGTAACTCACTCTGGATTTCAGGCTGGCTGCCAACCCTGATCGGATTGCTGGTCATGTCGTTCTTTGCTTCCCGCCGCATCTTTTTCATTCTCGTTATTATTGCTGCGTTGAATCTTGCGGTTGGACCTGGGCGCCACTATCTCGATCAGGTGATCAACGACAATATTGAAGAAGGCGGCCTGGGCAGATTGGAAATCTGGCAGCGCAATCTCTGGGTGGCGCAGCAGCACTGGTTATTTGGCACCGGCGTTGCCGGTTATGCGCCTTACAATATGACCTACTTTCGCGATGATGCGCGCTCGACCCACAACAACTATTTTGATATTCTGGCGCAGTTTGGCGTAGTTGGTCTGGGAATCTGGTTGTGGTTTGTGATCGCCAGCCTCTGGTACGGCTGGCGCGCGATCAAACTGGCCCCGCCTGGCCTCTTGCGCGCGACTGCGATCATCGCCACTGCCGGATGGATGGCTGCTCAGGCGGCGATGATGCTTGGCGACTGGATCTTGCCCTTTCTGTACAATCAGACTGTGGCCGGCTACAAGCACGCGATGTATAGCTGGGTCTTTGTCGGGCTGCTTATCAGCGTGCATCAATTGTCGCAGCGGGGTGAGGCGGCATGAAGATACGGCTGGCGCTTATCCTCCTCATGTGCTCTGCTTTGATCGGTATCGGCTACAGTGGTTCTGCCCACAGTCAGGGATTCTGGTCGAAGCCGATTGAAATTTCACCATTGCAATACGGTCAGGCGCCGTTGGAACAACTGGAGCGCCGATACGGCTGGTCGTGGCTGCCCGATACAGCATTAGGGCCGGATGGTAGTCTGCATATCGTCTGGTACGGTGGTCTCATCGTTGATCAACGGGCGGGTGGCACAATTGATCTGCTGATATATCGTCGCCGTAACGCCGATGGTTCTTGGACTCCGGTGCGTGAATTGATTGCGCCCGGGGTCGGCGGCTATACAGTGCGCGCCGGCATTGCGCTCGGTCGCGATGGCAATCTACATCTGCTCTACCGGGCCGGCACTCAAATTCGCTATGCGCGCGCCAGATGGGATGACGCTGACCAACCACAAGCCTGGTCAGACGAGCGCTTGATCAGCGATTCGGGCTATTACGTGGCGCTGGCAGCCGATCTGCATGGCGGTCTGCATGCCTTTTGGAGCGATATTGTGACCGAAAATACCAATCCACGCTGTTACCAGTGCGGCGAACTCTTCTACCGTCGCTCTATCGATGGCGGCAACACCTGGTCACCGGTTGTCAATCTCTCGCAGAGTGAGGATGGCGACAATCGTCCGCAGGTGTTGGTCGATGCATTCAATCGGATTCATGTGGTTTGGGATGAAGGAGCAGACTGGTATGCCGGGCAGGGGCAACCGCACTATGGGGTTTACCGCCGCTCTGACGATGGCGGATTGACGTGGACTGAACCGGTCAAGTTTAGCCTGCCGCCAACAACTGTACAGGCCATACGCCAGCAACTACGCGGAGCGAGCGATCTGCAGGGGCCACCGCTTGAGGCGGTGCAGCAAATCGCGTTGACCGTGGATAGCGCCGGAAATCCCTTTGTGATCTATCGTGGAGTTCGCAACGATCGTCTCTACTTTCAGCGCTCACTGGATGGCGGCAACACCTGGACGGCAGCAGTTGAGATCCCTTATGTGCGCGCCCGCAATATTGAAGACAACAATCTCGACTACTACAGCCTGGTCAGCGATAGCGCCAACAACGTGCATGCGCTGATCACCGGTTTTACCGGGGTTGTTGATTCAAACAGACCACCAGCCCTGATTCACATGACCTTCGACGGAACACGCTGGCTGACGCCGGGCATCGTCATGCAAAGCAACCTCTACCCGGAATTACCCCGACTGGAGATCTACAACGGCAATCAGCTTCATGCGGTCTGGTTTACCCGATCAAAGCTATTTAGCAGCGATAGCGACAGGCTCGAAGAGCGGGCGATTCACCAGATCTGGTATAGCACTGCGCAACTCAATCTACCGGCCCGTCCAGGCCTGCCACTCTTCACGCCAACACCGTTACCGGCGACGCCAACCACAATCGCCGCCGTAGCCGTTGCGCCGACGGCTACGCCGATTGCGCTACCCGACGAGATTCGCAACGCTCCGGCGTTGCAAGAACCAGTGCGTTGGGAGCTACACGGATTAGAGGCTATCGGCGCGGCACTGGCCTTAACAGTCATTGGAATTGGCGCAATTACCGGTTTCATTATGGTCATACGGTCACGCCGACCATAAGAGACCAGCAGGAGCATTGCGATGGCCATCTCGCAACCGACCAATCTGAGCGCGACGAGCCAGCGTGTCGAACCGCGGCTGAGCATCAACGCGGCGGAAGGGCGCTTTTACGGATTTGTCATTCTCGGTCTGATGCTGGTGATTTGGGCGCCGATTGTGTTTGCGTTCGTCACAGCGCCACCGGATCGGCAGTTTATGGGCGTGATCGACGGAGTGCCGGATCACAACCAGTATTTTGCCTGGATGCGCAGCTTTACGCAGGCCAACCTGGCTGCCAACCGACTAACGCCGGAGGTAAACGAACCGGCATTCTTCAACTTACTCTGGTGGGCAACTGCCCGGTTAAGCGTCATAACCGGTATCTCATACATCACGGCATACACTATCCTGCGGCTGATTGCCATTCTTTCACTCTTGGGGAGTCTGCTCATCTTTTTACCGCTGATCAATGACCATTCCCGCCAGCGCCAGATCGCATTCTGGCTAATCTGCACCGGTAGTGGGTTGGGAGTGATCTGGATTGTGGTCAAATACCTGGCCGGTTTGCCTGAAGCGCCCTTCCCGATCAGCATCTACACGGTCGAGCCGAACACCCTGGCGATCATGCAAGCCTTCCCGCACTTCACGATGGCCCTGGCGCTGATCATCACTATTTTCAGCCTTATGCTGCTGGCATGGCAGCGAAAGCAATCACGTTACGCTGTAGCGGCGGGTATTGTGGGAGCGGTGTTAGCGCTTCAACACGCCTACGATCTCTTGATTGTCTACGGGGCCCTGGGTCTCTTCGGCTTGCTGATCTGGTGGCGTGACCGTCGCTTCCCCACCCTCCTCTTCCAACAGGGTGTCATTCTGGCAATCTTTTCGGCGCCGGGGGCGCTCTATCTGGCTTATCTGGTCACCAGTGAACCAACCTGGGGGCGCAAACTCGATCAATTCGATAACGCCGGCGTTTTTACGCCCAATCCGGCACTGCTGGTCATCCTGCTGGGGGTGCCGTTGATCCTGGCCCTGGCTGGACTGCGCCGTCAAATGTTTCGCAGCAACGATGATCGTGAGATCTTTCTGGTTTCGTGGTTTGTCATCCACTTCGCGCTGATGTATCTACCGCTCAAGTTTCAAATTCACATGCTGCTCGGCTTACAGGTACCGATGATGCTGCTGGCAGCGCGGTTTATCGACGAACGCCTGATTCCACGTCTGCGCCAGCGAGGACGAACGGCGCTCGTGGTTGGAATGATCGCTGTTTTTGGTCTCAGTATGGTCACCAATGTGTACATACAAAGCTGGCGTTTCGTCTATCTGTCGCGTTACGAACAACCGCACTACTTGACCAACGACGAGATCGCTGCCTTGCAATGGCTCCAGCGCCACACGACTATCAACGATGTGACGCTGGCCGAGATCGAATTTGGCCAATTTGTGCCGGTCTGGAGCGATGCGCGAGCCTACCTTGCCCACTGGGCCGGCACGCTTGATTTCTTTGTCAAACGTGACAATGTGCGGATTGTTCTCGATCCGACCACGCCGCCAGAGCAGCGCCGGCAGATTTTGACCGAATTCGACGTATCGTATGTCGTGATGCGAGACAAAGACGGCTCACGTCAGGCTTTTCAGCAGCAAAGCAGCGAAGATGTGCAGGTAGTGTATGAAAATGAGACGGTTACAATTTATCGCGTCATTGCGCTGCGTGACAGATAAGCCTGCTTAACGATCATCTGGGAAACGCTTCAGCCGGTACAGGCAATACGTTCCAACCTGAAAGACCGGTTCGTACCACATGTGCAATCTATCCGGCGGCTCCATTTCGACCACCCGGTTTTCGGAGCCATCGAGCAGATAGGTTGCTTGCAAATCGGTTATGCTGCGCATTGCCGGTAGTTCGAGCGTTTTGCCGATCTGCTCGGCGATTTTCACTGCATAATACTCTTCAGGAATAGGAATAAAGAGACGGTCGCTATACATATGCACTTCCCACTGACCTGAAACGATCCGCTCTACAGGTGGAACATTGGCGTCAATGTAGGTTGCCATTGTGATGGCGGCAGTATCAACCGGCTCGAACACACGCCGAACGGTATTTTGGGCCGGCCATACGAGCACGATGATCAGGATTGAAATGACCAGCGCAACCAACGCCAGCTTCGTTGGTCGGTGTTGTGAACAGACAAGCTGGTTTCGTGTCCATTCCATCAGATCGCCGAGCGCCACTGCCAGTAGTATGCCACCGATGGCCCAAATCGGATACGCATACCGTGGCCAGCCGATGGAACCTCCGGCATACCAGGCCATCCAGATCAGCACGAAGACAATCAAGAGTTCACTACCCACACGACGAGGCGGTCGTACCGCCAGCGCATAGAGGGCAAGGGGAAATACCACCAGCAGATTGTGTTCGTAGAGAAATTTCAGGTTATTCCACCACAATGTGGGAGAAAACACGATAATTCTGCTCAGCGACAATTGCAACAGATCATATTGACCGGTTGCCGTTACGCCTGCTGCCCAAGACATTACGATCTGGAAGCCAGACCAGAGTGCAAATGCGGCGATGCAGAGCAGTGATGGCACAATCAGGAAAGAGCGAGCGAGATATTCGTGGCGATGAGCCAACCAGACGATGGTCAACGTCGCCACAATCATTGGCGCGAAGAGGTCTTTCGACCATACGGCTAAGACAAATGCAATCCAGGCCACAACCATTGCGCGCGAGCTTCCCGTTGCCGCGCGCGACCACCGCCAGCAGCCGAGAATGAAGAAGCCAAGCGCTGGCAGCTCACCGTATACCCACCGGCCCATGGTCACCGTATTCAGCCAGGGGGGACCGAAAAACAGCCATAACCAGACTGCGAGCAAGGCAATTCGCGAATCGTACCAGTCACGCATTGACCGGTACACAATCAGCGTACCAAGCACAAGCAGAGCGCCCATCACCGAGCGCGCCAGGATCAGTGATGGCTCAAACAGGGCAAAGAGCGCCATGATCGGCAGCAATACGACCGGACCGGTTGAGTCGCGCCAGTAGGCGTGAAAACCATCCTGGGTTAAGATTGCCCACCGCCCATAACGAACAACGTGTTTGATGAAATACAGTCGAAAACCTTCGTCGAGCGCCAGAAATTCAGGAAAGCCGGATAGATTGCAAAACGCCAAAAAAACGACCAGAAAAACAAAGGTTAGCACTAAACCTGCTTGGAGCACATTCCGCCAATACAATCGCTCTGCTACTATCATCGCTGAGCTTATCCTTGACGAGACAGTGTTTGCCTGTATACAGGTTTATCGAGAAACAAACAAACTCCAAAACACGAATTATCGCGATAAAGCTTTATTAGGAAATACTCTATCACTCTTACAACCATAAAAATATATAGAAAAAGTTTATTTTTCAAACTTTATCAGACACTAATAGCATCAATATCAGAACAAAAAGGTACCTTAGTACTATTCAACCGGCTGGTAAAGAACACTACAATGAATGATGTCATTATTCCCACCGTCACAAACATCCCAGCCCAACAAGTGAAAGAAGAGGGTCTATGAAGGTCTTCCTTCGCCTCATTACAATGCTTTGGCTGGTCGGTTCTCTGCTGGCTTGCGCCGCAAGCGTAGCGCCAATCTCTTCCGGTTCGATAGCGCTGCCAACACCCACATCAACATCAACCGCCACTCCGATTCAGCTCACCCAAACTGTAACCCGGACATACCTCCCACTCATCATTGGGCCACCGCCACCACCGCCACCCTCGCCGGCAGGCTGGTACCAGTTGGCCGGCAACCCACAACGCACCGGCTATTCCCCGGTAACCGTTCAGGGGCCATATCAGTTTCGCTGGATCTGGAACGGACCGGCTGGAGGCGGCGATACCGGGCCGGCATCAGATCATCTCGGCCTGCCCAAGGCGGTGCAGCCGGTCATCGGTAACGGTCTGGTGTTTGTTGGTCATAGCGATGGGATCGCGCGCGCGCTCCGCGTCAGCGATGGCAGCCTGGCCTGGAGCCGTTCAGTCGGTGGGCAGGTGCTGGGCACAGTAGCCTATCATCCCGGTCTGCGGCGGGTATTCGTGGGATCAACGAACGGTCGTCTGTACAGCTTGAACGCTAACGATGGCACCATTGTCGGCTCGTTCAACGTCGGCGGCCCCATTGAGATGTCGCCACTGCTGGTCGATGATGTCATCTTTGTTGGATCGATTATTAACAAGGGGCGAAACAACGGCGAAGGCACCAGCGGCCAACTGGTGGCACTCAATACCGCCGATCTGAGTCTGCGCTGGCAATACAATGCCAATGCCGGGTTGCTCGCTTCACCTGCCTATACCGCGCGCAACGGCGGTATGATTATCATCGCTGCCGAAGACAAGACAGTGCGCGCGCTCCGCGTCAGCGATGGTAGCCTGGTCTGGAGCCGAACGGTGAACGCTGGCCGCGATCCACAGCGACAGTGGACGGCGTTCCCGGATACCTATCCGGCAGTGTCGGAAGTTAACGGGGTCGTCATCATTCGTTCGTACTTTATGTGGCAACTGACATGGGCGCCTCCGATCCAGCAAACCGCGACGGTGGAATCGATTCGAACATTTCTCAGCCAGAATCCTTCTTATCAGTCCTTCTTCGTGCTCGATCTGGATACCGGTCAGCCGCGCTATGTAGCGCCGGTGTTGGGCGGCGGTATCGGCAATAACGATGATTACTACTCAACGCCGCCGCAGGCAGTGATCAGGCGGTTGAGTAGTGGCAGTGAGGTAGCGTATGTAACGTGGCGGAACAGCCAGGCCTGTCTTGACCCGAACAACTGTGACAGCCGCGAAGAAGGGGCAGTAGGTGAGATGGATTTAACAACCGGTAACATCCGGTTCATCGATGTTGACAAAAACGGCTGGCAATGGCGCATGCCGGTCGATGAACTGGGATCGATGACGATGGCCGGGGATGCACTCTTCTACTCGCACTGGATGTCGATGGCTGGAGTAAAGATTACCGATCGCTCACCGGCGCGCGGGAGCAGCGTGAGCAACCCGATCTTGACCAGCAAGCTGGTTGCAGTCACCAATTCGCTCGCTCCGGGAACATGCAACCAGCGAAATAGCGCGCAACATTACTGCCCAACCACCCACTACGATGCCGGTGGGGGCTATCTGCTCGGACCAGGATTCTATATCTACTATACCAGCCGTGTCGTCTACGATGAATTTTTTACGCCGCCGGTGTTTGGGCCGGCAATCGATGAAAACGGGGTTATTTACTGGAAGAGTGTTGATGGCGCCATTATTGCCCTTACGCCCCAGAGCGCCACTACGCCATAGCGGAATTGTTGGGCTGCTCACACTACTCTTCGTGATTGGTTGCGCCCCGGTGCCCCGACCGGAGGCGCGACCGACTCCGGATCTCGATCCGATCAGCGCCGAACGACGCGCAGTGCGCTTTGCTGCCGGTGATGGGATCATGCTGGCTGGCGAACTTACACTACCACGCAACCGGTCTCAGCCGGCTCTGGTCGTCATCATTCATCATTCCGGGCCGGTCGATCGTGACGCCTACGGCTACCTGGCCGAACTATTGGTGGCGCGTGGGTATGCGGTCTTCCGCTTTGACAAACGCGGCACCGGCGATAGCGAGGGTGTATATGGGTGTTGTGAAGCGGAAGATGCGCTGGCAGCCTATCGCGCGGCGGTAGCGCAATCTGGCATTGACACACGACGAGTATTTATCGTGGCCCAGAGTATTGGCACGCGCTATGTCGCGGCATCGTTCGCTGACTATGTTGCTGCCACACCGCCAAAAGGGGTTGCGCTACTCTCGAACTTGCTGGGGCCAGACGAAGTTATGGCGATCGTTGCGCCCATTCACATCATTGTTGCCGACAGCGAACCCGACCTGCAACGCATTGGACCTGATGCGGTTGCCGCTCACAATGCGCGCTGGCCAAAAAGCGCAAGCCTGTACATTGCCGAAGGGGCTGAACATACGCTGTTTGACATTCGCGACGGGCCGATTGATTGGAGCGATCCGGGTTGGGTGCGACGCTATCATCGGGGCGCAATGACAAGCTTGCTAGACTGGCTGGATGCGCAATCGCAACCGTGACATTGACGAAGCATATGAAGGACTGAGTGATAGTTTAATTGTTACTATAGTTTTACATTAATACCACCATTCCACCTGCGTAACGCTTCGCGCTACCGTCTCGCCCCGGAGAGTGCCGCACCTGAATACTGCTTGCTCGTTCGCGAGAGACTTCGCAGAGCTGTCGCGTCCCGGAGAGATACTCTGTTTTCGTTGCAATCCTCCTGAGATTGACACCTCTAGATGCATGCGTCAGCTCCCCACTCAAATATTATGTAAATATTTTTTCCCAAGCAAGAGGGGCAGTCGCTAACGCCAGAGTGTGCCGATACCGCGTCATTCACGACACGGCGCGCAACTCAGTAATACATCGACCACCCTCATATCTTATCGCTTACCAGTGCATCTATGAACTGCAACGATCAACCACCAAAGCGAAGTCTGGTATAAAGTAAAGATTTACCAGTTAAATAACTGTGCAAATTATCAGTGATTTCCGCAAATTACTGATAGTATTCATCAGAACAAAGAGTCGGCTCTGCCGATAATACAGCATCTTTATCCGATACTGGCGAGATCGCCTCTGTAACGAAATAATGTCGCTGTCCGAGAATGACATAATTTTCATCTCTGTGAAAAAATTTTTCAAAAGACCTTTAAACTTCCTTCTTACACTGACACTACCTGGTGTCAGATGGGGAGGGGTGCATTGAATACTCAGCGAATACCACCGCAATTCCTCAGGCTATGCAGTTCACTTATTGGAACAATTGTTCTGATTTGGATCATTGCTGGCCTGAATCCGGCAACACCGGTCTCTGCCACCATCCCCAATCGACAACCGTGGGTGCATCAGCCGGGGATATGCCCCCCCGCGCTGGAAGGCGCCGTCTTCGGGCGCGCCATTGACAATTGCGGCGGCACCGGCACCACCTTCGATACCGCCCAGATTTACGGCC
>Ga0209721_1000174_pt1:0-60000 | contig 64474 bp, 49 predicted proteins | sample TshhotsprinmetaG_FD_184139 | JGI IMG/M metagenome (GOLD analysis project Ga0209721, IMG submission 184139) | Hot spring microbial communities from South Africa to study Microbial Dark Matter (Phase II) - Tshipise hot spring metaG (SPAdes)... | ecosystem: Environmental > Aquatic > Thermal...
TTTGTCCAGATCCTGCCAGGGCCGCGGCCCCATCTCGGTCACCCGGCACGGCACGGCCGCATGTGGCCCCAAAGCTTGCTTCATGTGATGCTCGTGCACCATCCAGCCGAGAAAGCCGTTCGCGTCCTGCAGCACCGTCGTCCCTGGCCGGGCGTCTTTCCGGCGCAGCATATTGATGTACTCGCGAGGATAGCCGTGCCAGTAGTAGATATCGAGCGCCTCGTGTTCCTCCTGCGTCAGCTGCTCGCCGTGCTGGTGCACGTCATCATAGGGGTAGTATTTGCCCTTCCACGTGAACCGGTTGAACGGGTAGAGGTGAATGTTGACCGCCAGGCCGCGCTCGAACAGCTCGCCGCCGCCCTGTTCCACCGCGACTTTGAACGGATTCCAGTCGGGATGGGGATTGATCGGCGGCAAAGACATCTCCAGGCCGATGGAGAGTCCGTGCCGACATGGCGGAAGTGCCCATGCGATTGATTTCTGCATCCAATCGGGCGGCACCCGCCGGTCTGCCCACTCCCGATCATCGTTCGGCTCGTTCCAGATCTGGATGTGTTTGACGCCTGCTTTGGCCAGGCCATCCAGCACATGATTGGGGATGGAGTTCGGGCGAATGCCGCCGGTATCCAGGCGCAGGGCCGGCTCTACGCCGATGGAACGCAGATCGCGGATCATGCCCTCGATGCCGGGCCGGGCATTGGCCGGGATGCCCCGTGGATCGAGCTCGCCGGTCAGCGGATTGTAATTGCGCATGCCACTGGCGTCATGGCAGATGAAAAGCGTGCCGATCCCCAGCGCTTCGATTTCTCTGAGCCATACATCCCAGTTCGGCACATTGTCGTGCTGCATCGTGGCGCGCCAATGGAATCCGACGCGCGTCAGCTTCGGGGCCATCACGGCGCCTCCAGCAGCTTGCGGGCTGCCTCCAGTTCGGCCTGTGCTCGATCCAGGAGCGCCAACACCTGTTGTCGCGTCGCTTCATCCAGCGCCGGGGGCGGCGTGGGGATCGGCACGGGTTCTGTCGGTGGCACGGGGATCGGCTCCGTCGGCGGGACAGGGATGGGTTCAGGCGTCGGAGCTGGCTGGACGATATCGGCCCCGCGCTGAAATACCAGATAGTAGCAGGTGTTGGCGTGCGGATTCCCTTTCACCCCGGTCGGCAGCTGGGTGATTCGATCGGAGGTGGCATCGGGAATGTCCACGGCATAGGGGCCGGCGGCGAACATGGGATAGTTGCCCCAGAACTGATCGAATCCACCGCCCTTGGTGCGTTCGATGCGCACGCCACCGTTGATGATGCGAAACGGATGCCCTTCCACCGGCGCGCCGGTCGGATCGAGCACTCGCACGTAGATCAGGCGTTTGTCGCCGGCCTCATTTGGACCAACCCACCGCGCCTCGACCAGGCGATATTCGGCGTGTTCGGGCGCTTCCAGCCGTGCTCCCATTTCATCCAGCCGCGGATCCCATTTGCGTTCCATAACGTTCGTTCTCCTCTCCGGTAGCGGTTTGCCCAAAATACGTTTCAACCAGACGCGGCAACACATGTCTTTCCTCCGGCTCCTGCGGCGTCGAGAAAAGGATAGCATGTATTGCTGGATTTGACAAGGCGCTCTCATTGTCGTCAATGAGGACAAAAAAGGGGGCTTGACACTTGTCTCGGTTCAGAGGTAAAATCATTGCATAGTCCGAGCTGGAACAAGGGGGTAACCACATGCGCACCTATCGCCTCGCACGTTTTGTCGCCTTTCTTCTCTTTGTTGTTGCCCTGCTCTACTTCATCGCAGGCATCGTCGTGGGCGCATATCTGTGGCAGCGCGGCCTGGGCGAGGGCTGGGGCAGCGGGTTTGCCGGTTGGCTCTCGATCCCTATCTTCATCTCCACCTTCATCGGCGCTCTGATATTGCTTTTGTTCGGCGCAGTACTTTACTTTTTGGCTGCGATCAACACCAACCTGACGCTGGCCCGTCAGCGTGGCGCTTTTGTCAAGCCAAAGGCTGCTCCGGCTCCGGCTGAGATGGTCACCGTGCCAGCCGCGCCTCGACCGGCGCCGGCAGAGCCGATCGTCGTGACGCCACCGGTTGGCGCATTCATTCGGCCGGCGGAGCCTTCACCGGCGACGGTTACGCCGCTTCAGGTGGAGGTTGCACCGGTGGTTCTCGATTCGGCGCCCTCTGCGCCGGAGCCTGTACCGACGACTGCCGAGGCTGAGGAGAGCGCTGAGCCTCCTGTGATGGTCGCGGCCGCCGACGAGGACGCGTCGCCTGACCTGTTGGCCGAACTGCCGACGGATGACGCCGACGCGGATGCTCCGGCCGCCGAATTCACCGGTCAACTGCCTGGCGCCGATCAGGCGGCCCGCATCGCCTCTGAGATCGCGGCCGCCAAAGACGCCGAGACATCCGAAACATGACATGAGCGGGCCGGCCGATCTGCCGCGCATATGGCCAGATCGGCCCAGGATATGGCCCGATCGGTTTCCCTTCTTCGTTCCTCATTGCGTTGCAATCGCCCCGGCAGCATTGTCGGGGCGGCTGCGCGCGTCTGCGCTGCGGCCCAAAATGGGCGAATTCGTCGTTCTGGGGTATAATTGCGTTCTAACGCCTGTCAGAGGAGCGTTTATGAACGACCAGATCGAACTGGGGCCGACTCCGTACGGGATCGTGCGGCCGATCAGCATAGACGAAGAGATGCGCGGGGCCTACCTGGACTACGCCATGAGCGTCATCGTCGCGCGCGCGCTGCCCGATGCGCGCGATGGCTTGAAACCGGTGCAGCGTCGCATCCTCTATGCCATGCACGACATGGGCCTGCGGCCCGGCAGCCCCTACAAAAAATCCGCCCGCATCGTCGGCGAGGTGCTGGGCAAATACCATCCGCACGGCGACTCGGCTGTCTACGATGCGATGGCGCGCATGGCGCAGGACTTCAGCTTGCGCTATCCCCTGGTGGATGGCCAGGGCAACTTCGGCTCGGTGGACGGCGATGCGCCGGCGGCCATGCGCTACACCGAGGCGCGGCTGGCGCGCATCACCGAGGCGCTGCTCACCGACATCGAGAAGGAAACCGTTGATTGGACCGCTAACTTCGATGGCAGCCTGGAGGAGCCGGCCGTCTTGCCGGCCCTGTTGCCCAACCTGTTGCTGAACGGCAACAGCGGCATCGCCGTCGGCATGGCCACCAACATCCCCCCTCACAACCTGAACGAGATCGCGGATGCCATCGCCTTCCTGATAGATCGCTGGCCGGAACGCGATGACGTCACCGTAGACGAGCTGATGGATTTCATCCAGGGGCCTGATTTTCCGACCGGTGGGCTGGTCCTCGGCCGCGAGGAGATCAGGCTGGCCTATGGCACGGGCAAGGGCCGGCTCACCATGCGCGCGGTCACGCGCATCGAGGAGATGGGCGGCGGCCGCTTCCGCATCGTCGTGACCGAGATCCCCTATCAGCTCAACAAGACCACCCTGCTGGAGCGCATCGCCGAGCTGGTGCGCGAGGGTCGCATCAGCGACATCAACGATCTGCGCGACGAGTCGGACCGGCGCGGCATGCACGTGGTGATCGAACTGAAACGCGGCGCGACGCCGCGCAAAGTGCTCAACCAGCTCTTCAAATACACGCCGTTGCAGAGCACGTTCGGCGTCAACATGCTGGCCCTGGTCAACGGCGAGCCGCGGCTCCTCAGCCTCAAGCGGGCGCTGGAGCACTACGTTGAGCATCGCATCGAAGTGATCACCCGGCGCACTGTTTTCCTGCTGCGCCAGGCGCGCGAACGCGCCCACATCCTGGAGGGGCTGCGCATCGCCCTGCAATTCCTGGACGAAGTCATCGCGCTCATCCGCAGCGCGGCGAGCGCAGACGAAGCGCGCAGCCGGCTGATCGCCCGCTTCGACCTGAGTGAGCGCCAGGCCCAGGCCATCCTCGACATGCAGCTGCGCCGGCTGGCGGCCCTGGAACGGCAGAAGCTCGAAGAAGAGTACGATACGCTGCTCGGGCAGATCAAGTACTACGAGGACCTGCTGGCCGAGCCGGCGCGCATCCTGGCCGTCATCAAAGAGGAAGTGCTCGACCTGAAAAAACGCTTCGGCGACGCGCGGCGCACCCAGATCGTGGCCCAGGCCGCGGAGGACTTCTCGGAAGAAGACCTGATCCAGCAGGAAAAAGTGCTGATCAGCGTGACGCAGGGCAGCTACATCAAGCGCACGCCACTGACGGCCTATCGCACGCAGGGCCGGGGCGGCCGCGGGGTGCAGGGGATGCGTACCAAAGACGAAGACGAGGTGATTGACATCTTCGCCGCCCGCACCCTCGACCACGTCCTGTTTTTCACCAATCGGGGTCGGGTCTACGGCCAACGCGTCTTTGCCCTGCCCGATGCCGGCCGGGACGCCAAAGGCCAGCCCATGGTCAGCGTGCTGAACCTGGCCGCCGACGAGCGCGTGACCATGCTGCTGGCGGTGCCTGACTTTCAACAGGCGGAATACATCACCCTGCTCACGCGGCAGGGCAAGATCAAGCGCATGAAGCTGGAGGAATTCGAGGCGGTGCGGCCGAGCGGCATCATGGCGATGAACCTGGAGCCGGGCGACGAGCTCGGCTGGGCGCGCGTGACCGGCGGCCAGCAGGAGTTCATTATCGTCACGACCAACGGCCGCGCTCTCCGCTTCGCCGAGTCCGAGGTGCGGCCGATGGGCCGTTCGGCCGCCGGAGTGTGGGCGATCCAGCTGGCCGATGGCGATCAGGTTGCCTCGTTCGATGTGGTCGAGCCGCACGGCGACCTGCTGGTCATCACCCAGAACGGCTGGGGCAAGCGCACGCCTCTGAAAGAATATCCGGTCCACAGCCGCAACGTCCAGGGCGTCTGGACGCTGGCGCACGACAAACTGGCCCAGATCGGCAAAGTCGCGGCAGCGCATGTGGTGCAACCGACCGATCAAGTCTCGATCATCACCGCCAATGGCATTGCGCTGCGCACCGCAGTCGCCGCGATCAGCCAGATGGGCCGGCTGACGCGCGGGGTGCGCATCGTCAACCTCAACGACGGCGATACGGTGGCCGCAATGGCGCGCTTGTCTTTCAAGTTCGAAGAAGAGACGAAGAAGACCGAGCGGCGTAAAGGCCGTGAGCGCGGCGGGAACAGCGACGAGCGCGACCGACCCACCGGCGAGCGAGCAAACGGCGACCTGGCGATCCCGAATGGAGACGAAGAGCTCGCATGGCAAACATCACCATCGTTGGCGCAGGGTTGATGGGGACTGCCGTCGCGTGGCCGCTGAGCGACAACGGCCACACGATCCGGCTGGTAGGCACGCATCTCGACGGCGACATCATCCGCTCCTGTCTGGAACGGGGTTATCACCCGAAGTTGCGCCGGCCATTGCCGCCGCGCGTCTGGCCTTATTTCGTGGAACAGTTGCCCGAAGCGCTGGCAGACGCCGACGTGATCGTCAGCGGCGTGAACTCGTTGGGCGTCCACTGGATCGGCCGCACGCTGGCCCCGCTGCTCTGGCCGGGTGCCACGATCATCGCGGTGACGAAGGGGCTGGAGGCGCAGCCGGATGGCTGGCCGCGCATCCTGCCCGATGTGCTGGCCAGTGAGCTGCCGACCTCCTTGCGCGACCGCGTCTCGGTCAACGCCATCGGCGGGCCGTGCATTGCCGGCGAGCTGGCCGGCCGACGCCAGACGTGCGTCGTGTTCACCGGTCGCGACGAGGCAACGTTGCATCGCCTGCGTCAGCTTTTCCGCACCGATTATTACCACATCTGGCTTGCGACGGACATCGTCGGCGTAGAGGTGTGTGCAGCGCTCAAAAATGCCTACACGCTGGCGGTGGGGCTGGCGGCCGGCTTGCTGGAGCGCGCCGGAGGCGTGGACGAGGCCGGCGCGAGCATGCACAATCTGGCGGCCGCCCTCTTCGGCGTCAGCGCGCGCGAGATGATCCGCATCGTGACGCTGTTGGGCGGCGGGGCCGACAAGGTAATCGGCCTGCCGGGCGTGGGCGACCAGTATGTCACCTGCGTTGGCGGCCGAACGATTCGGCTGGGCCGTCTGCTGGGCCGTGGATTGACTTATTCCGAGGCGGTGCTGGAGATGGCCGGGGAGACGCTGGAGGGCGCATACATCGTGCAACAACTGGCCAAAGCGCTGCCGGTCTGGGAAGCGCAGGGCCACATCGCGGCCGATGAGCTGTCGCTCCTGCGTCTGCTCATCCGCGTCATCACGCAAGAGGCGCCGGTGGACATCCCGTTCGACGCGCTCCTGGGGCACGGCGTGGTCATGTTGTAATCTGGTGTTCACGTGCCAGGCACCCGTTCAGATGCCTGGCACGTCGGGGATTTGAGGTTCACGTGCCAGGCACCCGTTCAGGTGCCTGGCGCGTTTGTCAGTGCGGACAGAATCACTACCAGGGCCTCGCAGCCGGGATCTACCCGCCCCTCGGTGCGGTCGCCGATCCAGCTGGCGCGGCCGATCTTGCTGCGCAGCGGCGTCACGGCATCGCGGCCAGCGATGGCTGCAGCCAGGGCGCTGGCACCGGCCGCGGCCACGGTCTGCCCGCCGGCGAGCGCGGCCGCGAAGGCCCCTGCGGCCGGGTGCAGCGCGTCGAGGATCGTTTTGTCGCCCAGCTGCGCCTTGCCGCGCTCCTGGATCCCCTGTTCGGCCGCCTGCAACATCTGTGCCAGGTCGGCCGACGCCAATTCTGATTTCCCCATCACCGCTTTGCCAGCGCGCATCAATGCAGTCGCCAGCAGCGTGCCCATCGTAGATGGCCCGGCTTTGTTGGCGGCCATGCCCGCGCCGGCCAGAAATTTGCCCAGGTCGTTGGTGGGCGTTCCGGTCGCGTACAGGGCCAGCGCATCGGCGATCTTGCCGAGCGTGTAGCCCATGTCGCCGTCGCCCACTGCCTGGTCGAGCGAGGTCAGGTAATCGGTCTTTGCTTTGAGCGCCGCGCAGACTCGCAGCATGGCCTCAGTGACGTGTTGTCCGGTGTATCCCATGACTTTTCGCTCCGGCTAGATTTGTTTGAAGAAAGGCGTGTTGGCCGGATAGTCGAGGAGCGCCGTCAGTTCGTCGTCCAGACGCATGAAGGTGAGGGAGGCGCCGGCCATTTCCATCGAGGTGGCGAACTCGCCCACGTAGGCGCGGTGGATCTTCAGCCCGCGGCCGGTCAGGAGTTCGTGCACTTTGCGGTAGAGGATGTAGAGTTCTTCGGGCGGCGTGGCGCCGAGGCCGTTGACCATGACGGCCAGCGTGTCGCCCGTGGCCGGCTTCAGATCGGCCAGGATCGCCTCGATCATGCGCGTAGCGATCTGATCTGCTGTCTGGAGCTTTTCGCGCTTCATGCCCGGCTCGCCGTGAATGCCCATGCCGATCTCCATCTCATCCTCGCCGATGGTGAAGGTGGGCCGGCCGGCCATGGGTACGGTGCAGGGCGAGAGGGCGACGCCCATGCTGCGGGTATTGGCCAGCGCCTTCTCCGCGACCGCCACCACCTCGTCCAGCGATCCGCCTTGGGCTGCTTTGGCGCCTGCCGTCTTGAAGGCGAAGACCATGCCGGCCACCCCGCGGCGGCGCTCGGCGCGTTCCGGCGGCGCGGAGGCGATATCATCGCGCACGAGCACCGTCCGCACCGTGATCCCCTCCAACTCGGCCAGCTCGGCCGCCATATCGAAGTTCATGACGTCGCCGCTGTAATTGCCGTAGATGTAGACCACGCCTGCGCCGCCGTGAATGCGCTTCGTCACCTCAAACATTTGATCGGCGCTCGGCGAGGCGAACACATCGCCCACCGCGCAGCCATCGAGCATCCCCTGGCCGACATAGCCCAAGAACACGGGCAGATGGCCGGAGCCGCCGCCCGTGGCCAGGGCCACTTTGCCGACGACCGGCGCGTCGGCGCGCACGATGCAGTGGACATCGTCGCCTGCATAGCTCAGTTGGGTGGGATGGGCCTTGAGCAAGCCTTCCAGCATCTCGACCACGAAATCGTTGGGGTTGTTGAGGATCTTCTTCATGGATGCGCTCCTTTGACAGATCGGTTGATGCAGACTATACCACAAAAGCGAGTCACCACCAAAGCCGTTCAAGCCGTGTCAGCTTCCTCGTCCGGCCCGGACGTCACGTATTTGTTGCCGCCCACCACATCCGCGTGGATGGTGGTCGGCCCGGCGAAGTTGAATTGGAACGTGGAGGTCGGGGATGGCGGCGGGCCGGCCGGCGCCGGTTTGGGCTCGGCGGCGGGCTGCCAGAGCACGCCGTCGGCCGCGCTGAGATAGAGGACGGGGATGCTCCAAAAGACGCTTTCCGGCGCGTGGCCGAAGAGCGCCTGCCTGCCGGCCGTGAGCGCCGCATCCACGGGCCAGCCGTCGGCCAGGCCGCGATAGAGCGCGCCGGAGAAGACCGCTGCGACGGCGTCGGGCAGGAAGGTGTGCATGGCGATCACTGCGGGCAGTCCGGCCTGCACCAGGCGGGGCGCTACACCGGCAAAGCTGTCGGCCGGATCAGTGGCCGCGCTTTCGCAGGCGTTCAGCACGGCCAGGCGCACGCGGCTTCCGCGCAGAGAGCCGGCCAAAACCTCGGCGTCAACCGGCTGAGGGCCGCCCTGGCCGTCGTCCAGGACGAGATAGCCGCCGCGCTCCGCGTCGAAGCCGCCGTGGCCGATGAAATGCAACACGTCCGGCCCGCGGCGCAGCGCGTCCTGCAACTCTGGCAGCGAGCTGACCGGCGCCATGATTTCCACCTGGCCGGCCAGGGCCGCCAGCGCATTCCTGATGTGGTCATATTCCTCGGCGGTCTCGAGCTGGGGCAGGCCGGCCGGCGAGGCAATGACGATGAGCACTTTCAGCCGGGCGCCCGTTAGCTGGCCCCGGCTGAAGGTGCCCAGCAGATAGCGCACCAGCGGCGTGCGAGGATCCTGGGCGGGAAAGCTGGCCGTGTCCGGGTCATAGCACGTTTCCCAGGGGATCGCGTGCAGTTCGGGCGGTTCGATGTGCAGGCGGATGCGACAGCCGGATGCGGACTGCGCGGCCGCCATGCTGGCCCGATAGAGCGGCAGCACCGGGCCGCGCAGCAGCCAGGCCAGCAGGCCCGTGCCCAGTCGCCGCACGCCGCTGCGATCCAGCCGCAGGCCGCGCCAGGCCGCAATATCGGCCTCCCACGCGGCCAGCTCATCCGCCGGCGCTGCGACCGGCGCAGCCGTCGTCGCGCCGGTCGACGTAGTTAGCACGCGCACCTCATACATCGCCGGGCTGCCGGCGCTCACCAACAGGTCGAAGTTCTCGTAATGTCGTGTCGTGGACATGGCCGTCATCTCAAGCAGCCGATGGTGATCGGCCAGCCCGGGCCGACGTTGTCGTCCTCGTTGCTCTCGTTGACGGCAGCAGTCTCGTCTACGAGGATCAGCAACCAGTAAGTTCGCGTGCCCTCGGGCAGCGACTTGGGGATCGGATTGGCCCCGCGCATGATCAGCTCGACCGCCTGGCCGGCCGCCAGCCTCTCGACGAAGGTGCTGCCGCCGGGTGTGGTCACGGTGCGCGGATCGGGCCGCACCGCGGGCGAGAGCCGGATGGCCTGCGGCGTGAGCTTTTCTTCCTCTGCCAGATAGAGGCTGATGTAGAATTCACCGGCCGCCGTGTTGCTGCGATTGACGACCTGCACCACGACGCTGTCGCCCAGCTCCTGGCCGCAGACGGCTTTTCCAGGTGCTTTGACGATGCGGCCGATCAGGTTGGGCAGGGCCGGCTCGGGCGTGGGCGAACGCACCGTCACGCTGCGCCGGACCTGGCTTTCTCGTCCTTGCTGGCTGAGCGCACGGCCGATGATCGTGTAGGTGCCCGCTTGGGCGTAGCGGTGGCGGGTCGGGAAGCTGCCTGCCGTTGCGCTGCCATCGCCCCACTCGATCACGAATTTGACGATGGGGTCATCGGGGCAGCCGGGCAGGGCGCGGCCGTCCAGTCGCACGACCAGGTCGGCCACTTTCGGCTCGGCTATCTCCAGCACCGGCGGTTCCGTGCAAGCTGCTGGCAGGCGCTCTTCGAACACCGGCGTGACGCGTTCGGCCGCGACGCGGCCGGCCGGTGGGCCAAAACCGGCCGCGTCGCGCTCGATCTCGCGGAAGATGTCCCACCAGCCGCGCTCCCGGGCGATCGGGCGCATTTGCTCGTCGTCCGGTCGGCTGATCCGGCCGTCCGGCGTGATCACGATCCAGCCCGGCGTTTCGAGGCGCGCGCGTTCGCCGGTGCGCAGGCTGAGCACCTCGACTGCGCCGCTGAAGAGCCGCACGATCGCATCGCTCTCGGCCGACGGCCGGGCGATCATCAGCAGCGTGCCGGCGACAACGATACGCGCGATGGGCGGATCGCCGGCGACGATCTCGATGTGCTCAGCGCCGGGCGTCTTGCCGGCCAGCGTGGCGCCCTGACCGAGCGTCAGCTTGATGCTGGCGGGGGTTACGTCTTCGGCGCGCAGGGTGGTATCGTCGTACAGGCGCAGCCAGAGGTCCGTGAATTTGAGCAGCGCCCGGCCGCGGCTTTGCGTCCATATCTCATCGCCGACCGTGGTGGTCTGGCTTGCGCCCTGCGCCATCTCCTGCGCCGACTGACCGCTCTTGCGCAAGAACACCTGGCTGCGCTCGTTGAGGAGCTGGCCGCCGCCGAGCGGTCTGGCGGCCAGACAGCCCAGCAGCAACACGGTCAACAGGGCCGCAGCCGCTCGCAGCTTCATCCTGTTCATGGGGAGCTCCTTCTGAAAACGCGTGATGCTGGCATACACTACAGCGCGCCGATGGGACGGCTTTGCCTGCGCAGCCAGATGTGTCGGCCGGCCAGCCAGCCGCTGCTCAGGCCGACAGCCTGGAGACCGGAGGCCAGCGCATATTGCAGCAGCGTCTGCGTCAGGTTGCCGGCCGTCGTGAGGTTGGGCAGGCCGATCTGACCGGTGATCCAGTTCAGGCCGGCGATGAGCGCGCCCGCCAGCGCGGCGCCGACGGCGGCTGCGGCACAGGGCCAGCGCCACGCGCCGGCCAACGGAGTTGCCGCAGCGTTCCCGGCGGCGCGGCGCTCGCCCCACACGAAGCCGATCGCCAGGCCCAGGGCCAGCAGCCCGCCGCCGATCAGATAGCGGCCGGCCAGGCTCAACGGGCCGGCCAGGAAATTGCTGGCGTAGGCGAACTCGGCGGGCAGGGCCACGGCCTGGCCCGCCAGAAAGCCGAGGACAATGCCGAGCACCGGCTGCCAGGCCGGACGCGGCGGCTCGGTCGGTCGGGGTTCGGGCGCGATAAAGCGGGCGATGAACACGGTAATGCCGCCCAGCAGGAAGCCCAGGCTGGCGGAGCTGATGCCGGCGGCCAGCGCCAGCCAGAAGAGCTGCACTGCCGACGGCGGGCCGAGCACTGTCATCAGGACCCCGCGCAGCATGTAGGCGAGCGCGGCGCCCAACGCAGCGCCGAGCGCTTCGACCGCGGCGCCCTGCCAGCCAATGCGGCCGCGCGCCACGCGATCGCCGAAGATCACCGCGGCGCGCAGCCAGGCAGAGGGAAGATCCGGCAGGCGACAGCCGGCCGCGCGCAGCACGGCCAGGGCCTGGGCCAGATGCCAGCGTTCGGCCCATGGACGCCGCGCTGTGGCCTGCGGCCAAAGCCCCTGCGCCACCGCTTCGACGCCCAGGCTGGCCAGGGCGGCTGCAGCGGCCCGGCGCACCTCGCCGCGCGGTGCGGCCAGCGCGGCCCGGCCCAGGACGTTTCCCGTGCCGATGTCGCCGGTGATGCCGAGGACGTGGGCGAACTGGCCGACAGCAGGCTCCCGCCGCGCGCCATCGCCGCCCGTCTGCAGGGCTGCCGCGATGCGGCGGCCGGTTGCGTCGCCGGCCAGCGCGGCGATCCACGGTGCCAGATCGGCGTTCGCGGCGGCCGCGCTGCGCAGCAGCAGAGCGTGCTGGCCCGGTTCGATCTTCAGGCGGGGCAGGCAGGCCGCGATCTCGGACAGGCGGTCGGCTGGCAACAACGGCGCCGGCCGACCGCGGCCGGACGATGTCGTGCCGGCCACGCGCAGCCGTTCCCACGCCAGCCAGTCGTACCAGGCATGGTTGAGCGCATCCTGCGCGCTGCGCGCTTCCGCTTCGGTGCGATCGAACCAGGAGAGCACCGTCTCCACCATGGTCGGATGCGCCAGACTGAAGGTCTGCTCGGCGCGGGCCGCGATCAGGGAGCGGCGCACGAGTGTCTCCAGGACATCCAGGACGACGATGACGGATTGGCCCATTTGTTCGGCGGCTGCGTTCGCCGAAAGCGGCAGCGTTTCGCCGGACGGGGACGCCATCGCCTTGAGCAGGCGGCGCGCCAGTTCGTGGCGGCCGGGATCGGCGAATTCCTCGCTGAGCGCCCGCTCGACATAGCCGCCGAGGGTGCCTCGTTTGCCGCCCAGGCTGTCGTACAGGTCGGCATTGATGAACTGCTGGCCACGGCGGCGGGCCTCATCGTAGAGCGCTTTGCAGACGATCTGCAGGTGCGGCGGGTCAATGGCGCCATCGTCGCGGCCCACGGCAGCCAGATCGGGCAGGAGTTTATCGTCCAGGAATTTCGGATCGAAGACCATCGGCGGTTGCAGACCCTCAAGGGGCGCCAGGACGGCCCGCCGCGCCTGCGCCGGCGAGAGAAGGTCGAGCGCCACCACGTGATGGAAGATGTCGGGAATGGCTTCCTGGAAGTAGGCCAGCTGGCCCTGCGCCTGCTGGCGGATGCTGATGATCAGGCACACGGGGAGGCGAAAGGAGGCCTCGCGGAAGCGACGCAGGGCCTCGCGAAAGCGACTGCGGCCGGCGGCCGTCAGGCCAGGTTCGGAGAAAAAAGACTCGAAGTGCTCCAGGATGATGACGACGGGACGGTCGAGGCTATCCTGGCCGGCCCGTGCGATTTCGACCAGATCGGTCGCCTGGCTTAAGTCTACGGTGATCTGATCACGGGCCTGGATCAGCCCATCGCGGAGCGTGGCCAGCGGGTCGGCATAGGACTGCACGCTCAACGCCAGATAGCCGCGGGTCAGCAGCCGGGGGATCAGGCCGGCCCGCAGCAGCGAGGTCTTGCCCACGCCGACCGGTCCCTGCAGCACGACCAGCCGATGGGCCAGTACCTCGCCCTCCAGCCGGGCCAGCTCGGCCTCGCGGCCGGCGTAGATGCCGGCGTCGAGGAGATCGTAATGGTCGAGGAAGCGGTATGGGGCGCGGCGCTGATCCCGGTAGGCGCGCCAGTCCGGCGGGCCGGTCGCGGCGCGCAACAGGTAGACGTTCGTCTCGTATTTGTTGCCGCCGAAGACGTCGGCGCGAATGTTGGTATTGTCGCCAAACGCGAATTGCGTGATGGTCGCAGGCGTCGGCGGGTCGGGGCACATGACGGGCCTCCGGGCTGGAACGTAGCAGTCGTTCGGGCTGACCGATGTGACAAGACATGCACAAATAGTATACCACTATCGTCAAGCGCGCACAATGGAACACCTCGCAGGATCTTTTCCCCAATTCTGAGCGCATCCATTTGACAAAGCTCTCGCTGTGACATATGCTATGCAATTACCAGACCTGTGGAGCGAGGACATGGCCAATTTAGTATACGAGATGGACCCGGTTGACCGCATCACGGCTGATGCCATCGGCGTGCCCGGACACCGCACCTTTTTCATCCAGGCCGAGCGGGGCATAGATCGCATCGAGTTGCTCTGCGAAAAGCAGCAGGTGCAGGCGCTCGCCGATGCCATTGATGAGCTGATCGCCAATCTAGAAGAGGAGTTTGGCCTGGCTCGCCAGGCCGATCTGACGGTGGACGAGGCCAAGATGCGGCTGAAGGAGCCGGTTGATCCCCTTTTTCGCGTGGGCGCCATGGGCTTGGGCTATGATGCCAACCGCGATCGCGTTCTGTTGGTGGCGCAGGAGCTCATCGGCGAGGACGAGCAGCGGGACCCGCGCGAGACGCGCTTCTTCGCCAGCCGCGTGCAGATGCAGGCCCTCAGCGCGTATGCGCGCATCGTGATCCAGCGGGGCCGCTCGCCCGAGCAGGTCGCCTTGCAGGCTGAGGCTTATGCGCGGCGCAATGGACATGGGGAGTGAGCGGGGAGGCGGTGACAGGGTGATTAGAGTGGCCCCGGGTCGAAAAGATCCGGGGTTTTTTGCGCCAATCGTCCGCGAAACTACGGAGTGAGCCTGCGACACGTCGTATGATGTGGTAAAACCGATCCTGTATGCAAGCTGCCGACGCGTCGTGTGATCTGGGGGCATTCGAGGCCCGTGGGCACGGACCTTTCTGGTTTATTGCTGCCGCTTACGACTTGTCGTCAACGGCGAAAAAGTCGACCGCTCTCCAATCTTAACGTGAGCCGCCAGCCCTCTCACGAATGATGAGTGACGTAGAACGTTTCACGTTTCATAACTACCCATGACCACAACCACCACACATCGCTATACCAATCGCCTGATCGGCGAGACCAGCCCCTATCTGCGCCAGCACGCCCACAATCCGGTGGACTGGTATCCCTGGGGGCCTGAAGCGCTGGCGCGCGCGCGAGCCGAAGACCGGCCGATCCTGCTCAGCGTCGGCTATTCCGCATGCCACTGGTGCCATGTGATGGCCCACGAGTCGTTCGAGGATCCGGAGACGGCCGCGCTGATGAATGAGTTGTTCGTCAACGTTAAAGTGGATCGCGAGGAACGGCCAGACATAGATGCGATCTACATGGAAGCCGTGCAGGCCATGACGCAGCACGGCGGCTGGCCCATGACTGTTTTCCTGACACCCGACGGCAAACCGTTTTACGGCGGCACCTACTTCCCGCCTGAGCCGCGCTATGGGATGCCGGGTTTCCGTCAGCTGCTGCTCGCGATTGCCGACGCGTGGCGCAACCGGCGCCGTGAGCTGGAACTGGCCGGCGAGCGGTTGGCCGAGCTGCTCCAGCGTACGGCCACACTGGCGCCTGCCGACGTGACCCTGACGCCGGCGCTGTTGGAGCAGGCGCGGCAGGGAATGCTGCGCAGCCATGATCCCGTCGAGGGTGGCTTCGGCACCGCGCCCAAATTCCCGCAGCCGATGAACCTCGACTTTTTGCTGCAAACCTATCTCCACACGGGCGATCAGGCCACGCTGCGGGCGGTCGTGTTAACCCTGCACAAGATGGCAGCCGGCGGCATCTACGATCAGCTGGGCGGAGGCTTTCATCGCTACAGCACCGACGAGCTGTGGCTGGTGCCGCATTTCGAGAAGATGCTCTACGACAACGCACAGCTCGCGCGCGTCTATCTGCACGCGTGGCAGGTCACCGGCGACGCCCTCTTCCGTCGCATCGTCGAAGAGACGCTGGATTATGTGCGCCGCGAGATGACCTCGCCCGAAGGAGGCTTCTACAGCACGCAGGATGCGGACAGCGAAGGCCACGAAGGCAAGTTCTTCCTGTGGACGCCGGCCGAGGTGAAGGCGTTGCTGGGCGAAGAGGACGGCCGGCTGTTTTGCGCCTGCTACGGCGTGACCGAGCGCGGCAATTTCAGGGAAGGTGGGCCGGGGGCCAGCATCCTCCACGTGGCGCGGCCGGTCGAGGCCGTGGCTCACGCGCTCGGCGTGAGCGTCGAACGACTGACCGCGGTGGTGGAGCGCGGCCGGGCCATCCTGTTCGCCGCGCGCGAACGTCGCGTGCATCCCGGTCGAGACGAGAAGATCCTGGCCGAGTGGAACGGCCTGATGATCCATGCGTTCGCCGAGGCGGGCGTCGTTTTGGCCCGGCCCGATTACATCGCGGCGGCCGAGCGCGCGGCCGGATTTGTGCTGGCGCACATGAGTCAATGGCAAAGCGAGGCCGGCGACGTGCGGTTGTGGCACACGTATAAGGATGGACAGGCTCGACTGAACGGATATCTGGAGGATTATGCGGCGGTGGCGCTGGGGCTGATCGCTCTATACCAGGCCACGTTCCGGCTGGAGTGGCTGCAGGCAGCGCGCGCGTTGGCCGAGGTCGTGCTGGCGCGCTTCGCCGACGAGGCAGGGGCCGGTTTCTTCCAGACCTCGGACGATCACGAGCAGCTGATCGCGCGGCGCAAGGATTTCGTGGACAACGCGACGCCCGCCGGCAATTCGCTGGCCGCCGAGCTGCTCCTGCGCCTGGGCAAGTTGCTGGATCGGCCCGACTACACCGCGGCTGCAGTCGAAACCCTGCGCCTGCTGGCCGCGGCGATGGCGCAGCAGCCGCTGGCGTTCGGCAGGTTGCTTGCCGCGCTCGACTTTTACCTGAACCCCGGCCATGAGATCGCCATCATCGGCGAGCCGGGCGCAGCGGAAACGGCGGCGCTCCTGGCCGAAGTACGGCAGCGCTATCTGCCCAACAGCGTGGTGGCGTGTGCGGCGGCCCACGATGCGACCGCGCAGGCCACCATCCCGCTGCTTGCCGGCCGGGCCGCGCTCGCCGACCGGGCCACGGCCTATGTGTGTCGGAATTACGCGTGTCGGCTGCCGGTGGTCGAACCGACCGCGTTGGCCGCTCAGCTTGCAGGGAAATGATATGGAAGATCGTATCATCCAGTTCATCGCCGCGCTGCGCGGGGGCGACGTGCGCGTCAGCCTGGCCGAGAGCGCCGATGCGTTTCGGGCCATCCAGGAGATCGGCATCCAGGAGCGCGAACGCTTCAAGCTGGCCCTGCGTGCCACGCTGGTGAAAGAAGCGCGTGATCTGCCCACCTTCGAGGAGCTCTTCCCGCTCTTTTTCGATGCCACTGAGGCGCCGCCGCTGCTGAATCTGGCGCAGGACCTCAGCCCCGAAGAGGCCGCCATGATCGCGGAGGCGTTGCGCCAGTTCAGCCGGCGCCTGCGCGAGACGCTCGAAAAACTGATTCGCGGCGAGCAGCTCAGCCAGGAGGAGCTGGAGCAGCTCGGCCAGATGGTCGGGCTGAACCGGGCCGACGACCTGCGACAGCGCGAGTGGCTGGCGCGGCGCATGGCCCAGGCGCTGCGCTTCCGTGAGGTGCAGGAGGCGCTGCGTCAGCTCATGGAGCTGCTGGCACAGATGGGCATGAACAAGCAACGCCTCGAGCAGCTGCGCCAGTTGGTGCAGGCCAATCAGCAGGCACTCATGGAACAGCTGCAGCAGTATGTCGGCCAGCGCATCGCAGAGAACATGGTCCAGCGCCGGCCGGAGACCGGCATAGACGACCTCCTCAACCGGCCGTTCAACGCGCTGTCCGACCAAGAGATGGACCGACTGCGGCGAGAGATCCGGCGGCTGGCGGCGTTGCTGCGCAGCCGGATCGCCCTGCGCCAGAAGCGCGCCAAAAGTGGCCAGCTCGATGCCAAGGCCACGATCCGGGCCAACCTCAAACACGGCAACGTGCCCATTCAGATCGTCCACCGCGACCGCACGCTCAAGCCGAAGCTCGTGGTGATCTGCGATATCAGCACGTCCATGCGCTACTGCTCGGAGCTGATGCTCAGCCTGGTCTACGGCCTGCAGGATCAGATCAGTAAGACGCATGCGTTTGCCTTCATTGATCATCTGGAGTATATTTCCCCCGATTTCGTCGGTCGAGAGCCCAACGAGGCGGTCGCGGCCATTCTGGCGCGCATGCCCTCCGGTTATTACAACACTGATCTGGGCTTCAGTCTGGAGCAGTTCAGCCGGGATTTCCTGGACACTGTGGACAGCCGCACGACGTTCATCGTGGTCGGCGATGCGCGCAACAATTACAATGATCCCCGGCTGGATATCTTCAGTTTGCTGGCGCGGCGCAGTCACCGCACGATCTGGCTCAACCCGGAAGCGCCGCTGCTTTGGGCCACGGGCGACAGCGACATGCTGAAGTACGCGCCGCTGTGCGACGCGATCCTCCAGGTGAGCACTCTGGCCGAGCTGACCGCGGCCATAGATCGACTTCTGATCCAGCACTGAGCGGAGACGCCATGCGTATCACGTTTTGGGGGGCCGCGCAGGAAGTCACCGGCTCCATGCATCTCATCGAGGTCAACGGGCAGCGTATCCTCCTCGACTGCGGGTTGTATCAGGGCCGTCGCGCCGATGCGTACGACCGGAACCTGCGCTTTCCTTTCGACCCGCGCACGATCACCACCGTGGTGCTCAGCCACGCGCACATTGATCACTCCGGCAATCTGCCCAATCTGATCAAACAAGGATTCCAAGGCCACATCTGGTGCACGGCAGCTACGCGCAACCTGTGCACATACATGCTGCTCGACAGCGGCCATATCCAGGAAAGCGATGTGGCGTACCTCAACAAGAAGAAGGCGCAGCAGGGCGAGCCCCTGATCGAGCCGATCTACACGCGGGCCGATGCCCAGGCCAGCCTGGGGCATTTCATCGGCGCGGGCTACCATCGGCCCGTCATTGTGGCCGATGGCGTCGAGGCGACCTTCTACTACGCCGGCCATATTCTGGGTTCGAGCTGTGTGGCATTGGACATCCACGACCGTGAGACCGGCAAAAAATGGCGCGTCGTCTTCAGCGGCGATGTCGGCCGGGCCGAGATCCCGATCGTCAAATCGCCTGATCTGCTCGATGCCGCCGATATCCTGATCATGGAGAGCACATACGGCAACCGGCTTCACGGCACATACGAGGATGCCCACAAAAAGCTGCGCGCGGTGGTGCGTGATACGGTGCGCCGCCGCGGCCGGGTGATCGTGCCGGCGTTTGCCGTGGGCCGCACGCAGGAGATTGTGTTCGCGCTCAACGAGCTGGCGGCCGATGGCGACATTCCGGCCATCCCGATCTACGTGGACAGCCCCCTGGCCGTCAACGCCACCGAGGTCTTTCGGATGCATCCGGAGGAATGGGATGAAACGGTGCGGGCTTTCCTGACTGAGGGGAAACGGGCCAATCCGTTCGACTCGCCGCTGATCGAATATGTGCGCGAGCAGACTCGCAGCAAGCAGCTGAACTACCTGACAGAGCCGGCCGTGATCATCAGCGCCAGCGGCATGGCCGAGAACGGTCGCATCTTGCATCATCTGAAGAACGGCATCGAGGACCCCGACAACACGATCCTGTTCGTCAGCTTTCAGGCCGAGCACACTCTCGGCCGCCGCATCGTGGATCGCGAGAGTCGGGTCAAGATCCTGGGCGAGGAGTTCAGGGTGCGGGCGCAGGTGGTGGCCATTGACGGCTTCAGCGCGCACGCCGATCAGGCCGAATTGTTGGCCTGGGCGCAGTCGTTCGATCGGCGTCGGCTGCAACACACGTTCGTCGTGCACGGCGAGCCGGTCGCCCAATCCATCCTGGCGGACAGGCTGGAGGAAAGCGGGATGGCCAAAGTGACCGTCCCGCAGCGCGGACAGAGCTTTGTGTTTTAGAACGCCGATCGCATCATCGTTGGCGCCACTGTTCGCGCGCGGTCTCTGCGGGTGAAAATGCGGCGCAAGCCGCCATTTTGTGCTACAACAGCGAGCCGGCCTGGCGGGCTGACGCGTCAGACGTCCGGCATGCTGCCAGCTCTTGCTCGAACGCCAGCCGCATCCGCTCGTATTCCGCTTCGATTTCGGCCAGCTGCGCCCCGGCATTTTGGAGCGCACCGCTTTTGCTGAGTGCTTCCAGTTGCCCGAGCAGGCCGCTGAGCCGGAGCGCTCCGAAGCTACCCGTGCTTCCTTTCAGGCTGTGCGCGATCTGAGCGGCCATCTTGCTGTCGCCGCGGGCCACGGCCGCCTGCAGATCGGGCAGCCGGGCTGCCGTGCTCTCCAGGAAGGTCTCGATCAGCTCGACCAGCGCCTGGGGCTTGTCCGGAGGCGCCAGGCGTTTGAGGCTGCGCAGGACGGTCGGATCAAGCGGCCCGGTCGCAGTCTCATCGCGCGTCGGCGTCATCTCGCCGGCTGTCAGGTCGGCGATCGGTTCGGCTTCCATCGCTGCGCCCACGATCCAGCGGTTCAGGACGGCGCGCAGTTCGGCCCAACGCACTGGCTTGCTGATGTAGTCGTCCATGCCGGCCGCCATGCAGGCTTCGCGATCGCCCTGGAACGCGTTGGCGGTCATGGCGATGATCGGCACGTGCCGTCCCAGGCTTGCCTCGGCTTTCCGAATTGCCCGACTGGCCTCGAAGCCGTCCATCTGCGGCATCTGGCAATCCATGAGGACCAGGTCGTACTCATGCGGCCGCTTCAAATAGGTTTCGAGTGCCGCCTTGCCGTGGCTGACCGGCGTTACCCGGAAGCCCAGCTTCTGCAGCTGAAGCACGCCCAGGCGCTGATTCATCGGATTGTCCTCGGCCAGGAGGACATGGGCGGCCACAACCGGTACGGCGGTCAAGGCTGTGGCCTCACGTTGCTTCGTTTCGGGTTGGGTCGGATGATGCTCGGTCGCGTACGCGAAATGCGCCGTGAACCAGAAGACCGAGCCATGTCCCTCGGTGCTGTCGGCGCCGATCTCGCCGCCCATCATTTCCACCAGGCGTTTGCAGATGGCCAGGCCCAGGCCCGTGCCGCCGTAGCGCCGGGTCGTTGAGCCGTCGGCCTGGGTGAATGGCTGGAACAGCCGGCGCCGCGCGGTTTCAGACAGGCCGATCCCGGTATCGGTGACGCTGAAGTAGAGGCTGATGTGCTTCTCGCTCATGCTCTCCAGCGCCACCTCGACGACGATTTCCCCGCGCTGCGTAAACTTCACCGCGTTGCTGAGCAAATTGACCAGCACCTGGCGCAGCCGATGGGGATCGCCCCGCACCCATTGCGGCGTTTCCGGCGCGATCAGCACCCGCAGGTCGAGATTTTTGGCGCGCGCCTTCGGCATGAACAGATCGGCTGCCTTGCGGACGACATCGGCAACCTCGAAATCCAGATGCTCGAAGACCAGTTTGCCGGCCTCGATCTTGGAGAAGTCGAGGATGTCGTCAATGATGGCCAGCAACGATTGCGCAGCCTCCTGGGCGCCTTCGGCGAGCTCTCGCTGTTCGGGGGTCAGCTCTGTGTCGAGGAGGAGCTCGATCATGCCCAGGGTGCTGTTCATGGGCGTGCGGATCTCATGGCTCATCGTCGCCAGGAATTCGGACTTGAGGCGTGAGGCTTCCAGGGCTTGATCGCGCGCCTGGGCCAGCGCCTCTTCCATGTGTTTGCGCTCGGTCAGGTCGGTCACCACCGTGATCGCGCCGATGACGAGGCCATCTCGCAGCCGCGGCGCGCTGGTGCTTAGGGCATAGACGATGGCACCATCCCGGCGGCGCAGACGGCTCTCGTGTACGGCCGAGACCCCCTGGCGAACTTGTTGCCAGGCTTCCTCCAGGGCTGGCCAGTCCTCCGACAGGGCGAAATCTTTCGGGTGCTTGCCGAGCAGCAGTTCGGCGTCGTCGCCCAGCATGCGCGCGAAAGCAGGGTTGACATATTCGAAGAAGCCTTCGGCATCCGTGACGGTCAGTCCCTGCGCCATGTTGTTCATGATCTGCAGCGCGAAGTCGCGCTGCCGCGCTAGTTCCTCGGCGGCCAGATGGCGTTCGCTCACGTCGGTGAGCACGCCGAACGCGCCGTCGAAGCCGCCATCTTCTGCGCGATAGATCAGCTGGGCACGCGCCTCGACCCAGCGTTTGCTGCCGTCAGCGGCCACGTAGCGCAGCTCGGCCTGATACTCTTTTTGCTTCATGGCGATGAGGGCGACGAAATCGCCGCGCAGCGTGCTGCGATCCTCCACATCCACGAAGTCGATGAACGATTTTCCCAGGCTCTCGGCCACCGTAAAGCCGGTGAGAGCGGTCCAGGCCGGATTCAGGAAGGTCCAGTTGCCATGTTTGTCAATGCGGAAAAAGACCTCTTTGACGTTTTCGACCACAGAGCGGTAGAGTTGTTCGCTCTCTCGCACCGCGGTGTAGAGCCGCGCGCGGCCAATGGCGACGTTGACCTGCTCGGCGACCGCGCTCATCAGATGCAGGTCGGCCTCGGTCAGCCGGGTGTTGTGGATGCTCTCGACATTCAGCACGCCAACAATCTGCCCGCGATCGCGCAGCGTCACACACACTTCTGAGCAGATGCCGGGGATCGCCTCCAGGAAGTCGGGATCGGCGTGGACGTCGGGCAGAAACGCGGACTGGCCGGTGCGCACGACACGCGCCATCACCCCATGCGTGAGGGGGATGCGGGATAGCACGCGATCGTAGCCGACCTGATGCTGGAGCACCAGCGCGTCGTTTTCCAGCAGGTAGAGGCTGACCAGGGTGTAGCCGAAGGTGCTGGCGATGGCTTCGACGACGGTGCGCAGCAGCGCGGACAGGTCGAGTTCGCTGGCCAGCGCCGTGCGCACCTGATTCAGGAGCGCCATTTCCTGCGCCTGGCGCCGCGACGTGGTGTAGAGCTGCGCGTTGTCAATGGCGACGGCGGCCAGCTGGCCGAAGCGGGTGAGCAGCGTCACCTCTTCGGCGTCGAACGGCACGCCCGGCTTTGTCTGCGAGACGCCGAGCACGCCGATGATCTGATCATCGAGGGTGAGGGGAACGCCGACGGCGGCATGGATCAGGTGGGCGGCGAATTTGGCGGAACGGTGGGGCCAGGTCGCATAATCGTCCACCGCGATCGGCTGGCCCGTCACCCATACCTGGCCGGCCAGGCCTTCGCCGGGCTCCAGGCGATTGCCGATGTATTCATCGAATTGGGCAGAGCCAAATTTGACCTCGAGGGTGTTGGTTTTTTCGTCCACCAGGTAAAGCCAGCCGAAAGCAGCGCCCAGCAGATACGTGGCGCGTTTGACGATCGCCTCCAGCAGGTCATCGAGGTCCAGTCGGTGCATCAGCCCCAGGGTCGTCTCGTGGAGTGCGGAGAGGTATTCGTTTTGACGTAGCAAAGCTGCTTCGGTCGCCAGCCGTGCCACCAGGTCGGCCGTGGCCTGGTCGGTCGCGTCAGGCCGCTTGGGTTTGTTCCTCGGCATGTCGTCTCCCAGACCGTTCAAAAAAATAGAGCGCCGTGCTGCCATAGCGGCGATGATCGCATACGATGAGCTGTGCGAGCACCGGTTCCATCCATTCTTTGGGGAAGATCTGCACGATCACCAGTCCGTCAGCGGTCAGCAGCTCGGGCCGGGCGTCTACGGCGCGCAGCGCTTTGAGCCATAGGGCCTGATATTGCGGCGGCGCAATGTAGATGACATCGAACGGCGCCAGGTTGGGCCGGGCCAGGTAGGCGAAGGCGTCGCCGACCACCACGCGACCGCGTGCGGCGACGCCGGTCAGCTCCAGGTTGTGACGCAAGACCTGCACGACCGTCGGATCGCGCTCGCAGAAGACGGCTTCGGCCGCGCCTCGGCTCAGCGCCTCGATGCCGACCGCGCCCGTGCCGCCGAACAGGTCGAGGTAGCGACGTTCGGCGATCATCCCCTGGGCGGCGAGGATGTTGAACAGCGCCGATTTCACCCGATCGGTGATCGGCCGGGTGGTGTTGCCGGACGGTGAACGCAGTTCACGGCCTTTGGCAAAGCCAGAGATGACGCGCATGGAACCTGGGCAAATCAGCAAATCGGCAAATCGGCACGGCAAATGGCAGAACGGGTCAGCCGCGTCGGAGCAGGGTGCGATAGACCGGTTCATCCACACCGCCGAAGCGGTGTTTGTAGTCTTCGTCTCCTTGCAGGAAGTCGAAGCGCGCCCGACCCTGGCGGATGGCGTCTTCGATCAGCCGGGCCAGCAAGACCCATCCCGGGCTGAACTGGGGGTAGGCTTCCGGGTCGTAGCCCGAATTGTAGACCTGCACTTCGTTATTGTACTCGAAACAGAAATAGCTGGCAATCGGTTGGCCTTCGACCTCCAGGAATGAGAGCTGGAGCCAGCCCTGCCGGGCCAGGGTGGCCGCGATCTCGCGGAAGAAGCCCTGCATCTGAGCGTCCATGAAGGCGTCTTTGTCTCGCCGGCTGAGCCGGTGCAGGGTGATGAATGTGTTGATGGCCTCATCGAGGCCGGTCAGCCCGCGTACGAAGCGCACGGTGGCGTCCGGCGCCTCGCGCATGAGCCGGCGCAGCTTGCGCCGGATCTCATGGCGCTCTTTTTTGTCCAGGGTGGCCAGATAGGCTTCCCAGCCGTCGAAGCCCGGTTCGGCAGAGGGCGCCGGCAGGGTGATCACCGGACATACGTCCTCCTGGAACACGTCAGCCATCCAGCCGCGCGCGCGCGCCATTTGCGGCAACACGGTGTAGGCCAGCGAGCGAGACGGCTGATTGCACAGGTCCACCATCTCCCAGGCCGGCGCAGTGGGGCCGTCCAGCCAATCGAGGAACGCGGCGTAGACGGCCTCCTCCTGTCCGGTTTCCACGATAAAATCCAGATAGTCGGCCACTTCGAGGCAGCCCACTACCTGCAGGGCATTGCGTCGGTCGTGCTGGCCGAGATAGAGCGGTATGATGCCGATCAGCCGGCCGCCCTCGCGCACGGCGAGCAGGAAGAGCGGGCCGCGTGGCGTACCGAGGCAGCGCCACCAGGTCGTCTGCCATTCCCAGGTCAGAAAGATCGTGTCGAAACGGCTGCGCCGCAGCAGATCGTTCCACTCGGCGCACAGCGCCGCGAAGCCCCTCTCATCGGGATAAAGCGTCAGTTCCAAGAATGAACCCCTTTCGTGATGATGCGGCATCTATGGCCGGCCCTGCCCGCGCTGGCGTTCGATCCACGGCACGAGGATGCCCCAGATCAGCAAGACGGCGATCAGCGCGAAGAGGAACAGGCCAGCCACACAGCCCAATACCGAGACCTGTTCCGCCCATTCCTCCAGCGGGGAGCGCGACGGGGCAGCGGTCGGTACGGGCGACGGTGCGGGCGACGGCGTAGTGGTCGCCGCGATGGACGTCGGTGTCGCGCTGGCGAATCCTTCCAGAGCCACTCGGGTCATCACCGGTTCTGGATTGATGCCGACGCCGTTGGTGCGGTCGGGGGCCATCTCCGCGCCTTCGGGGAGTTCGGGCAGCGCCCTCTCGTCGCCGAGGATGAGCGGCGGCAGCACCGTGATCGGAATCGGCGTGCCGGTGGGCTCGCTGCACACGAGCACCTGGACATCGTCCAGGAAGAGCGCCGTCCGGCCGCCCGTGCCGTCATTGGCGACGTTGAAGTAAATGGCGACCGTCCGGCCGGCGTAGGGACTCAGATCGGCCCGCACCTGGCGCCAGCCCTGTTCGTTGACCAGGACACGCCAGAGCACGGCGAGCACGCTGTTGTCGGCCGCCAGAAGAAGCGCTTCCTGGCGATCGGCCCCGGCGTTCGGCTCTGCCCACGTCCAGGTCCAGAATTGCAGGGTTGCCCGTGTGGCAGCCGGCAGGTGAAGGTATTGCCGCACCGACGAGTAGCTGCGCGCCTGCTGGCTTTGTGTGCCGAGCTGCAACGCGTAGGGCGGGCTGTGCGTCGGGCTGCCGACCAGCTGTGCCGGCAACACGTTGATGGCGGGATGCCAGCCGCTCAGCCCCTGATCAAATCCGCCGTTCTTTGCCAGATCGAGACAATTCCCCGGCCCAGGGGTTACGGGGGTGGGGATGACCGTGGCGATGATCGGCGTGTGCGTGGCCGGCGGCGAGGTGGGCGTCCAGAAGGCGCGGGTGGCGGTCGGCGTGGCGGTGGGTGGGGTGGGCGTGCGCGTGGGCGTGACGTAGTAGGGCGTGAAAGTCATCGTCCACACCGGGATGGTCGCGGTCGGCGTGCGGGTCGGCGAGGGGGTGGCCGCGGCGGTCGGCGTTGCCGGCGGGATGGAACACGCGACCAGGGAGACGTCGTCCAGGAACATGCCGGCGGTGCCCCCGCGACCATCATTGTAGACGTTGAAGTAGATCTGCACCGTGCGGCCGCGCCAGCGCGTCAGATCGAAACTTAATTGATTCCAGATGCGGCTGTCATTGCGTGAACGCCAGGGCTGATCCAGAACTGCGCCGTTCGGCGCCAGCAGCACGAGCGCCATGTGCTGGTCGTGGAGCGGATCGTTCACCATGGCGTTGAACCAGAAGGAAAGGGTGACCGTAGCGGCGGTTGGCGGGATGACGACCGTCTGGCGAGCTGAGGAGTAGCTCTTCTGGCTGGCGCCTTTGGTGATGCCCAAAGCCAGGGAGCGCCGGCCGCCGTGATAGGTATAGGTGACGTATTCGGGCATCTGCGGTGCTGTGCCCAGGAGCCATGCGACGTCGGTCTCGAAGCCGCCATTTTGGACCAGCTCGGTGCAGGTGCCCTGCGCGCGCACGACGGTGGCGGCTCGGCCGGTTATGGCGGCCAGCCCGATCAGCATAATCAAGCTCACCAGGCCGAAGACGCTCCAGAGTCGTTGCATGGCATGCGTTTCCTTCGTGACAGATCGGAGATCAATGCTATTCTAACATGAAGAGCGCCTGCAAAGCAATTGACCCAGGCGACATCCGATGCTATAATCTTGACGTCTATGAACGATACACCGGCAGTATCCCTGGATCTGGCGATCATCATCGTTAATTACAACACGAGCGCGCTGTTGCGCGATTGTTTGCGCTCGCTTTATGCCAGCGAGATGGGCGGCCTCTCTTGTGGGGTTTGCGTGGTGGACAACGCCTCGGCCGACGACAGCGTGGCCATGGTGCGCGCCGAGTTTCCGCAAGTGCACCTGATCGCGAACGCGGAGAATGTGGGCTATCCGCGGGCCAATAATCAGGGGTTGCGCTATTTCGGGTTTTCCGATCGGCCGCTTGCGTTGCCTGCGGAAGCGGGACCCGCGTTGCCGCGCTTTGCCCTGCTCTTGAATCCGGACACGGTGCTCTCGCCGCGCGCGCTGGCCGACATGATCGCGTTCATGGAGGCGCATCCGCAGGCCGGCGCCGCCGGGCCGAAGCTGGTGCGCCTGGACGGCTCGATCGATCGCGCCTGTCGGCGTTCTTTTCCCACCCCGGCGAGCTCGTTCTATCATCTGGCCCGGCTGGACCGCCTCTTTCCGCGCAGCCCGCGCTTTGCCCGTTACGACCTGCGCTATCTCGATCCGGATCTGGTCACCCGCGTGGATGCCATTGTGGGCGCGTTCATGCTGGTGCGCCGCGAAGCGATCGCGCAGGTCGGCCTGTTGGACGAGTCCTTCTTCATGTACGGCGAGGACCTGGATTGGGCCAAGCGCATCACCGACGCAGGCTGGGAAGTCTGGTACAATCCGGCTGTGACCGTCACGCATATCAAGGAGGCCGCTTCCCGGCACTCCTATCGGGCGCGGGTCGAATTTTATCGGGCGTTGACCATCTTCTATGACAAGCACTACCGGCCGACGACTTCGCGCTGGATGGACTGGCTGATCCGGGGCGGCATTTTCTTCTTCGCACAACTTGACCTGCTCGGTCGGCGGCTGCGGGGGCAAGGGCCCCTTGCCGGCCGCTCGTGATCGGTTCGGGAGCAAGCCGATGAGTTCAAATGCGCCGTTGCAGACTTCAGGCGTGATTGAGCCGGAGCAAACGCAGCCCGCAGGTGACCGGCGAAACGGCGCGGCCGGGCCGGAGCAGGCGTTCGCACCGCCGCCGCGACGCGCTCGGGCGCTTTTCGTCGCGTCGTTCATAGTCACCGACGCAGCGATGAGCCTGTTGGCCTTCTATGTCGCCTATCTGGTGCGTTTTGCGACGGTCGGCCCCAAGCTCGGGCCTTTCTCAGACTACCTCGTGTTGGCCGTCATCCAGCTGGTCAACACCCTGCTCGTCTTCTTCTTCTATAAATTCTACCATCGCCGTCACGCGGCGATTCTGCTGGACGAAGTCTATCGGATGTTCGGCGGCGTTTCCGTAGCGACGCTGCTGACGATCGCCTTCCTGGGTTTTGTGCTGCGCGGGCTGGAATATCAGCGCCTGATGATCGTGCTCGCCTGGGTGGCCGGCCTGGTGTTGATCCCGATCGGCCGCTGGGTGCACAGCCGGGTGCAGCGCTGGCTGCATCGCCGCGGTCACGGCGCCGAGCGGGTGCTGATCATTGGCGCGGGCGAAGTCGGCCGCATGATCCTGCAGAAGATCCAACATACGCCTGGCCTCGGCTATCAGGTCGTGGGCTTCGTGGATCCTCATCCCAGTCAGGCCCGCGTGCTCGGCTTGCCCGTCTTCGGCGGCATTGACGAGCTGCCCCAGATCATCGAGCGCGCGGGGATCGCGGAAGTGATCATCGCGCTGCCTGAAGCCAGTCATCAGGAGCTGGTCGGCATCGTCTCGCAGTGCGAGCGGGAGAAGGTTAGCATCCGCGTCTTCCCCGATGTCTTCCAGATCATGGCATCGGAGGTGACGATCAGTGACCTGGCCGGGCTGCCGCTGCTGACGATCCGCGATGTGGCGCTGCGCGGCTGGAAGCTGACGCTGAAGCGGATCGTGGACGTTGTGTTCAGCGGCCTTTTTCTGCTGTTCGCCTCGCCGTTCATGCTGCTGGTGGCGCTGGCCATCAAGCTCGATTCGCCGGGGCCGGTTTTCTTCGTGCAGGAGCGCATGGGGCTCGACGCGAAGCCCTTCAAGGTGCTGAAGTTTCGCTCGATGCGCCAGGATGCGGAGGCGAACGGCCCAGGCTGGACGACGAAGGACGATCCCCGGCGCACTCGCGTGGGCGCGTTCCTGCGCAGGACCTCGCTCGATGAGCTGCCACAGTTCATCAACGTGCTGATGGGCGACATGAGCGTGGTGGGGCCGCGGCCCGAACAACCTGCCTACGTCGAGCAGTTCCGCAAGAGCATCCCCCGTTACATGGAGCGCCATCGGGAAAAGGCCGGCATCACCGGCTGGGCGCAGGTCAACGGCCTGCGCGGGGATACCTCGATCACCGAGCGCACCAAGTACGACCTCTGGTACATCGAGAACTGGTCGCTCTGGTTGGATTTTCGCATCATCCTGCGCACGGCGTTCAAGGCGTTTACGGACAAAAACGCCTATTGAAGCGCGGCCGGGACGCCCAACCTCCATCCCGCGTTTTTTTGACACCTTTGCCGCTTCATGATATGATTTGCCCTGCAGTGTTAGCACTCTCGCATCGAGAGTGCTAAAGCGAGGTGAGAGATGCCTGAAATGACGCCACGGCGCCAGGCCGTGCTGGGCCTGGTGATCCGTTCGTACATCGAAAAAGGACAGCCGGTCGGGTCGAAAGCGTTCGTCCAGGGCTACGGGCTGGAGATCAGCGCGGCGACGGTGCGCAATGAGATGGCCGCGTTGGAGGAGATGGGCTATCTGACTCACCCGCACACGTCGGCCGGCCGTATCCCGACCGAGCAGGGCTATCGCTATTTCGTCGAACATCTTTTGGGCGAGACGGAGTTGCCGCTGCCAGAACAGCTCAAGATCCGTCACCAGTTCCACCAGGCGCGGCTGGAACTGGATCAGTGGGTGCGGCTGGCAGCGGCCGTCCTGGCGCATACCACGCGCAAGGCCGCTGTGGCAACTCCCCCACGGGCGCGCGAAAATAGATTCAAGCATCTGGAGCTGATCAGCCTGCGCGACACCCTGGTCTTACTGGTCCTCGTTCTGCAAGGCGGCATGGTGAAGCAGCATGTGCTCACCCTGGACCAGCCGATGGATCAAGAGTCGCTCAGCCGCCTCTCCAATCAGCTCAACGAACGGTTTCGGGGGTTGACCGGCAGCCAGATCGGCGCCCGTCTGGCTGCCAGCAATGGACTGGGTGGTCAGATCGGCCAGCTGGTGGCCCAGGCGCTGCGCGATGAAGATAGTCAGCAGGCCGCAGCCGTGTATCGAGATGGCCTGGCGCATATCCTGGCCGAGCCGGAGTTTTCCGATGCCGAGCAAGTGCGGCAGATGGTGCACATGCTCGAAGGCTCGACGCTGGTAGATGTGGTGATGACTGCGGCCGAGCCGCTGAGCATCGGCGCGGTGCAGGTGTTGATCGGCGGCGAGGGCCGCTGGCGCGATTTCGCCGAGCTCAGCCTGGTCTTGTCTCGCTACGGCATCGAGGGTGGGGCCAGCGGGTTGCTAGGTGTGGTCGGGCCGCTGCGCATGTCGTATGACTACACCATCGGCGCGGTGCGCTACGTGTCGCAGCTGATGAGCGACCTAGTGGGCGATTGGTACGATGTGCGCGATTCCCGGCCCAGGCCGGCCCTCGGCGACCGGTGACCGCTAACGAAAAACAAACGCTCTGTTAACGTCTCGCTGATAGAGAGACGATATCATGATAGCGCTGTCTGAATGGCATACTTTTAGCCAGTGCGAAGCAGGATCGGAACGATGAGCCAGGAAAATGAACTGACTATGGAACAGACGGCCGCGCCGAACGGCGAACAGTCGGCGCCGCCGGTCGAAGTGAACGATGTCGAGGTGCTGCGTCAACAACTGGCGCAGGCGCAGGCGCAAGCCGCAGCATATCTCGACAGCTGGCGCCGGGCCACGGCCGACTTCAGCAATGCCCGCAAGCGCCTGTTGCGCGAGGCCGAAGAGCAGCGGGCGACCGCTGCCGTGCGCGTGCTCGAAAAGCTGCTGCCGATCAGCGACGATATCCGGCGCGCTTTCGAGAACCTGCCGGCCGATCAGGCGGAGAGTGATTGGGTGAACGGCTTTCGTCTGATCGCGCGCAAATTCGATCAGCTGTTGGAGAGCGAGGGCGTTACCGCGATTCCTACCGACGGCCAGATGTTCGATCCGGCGTTGCATCACGCAGTGACGCACGAAGAGGTTGCAGGCTATACGACCGGCCAGATCATCGGCGAAGTGGCCCGCGGCTACATGTTGGGCGAGCGGGTGCTGCGGCCCAGCCTAGTGCGGGTGGCAAAGTGAAGTGAGCGGATGCCGCCAGCAGGCGCTCAGGCGCCTTTGCCGGTTGCCCGCTATGGTGTGCATTCAGCGAGCGAGAAGGAGAAATTGATCCATGGGCAAGATCGTGGGCATTGATCTCGGTACGACCAACTCGGTGGTGGCTGTCATGGAAGGCAGCGAGCCGGTCGTCATCCCGAGCGCCGAGGGTTCGCGGTTGTTCCCGTCCGTCGTTGCCGTCAACGCGAAGACCGGCGAGCGCATGGTGGGCCAGGTCGCCCGCCGGCAGGCGATCACCAATCCCGATAACACGATTTTCTCGGTAAAACGGCTGATGGGCCGGCGCTTCAATGACCCGGAAGTGACCAAGGCGCGCAAAGTGCTGCCGTACAAAATCATCGAGAACAGCAACGGCGATGCCTGGGTCACGCTGGGCGGCCGCAACTATTCGCCGCCCGAAATCTCGGCGATGATCCTGCAGAAGATCAAAACCGACGCCGAGGCGTATCTGGGCGAACCGGTGACCCAGGCGGTGATCACCGTGCCGGCCTATTTCAACGATAGCCAGCGCCAGGCGACGAAGGATGCGGGCAAGATCGCCGGGCTGGATGTGCTGCGCATCATCAACGAGCCGACCGCCAGCGCGCTCGCCTATGGCCTGGACAAGAAGATTGACCAGAAGATCGCCGTCTACGACCTGGGCGGCGGCACGTTCGACATCTCGATCCTGGATGTCGGCGAGGGGGTCTTCCAGGTGCTGAGCACGAACGGCGATACTTTCCTGGGCGGCGACGACTTCGACCAGCGCATCATCAACTGGATCGCGGACGAATTCAAGCGCGAAGAAGGGATTGACCTGCGCAGCGACCGCATGGCGTTGCAGCGCCTCAAAGAGGCAGCGGAACGGGCGAAGATCGAGCTCTCCAGCGTCCTGGAGACCGAGATCAACCTGCCGTTCATCACCGCGGATGCCAGCGGGCCGAAGCATCTGCAGATGAAGCTGACACGCGCCAAACTGGAACAGCTCACCGGCGACCTGATCCAGCGCACGATCGAGCCGTGCAAGCAGGCCCTGGCCGATGCCAAACTCACCGTCAACGACATCGCCGAGGTCGTGCTGGTGGGCGGCATGACCCGTATGCCCGCAGTGCAGGAAGCGGTCCGCAAATTCTTCGGCCGCGAGCCGCACAAGGGCGTTAACCCGGACGAGGTGGTGGCCATCGGCGCCGCGATTCAGGCGGGCGTGCTGGGCGGCCAGGTCAAGGACATCTTGCTGCTCGACGTGACGCCGCTGACCCTATCTATCGAGACGCTGGGCGGTGTGGCCACGCCGATGATCGAGCGCAACAGCACGATCCCGACCAAGAAGACGCAGATCTTCTCCACCGCGTCCGACATGCAGACCGAGGTGGAGATCGTAGTGACGCAGGGCGAGCGGCCCATGGCGCGCGACAACAAATTGCTGGGCAACTTCCGACTGACCGGCATCCCGCCCGCGCCGCGCGGCGTCCCGCAGATCGAAGTGACGTTCGACATTGACGCCGACGGCATCCTGCACGTGAGCGCGCGCGACAAAGCCACCGGCCGCGAACAGAGCATCAAGATCACGGCCTCGAGCGGCCTCTCCAAAGACCAGATCGAGCAAATGGTGAAAGAGGCGGAGAAGCACGCGGAGGAGGACCGCAAGCGCAAGGCCGAAGTGGAGGCCCGCAATCGGGCAGACAACGCGCACTATCAGGTGCAGAAGTTCCTGCAGGACAGCGGCGATAAGCTGGCAGACGCCGACAAGAAGACGCTGCAAGAGGCGATGGACGCGGTCAAGAGCGCGCTGGATCGCAACGCCGGCGCCAGCGAACTGGAACGCCTGACCGATAAGCTGATGGACGAATGGCAGAAGGTCGGCGCGAAGATGTACCAGCAGGCCGGACCACAGACCCCGCCTCCGGGCACGGCCGGGCCGTCCGGCGATGGTGGCGAGGACGTCGTTGAGGGCGAATACCGGAAGATGTAGACGTCGCCGGGTGAGTGGATTCTTGCGCCAGGCGCCTTCCCGAGGGGCCTGGCGCGTTGTTTTTCATTACCGGGGCAGGCGCCAGATCAGGACAATCCCTCCGATCAGCAGCAGCAAAGGCCAGACCAGGCCCTCGTTCAGCCAGCCGAGGCCCGGGATGCCCAGATTGCGCAGCAGCGCCAGCGTGCCGATCAGCATCAGCGCCACGCCCAGCGCCACGCCGATCTGCGGATCGGGCTGACGCACGGCGCGGCGCACATCATCGCCCAGATCCCGTGCTTTCCCCGCAATCTCGCCGATCCCCTGGCGGACGGCGCCGGGAGAGCCGAAAGTGCCTTCGCCCGGATATGGCAGAGCGGCCCACAAGATCAGATAGAGAAGCCAGCCGATGCCCGTGGTGAAAGCCAGCAGCAGAAAATAGACGCGCACCGGCGTCGCGCTGATGCGCAGATACTCGGCGATCCCTCCGCACACCCCGCCGATCAGGCGATCCGTCTGACTGCGATACAGGCTTGTCTCCATCGTTTTCCTTTCATGTTGTCTCGACGACCCGGGCCGCTGCACGCGTCAATCGATCGCGGATGGCCAGGCCCAGGCCGCCGGTGCCGAAATCGCGGCACAGGATCACATCCACGCCCTGGGCGTCCAGCCAGCGCAGGCCCGCGTACAGATGCCGGGCCACGCTGTTCAGATCGGCGCCCAGGCGATAGACCACGGCGCCGCCGCGTGCCAACGCGGGAGCGTCTTCATCCATCGCCAGCACACCGGCCCGCCGGCCTGCCGCGCGCGTCGCGGCCAGGTGCGCCATCAGCGCCTCGCGGCCGGTCGGGCCGATGAAGAAGATCAGCGCCGCGCGCGGCGCGTAATGCTTCTCCAGCAGACCGGGGGACGGCAGGCCCTGGTCGAGCGGCAGGCTGCGCCTCAGCACCGCCACCGGGCCGATGACCGCCTCCAGCATCTCGGCCGGAATCCCGCCCGGTCGCAGAATGGCCGGCGGGCTGGTCGAGACGTCCAGCACCGTGGATTCCACCCCGACGGCTGTGGCCCCACCGTCCAGGATGATCTCGATGCGGCCGTGCAGATCGTGCCAGACGTGCTGCGCGGTGGTAGGGCTGACGTGACCGAAGCGGTTGGCCGATGGCGCGGCGATGGGCAGGTTCGCGGCGCGAAGCAGCGCCAGCGCCACCGCATGATCGGGCACGCGCACGGCCACCGTGTCGAGGCCAGAGGTGACCAGGGCCGGCACGTGCGGCTGCTTGGACAGCACCAGCGTCAGCGGGCCGGGCCAGAACGTTTCGGCCAACCTCTGTGCGGTGGTCGGTACGCTGCGAGCCACGCGCGACAACTGGTCCAGGCCGCTCAGGTGAACGATCAACGGATCGGCGGTGGGCCGTTCTTTGGCTGCGAAAATGCGTGCTACGGCGTCTGCGTCCAGGGCATTCGCGCCCAGGCCATAGACGGTTTCGGTGGGAAACGCGACCAGACCGCCGGCTTTGATCGTTTCGGCGGCCAGGGCAATGTTTTCAGGGATAGCAGGCAGCAGTCGAGTCTCCATGTCTCCATTTTACCGCCGATCGTTGCAGTCAGGAAATGGGCGGTGGGTCTCGCTCCACAGCCGGTCTGGAGCGGGCCGGCTGGCGAACCCGTTTGCAAATTCAGGCGGCGGGCAGGGTGAAGAAGAACGTGCTGCCCTGGCCAGGCGTGGACTCGACCCAAATGCGGCCGCCGTGAAGCTCGACGATGCGTTTGCACAGGGCCAGGCCAATGCCGTTGCCGGGATACTCGCGGCGCTTGTGCAGGCGCTGGAAAATGACGAAGATGCGCTCGAAATACTGCGGCTCGATGCCGATGCCATTGTCGCGCACGGAGAATACGAAGGAAGAGGAAGAGTCGGCAACGGCCGAGACATGGACGATCGGTGGTTCAGGCCCGCGGAATTTTATGGCGTTGGCGATCAGATGCTGGAAAAGCAGAGTGAGCTGGGTCGGCTCGGCCTTCACGGTGGGCAGCGGGTCGCAGATGATGGTCGCTTGAGCCTGGGCAATCGCATCTTGGAGGTTGATGAGCGCGAGCTGGCAGGAAATACTGGCATCGGTAGACTGGCTGGCAGGACGGGTGGCGCCGAGGCGCGAGTATGCAAGCAGATCAAAGATGAGCTGTTGCATACGGCTGGCCCCTTCGACGATGAAAGCGAGAAACTCGTCGGCGTCCGCGTCGAGCCGGCCACGATATCGCTGCTCCAGGAGCTGCGCATAGGAGGCGATCATCCGCAGCGGCTCCTGCAGGTCGTGGGAGGCCACATAGGCGAAACGCTCGAGGTCGGCGTTGGCGCGTTGCAGGTCGGCGAGGGTCTGGCGAAGCTGATCCTCCATCTGGCGACGTTCGGTGATGTCGTAGCCGATGCCCACCAGGCCGATGATCCGGCCGTTGCTGTCATGCAGGGGCACTTTAGAGGTGAACTGCCAGCCAAGAGTGCCGTCGGACCGGGTGATGCGCTCTTCGCGATTGAAGATAGGCTGGCCGGTGCTGAGCACGAAGTGATCGTCGGCCGCGAAGGCAGCGGCCAGCTCGGGGGGATAGACCTCGAAGTCGGTTTTGCCGAGCGCCTCGGCTTCAGAGGAGACCCCCATGTGGCTCAGGCAGACCTGATTGGCCAGGGTCTTGCGACCCTCCAGGTCCTTCACGTACACGGATGTGGGCAGGTGGTCCACCATGGTGCGCAGGAGCGCGCGCTCGGTGACCAGAGCCTGTCTGACGCGTTCGCGCTGGATGGCCTCGGCCAGAATGTTGGCCACGGCCTGGAGGCAATGAACGTCATCGGCCGAGAACACTCGATGGCGCCGTGTGTGGACTCCCAGCACTCCGAACGAGTGATCCATGCCCGCAATTATCGTGCTCATGCCGCTGACAACGCCGTGTTCGCGCAGCAATGCCGGCCCGCTGAAGCGCGTCTCGGTGCGCAGGTCTTCGACGATCACCGGTTCGTTGACGGCCAATGTGTAGCCGGCCTGCGAGTTCAGATCGGCGGAGACGGTTGCGCTGCCCACGAGGCCGGGCTGCCAGCCCACGCCGGCCACGAGTCGCAGCGTTTGACCGTCGGGCAATAGCTCCAGCACTTTGCAGTATTCGACTCCGAGCGTTTCTGCCAGGCGGGTAACCGCGGCATCGAACAGCGTTTGCAGGTTCGTGGTGCTCAGCGCCAGCTGGCCCAGTTCGGCGACGAGGGCCTGCTGGCGGGCGCGCAGGATGGCTGCCTCTTCGGCGCGTTTGCGCTCGGTGACGTTCACCAGCATCTGGCAGAAGATGCGCAGCAGCATCAGCTCATCTTCGTTGTAGATCCGGTGACAGCGCACGGAATCGAAGCCGGCGAAGCCGATGAGCCCTTCTTTGCCGATCATCGGTAGCGTCACCAGGCTTTTGATCTCCTGCGGCTCCAGGATCTCCCGCAGCGGCCCCGGCGGCAGCGTGCTAACGTCGGGAATGATCAGGTCTTCTCCGCGCAGGTGTGGGCTCGTCCATTCAGGGATGCCCTCCAGCGGGACTGCTTGCAGCGCCTCGATCTGTGGCGTGATGCCCGGCGCGCACCATTCGAACGTGTTGATGGCGATATTGGCCCGGAAATCATAGTCGAACACGTAGGCGCGGTCGGCCGCGACGAAAGTTCCCATCTCCTGCAGCGCGTTCTGAATGGCGGCATCAATCCGATCCAGCGGCAGATTGATAAACTCGGCCGACAGTTTGAGCAGCAGATTCTGGAGCTGGCTCTGGCGCTGAAGCTTTTGTTCTGTCTGTACCCGCTCGGTGATGTCGCGCACCAGGCCAATTGCAGCATACGGCACGCCGTTTGCGTCTCGTAGCACCGTGGCGCTGATGGCGCCGTAGAAGCGCTCGCCGTTGCGACGCACCAGCAGGTACTCGGCCTCGCGGGCAAAGCCGGTGTGCAGGAACGAGAAAAAGCGCTCGCGCGCCCGCTCGCGCTCTTCCGGCGCGAACCAGTCGAGCAGGCTGACATCGCGCATCTCGGCCGGGTCGTCGTAGCCGAAGAGCGCGGCCACCTGGCGATTTGCCAGCAGCAGGCGGCCGTCGAGGGTGATCATGCCGATGCCGTCGGGCGACATTTCGACCAGCTGGCGATAACGCTCCTCGCTTTCGCGCAATGACTTTTCAGCCTGGGTCCGTTCGGCCGCCTCGAAACAGAGGGAGACGAAGGTGGCGATGGTTGTGCAGAATCGTTCGTCTTCGGGCGACCAGGTGCGCGGCGCGCCGACCTGCTCGAAGCTGATCAGGCCACCCATCCGATCGTGTAACCACACCGGCGCATCTACCAACGAGTAGATGTCGTGGGCGTCCCAGTAGGCAGCCGGGATCTCGCGCGTGCGCGGGTCGGTGCGCACGTCGGTCGCCGCAATGATTTCGCCGCGGCGGTGACATGCCATGTAGGTGGGGAAGTCCGCGCTGCCTAGCTCCTCGCCGGCGCTGTGTCGCCGTTTGCTGAGTTCGTACAGCTCGATGCAGTGAATGGTCGAGTAGTTCTCGCTGTAGCGCCATATGCTGACTCGTTCGGTGCCGATGATCTCGGCGCTGGCTTCGGTGATCTCAGCCAGGGCCGCTGCCAGGTCACCCTGGAAGAGCACCCCGTGCTGCATCAGGCGCAGCAGGACTTCGTTCTGGCGTCGGGTCAGCTCTTCGCGATGTCGGAGCGCTTCTGTGGCCAGTTTCTGTTCGGTGATATCCAGCGCGGTGAAGACGACGCCGGCGGTCCAGTCAGTCGGATCGAGCGCCGTCGAGCTGAGCAGGATATCCAGGACGGTGCCATCTTTGCGGCGCCAGCGCGTCTCCACCGATCCGGAGCCGCGTTCGGCGATCTGGCGATATTTCTCGCGGCCGACGAACTCGTAATCTTCATCGGTGGGATAGAGCATGCGCGCGCTCTGATCGAGCAATTCCGCGCGCGTGTAACCGGTCATCCGGCACAGCGCCTCGTTGGCTTCCTGAATCACCCGGTTGACGGCCATGCCGATCCCAATCGGTGCGGCCCGGTAAATGCCCTGGAGCAATGCCGAATGGCGTTGCTCGGCCGCCTCGATGTGGCGGCGTGTGGTCAGCTCTCGTTCCAGTGCCGCAGTGCGTTCGGCTACCAGGGCGGTCAGTCGCGTCTGCTCCTGGCGGGCGCGCACGTTGGCCGCTTTGATCTTGGCCATGACCCGGATCTGCGCGGTGAGTTCCACCGCGTCCAATGGCTTGCCCAGGAATCCTTCTCCGCCTGCTTCCAGCGCCTTGAGGCGGCTTTCCCGGTCGGCGCGCAGGGCGGTGAGGAAGACCACCGGGATATGCTGGGTGCGCGGGTCGGCTTTCAGCGCCCGGCAGACGGCAAAGCCATCCATGCCCGGCATCACGATGTCGAGAAGGATCACGTCGGGGTCCTCGGCTTGCGCCAGAACCAGCCCCTGCGCACCGCTGAGCGCAGAGATCACGATGGCGCCAGGCAACGCATCTCGAATGACGGCTTTAAGGGTGAGCAGATTGTCTGCGTTGTCGTCTATCGCCAAGATCTTCAGGCCGTTGTTGGTCATCATACCCTCCATGATGACAGAAGCTTCCAGAACCGACGCTCATGCGGCGATTTTCGGGTCAGGTGTCCTATCCCGCAGCCGACACCGCGGTAGATGAAAAATGCCATCTGGATATCTCTGTGTGAGACCGACGCAGGTGCCTTCAGCATTCTTGTGTCTCGGCAAGCCCGCTTTCTGGGCCGGTCAGGCAGGCAGCAACGGCCGCCAGCAACTCGGCCCGCCGCACATCGCCTTTGCGGATCAGTTGCTGAATGTGATTGCTCTTCAAGAACCCCAGTTCCTCCTGGGTCAGGTGTTTGGCAGTCAGGATCAGCACCGGCAGGCGGGCCATGTCCGGATTGTTGCGAATCGTTTGCAGCGTGGTGAAGCCGTCCACTTCCGGCATCACCAAATCGAGGATCATCGCGTCGGGCGGCGCCAGTGCGATCTGCGTCAACGCCTCGCGACCGTTGCGCGCCACCGTGACCTGGTAGCCTTCGCCCAGCAAGATATCCTGCATCTGGGCGATGGCCACCTCGTTGTCCTCCACCAGCAGGATGCGCCGACCGGCCAGAGACGGTGTGGCTGCTGCTCCTGGTGCTCTGGTCGCCGCAATCCCGCTGCGTCCCTCCGGTGCAGGAGCCGGCCCGTCTGCTGTCCTCGTCGCCGGCGGCAGGATGAGCGTGAAGGTGGAGCCGCGGCCGGGCGCGCTTTCCACCGTGATATCGCCGCCCAACATCATCGCGTACTTTTTCGCAATGGCCAGCCCCAGCCCGACGCCGCCATAGCGCCGCGCGATTCCTTCGTCGGCCTGGCGAAATTCATCGAAGATGAAAGGCAACTGATCGGCCGCGATACCGATGCCGGTATCGCGCACTGCGATCTGGATGCTCTCCGCGTTGGCCGTGGCTGCCACCGTCACCTGACCGACTTCGGTGAATTTGACCGCGTTCGCGATCAGATTTTGCAGGATATGGCGGCATTTGGCCCGGTCACTGGTGATAACGGGCAGGTCGCCGGCCGCCTCGTTCACCAGTGCAATACCCCGTTCGCGCGCCTGCGGTTCGATCATCTCGACGACTTCGGCGATCAGGTCGTGCACCGAGAAGGCTGCCAGGGTGACTTCTTCGCGGCCGGACTCGATGCGCGCCAGATCGAGGAGGCTGTTGATCTGATCGAGGAGGAGTTTGCCGTTGTGCTCGATCACGCCCAGGTAATCATCTTCTTCTGGTGGGATCACATTTGCCAGCCGCCGGCCCAGCAACTCGGCGAGCGCAATGATCGAGTTGAGCGGAGTGCGCAGCTCGTGGCTTACGTTTGAGAGGAAGCGGTTTTTCAACCGATTCGCTTCGTCCAGTTGCTGTTTTTGCTGCTCCAGCTCGGCATTCATTTGAACCAGCGTCGTGGCTTGCGCGGTCAGTTCGGTGGTCTGCGCCTCCAGCTCGTGATTCTGGCGTTCGAGCTGGTCGGAGAGGGCGTGGATCTGCCGGAAGGCCAGCACGCCGTTCAGCCGGGCGTTCAGCATATCCCAGATGTCGTTGACCAGCTGAAGCGCGGTGGCCGAATAGGGACGCAGGCTGGCCAGGGAGATCAGCGCCACGACCTCTTGTCCGGCCAGGATGGGGATGGTGAGGAGTGCCTGTGGCCGGAAATCGCCGCCGGTCGCAGCGAAGGTGAAGCGGGTCTGCTCTGGGATGTCCGCGATGTGTTGGATGCGCTGCGTTGCCAGGGCCAGGCCGAACTCGCCCTCCAGGGCTGCGGCGTCAAACGCGGCCCGGCCGGCCGCATCCATGCCGATGGAGACACAGTGCTCGAAGGCGGTTTTGGCCTGATTGCGCAGATAGAGCGCTGCCATCTGAGAACCGGTATGCTCGGCCAACGCCGTCAACAGCGCCCGGCCGAAGCCTTCCAGTTCCTCTTCCTGCACCATCGCTTTGGCGATGCGCGTTGCGTTCGTCCGTGTTTCTATTTCCGTCTGTATCGTGTCGGCGAGCGCGTTGAACGCGGCTGCCAGCCGGTCGAACTCGTTGCCGGGTTGGCCGCCAAAGCGGCTGCGCGCATCGAACTGGCCCCGGCGATACCGGTCTGTGATCGCGGTGAGTTCATAGAGCGGCTCGAGGATATTGCGCAGAAGCCCGATGCTGACAGCGAGGGCCACCACGAGGATGCCGCTGAGTGCCACTATCAATTGCTGCCGCAGTGCATTGTGTTTTTCCTGTGCTGTGGCATAAAAGCGGTCAGCGCGATTGATCGAGAACTGACTTATGGTCTGGAGTGCCGCCAGCATTTTTTCGATGTGGCGGCCGCCCGCGCCCGTGGTTTTGACGAGCTGGGCGGCTTCCGCGCGTTGGTCGGCGCGTGTCAGCCGGATGATCTCATCGCGAATGGCCTTCCACTCCACGAAGGTGCGTTCGGCCACCTCGATGTCGCTGCGCGGCCCCAGATAGCGCTCGTAGAGGATGCTGAACTGGCGATGGGCATCTGTCTCGTAGTGATCCGCTTGCTGGATCATCCGCATGAGCGTGGCTTCATCTTCGGCTTCACTGGCCTCGCGCATGGCCAGGTACATTGCCAGGATATCGGCCTGGATCTCGCCGACAGCACGGCGCACCTGAAGGGGGTGATCGTACATTCCCTGTGTTTCCTGCCACAGGCTTTCGGCCTGTTGGCCGGCTACGACGCCGAGCAGGATCACCAGAAACAGGATGATGCCCAGCCCCAGCCCGAGTTGCTGGCTAATCGGCAGACGTTGGATCAGTGGGAGCCATTTCATGGGCTTATCTCTCCCTGGACGAGGTATGCTGGAAAATCACCGCCGACGGCATTACCGGGGTGAAGCTGCCGTCCCTTTCGAGGATGGCCCGTTCTGCCTCGTCGGTCACGAGATAGCCCGCCGGGGCCAGACAGGTGCGCAACCTGCCCACGATCGCCCGCTGCACATCGGCCCGATAGTAGAGGAGGACGTTGCAGCAGAGGATCAGGTCGAAGTCACCGTAGATGCTGGCCGCAGGGCAGGGACGGTCCGGGCTCAGCAGATCGTGATGGGAGAAGTCCACCTGGCTGCGCAGCCGGGCGCAGACACGGGAAGAGTCTCCGTATGGCTCGAAATAGTGATGCCAGTGGCGCAGGCGGACGTTCTGCAGGGCCTCCGGCCGATATATTCCCTGCCTGCCGGCTTCCAGCCCCGCTTCGAGGATATCGGTGGCGAAGATATGGTACGTAATCGGCCGGCCGAGCGTCTCGGCCAGCTCGTCAAGCAAGATGGCAATCGAATATGCTTCTTCTCCGGCCGCGCAACCGGCCGACCAGATACGGATGGCCGGCCGCCCTGTGCGCTGCTGGTGTTGGATCAGGCCCGGCAGGACGATCTTTTCGAGGAGTGCGCAGGTGAGCGGATTGCGAAAGAACTCGCTCCAGGTCACGATCAGCGAGCGACAAAATGCCTCCGCCTCGACATGATCTCTCGCCAGACGGACGAGATAGGTGGTTGTGCTCTCGTTGTCACGCTCGGCCAGTCGTTTCGCTAATGCTTTTGCCAGGAATTTCTCGTCATGGCAAGAAATATCCCTGCCACACGCCTGGCCGATCGCTTTGACGAGTTCGTCCAGTAGCCGGTCCATAGTTATAGTATAGACGATTTTGGCATTTCCGACAAGGCATTTTGGGGTGGACGAGGATTTTTGGGCAGAAAAAAGACGATACGGCACAAACATGTCCGTCGGGGGCCGTACGAGCCGCCGGCCGGCGACAGATGGGATGATGGTTGCACATCGGCGGCTTGCGAGACGGACATGTGATCTGGACGGGACAGGTGTTCATGGCGGGTGCGACACCGGCGCAGAGCCTCCCGGCGGGATGGCAGATGAAAATGTGGTGTGCGGCGTGCGGGCAAGGTTGCTTCGTCGGGCCGCCTGCGCCGCCACGAGCACCACCGAGCCTGCTATCGCCGCGTTGAGCGACGCGACCCGGCCGTACATCGGAATGGCGACCAGCCAGTCGCACGTTTTGCGCACCAGCCGGCTCAGCCCGGCACCTTCCGCGCCCACGACGAGAGCCAATGGCCCCGTCAGATCGGCTTCGGCCAGCGGCATCGCCTCCGGCGACGCGTCCAGGCCGACGATCCAGAATCCGGCGCGTTTGAGCTGGGCCAGCGCCTGCACCAGGTTGGTCACCTGGGCAATGCGGAGGTGCTCGACCGCGCCAGCCGAGGCGTTGACGACGGCCGGGGTGATGCCCGCCGCGCGCTGGCCGGGCAGGATGACGCCCGTGACGGCCATTGCCTCGGCCGTGCGCAGCAGCGTGCCCACGTTTTGCACATCCTGCAGGTGATCCAGCACCAGACAGAGCGCCGGCGCCGGCCCGCTGATCGCCTCATCCAGCGCGACGTAGGGGTAGGGCCCCACCTCGGCGGCGAGGCCCTGGTGATTCACATTGCCGAGCCCATCCAGAACGCTGCGGCTGACCTCGCTGACCGGGCAGCCGGCCTGCCGGGCCGCCGCGATGATCTCGCGCACGATGTCGGCCTGCTGTTTCACGCCCTGGCCGATGAGCACGCGGCGGATGTGGCGGCGGCCGGCGCGCAGCGCCTCGAGCACGGCATGACGGCCGTAGAGGGTCTCGATCGCGCGCGGGGCGGCAATGGGTCTGTCGGCATTCTGGCGGGCCATTGCAATATCCCGGCTTTATTGCAGGCGCCAGGTGCTGCCCTGCGGGGTGTCCTCCACGATGACGCCTAGCGCCTTCAGCTCATCCCGGATCTTATCGGCCAGCGCCCACTGTTTGGCCTTGCGCAGGTCCTGCCGGACGGCAAGCAGCAGATCCACGAAGGGCGCAATGGACTGCCCCTCTCCGCGCGGGGCCGTCAGCTGCAGGCCGAGCACGCTGCTCAGCTGTCGGAAGGTGGCCTGTGCTTCGGCGAAGGGCTGGCCGCCCACGCCTGCATCGCGCGCGCTGTTGATTGCCCGCACCAGCTCGAAGAGCGCGGCCAGCGCGCCGGCGGTGTTGAAGTCGTTGTCCATGGCCGCTTCGAAGTCGGCGCGAGCTTTCGCGGTCTGGCTGGCTAGCGCGTCCACGGCCGGGCCGCTGACGAGGTTGCCCGTGGGCGGGCGGAGGGCGCCGCGCAGGCGCTCGACCGCGCGTTCGCCGTCCGCGACGACGTCGTCGTTGAAGGCCAGGGGCTTGCGATAGCCGCTGCCGGCGATCACCACGCGCAGGACATCGGCGCTGTGTCGGGACAGAAACTCGTCAATCGTCACCAGGTTGCCCAGGCTCTTCGACATCTTCTCGCCTTTAAGCTGCAACATGCCGTTGTGCAGCCAGTAGCGGGCGAACGGCTTGCCGGTGTAGCATTCGGTCTGGGCGATCTCGTTCTCGTGATGGGGGAAGATCAGGTCGTTGCCGCCGCCGTGGATGTCAATCTGGTCGCCCAGGTGGTGCAGGCTCATGGCCGAGCATTCGATGTGCCAGCCGGGCCGTCCCTTGCCCCACGGGCTGTTCCAGCTCGGCTCGCCGGGTTTGGCGGCCTTCCACAGGGCGAAATCGCCTTCGTCTTCTTTTTCCTCGCTGGTAGCCACGCGCGTACCCGAAACGGCCGCTTCGAGCCGCCGCCGGGAGAGCTTGCCGTAGTCCGGATCGGTGCGCACGCGAAAATAGACATCGCCGGCCGGCGTAACATAGGCGTGGCCCTTTTCGATCAGGTCGGCCACCATTTGGATGATCTCCGGGATGGTCTGCGAGACGCGCGGCAACACGGTTGGCCGCAGCACGTTCAGCTGCTCCATTTGCTTCTGATACTTCTCCGCATAGCGGGCGGCAATGGCGGCCGGATCCTCGCCGGTGCGACGGGCACGCTGGATGATCTTATCGTCCACATCGGTGAAGTTCATGACGTGGCGCACTTCGTAGCCTTTGTACTCCAGGTAGCGTCGGATGAAGTCAAACACGATGGAGGACATGGCATGCCCGACGTGGGCTTCGTCGTAAACCGTCGGCCCGCAGACGTACATGCGCACTTTGCCCGGTTCGACGGTGACAAAAGGTTCGTATTCGCGCGTGAGGGTGTTGTACACAACCAGCGACATGGCTAATCCTCTCGAAATATGGCAGTACGGTGAAATCGGCGATAACGTTGCTGGCGAAAGCAACTTTGGGCTAGACTGTGTGTTCGAGGCGACGGGCAGCCTCCACGATCACCGCGACGCTGTCGGCCACCGAACAGAGGCCGGTGTTGATGACCAGATGGTAGAGCAACGGATCGAGCCAGTTGGCGGCATGATAGCGCGCCAGGTAGTCGCCGCGTGCGGCATCGCTGAGCCGCACGCGGCGCAGGGCGGCTGGCCTGCTCAGGTGTTCGCGTTCTGCCACGCGTGCCACGCGTAACTCCAGCGGCGCCACTACCTGGACGTGGAGCGTCAGCGGCCGATCGCGCAGCAGGATCTGGCTGCCCTGGCCGAGGAAAAGCGCGCGGTCGCGTGCGGCCACAGCGACGATGATGGCGGCGATGGCCCTGGCGCCCTCTTCCAGGCCCACGCTCGGTAACTGCATGATCGGCGCGAAGACGTTGCTCAGCGGATTGGATCCAGGCGCTGCAGCGCGCGTGCCACCGACCTGCCGGGAGGCGCTGCTCAATGATTCGACGACCTCGGCGGCCAAGCTGCGCTGCTCCTCGTACATCAGGCGGTCCAGGATGTCCGGCGTGATGCCGGCGCGCAGCGCCTCCAGGCGAATGAACTCGCGGTCCACCAGCAGCAGGTCGAGCGCGACGGCCACGCGACCGGCGATCTCGTCTCCCAGGCTGCCCAGTTGGCGCGACAGGGTGATGAGCATGGGCCAGGGCCTCAGCGTACCGGCGCCGCAAAGATCATGCGGCCGGCGTTGGTTTGCAAAACTTTGGTCACCGCCACCTCGATCTCGTTGTCTATGTAGCGCCGACCGTTCTCCACCACGACCATGGTGCCGTCGTCCAGGTAGCCGACACCCTGGCCGGCTTCTTTGCCTTCTTGGATGACTCGAATGGTCAGCGTTTCGCCCGGCAGCACAACCGCCTTGACGGCGTTGCTCAGCTCGTTGACGTTCAGCACCACAACGCCCTGCAGGCCCGCCACGCGGTTCAGGTTGTAGTCGTTGGTGATGATCGGACAGTTGAGCTGGCGGGCCAGCTGCACCAGTTTGGCGTCTACCTGGCGGGCGCCCTCGATCTCCATGTCCACGATGCGCACCGGCACCGGCGCTTCTTTCTGCATCCGATTGAGCATCTCCAGGCCGCGGCGGCCGCGATTGCGGCGCAGGGTGTCGGAGGAGTCGGCCACGTGTTGCAGTTCGTTCAGCACGAACCGCGGCACCCACACTGGCGTGCGAATGAAACCGGTGGTGATGATATCGGCGATGCGGCCGTCAATGATGACGCTGGTGTCAAGCAGGACGACATCGTTCTGCGGCTCGGTGCCGGCGGCATCCAGGGCTACGTTGCTGTGCAATGCGGCGCCGCGCCGGCGAAAGAGGCTGAAGATGTCCTGCTGGCGCAGCAGCATCACCGTGACGCCGAGATAACCCAGGATGAGCGCGGCCAGGGTCGGCAACAGATTGCCGAAAGGATACGGCAGCGACGACAGAGGGATCGAGACGAGCGCGGCGATCAGCAGGCCGATGACCAGGCCGATCGTGGCTGCCAGGATCTGACTCAGGGTGAGCTCGCGCACGCTGCGGCGCAGCCAGCCCGCCGGACGCAGAATGATCCAGGGCGCGATCAGCGCGCCGATGATGCCTCCCACGACCGACAGCGGCAAAATGATGCGCAGCGTCTCCGCGGTCAGTTGTGCGGTGCCTGCCCAGATCGTCCCGATGAGCCAGCCGATGATCGCGAAGATGATAAGTCCGAGAATACGAGAAACGGCATTGGCACTCATGGGTTTGTCTCTTTTCTATGATATCGTCATTTGCAATTTGAATTTGCTGCAGCCTTGTTTGTCGCGATTACCTCCTTTGCTCCAGACCCTTCGGGTTTTTCGTGATCGCGCCCGAACCGCCGTCCGCGTATGGGCACCTGGGGGACTACGTTCAACCGGGTTTGAACGCGCCCAACTGATTTTACAGCTTTATGATACACCAGGTTGAGCTTCTGCGCAATCCTTCTACAGGGCAAAAAAAGAGAGCGGGGAGGTCCCCACTCTCCTGGCGCTGGCGCTCAGTCGAATGTGATCAGGCGGATCGGGCTGCTTCGACGATGCGGGCGAAAGCCTGCGCATCGCGCACGGCCAGATCGGCCAGGATCTTGCGGTCGAGCCGGATGTCGGCCTGCTTGAGGGCGTGCATCAGCCGGCTGTAGGTGATGCTGTTCTGTCGGGCCGCTGCGTTGATGCGAGTGATCCAGAGCCCGCGCAGGTCGCGTTTGCGCTGGCGCCGATCGCGTGTGGCGTAGAACAGCGATTTCAGCATCGCCTCGTTGGCGCGATGCCACAGCAGATGCCGCGACATCCGCTGTCCTTTGGTGAACTTCAGAGCCTTGTTGTGACGACGGCGGAGGACGACCCCGCCTTTAGACCGTGGCATGTCATGCTCCTTTCAATGGCGGCCGGCACGGCCGGCACTTCGTGGTGGCCATTTTTCGGTTAAGATCCTTCGGGCTTATCCGCGGCGATGACGAGTCGTGCGCAGCGGTGACAGACCCGATGGATTGGGCGCTATTCCAGATAGGGCGCCAGACGAGAAACGATCTTCTCGGCGGCCGGCGCTTCGACGACTTTGGTCTTGCGATAGGCGATCAGCGTCCGCGCCGACTTGTTGCGGCGCAGGTGGCCGCGTCCCTGATGCCGGCGCACCAGTTTGCCGGTGCCGGTGCGGCGGAACCGTTTCGCCGTTGCCTTGTGCGTCTTGATCTTGGGCACGGTAACCCCTCCTACACAAAATGAGACGTAAAGCGTGAGCCGTGACGCCTCTACGCTTTACGTCTGGCACAAGCCCAGCAAAGCATTGCTCTGCTGGCTTACTTTTTGCTCGGGCTCAACACCATGAAGAGGTTGGAGCCTTCCATCGCCGGCTGTTGCTCGATGATGGCCGCGTCGCCGACCTTCTGGGCGAATTCCGCCAGTTGATCGCGCGCGATCTCCGGATGTGTGATCTCCCGACCGCGAAAGCGCACGGTGACCCGGACTTTGGCACCTTCTTCGAGAAAGGCGAGCGTCTGACGGACTTTTACATCCAGGTCGTGCTCGCCCGTTCGGGGCCGCAGCCGGATTTCTTTGACCTCGATGATTTTTTGCGCCCGGCGCGCCTCACGTTCTCGCTTTTGCCGTTCGTACTGGAACTTGCCGAAGTCCAGAAGCCGACAGACCGGCGGCACGGCATTGGGCGCTACTTCGACCAGGTCGAGGCCACGCTCTTGAGCGAGTCGCAGCGCCTCGTAGGTGGGCATGATGCCGAGCTGCTGGCCTTCTTCGTCTATGACGCGCACTTCACGTACGCGGATCATTTCATTGACGCGAGTACTTTTCGCGGCGGTAGTTGTGCTCACTAGCCTCTTTCTCAGGATGATTGCCTGGCCACAGGCATCTTTCTGATGGTCGCCGGCTGTTTGGCCATCGGCAGCCGGAATTCAACTACAACTATATCATAACGAGCATCTGGTGTCAAAAAAGCAGCCGCAGGGCAAATGGCTTCGCCTGCGGCGGGCACGGTCGGAGACCGGCCCGCGCGCGGGGCGTCAGATGAGCGTTTTCCTGCGGATCACGTCCTGGGCATAGGCGATGAATTCGCCGATCGGGAGCGTGCCGCGCTGCTCGCCGGTACGCAGCCGAACGTTCACCGTGCCCTCTGCCGCTTCTCGGTCGCCGATCACGAGCATGTAGGGGATCTTTTGCAGCTGCGCGTTGCGGATCTTCGCGTTCATGCGTTCGTTGCTGTCGTCCACTTCCACGCGCAGCCCGGCCGCTTTGAGCTGCTGCGCGGCCTGCTGCGCGGCCTCGATATGGCGATCGGCGATCGGGATGATCGTGGCCTGGATCGGCGAGATCCAGACCGGGAAGGCGCCGCCATAGTGCTCGATCAGGACGCCGAAGAAGCGCTCCATGCTGCCCAGCAGTGCCCGATGGATCATGTACGGCCGATGTTCCTGGCCATCCTCGCCGACATACGTCAGGTCGAATTTGTCGGGCAGGTTGAAGTCGAACTGGATCGTGCTCAGCTGCCATTCGCGGTCGAGGGCATCCAGCATCTTCAGGTCAATCTTCGGCCCGTAGAACGCGCCGCCGCCCTCATCCACCTCGAAGGGAATGCCGGCCCGTTCGAGCGCTGCGCGCAGGGCCTGTTCGGCCGCTTCCCACCGCGCATCTTCGCCCACGCGTTTCTCGGGCCGCGTGCTCAGATAGGCGTGGAATTCGGTGAAGCCGAAGCCGGCCAGAATGTGCAGACAGAAGTGCAGCACGCGATCTATCTCCCCCGGCATCTGATCGGGCCGGCAGAAGAGATGGGCGTCGTCCTGGGTGAAGCCGCGCACGCGCGTCAGCCCGTGCAGCACGCCGCTGCGCTCGAAGCGATAGACCGTGCCCCACTCGGCGTAGCGCATCGGCAGGTCGCGATAGGAGCGCGTGCGGCTTTTGTAGATGTGGATGTGGAACGGGCAGTTCATCGGCTTCAGATAGAATTCCTGGCCTTCGATCTCAATGGGCGCGTACATGTTTTCTCGGTAGAAGTCCAGATGCCCGCTCGTCTCCCACAAGAGTGCCCGGCCGATGTGCGGTGTGTAGACCAGGTCGTAGCCCGCGGCGAGGTGTTCCTGTTTGCAGAATTCTTCGGCCAGATGGCGCATCAGTCCACCCTTCGGGTGCCAGAGTACCAGGCCACCGCCGACCTCGTCCGGATTGGTGCTGAACAGGTCGAGATCTTTGCCCAGTCGGCGATGATCGCGCCGTTTGGCCTCTTCCAGCTTGTGCAGATAGGCGTCGAGCTGGGCTTTGTTGCGCCAGGCCGTGCCGTAGATGCGCTGGAGCATCGGGTTGTGCTCGTCCCCGCGCCAATACGCGCCGGCCACGGTCATCAGCTTGAACGCGTCGGCCGGGATCTGTCCGGTGTGCTCCAGGTGCGGGCCGCGGCACAGGTCCTCGAAGGTGTTGTGCCGATAGGTGCTGATGACCACGCGCTCGTCGGTCACGTTGCCGTCTTCGTCCAGGCCGCCCTGGTCGAGGCCGGCGATCAGCTCCAGCTTGTACGGCTGGTCGGCGAAGATCTGGCGCGCTTCGTCGGCGCTCACCTGCCGATAGATGAACGGGTGTTTGTCGGCGATGATCTGGCGCATGCGCTTTTCGATCTCGGCCAGGTCTTCGGCGGTGAAGGTGCGCGGGCGGCCCTGTTCGTCGGTGCCGAGGTCGAAGTCGTAGTAGAAGCCCGTATCAATCGCCGGGCCGATCGCGATTTTGGCATTCGGATACAGCTGCAATACTGCCTCGGCCATCACGTGCGCCGCGGAGTGGCGCAGCCGTTGCAGGAATTCGTCTGCTGTTGCCTGACGTTTTTCGGACATGATCACCTCCTCTTCGATCCAACTCCTCTTCGATCCAACAAAAAAGCTCTTCGCCTGTTGGGGCGAAGAGCTCGCGGTTCCACCCAAATTGATCCCGCTCGGCAGAACAGGATCATCTCACGAGGCCGTAACGGGGCCGGCCGGGACACCATACTCTCGGCGCAACGGCGGTCGGTTGACGATGATTGCCATGACCGTGGCACCGATTTGAGGCGTCCGCTCCTGGGGGGTTTTCGACGGCCGTTGGCGAGGCAAGCTTACAGCCGGTGACCTGCCCTCTCTGGCGCGTGTACGCCGCCTACTCGTCCCAGTCTACGCTTTGTGCTGTGTTGTCAGTGGGCGGTAGAGGGTTTGAACCTCTGACCTCGGCGATGTCAACGCCGCGCTCTGGCCAGCTGAGCTAACCGCCCTGAACAAATTTAAATATAGCGCAAAAGCGGGTTTTTGGCAAATTACGGGCCGCAGATCAGGGGCCGAGAGCGAGCAGAGCGGTCAGGTGCTGGCCTCCTGGTCGTCCGCACGGTATGCCAGCTTCAGCACGGCATATAGCCGCTCTTTCGCGTCCTCGGGCACTTCTTCGTGGCCGTAGTTGCGATAGAGGCTCACCGTCTTGCGCAGGGTGTCCACGACGATGCGGCAGTCGCCGCAGGCAGCCATGTGGTGCTCGATCTCCGCGCACAACGTTGGGTCGAGTTCGCCGTCTATGTAGTCAGACAGGCAGTCCAGATGTTCGTGGCATTCAACCGACATAGGCTCTCCCCGCCTGCGCCCCTCTGACCGCATCTACCGCAGCAAAGTAGCTGCTGAGTCGCTCGCGCAGCGCCAGCCGCGCCCGATGCAGTCGCACCTTGACGTTGGTCTCGGTGAGGCCCAGCACCTCTGCGGTTTCTGCCGTGGACAGCCCTTCGATGTCGCGCAGGGTGAAAACGCTGCGCAATGTCTCCGGCAGGCTGGCTACAGCGTCGTCCAACACTCGCCGCAGTTCGCTGGCGAGCAGCATCTCGTCCGGCCGGCCCGTCCAGTCCACGAGTTGTCGGGGCATGATGTCACCCTCTTCGTTCTGGGCCGGTTCGTCCATGGACGTGGTGGGCAGCTGGCGCTTGCGCAGCCGCATCAGCGCCGCGTTGTACGCGATGCGGTAGAGCCAGGTGCTCAGCTGGCTGCGGCCTTCGAAGCGCTGTACTGCCCGGAATGCGCTCAGGAACGTTTCCTGCAAGACCTCTTCCGCCTCTTCGCGGTCGTTCATCATGCGCAGGGCGAGGTTGTAGATGGTCGGCGAATAGCGTTCCACCAGCTCCGCATAGGCGGATTGATCGCGGGCTTGCAGCGCCCGGATCAGGTCGGCCTCTGTAGGATAGGGTGCGCCGGGCTTTTGCTCCATTGGATGCGCCGTTCGCTTGCGGGGTTACAGACGAAGGATCACGGGCGGTTTACAAGAGCCGTTCGAGTTTGCTTTTCAGCATACCGTAGCTGGTGAAACCGATGATGCGATCCACTTCTTCTCCGCCTTTGAAGAAGATCAGGGTGGGGATGCCCATGATGCCGTAGCGCATCAGGATCTCCGGGTAGTCATCGGCGTTCAGTTTGCCGACCAGCGCCCGCCCCTGGAATTCGGTGGCCAGGGCTGCAACCGCCGGCGCGATGGCGCGACATGGCCCACACCATTCGGCCCAAAAGTCCACGACGACCGGCACGGTCGCCTCGCGCAGGAGCGCGTCGAATTCCTCGCCGGTCAGGTGGCGTGGTTCCACCGCCGAGGTCGTTTCTTCGGCGGCGTCTTTTTTCCCGCCGAACAGGTTTTTCAGCAATGCCATCGGTTATTCCTCTTTTCCGCCGGCTTCGACCGGCTCATCGTCGTTTGTGCGACCCGCACGGGGCCGACATGTGTTCTGCGCCGCTCAGTTGCCTCGCCCGAAAAGCATGATCAGCCCCCAGATGACCAGAAAGCCAAACAATAGATCCGCCTGACTCATGGCGTACCCTCAGTCCAGCTTGCCCAACGCCGCGATCAGATTGTCCAGGATGGCCTCGCGCTGTTCGGGGCTGGCATCCTCCAGGCAACGGCCGGCGTAGTCGCGCGCGGCCACGAGGCTGGCCTGGTGCAATGCGGCGCGGACGGCGTTCATCTGCTGCAGGATTTCCGGCCACTCGCGATCCTCTTCGACCATGCGCAACACCCCGCGCACCTGGCCCTCGATCCGGCGCAGGCGAACGGTGAGCTCGTTTTTGACATCTGGCGAGCGTGCTTGCATTTTCGGCTTTTCCGTTTGCGCGCCGATTTGACACGGCGCATCTCCCTACACTATACTGGGGTATAGTATACCGCACTCGACGCCATCGTCAAATTGCGCGCCGGTCGGTGTCGGGATGCCCGGAGTATCAGAGGCGCGAGATGAATCTGAATCTGATCAAGCCGCCGAAAATCGCCATTGCGCTCTCGCCGGAAGAGGTCGTGGAGCTGAAGATGATCGTGCAGGACGAGGATGCGGCCGCTGCGCTCGATTTTGCGCGGCGTCTGCGCCAGCGCGTGCAGGAAGTCGAGCGCCGTCACTGCGGCGATCCCGATCGGCTGCCAGGGCTGTAGGCACGATCCCTCTGTAGCCGCCCAGGCGGGCATGGAAGGGGCGGCCACAGAGGCGCTGCCCCTATGAATGGCGGCCGATCAACTTTGCCAGCCGCTGCGCCGAGGCCGCGAGCATCGTCTCGTGCAGGCTCTGGCCGTGGGCGTCCATGGTCACGACCGCAGGAAATGCTTCGACGCGCACGACCCAGAATGCTTCGGGCACGCCGAATTCCTCTTTTTTGAAGACGGCCAGCACTTCTTTGACAGCGCTGGCGATGAGCGTGGCCGCGCCGCCGACGGCGTGCAGGTAGACCGCTCCATGTTGCTGACAGGCGGCCAGCGTCTTTGGCCCCATGCCGCCCTTGCCGATCACGCCGCGCACCCCGAAATGGGCGATCACATCGGCCTCGTAGGGCTCCTCGCGGATGCTGGTGGTGGGGCCGGCCGCCACGAAATGCCACCGCCCCTCGGCATCGCGGCTGACCACCGGGCCACAATGGTAGATTATCCCACCGCGCCACAGCCGTTTCAGCTCCTCGTACAGGCCGCGTTCGCTTTCGGGAATGGCCGGCGGATGGATGAAGGTGTCCATGATGTATTTGTGCGCCGCATCGCGCGCGGTGATCACGGTGCCGTATAGCCGTACCTGATCGCCGATGTGCAGCGCCCGAATGTCGGCTTCGTTGATGGGAACGTGCAGGTCGAATGTGGGCATGGGATTGCTCCGTCGAACGGGTTGCGTAAAACGTGATATACCGGACGGCAGATGTCAGGCATCATTGCGGATGTGCGAACAGATTCGCGTACTTGCGCGCTGCTGCATCGCGTTTCACGCCTGACCGCGGACGCATCACGTCTCACTCGATCGTCACCGCGCCATCCCGATAGATCAGTGTACGACGCCGGTCGGCCCAGCACATGTACGAGGCGGTGACGAAATAGCTGGCCGGCAGGCGTTCCAGCGAGTCTATTTTGACGGAGAGCACCGTCGTCTTGCCGCCGAAGCCCATCGGGCCGATGCCGAGCATGTTGGCTTCTTCGGTCAGGCGTTTTTCGAGCGCAGCAAGGCGTGGATCCGGGTTGATGTCGTCCAGCGGCCGGTAGAATTGCTCTTTCGACTTGATGTAGCTCGATGCCCGATCGCCTCCCACCGCCACGCCGATGACCGCCGGCGCGCAGCCCAAGCCCTGGGCCTGATGGACGGCATCGAGCACGGCGCGGCGCACCCCCTCCAGGTCACGGTCCGCGTCTAGCCGCGTGTCGGGCAGGCTGTATTGCGCGCCGACGTTCTCGCAGCCGCCGCCTTTGAGCATCAGATCTACCTTCAGATAGTCTTCTTCCCATTCCTCGAAGTGAAAGTAGGGGAAATCGTCGCCCAGGTTGTTGCCCGTGTTCCGGCCGCTGAGGGTTTCCACCGAATTCGGCCGCAGATAGGCTTTCGCCGTCGCCTCGGCAACCGCCTCGCGGATCTGTTTCTTCAGGGCGAGGGTAGACCAGCCCGCCGGATAGTACACGTAGAAGATGGGCGTGCCGGTGTCCTGACAAATCGGCGTCGAGGAGGCGCGCGACATGCGCACGTTTTCGAGGATCACGGCCAGCGCGCCCTGGCCGGCCGAGCCGGGTTCCTCCTGATCATGGGCGCGACGCAGTGCCGCCTCGACATCTGCCGGCAGATCGGTCGCAGCGCGGCGAATCAATTCGACGAAGTGGGGAATGAGATTTTCCATTACACCGTTCTCCTGAAATATGTTCCGCACGCCAGTGATCCATTACAACATCTGATCGGCCATGATGATCGCTTCGGCCACCTGGGCCAGCTTGCGGTTGGTGTCCTGGCTTTGCCGCTGTAGCCGACGAAACGCCTCTTCTTCGGAGAGATTGAGCCGTCGCATCAGGATGCCTTTGGCGCGCTCGATCAGTTTGCGGGTTTCCAGCGCCTCGCGCAGATCGTTCACTTCCTGCCGCAACGCCTCGAACTGCCGGAAGCGGATCAGCGCCAGTGTGATCGCCGGCAGCAGGTCCTCTTCGGCCACCGGCTTCATGAGATAGGCCGAAATGTTGGCCTGGACCGCGCGCTCGACCAGCTCGGTCTCGTTGTAGGCGGTCAACAAGATGATGGGAATCGGCCGCTCACGAGTAATCTGCTGCGCGGCCTCGATCCCATCCATGCCTGGCATCTTGATATCCAGAATTGCCAGATCTGGCCGGATTGTTGCTGCCAGCGCCACCGCCTCGGCGCCGTTGGTGGCCTCGGCGACCACGCGATGACCCAACGCAGCCAGCTGCTTGCGCAGGCTCATTAACCGGATGCTTTCGTCGTCTGCAATCAGGATGCGCAGGGGTTCCATCATCGGTAAAAGGTCAGGGCGGCCTCGCTGCCTCCGGTCGGCCGTCGCTTGATCTCTAACGTGCCGACCAGGTCCTTTTCCACCAGCGTGCGCGCGATCTGCAGGCCGAGGCCGCCGTTGCGATCGAGGTCAAAATCTGCCGGCAGGCCGCGGCCGTCGTCCGTAACGGTGACCGTCACGCGCGGGCCGTCCTGCTCCAGGCTGATGAGGAGATGGCCCGGCCGGCCATCCTCGAAGGCGTGCTCGAGCGCGTTCGAGATCAGCTCGTTCATCACGAGCGCCAGCGCGGTGGCCTGCTTGGAGGGCAAATAGATAGGCGGCCCGATGACGGTGGCCGCAATCAGGCGATCGGGCCGCGTGAGCTGGCGCAGCGAGATGTCGCACACCTGTCGCGCCAGCTCGGTGATGTCTGTCAGTCGCAGGTGTTCCAGCGACAGGAGCTGATGAACCGCAGCAATGCTCTTGATGCGGCCGATCGAATCGCGCAGACTGTGGCGCGCTTCGGGGCTGGTGCTGGCCGAAAGCTCCAGGCTCAGCAGATCGGCTACCGTCTGCAAGTTGTTTTTGATGCGGTGGTGCATCTCCTGGATGAGGATTTGCAGCGCCTCAGCGCGACGGGCCTCTTCGCGCAGGCGCATATTCTCGACGGCGATGCCGATGTGCGCGGCCAGGGAACGCAGCAGCGCGATCTCCGCCGTATTGAAGGGGGCCTTGCGCTGCGCCAGCACATGCAGCACCCCTAACGAGCGCTCTTTGGCCAGCAGGGGAACGACAGCGCAGGCGTGTTCGGTCAACTGTCGGCAGCCCGCACGCGCCACGCGCGCGTCCTGGCCGGGCGCCAGGGATTGGAGGACATTGCCGTCCCGAATGGCCATGCCGCACAGGCATTCGCCCGGGGCAATGGTGGCTTCGCCGGGATCTATGAGCTGGGCATTGCCCTGCACCGCGGCCAGATCCAGCTGGCCGGTCTGGGGATTGAGCAGATAGATCTTGCCTGCATCCAGCTGAAGCACTTCCAGCACGCGCGCCAGCGCCTGATTGAGCGCCTCCTGCTCTGTCGGTGCTTGATTCATGGCTGTCGAGACTGCGTGGAGCGCGACCAGTTCCTGGACGCGCCGAGCCTGCTGCCAGCTCGCGATCCGATCTGGAGGGATGGGACTGCTGCCAGGGCCGGACGTGGACATGCCGCCCTCGCTTGCGCCGCGCATGGCCGGCTGCAAATAGAGACATGGGGCGGTTGACGTCGCCGCATTTACGGCTGCAATGCACAGCGCCCGTCGCGCTCGCGCCGCGCGCTGTGCGCGCCCCTGTTCGCTGCGGAGCCGAAATCAGGCCTTCGGCTGCTCCTGCGCGGTCGCATCCTGGGCTTCTTTGGGTTTCTCGCCTCCGGGCTCTTTGGAAGCTTCGCGGAACTCGCGAATGCTTCTGCCGATGGCGCCGCCGATCTCGGGCAGGCGACCGACGCCGAAGATGATCAGGACGATCACCAGGATGATGATCAGTTCTGTCGGGCCAATGGTTGGCATAGTGCAACTCCTCTCGATATTTTCAGTGTACGGCATTCATCGGCGTCCGCAAACGCGATGAGTGCCGCCGATCGAAGCGAATTCGTGATCAAATGCCCCGTTGTGACGGGACGCGGCGTCGGCCCGCGGCCCCGCGCAGGTTGAGCGTCGCAACGTCCAGGCCGATGCCGATCAGTCGCCGGACGAAGAGAAGCTCGCCCGCCGCGCCGGCGGCCAGCTGCGCAGCCGCCGCGCGAGCCAGTTCCGCGATGGCGGGCTGGCGCGCCAGCTGCAACCATCGCGCCATGCCGCGCAACCGCCGCTGATAGCTGGCCGCGTCGGCCGGGCCAAAAGCGTTCTCCGCCAGCGCCGTCACCGCTTGCTGGCGGGCCGCCCTAGCATGGCGCAGGCCGAGCCGTTCTGCGACCTCCACCACGGCCGCCGCGTGCCAGAACCAATCCGTAAACGCCGGATGATCCAGCAACGTCGCGGTCAGCTCGCCGTAACGGGCTGCCAATGCGGCTTCGTCGGCCGCATCGGCGTCCTCCTCACGGGACACTGGCCCGTATTGCCAGATCTGCGCGCTGAGAAAACGATAAGACAGCGGCGGCGGCTGGCCGTTGTGCCAGTTCTGCTGCACGGCCTGATGAACCGCCCGTCGCCCTTCGTCGAACGACACGCTCAACAGCATCAATGGCCGGTTCGTGCCCGGCTGCGGCAGCGACAAGATCTCGCCCTCCGGTACATCCGGCGGGATCTCGTCGGCGGACAGGTGGCCGACATCTGCGGCAGCCAGGATGCCGGCGCCGTCCCTGTTGATGATCGAGAGCGCCACCGGCCGTTCGGCCGACTGTCGGCATATGAACCAGATCAATTGTGCGCCGCTGCCGTCTATCGGCGAGAGCAGCGCGCGCCAGTCGGCCGGTGCGGCATCCGGCGTTGCCTGCACCCCGCTGAGGCGCAGCTTGCGCGCTCCACGTTCGGCGAGGACGCTGCGTTCGGGCGGCAGGGTTGCCGTCAGGCTGGTCAATGCCAGAAGCGCCTCTGCGGTGCGCGTGCGGCCGAGCATCTCGATGGCCTGGTGCGCCAGCGCGGGATCCTCGCCCTGGGCGAACATGCGCAGCAACGCGATCAGATGCGGATGTGGCAGCAGCTCGGGCAGCGCCTGCATCAGCAGGCCGGGCGCATCGGCCGGTTGCTCGGCGAGCTGAGTCAGGTATTCGATGAGCGCCGTCGGGCTCTCATCCATGGCCGTAATCAGCTCGCGCAGCGATTGTCGCGCCACCCCGGCCGGATTCTGCACTGCCGTCAGCAATCCATCATCCGTCGGCTCATGGAGATACCGGTCGAGCAACGTCAGCGCGGTCACACGGGTCTGGTCGCTGCGGTCGCGCGCCCGCACGGCGGCCCTGAGCGCCGGTACCACCAGATCGCGGTCCAGCAGTTGTGCCACCAGGCCGAGTCCGCCGCGCACTTTGGGGTCTTCCGTGTGGAGCCGCGCCAACAGGCCGGCCAGCGCCGCTTCTCCGAAGTCGGCGATCACACGCGCGCGCTGAGCTATCTCGACCGGGTCGGTCGCCTGGGCCAGCGCGTCGAACGCCGCCTCAAGCGCCCGTCGTTCCATCAAGCCGGTCAAAATCTTGCCTTGCGAAGTCACGCGCGATATTATAACATATCTCCGCGCAAGACGGAAGTTGGCAGTTCGCTGTCGTATGTGGTACACTGCGAAAGTCGAGCGTTAGACGTCGTAAAACATCATTGGCCGATTTGTTGATTTGCCGGCTCGGAGCCCCCATGACAGCCCAGGCACTCTACCGAAAATGGCGTTCCCAGACATTCGAGGAGGTCGTGGGACAGGAGCATGTGGCGCTCACCCTGCGCAATGCCCTGCGTGATGGCCACATATCGCATGCCTACCTGTTTACCGGCCCGCGCGGCACGGGCAAGACCAGCATGGCGCGCATTCTGGCCAAAGCGATCAACTGCCTGGCCGCAGATCCGGCCGCGCGGCCGTGCAATGCCTGCCGCATCTGTGTGGCGATCACCGAGGGCCGCCAGCTCGACCTGATCGAGATAGACGCGGCGTCCAATCGCGGCATTGACGAAATCCGCGATCTGCGCGAGAAGATCGGCTTTCGTCCCACCGAAGCGCGCTTTAAAGTCTACATCATTGACGAAGTGCACATGCTGACCAAGGAGGCCTTCAACGCCTTGCTGAAGACGCTCGAAGAGCCGCCGCCCCATGCGGTCTTCGTCCTGGCCACGACCGAACCGGATCGGGTGCCCGAGACGGTGCGCTCGCGCTGCCAGCGCTTCGATTTCCGGCGCATTCCGACCGCGGAGATCGCGGCGCACCTGGCGGAGATCCTGGCCCGAGAGGGCAGCCGGGCCGAACCGGAGGCGCTGACGGCGATCGCCCGTCGCGCCACGGGCAGCATGCGCGATGCCGTGAGCCTGCTCGACCAGCTCCTCTCCTACGGCGACGAGGTTCTGACCCTGCAGCGCGTCGAAAGCGTTCTGGGCCTGGTGGACGCCCAGGCCATCGGCCAGCTGGTGGATTGCCTGGCCCGGAACGATGCCGCCGGCGGTCTGACCCTGCTCAACCGTCTGGTGGCCGAGGGTGTGGAGCTGGGCCAGCTGGTGGATCAGATCATCGCCTACCTGCGCGCGGTCCTGTTCGCGCGCCTGGCGCATGCGCCGGAACTGCTCGATCTGCCCCAGGACGTGGCCCAAACGGTTGCCCGGCAGGCGGCCGGTTGGTCGCCGGCCGGCTTGCTCCACGCGCTCCAGGAGTTCACCGAGGCGCGCAACGCGCTGCGCGATCAGATTCCCGGCGTGCCGCAGCTGCCCATCGAACTGGCATTCCTGCGGTCGGCGGCCGGCACAGCAGATGCACAAAGCGCCCGGTCGGAGCCGGTCGTTCAGCCCGCCGCGGTGGCTGCAGCGGCTCCTGCTGCCGACAAGAGCGTCGCACGGCCGGCGCATCAGCCGGCCGCTGCCCCGGCCGTTGCGCAGAGCGGGCCGCCGGCCGCAGCGCCGCATCAGCCGGCCGCCGGCCCGGGCGAAGTCGGGTTGCGCCAGGCCGTCCAGGCGCACTGGGAGCGTTTCGTGGCGGCGGCGGGCAAGCGCTGCGGCGTGAAAGTGCAGGCGGCGTTGCGCTCGGTCAAGGAGCTCGACGTCGTCGGCGATACGATTGTCTTGCGCTTTTCCCACGCGTTTGCGCGCGATCTGGTCAATCAGGCGGAAAACCGCAGCCAGGTCGAGGCGCTCTGGGAAGAGATGCTGAAAACGCGGGCGCCGGTGCGTTGCGCGCTGCTGGGCGAGGCGCTGGCGCCGACCGGCGCGACCTCTGGCCAGGCTGCGGCCAGGCCGCCGAGCGACGACGAGCTTTTTCTCAACGATGCCCGCAACCTGGGCGCCGTGGTGACCAGGTTGGGCTGAAGCAGTTTTTGGGGAGGCATGTATGGCGAAGATCAAACCCCGGCCGATGTACGGCCAGCCGCGGCCCGGTGGGGGTGGCGGCGGCAACATGATGGCGCAGCTGCAGAAACTTCAAGACGAGATGGCCAGAGCGCAGGAAAAGCTGGGCGAAGAGACGGTCGAAGTGACGGTCGGCGGCGGCATGGTGAAGGCTGTGATGACCGGCCATCAGAAACTGATTTCGATCACGATTGCGCCCGAAGCGGTTGACCCCGATGATATCGAGATGTTGCAGGACATGATCGTGGCTGCGGTCAACGAGGCCGTCGAGCGCTCGCAGGCCCTCGCCACCGAGCGGATGGGCGCGCTGACCAGCGGCCTGAAGATCCCCGGGCTGACGTGAGGCCGACGGCCAGCGGCAGCAGGGCCAGAGTCGGCTGCATGCAGGAGAGATGTCGTGGCGCA